>UEXQ01000185.1_pt1 | contig 17478 bp, 12 predicted proteins | sample 4301111 | NCBI WGS metagenome assembly UEXQ01 (sample SAMEA4773181, study PRJEB27434) | metagenome | biome: 2259; feature: agricultural soil; material: soil | place: USA | collected 2014-09 | depth 0.25 m
CCATTCCGCCAAAGCCGTTAATTTCTCGCGCGACTCCCCAGCGCAACAGCAACTTGTGACTGTTGTCGTTCAGTCCGAAGGCCGGCGAGACGCGCAGCGTCCATCCGCTTGGCAGGTTCCACGCCAGTGCCGGCGCCAGATAGTGCGACGTATCCTTCAGGCCAAAACTGTAGCGATCGCCGAGTCCGCCGTACATCTCCACGCCTGCCACAAAGTTCTGCCGGCAAAGTGAGCAGCGCTTCGCTGAGCCTTTTAGGCTCAGCGGCCGGCTCACACCCAATGCGTAACCGAACTCCCATGGCTGGTTCGACAGATTTTTCTCGCTGATGATGTTCTCGGAAATGTTCCAGCCCTTTACCGTGCTGGACAAGATTAGCTTGAGCTCCATTTCGCGCTTATGCTCGCGCCGCGCCTCCGCGTTAGACGCCAGGAAGTCTGCCTCCACGTCATGCCCGACTATCTCCTTGAGCGTTTTGTCGGTTCCGTTGAGGTCTTCGTATTCAACGTACAGAATCGGATTAATCCAGTGCTCGCGCTGCAGCGGCCGGAAGCGATTCTCCCACTTGAATCCGGAATATACCGTGCTGTCATGAAAGGTCGTTTGTGCATCCAGGTAGAATTCTGTGGTCCACCATGCCGTAGCCCCGTATTCGAATTCCGTCCAGTACGAATGAAAATTGTTGCCGCTGCGCTGCGTCCCGAATGTCGAGAAATATTCGATCTCAAGGTTTCCCGGCTCCTCGAGGTAATGATTATAAGTCACGAAGTAAGGACTTTCCTGAGCGGCTAGGGAACACACCCGGCAAGCAGGCAAAATAAACAGCATAGCCGCGACAACGAGAGAACTCCGAAGCGGTTTCAATCCGTTCTCCTTGCTAAGGACTTGTAACTCGTACGAATACCGTCCAGCTTCTGAAGTTTGGCTCTGCCTCGCCAAGCCGCGAGTCGTCGAATAGCCATAGCGATTCCGGTATACGCCAGGAAGAGTCCGCCCAGGGATGCCGCGCTGGCAAGGCCTTGGCCAATCACACCGCCGACTTCGCCCGTGTGTAGGAAACGCATCCACGCGCGGATTTGTCTGCCCCGGCTGTTTTTGGAGAAAGACTCCCAGCGCACTTCTTCGCCCGTCTTGCGGTTGAGCGTTAGTTGGGAACGCTTGTCGGGACGTCCGCCATCCCCCGCGTCAATCTGGAAAACCACATTTGGCGACTTCCCGGTTGGCATCCGCAGCGTGATGGTTTGCCACTCGGCAACCTTCTTCTCCGCTGCAGCGCACAGTGCAGTCAATCCTTCAAGCTCAGGCGCTTGTTCCTGTTCTTTGGCTTGCTCTGGCGGACGCTGACCCGCATTCGCGGCGGGGATCGGACTGCGGCTCAACCGGTACACCAGATTGTTGGCCCATTGATACGACATCGCTGTGGAGCAAATCACAATGACGATCAGGGGTAGGCACATCCAGAATCCGATCGTGTTGTGCCAGTTGAAATCGCGCGCTCGGCCGCTCAAACCGCCTCGCAATGTCATCACCGCCTTAACGGTGTTCCACGCCCAGTTTCTCGGCCACCACAGGTAGAGTCCACTGCACGCCAAAAACAGAAAAATCAGGTTTGCGGCGCCGGTGATGGCTCGCGTCGTCGGTCGCGCAGGACCATCTGCGCCGAGCCACCGATGCAGGTTTTCAACCTCGCTAAAGAAGCCGCGCACTCTGCTGTTCCCTTCGCCGCGTTTGGCGCCTGTGTAAGGATCCAAGAAAATCACACGGTCTCTTCCGAAACCAAGTTCCAGAGTCGAATTCCGCTCGCGATGCCAAACAATAAATCGTCGGCACTCTGGATTCCGCCGGAATTTGGGCAAGCAGCGATTCCATGGGCAACCGCTGTGCTCCGGCAGTCGCCGTTACGCTTCTTTGGTTTCTCTCCGCCCAGCGCACGATCTGCTTTTCGAATCCCAGCGCCGCTCCGGTCACGCACATGAGCAAGATTACGGCTCCGGCCAAGGATCCGGCGCAAAGATGCAACCAGAAAAAGACTCTGCGGATGGTCATAGGGGAGAGTTGCGCTTGATCAGGCTTCCGCCCAACGCCGCATCAGATTGTGGTAGATACCAGTGAGCTGTACTGCGCTTTGACTGGCGGGCGCTTCGCGATTCACGCGCTGAATTGCCGTATCCAGATCGAACAACAGAGTCCGCTCCGCGTCGTCGCGCACCATGCTTTGAATCCAGAAAAATGAAGCGATGCGCGCTCCGCGTGTGACCGGCCGAACATGATGCAAGCTGGTTGAGGGGTACAGAACCATGTGGCCCGCCGGAAGTTTTACGCTGTGAACGCCGTAAGTATCTTCGACCACCAGCTCGCCTCCGTCATATTCCTCTGCCGCTGCAAGAAACAGCGTCGCCGACAGGTCGGTGCGAATGCGATGCCCCGACCCCGGCACCTGCCGGATCGCGTTGTCCACATGCGTCCCGAACGATTGCCCGCCGGTATATTTGTTGAAGAGCGGCGGGAACACCCGCAGCGGCAACGCCGCCGAGATGAACATCGCGTTCTGCCCCAACGCCGTCAGGATCAACTCGCCAAGCTGTTGCGCCTCCGGGCTGCCTTCGCGCAGTTGCCGGTTGTCCTTCACTTGTGCGGACTGATGGCCCGCCGTCACTTTTCCGTCCACCCACTGAGCCGAATCCAAAATCTGCCGCGCTTCGGACACTTGCGCCGCGGAAAGCACTTCCGGTATTGCCAGCAACATGATCCGACCTTTCTTGCCAGACTGAAATTCAGTGATCACTGAATGTTTCTCAGAACTTGAAGTTGAGCCCGACCAGCGCGGTGAATCCCGCTCCCGGCACCAGGTGAGCCGGATGAACCTGGTCGATGTAGTAGCGATTCGCCAGATTGTAGAAATTCACTTGCAGTCCAACATGCTCGGTAATCGGCCGGCTGGCCATCGCGTCAAACACCCAATAGCTCGGGACCCGTTTCACTAGTCCGGTTGCCGGGTCAATCGGCACCGTTGTGCTCGCCGTCCGCGAATCCGCAAACTGCGCTCCGGCCCCGGCCGTCAGCCTCCATGGCAGCGCGTGTGTAGTCCACAGGTTGAATGTATTTTTCGGAACGTTCGCCAATTGCGCGCCAACCGCCTGCGGATAAAACTGCGAGCTCACCAACTTCCCGTCCAGATACGCATAACTTCCCAGGACTTGCCAGCCATCGGTGATTTTTCCTGTCACCGAAACCTGCGCGCCGTTTACCCTCTGCTCGCCCGCCAGCACGTTGAGCAGCGGATTGTCCGGATCGGGCTCTCGTGCGTTTAACTTGTCCGTGCGAAACACCGCACCTTCCACCGACAAACGCTTCGACGGAAAATCCCATTTTGTTCCCAGTTCGAACGTGCGATTGTTTTCCGGCGGCAAGTTCGCATTGCTCGCGCTCAATGACAGCGATTCCGCCGATGGATTGAACGACGTTCCATAGTCAAAGTAGATGCTTCCGTACGGTTTCGGATTGTAGACAATTGCCGCGCGATAACTCGGCTTCTGGTCCACGCGGTTAAATGCCGCAACAGGCGCAACCGATTGGTTGTAATTCGTATCGAATCGATCCCATCGCAGCCCACCAATCACGCTCCACTGGTAGTTCAGTTTCACGGTGTCCACAGCATACGCGCCGAAGCTGATTCCCAGCGTCTTCACGTCGGACGACACCACCGCCGTCCCGCTGAATGGCTGGTTTTCATCCGGATTCAGCAAGCTCGTCCCCGGAACTCCGCTCCACGCAAAGCGCACCGGCGAAGATGTCTCGCGGCCGCCCTCCACCCCTGTCACGACCGTATGCTCGGCAGATCCCGTTCGGAACCGCAATGTCAGATCGAGCTGGTCCCCCAGATACGTCTCCAGGCTCTGCGCCGCAATTTGGTTGCGCGTTACGGAAATATCTTCGAGCGGAGTATCCGGATCCGGCGTTCCCGCGATTCGCGCTTCGGTGATCAGCGCGTCGCGCTTGTAGTGTCCGTACCGCACCTGGTTGCGCAGCGTGATCGCGCTGCTAAAATCGTGTTCCACCTTCGCTGTCGCGATGTCCACATCTGTCCGCAAATAATTTCCATCACGGAAACCGTAGTAGCTGTGGCGGTCCACCGGCGCCGGCCCGTTGAACAGCCACGGAATTCCGTAGTCCGGCGTGTCATCTGCCTGCTGGTGGTAATAACTCAGCGTCAACCGAGTCGTTGTTCCCAGAGCAAACGCCAAAGACGGCGCAACTCCAAATCGGCGGTTTTCTGCAACGTCGCGCTCCGCCACCTGCGAATCGTGCCCCATCAAGTTCAGCCGAAACGCCGACGTTTGCCCGATCGGCTCATTGACGTCCGCCGTAATTCTCCGCGTCAGCTCGCTTCCAAACTGCAGAGTGCCGCTGATGAACTTGCCCGCTTGCGGCGCTTTGGATTCCTGATTCACCACGCCGCCCGTGGACCCTCGCCCAAACGTCGTCGAGCTCGGCCCCTGCAGCACATCCACGCTTTCGTAGTTGAACGGATCACGGTAATAGCTGCCGAAATCCCGCATTCCATCGAGAAAAATGTCGTTGCGTCCGGAAAATCCCCGTATCGTCAGGTTATCGCCCTGCGACCCTCCTTCACCCGCCGCCAGGCTGATCCCAGCCACATTGCGCAGCGCATCCCGAAGCGTATTCACCCCTTGCTGCTCCAGGATTTGGTTGTCAATCACGCTGATCGTCTGCGGCGTGTCGCGTAGCAGCTCGGTGTATTTCGGCGAGCCGATCATTTGCGGCCCGTCCGCCGAAACCTCCACCGACGTCGCCACCTGTGCCAGTTGAATGGTTACGGCGTCCGCCGACACAAACCGAAAACTCGCTCCGCTATCCGCCACCAAAATCTTCAGAGCCTGATCCGGCGTATACAGTCCGGTCACACCGTGCGACGGTAGCGTGCGCAGCTCGTCGTCTGCAAACTTTACGGAGATTCCCGCGACTCCTGCGAACCTCGTCAGCACCTCGCCCAGCGTCCCTGGCGCAATCTCAAAACGCCCAACCACCAATGCCTGTGGCCCGGTCGGCGCGCCGTCCTTCTCTTTTCGCTCATTCAGGGGGAAGCCGACGGCGACTTTGGTCACTCCAATGGCGGAATACGCCAGCAACGTCCCCATCGCCGCCCAGCGATAGGTAACCGGCCATCGCTCTAATTCCTTGGTTTTATTTGACTTATGTCGTGCCCTGCCCTTCACCCCACACCCCTCTGACCGTTCCGACTGTTTCTGTACTTCACTTGTTGCAAATTGCTTGCAACAAGTGGTCGCCAGTATTCCCTCTCTTGCAAATAATTGTCAACTAGACTTAAGTCAACGGCTTCTATTACCGGTCGAATGGTGAATATGCGACCTGAATGGTCCTATATCCTACCACGCGCTCTTCCCTACGACAATTGTTCTCGCCAACGTGACGATTCGTCGATCTCAAGCGCTCTTGAATGCCGGTGAACCCTCCTGCACATTCCTTTGCCGCGTGCGACGCCCAATGGGGCAAGATTTTTCCCCAAACGTTTCGCTCACAAAAAACTGTTTCTACTTGAAACGATTTTCCACAAAGTTTTTCTAATAAAACCGTTCGTACTATTGACCATGGAACTGTCCCTTCGGACACTCGCTCCATGGCCCGTTACTCGGCCTTCCTTGGCCGTGCCGTTGAAGTCCAATACCGCGCCGGAGACATTTGCCTTCCTGCCTCCGGAACTTTCGTGGCCGATTCTGGCCGCTCTATCTTCCTCGAACAGCATTACGAGCAGTGCGGCCAGCAGAAAAATTTCCGCTGGGAAATTCCCTACCAATGCATCGTACGTCTCGAAAAGGTCGAACCCCTACCCACCTTGCAGCCGTGTCCTTCCGCCGCGGAAGTTCTCGGCACGCCGTCTGCCGCATCCGAACCTCTGCAAGCCAACGCGGCTCACGCTTCCGCTGGTTCTCCCCTTCTTCCGCTGACTCGCCGTCCCGAAACCGCCTAACTCGTCACCGTTGAACCTTATTCTCTGGCTGACTGTAGGTCTTCCGTCCGTGTCGGACAGCCCGCTCCGCGTTACAATCCTCCTCACGTTCGCGAACCTTTGTTCTTTCGGAGGCACTCTTGCCGCAGCAACTCACTGTCAGCCTCATCGGCCTCGGCCTTATGGGCCGGCCTATGGGGCACAATCTCCTCAAAGCCGGTTTCCCTCTCGTCGTGTGGAACCGCACCGGCTCCCGCGCCGAATCTCTTGTCGCCGCCGGCGCTCGCCTCGCTGCCTCTCCTAAAGAAGCCGCCGCAGCCGCCGACGTTCTCATCACCATCGTCAGCGATCCGCCCGCGCTCGAACAGGTCTTGTGGGGAACCGACGAAAAATCCGGCGGCGCTTTCTCCGCCATCAAAAAAGGTGCGATCTACCTAGACTCCAGCACCGTCTCGCCCGCTCTCGCCCGCAAAATCGCCGACGCATCCACGGCCACTGGCATCCGTTTCCTTGACGCGCCCGTCACCGGCGGCACCTGGGGCGCCGAAAAGGGCGAACTCCTCTTCATGGTCGGGGGCGACGCGCAAACTCTTGAAGCCGCTCGCCCCGTCATCTCCGCCATGGGCAAGAAAATCTTCCACCTCGGCCCCAACGGCGCAGGCCAGACGATCAAGCTCGCCATGAACCTGCTTCTTGCTCTTCAGGTGGACGCCTTTGCCGAGGCTCTCGCTCTCGTCACCGGCGCCGGGTTGCAGGGAAAAAATCTCGTCGAGGTCATGCAGTCCAGCATGGCCCGCTCCGGGGTCCTTGACGTCAAAGCCCCCGTCATGCTCAACGCCGATTACAAACCGAGCTTCCCGCTGCGCCTCATGCACAAGGACCTGAGCCTCGCGCTCGAACTTGGCAACCAGATCGGTGTGCCGCTTCCCGCCGCAGCCGCCGCGCGCGAAATCTACAACTCCGTCAAAGGCTCATCCAAAGACGACCTCGACTACGCCGCCGTCTACAAATTCTGGCAGCGATAGCCGTATTCGTCGGCGGCTGCGTCGACGTCATTGCAGCTTTGCGGTTTTGTAGCAGCCACTGGCGGCTGCTGGCCGTTTGTTTCTTGGAATCTAGTTCTTCGCACTCGCGTAGCGATCGGCTCCCATGAAGTGCAGCGACACGTACGGTTCATTGCCGACGACCCAGCTGTCATGCCCCGGCGCAATATAGAAAACGTCTCCCGCCTTCATCTCGATCACTCTTCCGTCATCCATCGCCGCGGTCGCCTTGCCCGAGATCACCATCCCAACATGCTGTACCTGACAACTCTTCGCCCCAGTCGCCGCTCCAACGTGCACCGACCATTTCCATCCAGGCTCGTACGACGCGCGTCCGATTGTCATCCCGCCCACATGCACCAGCTCAAATTTTCCTTTTTCAAAAACTCGTACTTCGTCCGGCTCTTCAAATCGTTTCAGGATCACATCCAGCATCAACGCCTCTCATCCGGGCATGCGACCGTATCGTCTAGGGAAGATTCACAGTTTGTTGGCCACTTTGCAACGCAAGAGCGCGCCCTTTCCAAACCAACTCAGCCGAAGCCCCTTCAGGCAATCGAACCTTGGCCACAACTCCCGCCGCACCGCTCTCGTACTCCACTTCCACCATTCCCTGCGGAATCGGCATCGCCGCCTTCACGTTCTTCAGCCCGCCCAAGTGCGGCTCAATCACCACTTTCTCGAATCCCGCGCTGCCCGGCCGAATTCCCGCCACAATCCGCAAGAAATCGTAATTCGGATGCGAGCTCCACGCATGTGAATCCGATCGCGTAGGCTCCGGCGATTCCGCCCAAGTCGTCAGGCCCAGACCCACCATTTCCCGCCACGGTCCCAGCAATTTCAAATACTCATCGCCCATCCCTGCATGTTCCACCGCACGTGCCAGGTAGAATCGAAAATAATAGGTCGCTGCCGTCATCTCCGGCACTGCACCTTTCACCGCGAATCCTGCATCGCTCTTCGACAAAATCTCCTGCAGCACATCCTTCTGCCGCTCGGCGGGAATCATATCCAGCCACACGCCCAGAATGTTCCCGTGCTGGCTGAAATGTTTTTGCGCCGGCGTATCCGCCAGCAATCCATATTTTTCATTCCAGCAAAGCTTGCGCACTCCCTCCGTCCCACGCGCCGCAGCCTTTTCGTACTTCTCTGCCACGCTAACTTCGCCGAACGCCCGCTCCAACTCCGCGGCGTACCGCAGCGCCTCCACAAACTGAAGCGTCATCACCGACGACCCGCCATCTTCTTCTTGCGGCGGCACGCCGTCCTTGAAATCCGCACCCCAATCCACAAACGGCCACCACGAAATCCGTCCCAACAGCCCGTCCGCGCGCTGCCGCCGCAGAAACCACTCCAGCACCGTCCGCGTACCCGGCACCTGCCCGCGCACAAACTCCGCATCCCCGCGGTACATCCAGAAGTCATGCACCATCCCCACCCACATCAGCGAAAACGTCGGAATCATCTGTACGAGCGACGACGGATACCGGCTTTGGGTCAGCCCGTCCGGCCCGCGCGAATGGTCATACGCCTCCATCGCCTGCCGCGCCAGCCGGTCGTCGCCCGCCACCGTATACGAAACGAGCGCCTGCAGCCGCGTGTCTCCGATGTACTGCAGCCGCTCCCAATACGGCGTGTCCATGTACGTGTCGTGCGCATCCAGCCGCGCCGTCCGCCAGCCGATTTTCCAGATCGGCTCCAGCGTCGCATCATCCGCATGAAAATACGCCTTCTCCACAAACGGATACGCACTGAACCACGTCCGCAATCCCTCAATCTTTACGGGCTCGTCGTACGTCTCCACGTCCATCTGCAAATAGCGCCAAGTCCTCCAGCTCAACGGCGAAAACTCTCGCTTGCTCGCGCCGCCCCCGGGCAAAAATTCGTCCACCACCCCCTCGATGTGTTTCCCATCAATTTGATTCCGGTTGCCCTTTTGTCCTTTGTCATCCACCAATGCTTCCGCATACGTCAGCCGAATCGTCGCTCCGTGCCCTTCGCTCGCCGTCACTACCGGATATCCTGTCGTCAGTTCGCCGTTATCGATCAACACAGTGCACTTGCTCCGCGCCGGCAGCGCCATTCCTTCGCGAAGAAATCCGGAAGCCGCCGCGCAACTCGTCCGCACAACTTTCCCCGGCGCCACTTCCTTTCGCTCCATCGGCGGCAATCCATCCTTCACCAGCTGCCAGTTGTTCGGCGCGTCTTGCTGTTCCCGCAAAGCTCCCCGTCCCAGCGTCACAGCCTTCTTCCAAAGGCTCCGCTCATTCGCGCTCGGCATCGCTCCCGTCGCATACCAATCGAAACGCCCGCCATCCCATCGTTCGCCCGGCTCCGCCGCAAAGTACCCATTCACCTTCGGCTTCAGTAGCGAAATTCCCGCCTCCTCTTTCACTTCCCACGTTGCGTTCGTGTCCGCCACGCGCTCCGCTTCACCCGCGCCGTGCAGCAAGAACCCCGTCCGCTCGCTCATTTGCGCAACCGCCGCATGCGTACCAAAGTGCCACACCGTCGCCGCCAGCACATTTCTTCCCGCATGCAGCCATGGACGAATGTCCCGCGTTTCGTAGCGCCAATGTGCTAGATCGCCCCGACTCGGTCCGCGCACTATCTCAGTTTCGTTCACGTAAAAGACGAACTGATTGTCCGCACTCAGATCGACCACAAATTCTTTCGGCAGTTCCTTCATCTCCAGTACTTTCCGAAAATGCAGCACCACCTCATCCCGCTCCGCCACTCCCGGCTCCGTAATCCACTGCGCGCTCCAATCCTTCTCTTCAGCCTTGGCCTTGTCCTGCCCAACGCCGCCGGTCGCTGCAGCCGCCAAAATCGCGACCGCGCTTACAACCGCGACGATATTTCTATGCCAAAAGCTTTGCTGTTGTGCATTCATGCCGGACATCTTATAGGAGAACTGAGCGGCCGGCGCAGGATGCGCGGCACCGGCAGGTCAGCAATTCCTCGGGTGTGGCTTCTGTACACGCCGGGAACAATACTCCGTGTCAGGCACCAAGGCTCCGATGAGTCAAGAACTGTGGAGACTGTAAACTGTCGGCTGTGAATGCCTTTTATGGCTTCGCGTTCGGAGAGAAAAATCCGATCGGCAGATCCTTCGCCGTCCGCAATCCGGCCGGTGCATCCAGAATCACTGGTATCGAATTCACCGCCACTGACGCCGTCGCAATGTCGCCATGAGAGCCGCCAGGAATCGTTAAACTGATCGTCGGATGCCCCGTTAGCGTCACCGTGTCCGCCGGATCCTTCGCGCCGACGTACATCTGCAGCTCCATGTAGATCAATTCCTTGCCGCTCGCCAGCCCGCGCGCAATCTGATGCACGCCCGCCGCCTGACCCGGTTCCACCGTCAAGAATTCCGTCTGCACCCGCTCCGTCGCCACTTTCGGTTCAATCGTTTCGGTGATCTGGTCCACCGGCAATCCCAGAGCATCGGCGACCATAGCGACCGATTCCGGCAAACCAACGTGCTTGATCGTCCCTTCGGCGACCTTCGCGCGGAATTCTTCCACGCTTATGCCCGCGCCGATTTTTTTCTGCAGCGGCAATCTCCGCTTCGACGCGTCCACGACTCGCAGCGCTTTCGCGTGCTCAATCCGCTGCGAAACCGCCGCCAGCGTGATCACCAGCTTGTCCATCACGAATCCCGGATTCACGCCGGTGCCCACCAGTGCAACGCCCCAATCTTTCGCCTCCTTATCCAGTTGCTCGGCCAGCTCCGGATTGGCGCGATACGGATAGGACAGTTCCTCGCACGTCGAAACCACGCACGAACCCGCTTTCAAACATTCGATCAGCTGGTCGGCAACTTGGACCAGCGAAGACGACGTCGTGTGCATCACGATGTCCGCCGCCTGCGACAACACTTCTTCCGCATTGTCGGAAACTTTTACGCCCCACGGTGCGTCGCTCGCTCCCACTACTTCGCCCAGGTCGCGCCCCACTTTCGCCGCATCGGTATCAATCGCCCCTACCAGTTCAACAGACTGCTTTTCCCGCAGCAACTTCGCGATGGACGCCCCGATGGGGCCAATCCCGTACTGAATCGCGCGTATCTTCTTTTTCACAAGCGTCTCCGTCTTCCCGCAGTCTTCCCCGGGTGCACACTGCCAAATCCGCTGCGCGGCGAATCTTATACGATAAAGGATTCAACCAGCCCAGGCAAACCATTCCCGTAGCGCCGGCAACCTTGCCTGCCTCTCTGTGCATACTTAGCGGCTATCGGTTGCTCGATTTGGTCCCGCCTGCATCATCGGCCAGCGGCCGCGGCGTCGCGTCGGCATTCACCAATCCCATGGCCCACTTGATCGCTTCGACGAACATCTTCTGCATTTTCGGATTGTCCCAGTTTTGCTCCACGTGCCCAAGGTTGGAGTAAAACACGCGGCCCTTGCCAAACGTCTTGGCCCAAGTGACGGCAAAGTCGCGATCTTTGCGATGAACGCGCGGATTGCTTAACTCCAGCTTGCTGGCGTCAAGACGCATCAGCACGCGCACCTTGTCCCGCGAAAAATCTTTCAGCTGATAGATTTCGTCTCTCCACACAAACGACTTCGGCCACGGTTGCATTCCCGGAAATGCCGGATCCTCCACCACAATCGGCGCGTCGAAGGTGCCCCAGGGATGTTCGTCGAAGTAGCCGCCAATCATCTCTCCGTACGCGGGCCACTCCGTGAAAGTGATCGTTGCGCTATGCACACCAACAAAGCCTTTTCCATCGTCGTGTACGAAAGAGAGCAGCGCCGCCTTCTGCTCCGCATTCATTTCCAGTTCGCCGCTGGTGTAGAACATCACCGCATCGAAGTCACTCAGGTTCTTGGCGTTGTATTCGAGCCTCTTCTTGGTCAGCGCTTCGGTATCTGTCCGAATCGTCGTCGTCCACAAACCCGTCTCTCGCCCAAGCCGTTCGATCGTCGCCATCGCATGCGACACTGCTTCATGCCGGTAGCCTTTTTCCTCGCCGATGATCAGCAGCCGCTGCGGAGGCTGCGGCGCATTCTGTGCCAAGCAAAAAGTACCGAACACAACCAGACCAACCGTCAGCACGAAAATTCTTTCGGCCCATTTCATTTTCATCCGCTCCTCAGACATCCCCATCGCTACGCCGCATGCCAAAAGCGACTGGTGTTGTACTGCGAACCAACCCGACGTTTGTCGCGCCCCCTTAGCGCCAGGCAAAGTTCTATGGCGCACGCGCGCCTGCGGATTCATAATACCCTGACGCCACAGGTCTTCCCTCCAGACGCTGGGCAGCAATCCACGGAGGCGAACATGCCGGCACGCAAACTCACCGATGACGAAATCAGCAAACTGCTCAGCAGAATGCCCGGCTGGAGCGCGGTAAACGGCAAGCTGCACAAGACTTTTGAGTGCAAGGATTTCAACGCGGCATTCGGCAACATGACGCGCGTGGCCCTCATCGCCGAAGCGATGAACCATCACCCCGAATGGGCCAACGTGTGGAACCGGGTTTCGTTCGATCTGGTGACGCACAGCGTGAAAGGCATCAGCGACCTGGATTTTGTTCTCGCTGAAAAAATAGAAGAAATTTTCAGCACGCAAGCAGCCAGCCGCGCCACGTCGGGAACCTGAGACACAAAACGAATGACCAAATTCGCGCTCAAAATTTTGTTTGAGGTTTTTTCAGGGACAGAAATCTGCCGACGGCCGATCCTTAAAACATGATCGGCGCCCACCAGACGCAAAACACATCCCGCGCTTGGTTCATCACGATTCTCCGCTGGGCGGCTGCCCTCGCAGTCCTCGCAATTCTTTTTCACTTTCTTCCCGTCGCTCCGCTGCGCGCTGCGCTTGTCCGCGTCCCTTCGATTCGCTTCGCGATCGTCCTGGTTCTCTATCTTTGCGCGCACGCTGTCGGAATCTTCAAGTGGCGCATGGTCGTGAACACCGCCGGAGCGCAGCTGAACTTATCCGCCGGCGCGCAGTGTTATCTCGGTGGACTCTTCGGCACGCTGTTTCTGCCATCCATTATCGGCGGCGACGTTGTGCGTCTCGCCGTGGGTTTGCGGCGCAGCCCGCGTCCCGCCGCCGTCCTCGCCGGAAATGTTGTAGACCGCTTCCTCGACGTTGCGGCACAGGCCACGCTGGTTCTGTTGGGATTGTTCCTCTTGCCCGGTTCGCTCCCGGAGCAATTCGCAGCGCTTGCGCGCAAGCTTCTGTTCATTTGCTTCATGATCGCGGTGGCTGCGTTGCTGCTATTGATTCTTGTGTGGAAGCCGCTGCTAGCAGGGCGATCGCTCCGTTTCCGCAAGCGAATCGCGCGGTTTCGCCATGCATTCCGCTCGGTGCGGCGCGCACCCGAAATAGTGATTTTCGGCTGGCTGCTGGGCGTCCTGATTCAGGGAACTTTCATCTTGCTGAATGCGCTGCTGGCGATTTCCTGTGGATTGTTTTTGCCGTTTCGTGTTTGGCTTTTTGCCTGGCCGCTGGCAAAGCTGGCGGCGCTCTTACCGCTCACGCAGGGCGGGATGGGAATCCGTGAAGCTGTTCTGGTCGCGCTGCTGCTCCCGTTCGGAGCGCCGAGTGCTCTCACACTCGCTGCCGGATTGATCTGGGAAGGCATCATCATTGCAGGCGGATTACTATCTGGATTGACTGCATTTCTTCTACGAAAATTAGAGAACGCCGATGAAGCTTAGGACTTTGCGTGTTCCCTATTCAGAGGCTAAGACCGGCGAGACAACTCTGCGGTGCAGCCTATAGTGAATCGCGGGCGTAAAGACTAAGGAAAGAACCATAGAACTGAGCAACCCGCCGATCACCGTGATGGCGAGCGGTTTGAGCATTTCAGAACCGGCACCGAGGCCGAAAGCTAACGGCGACATTCCAGCTACCGTAGCGAGAGCAGTCATGGCGATGGGGCGAAGGCGGCGCCGCCCGGCTTGAATCATTGCTTCTTCCGCGGAAAAACCGAGCAGACGAAATCGCTGATCAGCATCCAGGAGAAGGATGCCGTTTTTGGCGACGATGCCGACTACCATGATGATGCCCATGAAGGAAGCGATGTTGAACGTAGTGCGCGTGATAAGCAGGGCGAAAAGCGCGCCGAACGTGGATAGCAAAGCAGAGGCGAGAATCGCTGCGGGCGCTGAGAAGCTGCGAAACTCAAAAAGTAAAACGATAAAGAGCAGCAACAAGGCAAGAATGAGAACTTTAAGCAAGTCGCGGAACGATCTTTGCTGCTCCTGATAGGTGCCGCCGTATTCGACGCGGATTGAAGGCGGCAGGTGGAGATTGTTGACGGCCTTTTGTACCGTGGCAATGCCGGAGCCGAGACCGACTCCCTCAAGGCGCGCGGTCACCTGCATGAGGCGCTGGGAATTTTCTCGACGAATTTCGGTTTGTCCAGGATCGGTGGCCAGCGAAGCGAGCGAGCCAAGCGTAGCCGTGCGTCCGGTCGCGCTGATGATCGGAGTGTTCATCATCTGCTCGAGCGAAGCGCGGCTTGAATTCGGGAAACGAACGCGAATGGGATACGAGCGATCGTTCAAGACCACGGGAGTTGCGGCGGGTTCACCTTCGAGGATGGCGGACGCGTCCACGGCGACTTCTTCCGGAGTAAAGCCGGAACGAGCCGCGGTGAGGGAGTTCACCTGAAACGTGGACGCGGGGCCACTAACGGTATTTTCCACGCCGTCCAGAACGTCCACGACTCCGTTCTCCTTGCCAATCGCTTCGGCAACGCGGGGCGCAGCGGTTAGCAAGGCCTGCGGATCCTGGGAGTAAAGCTTGATGACAACCGGCTCCGGCTCATTACTCAAGTCCCCGATCATGTCTTGTAGAACCTGGATGAACTCTACGTCGGCAGCCGGCTCCTGCTTCTTGATTTGCGTGCGAACGTCGTTCATCACCTCTTCGATGCCACGCTCACGCTTGTCCTTGAGCTTCACGGTGTAATCGCCGCGATTGGCCTCGGTGACCGCAGCCAGGCCCAACTGCAGACCGGTGCGGCGCGAGGTGTTTTCAACTTCGGGAGTGGATTTGAGAATGCCTTCGATGTGTTGAAGGATGCGGTCGGATTCGCTAAGCGAGCTGCCGGGCGGCGTGTAGTAATCGAGGATGAAGCCGCCTTCGTCCATAGAGGGCAAAAGGTCGGTTTCGAGGAACTTGTAGCAGACAAGAGAGAGAACGATGATGCCCGCAGAACTTCCGACCAGGAGAAACGGACGCCGTAGGATACTCTGCATCAGTCGCGTGTAGAGGTTGACGATGCGACCGAAAAAGCCGGTGAGATGCGATTCTTCTGCGGCGAGAAGAGCGCCAGAGTCGAGCTCGGTGGAGGTGGACGATGTGACGGCATGGCCTTCGCCGGCCTTTTTCAAGCCAAGGAAGAATTGGCTGAGCGTCGGCGTCCAGGTCATCGCGAGAAGAAGAGAAACGAGAAGGGCCACGGTCATCGTAATTGCGAGAGAACGGAAGAAAGTTCCCGTGACGCCGGCAATTGTGATGAGCGGGAGAAAGACGACGATGGGCGTGATGGTGGAACCGACAAGCGGCACGGTAAGTTCGCGCAAAGCGCTGGCGATGGACTGGAAGCGGCTCTGGCCTGCATCGCGATGGAGGGTGATGTTTTCCAGGACCACGATCGCGTCGTCAATGACCAGACCTACCGCTGCAGCCAAGCCACCGAGCGTCATCAGATTGAAGCTTTGGCCGAAAACTTTTAGCGCGATGCAGGTGATGAGTAACGTAGCTGGAATAACCAGGCCGGCGACGAGAGATGCGCCCCAATCACGAAGGAAAAGAATCAAGATCACGACGGAAAGCACAATTCCGATAAGAACGGCGTCACGCACGCTCGAGATGGCGTCGCGGACGATGGTGGACTGGTCGTAGAACGGTTCGAGGTGCACTCCGGGCGGCAGACTCCCGCGCAGGTTTGCGATTTGCTGATGAACTTCGTCGGCGACGGCCAGAGTGTTGCTATCCGGCTGGCGATTCACACCAAGAAGAACAGCAGACTTTCCGTTGGCGGTTACCATCGTGTAGACGGGCGCGACGGAACGCACGACAGCGGCGATGTCGCCGACGCGTATGGGGACTCCGGCGGCGGAATTCTTGATGACGATTTGGCCGATTTCACCTGGCGAATGCACCTGACCGCTGACGAGTCCGAGAACGAGCTGGTGATTGTGTTCGAATAGACCCGGCGAATCGATCAAGTTAGTGCGGCGGACGGCATCGAGAATGTCCGCGACTGTGACACCAGAGGCGACGAGACGCGCGGGATCGGGAGTGATCTGAAATTCGGGCACGCGGCCGCCCTGAATCAATACGGAAGCGACGCCATCAAGGCGATTGACGCGCGGCTTGATGTCGTAGGTGGCGATCTCCCACAGATTGTCCAGCGATAGCGTGTCGGAAGTGAGGCTGTAGCCGATGATGGGGAAGGTGGCAAAGGTTAGGCGGTGAGTTTCGACTTTAGCAGTGGTCGGCAGTTCCGCTTGCAGGCGAGCTACAACAGCGTCCACACGCTGAAGTGTAACTACCATATCGTTCTGCCAGTCGAAGAAAAGATCGATTTCGGCGGAGCCCCGGCTGGTGATGGAAACAACGCGTTGCAGTCCGGGTACGTCGTTCATCGAATCTTCGATCGGGCGGGTGATGGTGACGAGCATCTGGTCAATCGGCATGACGCCGTTGTCCACCCCGATGACCACACGCGGGAAATTCGTATTTGGGAAAACGGAAACCGGAATGCTGAAGGCGAGATAGCCGCCAACGAGCGCGAGGCTGATGATCAAGAAGAGAATGGGGCGAGAAATCCGCTGAAACCAGAAAGCGCGCGCTTCACCGGCGGGCGCAGGGGAAGTAGAGGGATTCAGATCCGGCACTGTGGTTATTCCTTTTCCCGGCCAGAGGGAGATTTTTTGCCAGCTTCACCGGCTTTGTCGCTGTTCTCTTCCTCTTTGCCTAGTGCAGCCGGCGCTTCAATTTTGATTTTCGTTTTATCGGGCAGGCCGTATGCGCCAGAAACGATCACGGAGTCTCCCGCCGAAACTCCTTTCGTGATTTGCGTTTCCGCTGCGCCGAGCAGTCCGACTTGAACCGGCGTTTGATGCGCGAGACCGTCCTTGCCAGCAAGCATGACGAAGGAGCCAGCTTCCGGCGATTCGAGCACGCAAGCCTTTGGCACGAGAATGGCGCTTTTCGTAGTGGCGGCGGTGATCGAGACCTGCACCGTCATCCCCGGCTTCAGCTCCGCTGGAGGTTTGCCAGTTTCGACCCACACTTCGATGGTGGTGCTGCCCGGATCGAGAGCAGGACTGACGATGCTGACTTTTGCGGGAACGAGATCGTCGACACCGGCGATCTGAATGTTCGCCGGGTCGCCGACCTTCAGCGTGACGGCTTGCGATTGTGCGATGTGCGCTTTCGCGATGAGGTGGCTGGTGTTCATCACGGTGAGCAGC
>UEXQ01000218.1_pt1 | contig 17323 bp, 11 predicted proteins | sample 4301111 | NCBI WGS metagenome assembly UEXQ01 (sample SAMEA4773181, study PRJEB27434) | metagenome | biome: 2259; feature: agricultural soil; material: soil | place: USA | collected 2014-09 | depth 0.25 m
ACCACGCCCAGACCGACGCCGCGCCATCCATTCGGCATAAATCCGCCGTGCGCCGTAAAATTCCCCACACCGATTCGAGGAAATCCAATCCCAGACAGCAACATCGTGCCCAAAACCAGAAACGCCAGAATCGTCACCACCTTAATCATCGCGAACCAATACTCAATCGATCCGAAATCCTCGATGCTCAACGTGTTGATGGCCACCAGTGCGACAGAAAAAATCCCAATCCACACCGGCGCCGGCACGTACGGAAACCAGAACGCGCAATAAATCGCTCCCGCCACCACTTCGCTTCCCACAACCATCACCAGGCACAGCCAGTACGTGTAGCGCACAGCAAAGCCTGCCCACGGATGCAGGTACATCTCCGCGTACAGGCCAAACGACCCCGGGGCGGGATGCTGCACGGACATTTCCGCCAGCGCCCACATCACCGTCAGCGCAATCAACGCCCCCGCCGCAAAACTCAACAGTACCGCCGGCCCAGCAAGCTTCACGCTGATGGCGCTGCCAAGGAATAACCCTGTCCCGATCGTGCAGCCCAGCCCGATCATCGCCACCTGGCGCGGCGACAGCTTGCTCTTCAATCCGCTTTCGCGCCTTTCCAGCTGCGATTCAGCTTTGCGCTCGGCAAGATTGTTCTCTTCCTGCGATTCCGCCGTTTGTCTCACTTGGCTGGGATTCATTGGAACCGCATCGTAGCAAACCAGCCCAGCGCGGCCTAACGCCATTTGCCTTGAGCTAGACTGTCTTGGAGACAACACTTCCCTCCCGCCGGTAGCGCGAGAATTCGCGTTAAGATAGCCGTCGCCCTTTTGCAGAGGGGAAACGGCCAAATGATCGAGCACGATCTGGAAAAAATCGCGCTACAGGAAAAGCGCCTGCAATTCAGCGGATTCAACGCAGCGGTGGCTTGGGAACTCGGCATCGCACTCAAAACGGCCGCTGAAAAACGCGGCGCTGCCATCGCGATTGACATTCAACTCCACGGCCATCCTTTGTTTTCTTACAGCATGGCCGGAACCACGCCAGACAACTGGGAATGGATTCGTCGCAAGCGCAACGTCGTCATGCGCTATCACCGCAGCTCCTACGCGATCGGTCTCAAGCACGAGCGAGCGGGCACGACTCTGCAGGGCACCACCGGCCTCGACCTGCGTGACTATTCCACGCACGGCGGCTGCTTTCCCATCATGCTCGCCGGCACCGGATGCGTCGGCACCATCACCGTTTCCGGCTTGCCGCAACGCGAAGATCACTCCCTTGTAGTGTCCGTTCTTCAGGAATATCTCCAGCTCGCCAACGAAAATCTCGCGCTCGATCCGCCGGACAAGTCTTAGAAAACTCCGCGCCATCCTCCACCTGACCGCGCGGCCAGTCACCGTCGCTGTAAAACTGTACCTCGGTCCAAATTCCCATCCGCAAATCTATCTCCGACAATAAATAACGCGCGGTTGCCGTTTCCGGCCGCGCCTCGCAGCCATGTAGCCGCGGTCTTTAAGCCGCGGGGTTTTTTCGAAGGAGCAGTCATGAAAGCCGTTCTCGCGCTGATCGTCATCTATGTCGGAACCTTCCTGGTCGCCATTCAGGGCGCATCCAATTCCCCCGTCGAAGCCTCGGAGCAATCCAGCGCGAAAATCACACTCACCAAATCTATCGATCCCGCTAAGGAAGCCGACATCCGCTCTGTGCTCGAACTCGTGGGCGCGAAAGACACCATTCAAGACGCCGCCAGCAACGCCACCGAACAGTACCGCCAAAAGGTGATGGAGACTTCTGCAAACAGCGACCGCGCCCAGGCTTTCGTCAACAACTACCTTGCCGATTTTCAGAAAAAGTTTGATGCCAACTCCGTGAACGAAGAACTGGTAGGAATCTACGACAAGCACTTCAGCGACGAAGAGATCAAAGGCCTGCTCGAATTTTACGGTTCGCCGCTCGGCCAGAAAGTCGCTGCCGAACTTCCCAAGATCAATCGTGAAGTCCAGTTCGCCACGCGCAGCGCCAGCACTCAGGCCGCCCGCCAGGCTTGGCAGGATCTCCGCGCTGAATACCCTAACGCCGGCGAAGGTAAAAGTCCGCTCTCCGGTCGCCGCCGCCTGAACGCCTCAGCTCCGCAACAACAGCGGCCGGCTAAGAACGCACAAATCTCCGCTGACTCCTCCCAACCCTAATCCGACGCGACTTTTCCGTTTCTTCCGTAGTTCGTTCTGCTCTTGGGACATCGGGCTCATCCCCGACGTTAAGGACAGCTGCAGATCGGGCTTTAGTCCCTGAAGGAAGGCGTGCGCTTTCGCCGCACAGGTCTCTGCGGGGAAGTTAAAACATCTCGTCCGCCTCAAAAAAGACGGGAAGTCGAGATCAGCGCGGGAACTGCCGGCAGGTTCTCTGCTAAGAAGGTATTGCGTCCCCCTGGCTACGGTCAACTCGACACCGGCATGGCGTCAGCGGCAAACGTTTGGTTACGGCACGCGCGAAATCTGGAAGCGCGATTTTTGCATCCAATTATGCCCTCCCAGGGTCCTATCCTATGGTTCCCATTGCCGCGCTCCGCTCGAGCCATTTCACCGCTACCGCCAAGTTCGCCTGTGTCCAAGCCAACGGCGTATGCTCATTCGGCGTCCACTTCCCACTCTTCAAGAAATACATCTCCGGGCACCGCCCGTCATCCAGCTGCCCGATCGAGCGATTCAAATGCTCCAATTGCCGCTCGAGTGCCTCCGCAGACCCTGTCTGCTGATACTCCTCACCATAAATCACCGACAGCAGCGGATCGAACAAGCACCACTGCGCCTCGCATCCCGGCAGCAAAAACTCATCCCGTACTGCCAGCTTCTGAGCCAAAACGGCGCTGCGCTCCTCTGGCGGATACCACGCATCGTAGTCCTGGCAAAAATACGAATCGCCCAGATACCGCCGGATTCCCGCTTCGCCCATCAGCCGCGCCCGCACTAGCGACACAACCAACCGCCTCATGCGCGCATCCGTCACCGAGCCCAGCGGATAAATCAAAAACAGCAGCGCGGCATCCGTCCTCCGCTCCGGCGGAGCCTCAAACGGAAGCTGCACCTCCAGCACTCTCCTCCCTTTCTTCAACAAGTCCGTCAACGCCGACTTCTTCACTCCCGCAATCTCATTCCCGTCCCGTGAATACTTCTCCATCTCGCGCAGTCCCGCCATCACCGCGCCAATGCTCGAGGAATTCACTTTCCGCGCCTCTTCCCACGCCCCGCTGTCCGCATCCTTCCAATATTGAATCGCCTCAAAGTAAGCCGGAAACAGCCCGTACAGCTCTTTCTCCTCCGCTTCCAGCGCAAACCCCGCCCCGTTCACTCCACTGTTCGCCAGCAGAAACCGCAGCCACACCGCCTCGCCCAGCGCATCGTTCTGCGCGTGCGCCCATTCTTCCTCGTTCTCACGCAGCTCCTTCGCGTTGAACCGGATGTGCGGTCGCTCCTGCACTTCTTCTTTCCGCTTCGGTTTGGCGATAATCCGCTCCATCTTTTCCGTCTGCGTCTTCAAAAACGTCGTCAGCCCGCGCGCCGTGCGCATCGCCGATTCTGCATCTCCGCACGCAAACCGCGAAAACGCCACCATCGCGTTGTCCCGCACCCAAGCATTCTGATAACCCGACGTCGCATCGTCGCCCTGGCTTGCGCTGGCCACATAAATTCCATACTCGTTCGCCCGCACCTCCAGCGTCTTCGCCGCCGCCAGCTTCTCCCGCAGCGCCTCCGCCTGCTTGCCCAACCCTTCAGCCTTCAATTCCGGAAAAAACCGCCTGGTGCCCAGACCCATCCGCTTTCTGTCTCCGTTTTTGGCTCAAACCCGCTTCACTTCAATGCCCCGCTGCAAAAATGGAGCGATGGCCTTGTCTACCGCGCGCGCGTCGGTGATCAGCATATTGATTTCACCAATCGGGCAAACGAACGCGGGCGTGACTTGCCCCAGTTTGCTCGAATCCGCCAGCACAATTTTCGTCTTCGCTTGATGCACCATCGCTCGGAACGTCAGGCTTTCCTCCGGCTCGCTCACCGTAATGCCGCGCGCGATATCCACGCCCCACGCGCTGATGAACACTTTGTCCAGATAGATTTCGTTCAGAAAGTTAATCGCCCCTTCCCCCACCAGCGAGAACGATCCCGCCCACTGCACAAATCCGCCCGGTAACGAAAGTTTGCAGGCCCTCGCAATTGCACAGTTCCATTGCGATGTTGATTGCATTCGTGATTACCCGCAGGTTGCGCCGGTTGCGGATGTTGCGCGCCACTTGCGTCGTCGTCGTGCCCAGTAGATCCTATCGTCTCGTGCTCTTGGATCAACTCCGCCGCCGTCTCGATCCGTCGTTCGCCAATGCAAAGCTGGGCCTTGTATTGTCGTGCCTTCTCGGCATTTCCCCCTAGTTCTGCTGCCTTCAAAGCGCCCGCCAACGCTCCCTTTCTCCCGGGAGCATTCTTCAGCGTCGCTTCAAACTCGATCAGCGCTTCAGCCGGTTGCTTCAGCTCCAAAAGCAACTCGCCCAGCTGCTCGCGTGCGGGCACAATCGGTCCAGGCGTAATCGGACGCTTCTCCAGCTGGTCCTCCTTGTCCGCCGCTGAACGCATCAGCGCAATCGCATCGCCTCGTTTTCCCTTGCCTTTGGCAATCCACGCATTCGCTTCTGCGATCTGGATTTCCACTTGCGAAGCCCAGTAATCGTCCTTTGCCGCCTGAACCTTTTCCAGGCACTGTTTCAGCCGCTCCACTTCTCTCTCTGCAGCTCCGGCATTTCCGCCTCGCGCCAAGCCCACCGCGCGCGCCCAGTGCGTGATCGCCGAAACCTGCGGCAGATTTTCGTTCTTAACAGCAAGCGCCGCCGACGCATTCCAGTCGCGTCGCTCGACCGCATATCGAGCCGGCATAGCCGTGGCCGCATAGCCAACCTTGAAATCTCCGAGCTCCAGCTTCGGCATCGCCGTCACTTCCTCCAGCAGCTTTCCCGCAGACTCGTGCTGCCCCGCCTGCAGGTAGGCATACTCCAGATAATCCGTCGCGTGCAGCTCTTCGCCCGTGTCTTTTTGCTCGTGCGCCGCCGCCCGCGCCGCCTGATTGGATTGAATGGAATCCGTCCACAGGCCAAGCAGCGTGAATATGTGCGAAGGCATGTGCAGCGCGTGCGGCGCTGCCGGCGCGATCTTTGCGTAAGCTCGCGCGGCAGGCAATCCCGTTCGCGCCATTTCCGGATTGTCGTACGCGTGGATCAAGTAATGCGCCACGCCCGGATGTTCCGGATATTTGCGGAACAGCGGCTCCAGAATCGCCGCTGCTTCCTTCTGATTCTTTCGGCTGCGGTCGCTCGGCGATGCTGTCGAAAGCAGCGCCAGGCCGTAAAAAGTCTGCGCTTCAGCATCGTCCTTCTGCGTATCCGCTACGCGTTTCATCGCTTCCGCGTAAGCCTGGGCCCGCTTCACCTGCGGAGTCTCCCCGGCGTCACGATAGAACTCGCTCAGTGCGCCGATAAGTCCCGCCTCGCGAATGGACACGCTCCGAAGCTGCCGGGCCTGAGCGATTTCCGCCGCGCCGCGAGTGATGTCCTTCATGGCGATTCGCGGCTCCCACAGTTGGTGGTAGTAGGACATCGCAACGCCCCAATGCGCCATCGCGCAGTTCGGATCAGCCTTGATGACCTCGGCAAACTGTCGTTCCGCCGCCTCATACGTAAACGAATGAAGCAGCGCCACTCCCCGTTCAAACGGCTCCTGCACTGATGGCGAACATGAGGTGGCGAACGATACCTTGCCCAGCTTCTCCGGAATTGCGTGCTGGTGCTGTTCTTGCCCTCTCGCGCCGCGCGCGATTCCCCAGACCGCTAATAGAAGCAACCCTGTCACTCGCAAAAACATTTGCCACTCCCTCGCCGCCATTGACGGCGCGTTGCCCAAGTATCTCAATCGGGCGCCGCTCCATCACCTGAATTTCACAGACGTAGCGTGGTGCTGAAGCCTGTCGGTTCTGTGGTTGGTTAAGCCATATTATTAAAGTTGTAAACTATAAGGTGTTAAGGTTGCAGGCGGCCGAACCACTCTCGCCCCCGCTGGCCCGTCTCGGCGTCCGCAGGCGCCAGGTTTTCCTCCCGTAAGTCGTTAAGAATCAATACCTAGGATAAACAAAGGGAGGCGCGTACCGGCCCGTTCCAAAGCGGAACGGCATCCTGCGAAGCTGCTAGTCGAACCTCTTCTTGATCTTCACATCAATTCCGAACGTCCCGTTGTAGTCTCGCAGCGCGATAATCGACACGTTCCGATTCACGTTGTACTCCACTTGGATCACCTGCTGCTGCGTCGAACTCACATTACTCACATACGTAATTGTCAGATTGCGCGCAATCTGCTGCTCCACCGTAATCCGCGCCGCCGCGTTTTGCTCCGATGCCGTCGAACCAACTCCTCCCAACCCAGGATCAACGCGCAACCGCGTGATTCCAAACAGCCTCTCCAGCCGGCCGCCGAGCTGGCTCGAAATCGCTTCCGACAGCAGCTGCGACGCTCCGGTCCCGGCGCTGGCCACTCCCGCGCCGGTTCCGCCGCTGCGCACTTCCGATTCCGCACTGGTTTGCCCCAGCGCCAGCAATGTAATGATGTCGTTGTTGGGCAGTGGCGGATCGGAGCGATACGACAGCGACAACTTGTTCGCCGGCCCGCTGAAGTTCAGCGTGATCTCGTACTGCTGAATCGTTGTTGTCGCTTCCACGTTGATATCCGGATTCAGCTGGAACGGATTGGCAAAGTTCAAATCGCCCCGCGCTACGCGGTAACGGCTGCCGTGAAAATAGAGATCACCGGAAAGCACGTGAATATGTCCAAGCAGAATCGGATGATCCCACGTGCCGCGCACGCGCAGATTTGCTTCTGCTTCGAGCTCCGCGCTCGGCCATTCCATCCGCGCGTCCGGCGTGGAGACAGCTTCCACGTCAAACTGCAGATTGCGTAGAAACGCGGAACTGCTCGCTGTGTTTGCGCCTGGTTGGCCACCAATCAGATTGCCCGCAGTTTCCAGCCCCCCGGTCATGTTCACGCGTTCGATCTGCACTCTTCCGGAAACGAGGCCGCCCTGGGGTGTGCCGGTCAGCCGCAGAATCCCCGCCGCCTGCCAGCTCATTCCTTCGGGGTAGCGAATGCGCACGCCGTCGGTGCGCGTGGTGATGTCGAACCGGATGGGCCGGTCGGCGTAATACACGCTGCCACTGGCGTTCAGCGTTCCGCCACCGACTTGCGCGGTGAGATTCTCGAAGTAAAGCCGCGAGGCGTCAAAAATCAGATCGCCTTTAATGCCGCTCAATCCCGTCGGAAAATCGATGGCGCGCGCTTGCGCATTTTCAATGTGGACTTTGCCGGTGATGCGCGGACGATCGAGAGTGCCTTCAAAAGCGGCGTTCACTTGCGCTGGCCCTCGCGCATCAAGACCCGGCACAAAACCGCTAAGCAAACGCAAATCGAGCGCGCCGTTCAAATTCAGGCTGACGTTGCGCCGGCCGGTGAACTTCACGTTGCCAGCGATCTGAAAGTTGGTATCGGTTCCCTTGAGCGTCGCCGAATCGATGGTGATCTCATCTTTCGAAGAGCGGAAATGAATCGGTCCCGTATTCTCCAGCTGCACGTTGGCGTAGTTCAGCAGCAGCCGCGAGAATCTTGCATCCACCACGATACTTTCCGGCTGTTTCAGATTTCCTTCCAGGGAAACTTCGCCGTCGGCGGTTCCATGGCCGCTGATTTCGCGCATGTGCAGCGCTGTTAGCAGGAACGGATCGAGGTTGATGTTCTGCAGAAAGACCTTTCCGTTGATCGGATAGGGATCGCTCAGGCCGAGAGAATATCCTCCGGAAATGCCGCCGCCGCTCATCGCGGAATGCAGATCGAGTTTGGCGACTTTTCCGTCGGAGAGGAGCTCGCCATTGAAGCTGCCAATTACTTCCTGGCCGACGCGAAAATCGACAACGCGCATGGTGCCTTCGCCGACTGGCGCCAAATACGGTCCGGACGCTTTCAGGTGAAACGAAATCTGCCCGGAAATCGGAAGGCGTTCGGTTTGGATCTTCTCGAAGTTTCGCAGAGGCAACGCCGCGCCGACAACGTCCGCGGAGATACTCTTCGTCGAAATATGATAGGCCGCGCTTCCGGTGATGATGCCTGCGCCGCCGATTTCTTTGCCGGGCGCAAACACGCGGAGTTCCGCGTTACTGATGCGCGCTTCGTCGGGCTGCAGGTTCAACTGGCCGCGCAGGCGATTGAACTCGAGGCCGTAAACTTTTCCTTCGGCGAGATCGAAGAGGCCGGTGATCGCGGGATCCAGGCGCGTGCCGCGGCCGTGGAACTGCCCCGTGAGTGTTCCTTCGACGGGATACTTTTCACCGACCAGCACGAGCACGCTTTGGATCGGAATTTTCTCGACGTTGGCCTCGGCACTCCATTCGTTTTCCGGGCGGAAACTCCATTGGTCGAGGTCGAGATTTCCCGAGAAATCGGCGCGCATGGCGCCGTATTGCATGTGGCCGCGCGCCACGGAAAGTTCCGAAGGCGAGTAGGTGACTTCGCCTTCTACGGAGTCAGCGTGGAATTTGCCGTAGGCCAGCTGCTCACCGCGTGCGTGCCCGATAAACGTTGGCCCTCCCAGTGGTCCGCTCATGCGGCCGTCCCAACTGGCAGAGCCGCGAACATGCGGAGCGATTTCTTCTGATGTACCGGAGGCGACGCCTTCGATGGATTGAATCAGGTCATTGAACGCTTCGAGTTCATCGGCGCGGACGTGGAGTTCGAGGATGGAATCGCTATGGCCGAGCGTTCCGCTGGCCTGAATGCGGCTTTGTGGTGTTTCGAACAGCGCGGATTCGAGCGTCAGAACCTGCGGATCCTGTTTGTAGGCGAACTTCCAGCTTGCGGTGACCGGAATATGACCGGGAGCGACCTCGTCGGGAGCAGTCCAATCCGTTTGCCCGGAGATTTCGAAATGTTGGAACGCACCCTTCCACGTCTCGACGGTGTCTGCCGCGAGAACCGAATCCCAATGGAGATGGTCGACGGGGAAACCGTTGTGTTCGATGGCGGGAAGAACTTGCGCGATGCGCATCCCCTCGACATGCGTTTTTGCGCGGAATTCAAGGCCGGGAAGTTTCATGGTGACGCGGCCCTTGACGGAACCGCCGAAGGCATACGCGGCGAAATTGGGAATATCAATTCCCTTTTTGTCGAGATGGTAGTCGCCGGTACTGCGCAGGCCGCCTTGGTGAAGAATGTCGTAACTCAAAACGATTTCGGAGCCGGAATAGTTGCCGGTGCCTTTGAGCTCGCCGGCCGAGTACGAGCCTTCGCCGCGCAGGTCTACTTTTCCCACCGGAGTGAGCGGTGCGCGGAAAGTTTTGCGGAAATCGACGAGGTTCACCCAGGCGCGGTAGCGGTATTTCCACTGCGGAGCGGAGAAGTCCGACATTTCCGCCTGCAGATCGATGCGGGAAGTGCCAACGCCAAACTGTCCTTGCTCAATGGTGAATCCGCCGCGGGAAAAGGTGAATTTCGTGGAAGCGCTGAGCGGAACGGGCAGGAAGCGTTTGCTGGTGAAAAGGATGTTTTTCCAATCGAGATTACCGGAGTAGAAAGGATTGTCCGTGCTGCCGCCGGCGGCAAAGTTGAGCTGAAGATCGTTGCCTTCTAGAGCTAGGGGCGTTTTGACGTCGTTGTAGAGAACGTAGCCATCGGTGAGGGAAAAGCGCCGTATGCGCAAATCCAGAATCGTCTCGCGCAGGGGCCTGGTCGAGGCGGTAGTCGCGCGCGGGACAACGGGAACGTTGGTGGTGCCGTCCTTTTCCGCGCGAATGTGAATGTGCGGTTGTTTGACGACGATTTCGGCGAGAGAAATCTTGCGGCCCCAGAATGAATCGATTCGAAGACCAGCATGAATTTCTTCGGCGGAGAACAGCGGCTCAGTTCCTGCAGGCTCCTTGCCGTGAATGATGAATCCTTTGATGGTGGCCTGCATGGAAAGCCATTCAATCGAGAGGCTGCGGATTTCGGTTTGGCCGCCGGTGATGGAATTGACGCGTTTGATGGCAAGGCGGCGAAGGAAAGGATTGCCGGCGCCGCTGCCGAAGAAGATCGCGACGGCAACCAAGATGAGGGCAACTTTGACGCCCAGCACCCAGCCCATGCGGCGGAGCCATTTCCACTTGCGGCGGATTGTCTGCTGCGTCGTCACGGCTGAGTCTCCTGCAGCATTTTCGTGACGCGAAGGCGGCCATGGCTCTCTTTGAGCCAGCGGTCGGCCTGTTCGTTGATGCCACGCTGAATCAAGGCTTCCTGAATGAAATCATGCGCGGCGTCGAAGGTTGGCGGAGTCGTGCCGCGGGCCTGCGCGCGAGGAATCAGCGCATTCTTATAGAAGTCCTGAATCGCCTGTTCGTCCACTTGGACAGTTGGACGGAAGCGCGAGTCCAGATAGCTGTTGAGGAAAAGCTGATCGGCGGTCACGCGGCGAATGTCCGCTTCGCTGAGGCCGGCGAGCTTGCGGCGTGCCTCGAAATCTTCCTTCGAAGAGAAACCTTGAACGAGACGCTGCACTGCACGATCGATATCGGCATCGGAAGGCTGCGGAGTGCGCGCGACGTTTGCTTCGTTGCGTACGATCCATTGATCAATCAGACGATCGAGAATCTCGGAATCGCTCTCTGCTTTGCCTTCCACCAGCAACTGATAATGGGAAAGAAGCCGAACGTCACTGAGAAGAATGATGTCGTTTTCAATGCGGGCGACGACGCGGTCGATCAATTCCTGCGCGCCGGCAAGGGCAACGAAAAGGAGGCACAGAGCCGCGAGAAACGATGTTCGCCGAATTGGAGCCGCCGCTGGCATCAGAAACTCGACCCCAGACTGAAGAATACCTGGAACGCAGGCAGGCGAGTGGACTGGAATCCGAGCGAACCAGTGGGGCAGGTTGCCGGCGTGGTGCCGCTGGGGCAGGGAATCGGAATGACGAAACTAGGCCGATTCAGCGCGTAGCCCAAGTCCACGCGAATAGGGCCGACCGGAGTGGCGTAACGCGCGCCGATGCCAATGGTATGCGAGAAGTAGTTCAGCTCGTTGGTGCAGTTGAAAAGGCACTGCTTGGGATTGGCGGGATCGAAGATAGGCTTGGGCCTACTCCAGTGCAGGTTGATTTTGTTGAGCTCACTGAAAACATTGCCGCCGTCATAAAACAGCGTGCCGCCAAGTTTCGTCCCCACCCAGGGCAAACGCATGGGAAAGCGGAATTCCTGGTTGAAGACGAACATGGCCTGGCCGCCGACCGGAAAACCGGTTACCGCGTCGCGCGGGCCAGCCTGGTTCAAGGCGAAGCCGCGCAGCGAAGTGCCGCCGCCGGCGAACAATCGCTCCGGTAGAGGGATCACACGCGGGAGAGGCTCCGCGGTGGGCGCGGGGAAGGTGAGAGAAACGGTGTCGCGATAAGGGGAAAGGATGCCGACACGCACCGAACGAGCAAAGCTGAAGCGGCGCTTTATGGGGTGATAGGAAGAGTTCTGGTAAAGGAAGCGAAGGAAGCTTGCGCTGGAGCCGAGGTAAGTATCGGCGATGCCGAAGTCTGCGCTGTTAAGCCAGCCTTTGGTGGCGTCGGCGGGATTGTCGCGCGTATCGCGCACCCAGGTGGCGCTGAATTGCGAAATGAGAGTGGGTTGCTGGAAGAGGGGAATTTCCTCGGGCGGAATATTGAGATTGGAGACGAGGATTTTGCGAAAGCTGTAACGCACGAGAAGTGTCGTTGCGTGAGAATACTGATCGGTGAGTTGGACAGAACCTTCGTAGTGCGTTTCAGTGAAGGTGTTGATGTCACGAGTTCTTTCGGCGAAGGCGGTTGCCTGAATGCTGAGCTTGGGATCGCCGAAAGTGCTGGGCGCGCTGTAACCAAGAAGCGCACGGCCTTGCAAGGTGCTGCCGCGCAGTTTGAGGGAGAGGGTATCGGCGCGACCGGTGAGATTGAGCTTGCTGATTTCAAAGATGCCACGCGGCGCGGCCTGGACTTCGCCGCCGGTCGGGCTAGTGGTGCTTGCAAGGCGCTGCACTTCGAAGCCGCCGCCATAGGCAATGGTGTAGCGCTTGGCTTCTTCGACGAGCACGACGATGTCTTTGTCAGGATCGTTGCCCGTGGGATTTTGCCGTGCGATGGTAACGCGGTTGAATACGCCAAGATTGTAAAGACGGCGCTGCGAATCAACGACCTGCCCTTCACGCAACGGCTGTGCCGGTTTGACCTGAACTTCGCGCTGGATGACGTTGGGGCGCGTGTGATCATAGCCGGTCAAGAGGATGCGGCGAACGTGGGTTTGCGGGCCTTCGTGGATTTTGTAGATAAGGCGGACGGCCTCTTGTGGAGGTGGGGCTACTTTTTTGTCGGCGCGCGTTTCACTGGATTTGTCCTGCAGCATGTTCGCTGACGCTTCGGCTGAAGCCGGCGGCGTGATTGACTCGACCGTGGATTCGAACGTGGCTTCCGGGAAGCCTTCGTTGAAATAGAGCGCCAGGATGTTGGCGCGATCGCTGCCAACGTTCGCTTCGGAGTAGGGCTGGCCAGGGCCGGAAGAGATGACGCCAAGAAGTTCTTCCTGACCGAAAGCCTGATTGCCTTCGATACCAAGTTCCGAGACGCGTGTTTGAACGCCTTCGTTGATGACAAAGCGAATGAACAGGTTTCCTTCTTTGCTTTCGTAATTGTCGTTTATTTGAGCGACCACGGAGGCGGCGGCAAAGCCGTTGGAGCGGTAGAGGTTCTCCATGGACTGGCGGTCGCTTTCGAGAATGCGGCGGCTGAATCTGCCGCGGGAACCGAAGGCGGCTTTGTAGATTAGCAGACGTTCGGAAAGCAAATCTGTGCCGAAGTAATGATTGCCGGTGATTTCGATGCCGATCAGCTTGTGGCGGTCGCCCCGTTCGATCTTGTAAGTGATGACCTGCTCTTCCCCATTCCAGAGCTTGGTTTGCACTTCGCGCGTCGCGGTTGCGTATTCCACACTGGCGTCAAAATAGCCCTCGCGCTCAAGGCGCTCACGAATGTTGCGCTTGCCTTCTTCGAGGAGATCGGAGTCAACGGCGCCCTCCTGATAGATGGGAACCAGCCTTTTCAGTTCGCCGCCCGAGATTTTTGCGCCGGCGACCTCGACCTTGACGCGGGCGCCTTCGGAAACGTCGAGGGTGAAATCGACGGTGTTTTTAGCGGCATCGTAGGCGCCGCGGCGAACGGCGGCGCGGCCGCTCAGGTGTCCTTTTTTGATGAGGTACTTGCGAACGCGCTCCGTAGCGTTCTGGATGCGCGCACTGGTGATCGAGGTGCCAGGCTTCATCTTGAGCTTGGAGACGATTTGCGCGTCGGGATATTCGGTGTTGTTGGTCAGATGCACGACGCCAACGCGGGCACGTACACCGGGATCGATGTGGACGAGGATGTCCATCTGGTGTTCAGCCGGAAACGGACGAAGCTCGGCGTTGAGCTTGGCGTTATAGAAGCCTTCTTCCTGCATGCGTGTCCGCAGACGCTCCAGCGCCTCGTCGAGCGTTTCCTTGCGGAAGACGTCGCCAAGCGTGATTTGCATGGCGGCTGCCGCGGATGCCTCGGTGGGAGGCGGCTTAAGACCCAGAAGAATTACCTGATTGAAGTAGAGATTCTCTTGAACAACAAAGTCCATGCGGACGCCACCGTCTACCTTTTGTGAGACGGCGCGGATGTCGGAGTATTTTCCAGAACGATAGAGAGATTTAAGGCTCGCGGCGACTTGCGCCGGATCGAGCGGCTTGCCGATTTCGAGGGAGATGGGATTTCCGGCGACGCGGAGAACTTCGCCGCTGGCCGTCACAACACGATACTCCGTAAGCGGAAGTGGGTTCTGTGCCGGAGTGGAGTCGGACGCCGTTGCTGGTTGCTGTCGGCAAAGAACAGCCGGCACTCCTCCACAGAGGAGCGCCGCGAGCATCGCGCCGCACAGCCATCTCACACAATTCGCCCTCATGCACCCAATTTGCTCAGACGAAGGGTAGCATAGGGACGTTGCCCGCTTCCGCATCCGTAGGTGATTTGCCGGCGGCCTGAAAGCGAGGTTCTTTGGCGCTATCATCGTGAGGTGAGCGAAGCGGCCACAAAAGCGGGTATTCACCTGAAAGCTAACCCCAATTGGGAGCGATATTCTCGGCAAATTCTGTTTGCCGAGATGGGAGAGGAGGGGCAGCGGCGCCTGCTGGAGTCGAGCGCGGTCGTGGTTGGCTGTGGGGCGATTGGTGCTTCGACGGCGCAGCTACTGGCGCGAGCTGGAGTGGGCCGCCTGCGGGTGGTTGACCGGGATTTTGTGGAGCCGTCGAATCTGCAACGGCAGGCGCTGTTTGATGAAGACGATGCGCGAGAAGCGTTGCCGAAGGCCGTGGCGGCGGAGCGGAAGCTGAGGCTGCTGAACTCAGAGATCCAGATTGACGGGGTGGTCGCGGACGCCACGCCTCGCAATGTGGATGAACTGCTCAGTGGATTCGAATTGATTTTGGATGGAACGGATAATTTCGAGACGCGGTTCTTGCTGAATGACTACGCAGTGGGAGCGGGGCGGCCGTGGATCTATGCAGCAGCGGTAGGCAGCTATGGAGTGACGTTTGCGATCCGACCGGGCGAGACGGCTTGTCTGGCTTGCCTGATGGAAAGTGCGGATGCCGGGCCGATGCTGGAAGAGACGTGCGACACCGTGGGCGTCCTCGGGCCGGCGGTGAGTCTGGTGTCGTCGCTGGAGGCGGCGGAAGCACTGAAATTGTTGTCGGGGCACGCGGGCGCGCTGCACGGGCGGCTGATTTCGTTTGACGTGTGGAGCGGGAGGATGCAATCGGTGCGCGTGGAGAGGAATGCGGGCTGCCGGGCTTGCGGGAGGCGTGAGTTTTCTTACTTGGATGGCGATGCACAACCGCATATCACGATGTGTGGACGGGATTCGGTGCAGATTCATGAGCGGCGGCGGACATTGGACTTGGCGTCGCTGCGGGCAAACCTGACGGCGGCCGGGCTGGCGGTGCGGCAGAACGATTTCTTGCTGAAGTTCAGCGTGCCGCCGTATGAGGTGACCGTGTTTGAGGACGGGCGGGCGATTTTGAAGGGGTCGACAGACCCGGCAGTGGCGCGGTCATTGTATTCGCGGTATATCGGTGCGTGAGCTGACGCTTAGCGCGAGATCGTATGGCTGAGATCCTTCGGCTCGCTTCGCGGCCTCAGGATGACAAGCTACAAAATTCGCGGGAAAGGTCGACGAAAAGCACCTAGCGGATGGCGCCGCTGCGGCCGGGCGGGGTGCGCATGGACGCGCGGTCCATGTTTTCTCGGAGATTCATCAGAGTAAGAAAAGTGCTGAGGATGCGGGCCTTGAGGTCGTCGCTGAGGGGCATGCCGCTAGTGGCGACCCGCGCCAGCTTTTCGCCGCTTTCCGTGATGAAGCGCATGATTTCGCGCTGGCGCTCGTGAGGCGCGGTGCCTAGAGCCGTTTCGCGGCGCATTTCCGAACAACTGGCTTCCAAGGACAACGTGTAATGCAGCACGCAGAGTTTCTGCTCTTCGAGAGCGTGCGGCGCGGTGCTCTTGCAGCCTGCAATGTGGCAGGAAGTCGGCATCGGGTGGCTATAAACAAAGGTAGCCACAGGAAGGGCGGAAAAGCCAGAACGGTTCACGTGGGATGTGCGCTGGGCGTAAGCAGGCGCGGGAAATAGGCATGACGAATTTTGCGTAGAAAAGCGTTGACAAATTTATTCATGCGACTGTATTTTTATACAGAAGGATGAATTACGGCTGAAAGATGCCAAGCGCAAAAACATTCCGGCATGGGCAGATCTTGAGATTGATAACAGCGGAACGTATCGCGAACCAGGAAGAGCTGCGGCGGCGTTTGTCGACACAGAGACTGCGCGTGACACAGGCGACTCTTTCGCGGGATTTGCACGAGCTGAAGCTGGTGAAGACGCCGGAAGGTTACCGGCCGGCAACGGCGCTGGCGGAAGAGGCGGCTCCGATGCCGCCGCTGGCACGGGCGCTGGGGGAGTTTTTGCTGGATATTCGGCCCGCGGAGAATTTGCTGGTTTTGAAGACGCCGCCGAGCGGGGCGCAACCTTTGGCGGCAGCTGTGGATGGCGCAAAGTTTCCGGAAATTGCCGGAACGATCGCTGGCGACGATACCGTGCTGATCATTACGCCGAACAAGAAGCAGCGCGTATCGCTGCAACAGAAAATCGAGTCGTTCGTCAGCCGCCCTTTGCGCAGTCGCGCTTCATAATGATGAAGGATCCCAAAAACATCGCCGTGGTGGGTGTCTCCGGCTATACGGGCTTCGAGCTGGCGAAGATTCTTTTACGGCACCCGGCCGCGGATAGGCTGACCTTTTATGTGCGCGAGCCGCACGGTGCGCACTGTCTGACAGAGTTGTTTCCCCAGCTGCGCGGGTGGGGGCAGGCGCCAGTGAAGCAGTTGTCGGTGGAGGCAATCGTGGAGAGCGGAGCTGGTACGGCATTTTTGGCGACGCCGCACGAAGCTTCCGCGGAGATGGCGCCGCGTTTGTTGGAAGCGGGGATACGCGTGGTGGATTTGAGCGGGGCGTTTCGGTTTCGCGAGGCGAAGACGTTTGCGCAGTGGTACAAGCTGCCGACGCCGCATGAGGCGTGGCTGGGTGAGGCGGTGTACGGTCTACCGGAGTTTTATGCGAAGGAGATCGCCGGGGCCAGGCTGATTGCGAATCCCGGATGTTATGCGACGAGCGTGATTTTGGCGCTGCGGCCCCTGGTGGACGCGGGTTGGATTGAGGCGGGCGCGAGCGTGGTGTGCGACTGCAAGTCCGGCGCGACAGGGGCGGGCAAAGAGTTGCGACGCGATCTGCAATTCTCGGAACTGGACGAAAACTTCAAGGCTTACAACTTGTTCGCGCACCGGCACACGCCGGAGATCACCGAGCACACAGCTCTGCCGGAGTCGCAGGTGGTTTTTTCGACCCATCTGCTGCCGCTGGCGCGGGGAATTCTTTCGACGATTTACCTGACTTTGAGCGAGGCTCGGACGGCTGAAGACGTGGAGGCGTTGTATCGCAAGACGTACGCTGGACGGTCGATGGTGCGCATCTGGAAAGCGGGGACCTTGCCGGAGCTGCAGCATGTGGCGCATACGAATTTTTGTGACATCGGATTCGTTTTGGATGTCAGCGGGCGGCGGTTGATTGTGGTGTCGTGCCTGGACAATTTGGGGAAGGGCGCGGCAGGGCAAGCGGTGCAGAACTTCAATCATTTGCTGGGAATTGAGGAGC
>UEXQ01000116.1_pt1 | contig 17266 bp, 17 predicted proteins | sample 4301111 | NCBI WGS metagenome assembly UEXQ01 (sample SAMEA4773181, study PRJEB27434) | metagenome | biome: 2259; feature: agricultural soil; material: soil | place: USA | collected 2014-09 | depth 0.25 m
AACTGATCCGCCCGCAGCACCGTCTGTGCACTCTTAGCCGCTAGGGTGGCAGCCTCATTCAACTCCAGACGGCCCGTCCCGGCCGTTTCCGCGTTCTTCAAGCGCGTTCCTTTCGCACTTCCCTTTTCCGCAAATGCGATCCGCAGTTCTTCCGTCGTCAGCCGACGAGTAACGCCGGAGCCGCTCTTGCCGGACCCGTCATTCGTTCGCGCATCCACATCGCCCTTCAGCACCAGCAGTTTCGGCGCGTTGAGCGTCGCAATCATATCCATCGCGGCGTTCTCTGCCGTCACCGTCTGCTTCTCGTCGCCCTTCACCGATTCTCCGCTTACCCGGCCCTTCGCCTCGGCATGCGTTACCCAGCCTTCGGGCGCAAACTCCGCCGTAATCTCTTCCGCCACCAGGCGCTCACGCCCTTGACCCTTTTGAGAGGTGAACTCCGGCTGGACATCGTTACCGCCGCTCCGGGCAACCAGCCGCTTCGCGTGAAAATTCGAGTCTAGGTTCAATAGCAGTCCCGCGGCCGTCAAGCGTTCGCTTTTCGTTTTCGCCTCCGCCGGCCCGGCCAGGTATATCGTCCCGGCGTCGCGCTGAAACTCCATACGCGAACCGATTACTTCTACAGGCTCCTTCGTGATATTGAGTTTTGCGCTTGCGGTTGGCGCTTTGCTTCTTGGCGCAATCGGCTGGTCCAACTTCAACTTCACATCTTTCAGCAGGGTCAGCGTCCCCTCCTCCGAGTGGTAGGTCGCTCCCATAGCCTGCCCGCTTCCGCTCGCAAACGTGAATCGCACTTCCTGCTCGGTTTTCGCTTCACCGCTGGCGCGATTGAAAACCATGCCCCGCGTTTCCACTTTCATCGCCGCCCCGTCCGGCTTGCCACCGGCGGCTTCCCACTCCTCCTTACTCATCAGTGTGATTTCCACGTCGCCCGAGCAATCAATGTCGCCGCGGTCCTTACTGTAGCGGCAGACATGGGTCTCCAGCGTGTCGTGGCGCGCGCCCTCTTTTCCAAAGATCGTGACCTTCACGCCCTCAAGGTCGCTGGTATTCAATCCCTTGAGATCCGTGGACTTCATTGCCTCGACGGTAAAAACCGTGCGTGCGCCTTCGCCCTTGGAAAATGTCAGCTTGGTGGACTGCCGCTCCACATTCACGGCCGGCGCAGGCGGCGCGTTCTTCTTCTCGTTGTACCGCGTCCAGCCACGTTTTAAATAGACTCCCACCGTCAGGGCTGCGCATACCAGCGCAGCCGCCGCGCTCCATCGCGCGTACTTTGCTGCTTGGCTTCTCTTCATCAGCTGGGTCCCACGGATATCCAGTCGTCGCGCTCGTCGAACTTGTCTGCTGTCTCTCGTTTTCCCGCGCTTTTCTCAGTTAATCAAAATTGACTGCCGCTGTACACAACACTGCTTTCCTGCAGCTGGGCTTGCCTTTGTAAACACCTAGGAATGCTCGGCAGCTTTCCTTTCCGGGCCGCCGTGATTACCATGCACTCGCTGCGGGGCTTCCTGCCCGGCTGCGCAATCGCAAAAGCGCAAGCAAAAGGACGGATCCATGTCTTTTCACTCTGGTTTGTTCGCCATGCACGCTCGTCACGCTCGGAATCGCCATGTTCTGACGCTTGTTTTCGCCGGATCGCTCGCTCTCGCTGCAGCCGCTTACCACAGCTTCGCTCCGCGAGCTTCGGCTGCTCGCCCAGCTCACATAGCGGGCCAAGGCGATCCACAGCCCCTAAATTTTGATGGGTGCACGATCTTCACCGCCGTCGACGCCGCTCAGGTCATCGGAGTTGCCGTCCGGCCCGCGCCCATAGGGACCGTCGGTTGCGCCTATGAAGCCGCAAAGGCTACATCAGCAAACGGCTGGCACCGAAACGTCGCAGTGAACGTATCCAAGTATAAGTCCGCGTCCGACGAAGCTTCTGCCTGGGACGTGCAAAAGACTCTTCACAGCCTGCGGCCAGGCCGAAAAAATCTCACCGTTCTTAGTGGCGTCGGCTCAGAAGCCTACCTGCAAATCTCGCCCGACCATGGCTCCTTCGCCGGTGAGGTTTGGGTTCACAAGAGCCTTTCCCATTTCCGGTTAATCGAAGTGAGCGAGCAGCTTCCTTCCGTAGATGTCCTGAAGGCCGCCGCACAAAAAGTTGCCGCAAAGCTGCCCTGAATGCTGCGCTGCGTCGGACCCTCACCGGACGCCGTCAACTACACCCTCTTCCCAGGCAGCATCCGCTGTTTCGCACGGTCGCGCCGCTGTGTTAGTTAACGAAAAGGAGAGATCCGGTGAACTGTTAGCCGGCCGTTTCGGCCGTGGCCGCAGGTAGATGCGGCAGGATCCCGACATTGGCCACAGCGACGCTGTCGCGGTTTGTATTTTTCACCAGGTACATCGCTTCGTCGGCCAAATGCAGCAATCCCTCTTTGGTGCGTGAGTCCACCGGGTAGGAAGCCACGCCCATGCTGGCGGTCAGCTTGATGTTAAGCCCATCGCTCCGCAGCCAGGTGGTTTCGCGGATCAGTTTGTGCAGCCTCTTCGCCACGTTCATCGCGTTTTCTTTGGAGGTTTGCGGCAGCAGCAACACAAATTCGTCGCCGCCGTAACGGAACGCAAAATCGATGAGGCGGCAATGACCTTTGAGCGAATTGCCTATTTCCGCCAGCAGCCGCGAACCCACCAGGTGCCCCTGCGTGTCGTTTACCTGCTTAAAATGATCCAAGTCGATGAAGATCAGCGAAAATTCATAGTTGTAGCGCTGTGACCGGTAAATCTCCGTTTCCAGAATGAAGCTCATGTGCCGCGCGTTGTAGAGCGTCGTGCAGTCGTCGGTGATCGTTAGCTCGTGAATGCGCTTCACGTGCCGAGCGTTTTCCAGGGCGATCGCGGCAAAGTCCGAAAGCGCCTCCAGCAGCTTCAAGTCGCGAGGATCAAACCCTTCAGGACCCATGCAGTTGATGAGCTCGATTACGCCCAGGCAGGTATCACGAAAGCGCACGGGAACTGCGACAATCGAGCGCGTCTCCGTCTTGGTCTTCTCATCCACCTTGCCGAAAAAGCGGGTGTCCTTGGAAGTATCAGGCACAACCACGGTTTCGCCATGCGCCGCCACCCAGCCGGCAATGCCCTGTCCCATTTTTACGCGCACGTCCTTCAGGGCCTGGGACGCTGTTCCGACTGCCAGCTCAAAATACAGTTCCTGCTTGGCCTCATCCAGCAGCAGCAAAGACCAATTGTCCGGGCGCAGGAACTCATCAATCTTTTCCATGATCGTGCGCAGCACCTGGTCGAGCTGCAGCGACGATGTCAGCGCTTTGCCGAGTTCCTGGAAGACCGCAACTTCGCCGGCTTCGCGTCGCGCTTCCGGACCACCCGCATTGCGCCGCCGCTCCACGGCTGGAAACTGTTTTGGCTCCTCCACGCTGGGCATTTCCTGTCCTCTGCGCACGCGGCTCAAATCTAGTGCTGCAAAAACACTACGCCGTTGGCAGCCTGGTTGAGTCTGCTCTTCCCCGCCAGTATAGGCACCGCGCAAAATCAGGCGCAACCAGTCCGTGGTACAGGCGTAGCCATTTTGCCATGCCGCCGTACCGGGACTTTTCCACGGCGCTCGCGCAAGATGATCTGGTGGAATCCAGGGGGAGGTTTGACACCAGCTTGGCCGCGCCAATATAGTCATGCGGAGATTTTTCGCCAGCCGCTGCCGGCGCGATGCGCTTCGCAGAATTCGAGTTTCAGGGCAAGCACCCGCAACCCTACGAGCCCTGGGATGATGATGGCATGCCAGCACCAGGGATCGGTTCGACGCAATGGCCAAAGGCACGTTCGGAGAGCGTTTAAAACGAGAGCGCGAGCTGCGCGAAGTCTCGCTGGAGGAAGTTGCCAAGGGCACACGAATCGCGGAGCGCTTTCTGCAAGCACTCGAAAACGAACAGTGGGACAGGCTGCCCGGCGGCGTGTTTGGGCGCGGATTTGTGCGCAGCATTGCGCGCTATCTCGGACTGAGCGAAGAAAATCTGCTGTCGGAGTACGACCTCGCGCGCGGAGAGAGCGCAAATCCTCCTCCGCAAAAACCCGAAGAGCGAATTCCTTCGCCGCCGAAATGGATACACGCCGCGGCCGCGCTGGCGCTTGTCGCACTGGTAGCGTTGCTGGTCTTTGGAGGGCGCTACGCCTGGAAGGCTTATCAAGCGCACCGCGCGCAAAAGAAATCTTCGGCCATTGTGGGTTTGCCTTCGGCGGTGATGACACAATCGCTACCAGTTTCCGGCACGCCACGGCCCACGCCGGCGGCGACGAGTCCTGCGGCGGCGCTTGATCTGCGAATCGCGGCCGCTGCCCCGACACATGTGCGAGTTACTGCGGACGGTAGCGTGGCATTCGATAGCGATATTCAATCGGGCGAGAGTCGGATTTTTGCCGCCGGGGAAGGCTGGAAGTCACGGCTGCGAACTCATCCGCACTGTTGCTGAACTTGAACGGGCAAAGCGTTGCGCTGCTCGCTGCTCCCGCCTCCTCCGGTACAATCGTGTTGAGCAAGAACGATTTGAGGCAGGCCACCAGTGGAGACACTCAGCGCTGAAGTGCTGGAGGATTTGCGGCAGGGGCGAGCCAGCCGCGAACAAAAGCTGGCGGTGTGCACGGGCGGCGCACAAATTCCCCCAGCTGACCTGGCGGAAGTTCTTTCCGTCTTAGCCCTGGACCAAGACGAACTCGTCGCGAGCCGCGCACGCGAATCCATCCTGTCTCTTCCCATTCAAAGTTTTGTGGACGCCTTGAACCGTGAAACGGCACTGGAACCGCTCTTCCAATACGCTGCGACCAATCTGGCCGGCAAGCCGCCTGTGTTGAACGCGATGATCAAGAACAAAAGCTGCGGAGCTGAGCATCTGCTCCCGATAGTGCCACATCTTTCCACGCTCGATATCCAGGCGCTGATGGACGAACTGGAACGTGTGGTGGATTCGCGAGATCTAGTTTCAGCTCTAGAGAAGTCGAGCTCCGTAACGCTGGAACAAAAAGCACAGCTCAACGAACTGTTGAGCGACGAAAAGCCGGACGAAGCAGCGCTCGCATTGGCCGTCGAAGATCTTGAAATGGACGAGGACAAGCGCAAGACGCTATTGCAACAGATTTCGGCGATGACCGTGGCGCAGCGCGTGAAGTTCGCAATGAAGGGCGGCGCGGACGCGCGGCGCGTGCTGATTCGCGACACGAACAAAGTGGTGCAGCGCGCGGTTTTGCAGTCGCCGCGTCTGACAGACCAAGAAGTGGAAGCGTTCGCTTCCATGAGCAACCTGACGGACGAGATTTTGCGCTTGATCGGAAAGAATCGGAATTTCCGCAAGAACTATTCGGTAGTACGAAATCTGTTAAATAATGGGAAAGCGCCGTTGGACGTTACTCTGAATCTGCTTCCGATGCTGAACCCGCTCGATTTGAAGAAGCTGACGATGAGCAAGAATGTGCCGGAAACTTTACGCACAACTGCGATAAAATTACATCGTCAGCGCGCCGAATCGAAAAAGTAGAAAGGCAAGCCCTTTTACATGCCCGCGAAGAAGTTGGCTCTGCTCTGTATCGCGCTCCTAATAACATTGATGTCTGACGCCGCCTCGCTGCGCGCCAATCCTGACGATCCGTGGACGCCGAAACAGACCGTGCAGCCTGTGGATTTCGCAAAGGAACTGCAGCAGGAAAAGGATCCGCATCCGACGGTGATTTATGTAGGTGTGAAAACCCTCTATGAAGGAGCTCATATTCCTGGAGCGGTGTTCTATGGACCGGGTTCGACGGAACAGGGACTGGCTGAGCTGAAACAGTTTACTTCGACGCTGCCGGCGAATTCAGATGTTGTGCTCTATTGCGGATGCTGTCCGCTGGAAAAGTGCCCGAACCTGCGGCCGGCGTTTACGGCATTGAAAGATAGCGGCTTCGCACGGCTCCGCGTGCTGATCCTGCCGACCAGTTTTAACGCCGACTGGGTTGAGAAGGGTTTTCCGGTTCACACGGGCGAGAAACCGTAACTCAGAGAAGAGCAGCGCTACAAATCTCGCCGCCGAGCCATCACTGCAGCAATTCCTCCTGACGGTGGGAAAGCGGCGGCAGGCTGCCACACTCCCAATGGTTTTCCTGTTGTACCATCTAGCCGCTTCTAAGCCTGGAGACGCCCATGAGCAAGACACTTGGATTCATCGCGGCCTTAACCATCCTCGCGATTTCCATCGGAGCGGCAACGAGGAGCGACGCGCAGTCGGCGCTGCCTAAACCCGACAAAGATACAGTCTTAAGAGCTGCGGACATCAAGGCAAAACTTTTTCCGGAGGCGGTTTTCTTTCGCGGACAGTCGTCGCCGGTGCAGCTGCGAAACACGGGCGGCGTGCACTTTTCCGATGATTTTTATGTGCTCGCGGGAATGGTAGACAACTCCGGTTATTCGACAGGGATCAGGGAAAAGTATCAGGCATATTTGCTGAGCGAGGTGATGCTGCACATTGGCGGGCAAACGTTAAAGCCGGGCGCGTACGGAATCGGTTTCATCGAGGGTACAAAGTTCGTGGTGATGGACCTGGCAGCAAACGATATTTTTCAGACGTCGTCGCAACATGACGCGGAGATGAAGCGGCCGGTGCCTCTGCAGATAGACGCGAAGGAAGGAGCAAGGTACCGGCTGTACATGGGGCGCGATTTTGTGGAGTTCAGCCGTACCAAATAGATGGACTTTTTCGTCCCATCAACCAGCGGTTCGGATTTGCTGAAGCACTGGCTCAAATCGAATGTGGATGCGATGACAAACACAAAGAAGATTCGCCACGTGACGGCAGTTTGCCTGATGCTGTTCGCGGGAGCGGCCGCTGCGCAAAAGCCCGCGAAGCTGCTGTTCGATGGGGGAAGCTGGTGGGACCACGTCAAGGTAATTGCAGACGACAGCATGGAGGGCCGCGAGACGGGAAGTCTGGGACTTCGCAAAGCCGAAGCGTATGCGGTGGAACAACTCAAGCGCGCCGGATTGGAACCCGCAGGGACGGACGGCTTTTATCAGAATATCCAATTCCTGCAGCGGCAGATTGACGAGAAGAATTCCTACGCGTTCTTAAGCAAGGATGGTCAGTCGACCCCTGTGGCGCTTGGCGACGATGCGTATTTTTCGACGCGTATAGAAGGTTCCGATAAGGAAGTAAATGCTCCGCTCGTGTTTGCGGGCAATGGATTGCAAGTTCCGGAGAGTCACCTTGATGAGCTCGCTGGGCTCGACCTGAAAGGGAAAGTGGTGGTGTATCTGGCGGGCTCGCCGGCCACGGTTCCCGGTTCGCTGGCCGCGCATTATGGCGGACTCGCACAGCGGTGGAAGGCCTACGCTTCGGCGGGCGCGGTGGGGATCATCGTGATTCCGAATCCGGCGTCAATGGACATTCCATGGTCTCGCATGTCGCTAAATCGCGCGCATCCCTCTATGGAATTAGCGGACCCAGAATTCAACGAAGTGGCGGGGCTGAAAGTGGCCATGATCTTCAATCCGGCTTCCGCGGATGCTCTATTTGACGGCTCCGGACACAACTTTGCCGAAGTGGCGGCGCTGGCCCGCGACCGCAAGGAACTACCGGTCTTTGCGCTGGCAGTCTCACTGAAAGCGCAGGCGGCAATTGAAAAGGCGCAGATTGAATCGGCGAACGTGGTGGCCAAGCTTACCGGAAGCGATCCGAAGCTGAAAAACGAATACGTGGTTCTCTCGGCGCATATTGACCATGTCGGGATCGGCGAACCGGTGAACGGCGATCGGATTTACAACGGGGCGATGGACGACGGCAGCGGAACAGCCGCGGTGCTGGACATTGCCGCTTCGCTCAAACAGCATCCGGAAAAACTAAAGCGGTCGGTAATCTTTCTCCTGGTGACGGCGGAGGAAAAAGGTCTGTTGGGTTCGAAGTATTTCGTCGCCCGCCCGACGGTGGACGCGAAGACCATCGTGGCAGACATCAACATCGACATGTTTTTGCCGATCGTTCCCCTGAAAGTTTTGCGCGTGCAAGGAATCAATGATTCGACCTTGGGCGACGAAGTATCCGCGATTGCGAAATCCTCCGGTGTGAGAGCCGTTCCCGACCCGGAGCCACTTCGCAATTTGTTTGTTCGCAGCGATCAGTACAACTTCATCCGGCATGGAATCCCGTCAGTCATCATGGATGTGTTCTACGAAGCGAATTCCCCGGAAGCGCAAAGGTTCAAGGACTGGCTGACGCAGCGTTATCATGCTCCGAGCGACGACACGGATCAGCCGGTGGATTTGCACTCGGCTGCGCTATACGAACAGATCGTCCGGCGTTTGCTTGTGGAAACGGCCAATGATGCGCAGCGTCCGCAGTGGAAGGCGAATTCGTTTTTCAAACGCTACGCGAGCAGCTCCAGCAACTAGATCTGCACCGCCACACATCTAGCAAAGCGAAGCCACATCATGGACGATGAATGGCTGCATTCAATGGGCAACGACCTTTTGTTCAAAGTGCATGGCAAGATGTTTGCGATCACCGCGCTGGAACCTGCGGCGCTCTGTTGGGTGTTCGAGCGCTCCGATGAAACGTTCGCCGAACTTACCGAGCGCCCGAAACCTCACTCCCGCCCCCGATTTACCCCGGGCCAAAATGGGTAGGCAATTGCGCGAGACGAACTCGCCCGGCTGCCGCGCGCATCCTGATGCATTTGGTTGTTGCCCGATTGCCGAAAAAATTGCAGCTGTTTTGTGGAGACAAACGGGCGCAGAACATTGAAAAAACGCGGCAAAGAAGACTCGTAAATGCGAGAACCGAAAGATACAAAGCTAGAAGGAGCTCGGACGCCGTAGGGAACCTGATTCGCAGACGCAAACTATGCGGTCACTTTGTTCGCAGCGACCTTGGAGATCGCGCGGCGCAGCGGTTTGGCGCCAGGCAGCGGGAAAGTCATATTCCAGAAATTAATCTCGGTGGAAAGGAACTCGACGCCGATATAAGTCTTACCATCACGCTTGCGCTGAATCGAAGCAACGCGCGCTTCCACTTTGCGCGCGCTGTTTTCATTGATCAGCAGAACAACCTGGCCGACGACAAGGGGATGCTCGGTCTCAATCTGCGCGCCGTGCTGGCTCACCGCATTAGTCTTCGCGCGAACGGAGAACTTCTCTGAGTTCTCATTCTGCCCGTTGATGACCAAGGGCACGATGAGGGAAACGCGCTGAGTGCGCCGGCGTTCTTTACAGCGAAAGTGAAGTAGGGACATACGCGCAACCACGCTCCGCCAGGTTCGATCTTAGGGACGCTTCCGCGAGGGAGACAGAGTCTTTCGAAAGCCGCTCGGCGAAACGCGCCGAGTCTTGCTGCGAGTGCTGACGGGACTCAAGCGTCCTTCGTAGAGCCATCTTCGCAACTGTCCGCGGCAGAGACAATAGCGAAGCGGTACCAAAACATCCTAACCAGCAGCAGTAGTACGTTAGTACCGCGCTTTGGCAGCGTCAACCGTAATTTTTTCCCCGCTTACGGTAATTCCCCGGGATTCCTACGGGAAAGTCCCTGCAACACGCGCGGGCCTGGCGGGCATCTATTGCTGCCAAGAGCAGTCGCCCCCAGTCTCCTTCCGGCCCCCGGCGCTCTGCGCAGTTCACACCCTATTTTGATCAGGAGACCCAGATGAAGCGCTTTGCTTTATTGTTTGTGCTGTGCGGAGTCCTATGCGCGCCACGCTCGTTTGCCCAGGATCACTTTGCAGTAGGCGCCTACGTCGACTATTTTCGCCTCTCCCAGACAAAGACAAATTTCGCGGGGATCGGGGCACGTGCCGGATTTGGACTGACGAGCCACGTCATGCTGGAAGGTGAGATGAACTATGACTTCAACCAGGCGTTCAACGAGGACTTTAGCGACGGGACTACGATCACCGTGCGGCGTTCGAACGTGCGCATGCTGCATGGGTTATTCGGGCCGAAGGTTTCTCTGGGACATTCAAACTTCCATCTGTTCTTGACGGCGAAAGGCGGCTTTCTGGACACGATGTTCGATTCGCGGCCGGCGAACCTGAACACCTTTTTCAGCAGCGTTGACAATTTGCGCGCAAAGAATGTGATGGGCGTGTTCTATCCCGGCGGCGGCGTGGAGGGTCGCGTAGGGCCGATCGGCTTGCGGTTGGACGTCGGCGACGAAATGTATTTCAACGACGGCACGCACCACAATTTACGAGTCGCATTCGGTCCGTATATTCGATTCTAACCTGCATAGCAAAAAAGATCCGTTCGGGTATTCACCCTATGAGCCATCAGGTGGCGAAGCCACAACCGTTTGCACCGCCAAAGAATGGAGTGAAGTTTGCTCTTAGCCGAACATCCACCCAAATAGAGCGAGGTGCACAATGAAACGGTTTCACATGATTCCATTAGGCTGCGCCCTTCTGGCGGGAACTTTAGGTCTGGCCATTCCCTCTATCGCGGCCGGGCAAGAGCCGCGCGAAGCTCCCGACAATCAGAGCTCAACGCAATCGCGCGACAACGGACAAGCAACCGCCGCCGAAAATTCCTTCACGGGAAATATCACCAAGGGAAAATACGGAAAGTTCATGCTGGAAGACGCCTCGAAGAGCACGGCGTTCACGCTGGACAACCAGAAGCTTGCCAAGAAATACCAAGGCAAGAATGTGGTTGTGACCGGAACGCTGGACGAGAACAACAACATCCTGCACGTAAAAAAGATTGAACTGGCCGTTTCTGCGCACTAGTTCGCCGCGCGGTGCCGGTCGGGAGGAGCCGCACGGCGGCACCTCTCACAAGAGGCCAGCCAAGAATCCGACTGTCGCCCTCCCTGCGCTATCGTCGCCGCCTGAGGCTAGCTGCTCTTTTGCTGATCGCGAAACCGTTGTAACCGGTTCGCTATTTGCAGTTTGACTACCACTGTACTCGCCGCTACTTCGGCCGCCAAAGCCGTGTGCTACATTGCGAAATTGGCGCCACTTGCGCCTACGTGTGAACAGTCAACTCCAAAACGACCCACGGCGTCTCCAGGGCCCGGAAAAAGTAAAACGGGTAGAAGTGTATTGGCACGCGGTCACGTACAAAACGCTGATCTTATATGGTCTGATCCTGGCTGCCGTCATTTTCGCCGCCGCGTATTTCGTCACACCCGGGTTTTATGCTGCTGTCCTTAATAAAGTCAGCAACGCCGTGGCCGGCGGCGATGGCGACGTCGTGCCTCTCGCCAGCACCCAAGCCAAGTTCGTCAACCTGGACGGACGCGTTCAGGTAAAAAAAGTGAATTCGGTGCAGTGGGTGGATGCCGACTATCGGACCACTTTGGACAAGGGCGATCTGATTCAGACCGGCTCGGACGGTGCAGCTCGAATCAGCTTTGCCGATACGACGTCATACACCATCAAAGCCGACACTCTGGTCACGGTCGAAGAAAACAACGTTACTCGTGATCAGGCAACAACGGCCGTCCGCATCAATACCGGCGCCGTCGACCTCTCTACCGCGAGTTCACCCAACTCACACACCGCTGTGAGCGTTCAGGATACCGTCGCGCAGATCCGGCCGAACAGCCGGGCGAGCGTCAAGTCCGATCCACAATCGAAGGAAGCCGAATTCACGATCACCAGCGGCAGCGGCGAGGTACAGCGAGGTGCCGAAAGAGTGGAATTGGGACAGTGGCAACGCGCCAATGTGAGGTCGGGTAGCCCCATCTCGACGTCGGATGTGTTGGCTCCGCCCGATCTCGCCCAGCCGCTGAACCTGGCGCCCATTATCACGCAGTTTCCGAAGACGACGTCAGTTCACTTCGAATGGCGCCCGGTAAAAGATGCCGTTTCCTATAACCTGCGGATCAGCACTACCGCCATGTTCACAAAGCTGGTCAAGGACCTGAAACTGGCGGCGACTTCCGCGGATGTCAGCGGTTTCGACGCCGGCGACTATTTCTGGAACGTCGTGGCCGTGGACAGCAAAAAACAGGCGAGCGAAATCAGCGAAACGTTTAAGTTCACCATCGTAGTCCAGGGCAAGTCCCAGGAAATGGTGCTGGAGATCGGCGGCACACAGCTGCACGGCCGCGTAGCCGAAATCTTCGGCAGGACAGAACCTGGCGCTGCGCTGATTGTGAACGGCCAGCCGGTTCCTAACATCGGTCCCGATGGCGGTTTCCGATACTTTACCGAGCCGTTGGACCCCGGCGAACACTCTATTGTGATCGTTGGGCAAAACCGCCGAGGGGGCACGGCAAAGCAGCAAGTAACCATAGTTGTGCCCAAATAGATTTGCTCGGAGTTAGGCGGCCTTTTGCGTCCGCCGCCCACTTCGGGGAGAATGAAGAGTTATCCGTTGCCCGGAAGATTTGGTCGCGCTCCGCAGAGCGCCGGTCGCGAAGTGAAAGGACTGAGGGAATGAACAAGAACGGTTACAACATGAGGTCGGTGTTCAGTCTGTTTTCGTCCGACCTGGCCATCGATCTGGGGACAGCGAATACCCTCGTCTTTTCGCACGGCAAAGGCATCGTCGTTAACGAACCTTCCATCGTCGCCATCAACAAGGTCAGCGGCGAAGTCGTAGCGGTTGGCCGCGAAGCAAAAGAGATGCTCGGCCGCACTCCGGGCAACGTCGTCGCCATCAAACCGATGAAGGACGGCGTCATCGCCGACTTCAAAGTCACCGAAAAAATGTTGACGTACTTTATTCAGAAGGCGCACAACCGCCGCGTACTCGTGCACCCGCGCATCGTGATCGGCGTGCCCAGCGAGATCACCCCAGTTGAAAAGCGCGCTGTGCAGGACTCTGCGTATCGCGCGCGCGCCAGCGAAGTCTATCTCGTGGAGCAGGCTATGGCCGCGGCGATCGGCGCCGGTCTTCCCATCGAAGAACCAAGCGGCAACATGGTCGTGGACATCGGCGGCGGCACGACGGACATCGCGGTCATCTCCATGAGCGGCATCGTCTATTCGCGTTCGGTCCGCGTGGCCGGAAACGAAATGGACGAAGCGGTCATGCAGTACCTCAAGCGCAAGTACAACCTTCTTGTTGGCGAGCGCACCGCCGAGCAGATCAAAATGGAAATTGGCTCCGCCTATCCGCTGGAAAAACCGCTCACGATGGAAGTCAAAGGTCGTAACCTAATCGAAGGCGTACCCCGAACCGTCACGATTGACGACAGTGAAATTCGCGAATCGCTTGCGGAATGTGTCGCCACCATCGTGAACGCCGTGCGTGTAGCCCTCGAGCGGACTCCGCCCGAACTTTCCGCCGACATCAGCGACCGCGGCATCGTCCTCACCGGAGGCGGCGCGCTGCTCAAAAATCTCGACAAGCGTATCCGCGAAGAGACCGGCCTGCCGGTCTCCATTGCTGACGACCCACTGGCTTCGGTCGTCCTCGGTACGGGCAAGATGCTCAGCGATTTCAAACTGCTTCGCCAGGTCTGTATCGACTGACACGATATTGTCATTCCGAGCGCAAGCGAGGTATCTGTTTTTTGGAACTGTGGATAGGAATCGATTTTCGCCGGTCACTAGTCGCCAGCACGAGTCACCGGCCAAAGATTTCGGTTTTGCTTTGAACTTTAAACTTTGAGTCTTTAACTGTCCCCAATGGCCGGCTTGCCCACTCGCCACCGCTCGCTCTTCCTCCTGATCGGAGTCGTGCTGCTACAGGTGTTGCTGCTGGCCGTACAGATTAAGCGCGATTCGCAGGGCCGCCTCATTCGCGTCTGGACCGTTTCCGCGGTTTCTCCCGTCGAACGCAGCGGCGCCTGGGGCGTCGGCAAGATCCGCGATGGCTGGCGCCATTACTTCGCGCTGAGCGATGCCGCGCGCCAGAATGAACAACTCCGCCGCGAAAACGGCGAACTGAAACTCGAAATCATGCAGTTGCAAGGAAAGTCGGCCGAAGCGGATCGCCTCGCTGCGCTTCTCAACTTCAAGCAGAAGCAAAACAAGGTTCCCATGGTCGTTGCCCGCGTGATCGGCTCCAGCGCCGATCCCAACAGCAACGTCCTCTACATTGACCAGGGACAGCGCGACGGCGTTCGCAAAAATATGGGCGTCATCACTCCCGAAGGCGTCGTCGGCAAAGTCATGGAAGCTTATCGTGACGCTTCGCAAGTGCTCGTGGTTACGGATCGCGACTCCGGCGTAGGCGCAATGATCGCCGATTCACGCATCCAGAGCCCTGTAGGCGGCACCGGCGAACCTCTCCTCAATATGAAGTACGTCGGCAACGATGACGAAGTCGCGGTCGGGTCGCGCGTCGTCACCAGCGGCATGGACCGGATCTTCCCAAAGGACTTGCCAGTCGGAATCATCACGCAAGTCAAACCGGGCAGTCAGTACAAACAGATTCGCGTTAAGCCTTCCGCCAATCTGGAAAAACTCGAAGAGGTGATTGTGCTCTTGACGACCGATCCTGTCGTCCTGAAACAGGAACCGGCCCCAGTCGCCAGCGGTTCCACCGCTCCGACGAAAGCTCCGGCCAATTCTGCGCCGCAACCGACTTCCACCGCGAACACCGCCAAGCCCTCGGACAAACGCCCATGAACGAAACCTACGATCTCCGCGTCGGCGAATCCCACATCGAAGTCCACAAATTTCATGGCGGAACGATCCTGCTGAGCCTGCTGATCGCCGTCGTTCTCCAATCGTCTTTGCCGGTCTACATTTCCAAAGCGGGCATTCTGGATCTGCCGCTGCTCATCACCATTTATTTTGGCCTTAGCCGCCGCAATCCCTCCACGGGGCTTCTGCTCGGCACCGTCATCGGCCTCTTGCAGGACAGCCTCAGCAAAACGCCGCTTGGTCTTTTTGGCATCTCCAAAACCATCATCGGCTACCTAGCCTCATCGATTGGCGCGCGCTTAGACACCGAACATCCCGCCGCGCGATTCGCCCTCACCGCCACCTTCTTCGTCCTCCATCAGGGCATCGTCATCCTCATCCAGAAACTTCTGCTCGCCCAGCCGCAGCCTTGGTTTACGATGCGCCTCCTCGTAGCGTGCCTCGTCAACGCCGCGTTGGGCGTCTTGCTCTACTACTTCCTCGACCGCTTCCGCAAATCTTAGGCCTGCGCAAGCTATCTTCCGTCCCCGCGGTCCTTCGAGCCACACATATCATCCGAGCGGAGCAAACCGACGGCTATCTTCAATCGCGCAGCGTATTGTCGGCTTGCGCAGTCGGGGAATCTTTCTTTCGGAGCGCCTCAGTGGGTGAGCAAAAATGTTTTGAAATCCTCATAACGGCTCGTCATCGGCACGGACAGCTTCGGCCTCTTCAAATAATTCGCCAGCCGGTCGGGTAACGGCGGCGCAATCCCGATCGCCCTCTCCACGATTTCCCCGAACTTCGCCGCATGCGCTGTGGCCAGCACCAAACCCTGCGCCGGCTCTGCATGTTCTTTCTTGTAAGCTTCCCAGCCCAGAATCCCCACCGCGGTGTGCGGATCGGCGATGTAGCGGTACTTCTCCCACACCGCTTTCATTTCCGCCAAAGTCTCTGCGTCGGAAGCGCCGTGGCCCCAAATTTCGCGCCGCACATACTCCAACCGCCCGCGGCACAAATCCAGCAGCCGCGGAAAATTGTTCGGATTTCCCACGTCCATCGCGTTCGAATACGTCGCGGTAGCCGGCCGCGGTTCATACTTCCCGCTCAATAAGTATTGCGGCACGACATCGTTCGCATTCGTCGCCGCCACAAACTTCGTCACCGGCAAGCCAATGCGTTTCGCAAAGAGCCCCGCCGTCAAGTTGCCGAAGTTTCCGCTGGGCACCGCCACCACCAGCGGCGTCGAAGCCACCGGCAACTGCCGGTATGCGGCCACGTGATAGAACATCTGCGGCAGCAGACGCCCGATATTGATCGAATTCGCCGAAGTCACAAAAGCTTTCTTATTCAGAGCCTCGTCCGCGAACGCCTGCTTCACCAGCCGCTGGCAATCGTCAAACGTTCCGCTGACTTCCAACGCGGTGATGTTTTCGCCCAGCGTAGTGAACTGTTTCTCTTGGGCTTCGCTGATGCGCTTCGACGGATACAGAATCACCACACGGATTCCCGGCACGCCCAAAAATCCATGCGCTACCGCGCTGCCCGTATCCCCCGAAGTCGCCACCAACACGGTGAGTTGCCGGTCTTCGCCGCGCACAAAATAGCCCATCAGGCGCGCCATAAACCGCGCGCCAAAATCCTTGAACGCCAAGGTCGGCCCGTGAAACAGCTCCAAAATGTGCAGCCCGGGCGAAAGCGACACCAGCTGCACCGGAAAATTCATTGCCTCGCTCACGATCTGCCACAGCACGTCTTCCGGCACGTCCGGCGTCGCAAACGGCTTCACCACGCGAAAGCAAACTTCCGTAAACGGCAGCGCGCGAAATTCTTCCAGTTCCTCCGGTGAACGCCGCGCAATCTCGGCCGGCATGTACAAGCCGCCGTCCGGCGCAAGTCCGCGCAGTACCGCGCCCCGCAACGACGTCAGTGCGACCTTTCCTCCTGTGCTCCGGTATCTCATCGCAGACTCATCTCAGTCTCACCGCCCGCTACTCGAAGCCGCATCCAACCTCGCCAAAAACGCTTCCGCCGTCTGTGGCAACTCGCGCAACTCCGCCACTTTAACGGTCGCATGCGCCAGCGCCAAATAACTCTGCCGCCGCGCCACAATCAAATTCGGATAGCAGCGCGCTACCGTCTCGCGCGGCGTCTCCCCCGCCTTCGCCACAAACGCGCCGCGCCACAGTACCGGCTTCGGATCGCTCAAATATCTTTCAATCAGCAACTGCTGCTCCGCATCGCTCGCCGCCAAGTACAAAACCTTCATCAATTTGCGCAGCCGCATGAGCAAATGATTCCCCGTGTAGATCACGCTGCCGGTTGTGTCCAGCACCAGCGATTTCTGCGAATCTTTCTCCAATTCGCTCAAGATATCGTCAAGAGTTGCAATCTCTTCCGCCAGATACTGCGCTTCCCTTTCCGCGTAGGTTGGCGAATCGGGCCAACCCATCCACGCCGCCACTCCGTTAATGCCCGCAAATCCGCCCGCGGCCAGTCGCGGCGCCAATTTTTCCTCAATCACGTCGTCGCAAGAAATCGCGGGCACGCCCGCTTCTGCAACCCGCCGCGTCCAGAATGTCTTACCAGCACCAGACATCCCAATCAGCGCCAGCCGCAGCGGCTGCCCTCGCAACTTTTCCTCGCAATGGCTCATCAATCGTGGACGGTCCTCGAAGCTGTCCATAATTATAAACGTCAGCTTTCGCGCTCATTCATTAGAAATACTGATGGGTTCCCC
>UEXQ01000258.1_pt1 | contig 17219 bp, 12 predicted proteins | sample 4301111 | NCBI WGS metagenome assembly UEXQ01 (sample SAMEA4773181, study PRJEB27434) | metagenome | biome: 2259; feature: agricultural soil; material: soil | place: USA | collected 2014-09 | depth 0.25 m
GTGCAGATCCAGTCGAGCTGGTTTCCGCTGTACGACCGGAATCCGCAGACGTTCGTTCCCAATATTTTCTTCGCCGAACCAAAGGACTACGTGAAGGCGACCCAACGCGTGTACCACGCGAAGGGGCAGGCAAGCTTTCTCGATCTGCCAATGGTTGCCGTACGGCAAGGTGATAAGGGCTCTCGGTGAGCCTGCTGGGCCGGTTTGAGCTGCGAGATCAGAAGTGGTGAAACAGGTGGTGATGCGCGGCAGTTTCAGCGGCCAGAATCAGGATTGTCAGAACCGAGATGACAAACTGAAGGCGTTCGGTGCGTCTCTTCTCTTTGGCAACGGGGCGCTGACGCCATTTAGCGGCACTGCGCTGGCGCAGGCTCCAAACGCGGCGAAGCGCGAGCAAGTTCAAAACGGAACCGAGCAAAGCGAGAAACATCATGGGGATGCGAATTGCGTCCAAGTGAACGCGGTCGGCGAACCGCAGCGCTCCTGCTGCGAAAGCGAGAGAGCCGACTCCTATCAGAAGACGAACGCCGCTGAGGGCGATAAAGGCGCTGCAAGCGCTCTGCAGAACGGCAAAGAAGATTCCCGAATAACTAAATAGCTTTAGACGAGCCGAGAATGATTCGTCGGGCGCGGCCTTCTCATCGTTGATCGAAGCGTCAGGCAGGTCGGTGGGAGAGGTTTGCGGCACGCAGGAAGTGTAACGGAGCGCGGAACGGACGTTCAACCGAATGCAGCCGCGCAGGGCAGCCGGCTGCAGCCGCATAATGCAGACAACGGCCGGACTATTTCAGGGGTTTGGCCTTGTCTTGTTTAACGCGCCAGGGCAGCCGGCCGGGATCCAAGGTGCAGACGCCGACCTGATTCGATTCGAAGGTCCCGATCTGACCGATCCAGGCGACGCGGAAGCGCGCTTTGCCGTGCCAGCGGCGTTTTACTTCGATGATGTCGCCGGGAGCGGTCAGGTAAGCGACGCCGTCGAGGCGAGCTCCGTCTTCGCTGATGTCTACCGTGTTGGATGTTTGTGCAAAGGGGTTGCCGTTGCGGTCTTTACCGCGGACGACGACCTTGAAGGACTGAGGCGCACGAGGGCCGCGGCGTGTCTTGCGCCAAAATGCCGGGACGGGCGCTTTGAAAGCGAGGCCAATGTTGTAGCCGCGCTCGTGATGCGGTTCCCGAAAGACCACGCTTACTTGTTGTTCCTCGCGCGTAAATTTATTGACAACGAAAAGCTTTTCGCCGAGAGAAACCGGCGTAAGCAGGCGGACCAGAGCGCCGCTGCTGTTGAACATCAGGGTGGTGGTGTCTTCGTGGAAGGAGCCGATGGCGGTGCTCCAGCCGTAGACGAAGACGGGAACGTGGAACGGCTTGCGGACTTCGGAGCGCAATTTCTTTTTCGGAGGGGCTGGCCGGGTGGAGGCAGATTTCTGAGGAACGAATTTGGGGCGATCTTCAGAACCTTCGAGCGGAAATTCGGATTGAACGCCGTGAGTTGGACATTCAAAAGTGAAGGGAGCGGCAAGAACCTGTTCGAGGGGATCGAGTTGGCCGGTGAGCGTTACCCAGTCCTCGTAATCGCTGTAGGGGCAGCGAATGTGAAGGTGGTAGGTCCTCGAGGTGCCTGAAATCATGCTCTTCTAATCTTACGCGGCGGGCATAAAGCGGCTTGAATAAGATGGAACGCGTTTCGCGAAAGTCAATGCGGCCGCGATATCGGCTAGTTATTCTTCAGGTACGACGTCGGCGCGGCTGAAATCGTTGCGTTGGAACTGAACGAAGAAAGCTGTGTTGGGCTGAAGGGCACTTTCGAGCCGATCGGTCTGGCTGTCTACTTCCTTGCCGTTGATTTTGACGCGCTGAGTCAAGGTGTCACCGGGATTGGGATGATCGGCCTCGAACTCGATATAGCCGCCTATGCCGCTGGGGATCTCCACCGTCCAGCTATGTGGACCTGACGCCACCTTTTCCCAGGCGTTTATGAGGATCTGTTGACCCACGGGTTTGCTCAGATCCTCGAAGTCGACACGCAAAGTCGAGGGCGTGGAACCTTCCACTTCAATTGTGAGCTGGTTGCCGCCGTCGGCAACTTTCGCCGGGATATGGCTCATGGACTGAGCGTTGGAACCTTTGTCGTGATAAGTCCACCAGAGCAAAGTGGCGACCGTAGCGAGTACAGATAGGCCCAACCGCAAAAGTAGCTTTTTCATTTGTGGGCTCCGTCAAGCGGTGAACAACTTTGAGTTCAGTGTACGGCCGCAGTTGGACTGCGCCAGGTGCAAGGCGCTCCATGTTTCCAGAAGAGCAAGCGGAAGAAAGGGTGCTTGGCGAAGAGGCTGGGCTAGAGGAAAATGGCGCGGCGCAAACGTGAATTGAACTCAGGAGAGGACATTGCGGACAAGACTCGGATGGGGTGCGTTGCTGTTGGCGATCTTGTGCCGTGGTGCCGCGGCGCAAAACGGAGCGAGCGCCGGGGCGCAGGAAGCGCAAGCAAGCGAAGATGCGCGGGTACTCATTCGCGTGGATGCTGGAGCGCGGGACGGGGACTGGCGGCCCGTGTGGAGCTACTTCGGGTACGACGAGCCTAACTATACCTATGCGAAGAATGGCAAGAAACTGCTGCGCGAGCTTCACGACTTGAGCCCGGCGCCGGTTTATATACGCGTGCACAACTTGCTGACTACTGGTGATGGAACGGCGTCGCTGAAGTGGGGCTCGACGAACGCTTACAGCGAGGATACGGATGGTAAACCTGTTTACGACTGGAAAATCGTGGACCGGATCTTCGATACGTTTCGCGAGACGGGAGTAAAGCCGCTGGTGGAAGTGGGATTCATGCCGGAGGCGCTTTCGACGCATCCGCACCCGTATCGGCACACGTTTCCGCAGGGAAATATTTTTACGGGGTGGGCGTATCCGCCGAAGGATTACGCGAAATGGGAGGGGCTGGTGTATCAGTTCGCGAAACATTTGCGCGAGCGGTATGGCGATAAAGAAGTGGAAAGCTGGCTGTGGGAGGTGTGGAACGAGCCGGACATTGACTACTGGAAGGGGACCCGCGAGGAGTTTTTCAAGTTGTATGACTACACGGCGGCGGGAATCCTGAGGGCTGTGCCGGATGCGCGGATTGGCGGGCCGGACACGACCGGGGCGGCGAGTAAGAATGCCGAGGAGTTCCTGCGAGCATTCTTGCAGCATTGCTCGCGGGGAACCAACCTGGCGACGGGGAGGACAGGAGCGCCGTTGCGCTTCATCAGTTGGCATCCGAAAGGTTCGCCACAGTGGAAGGGCGATCACGTGCAGATGAGACTGGGGAGACAGTTGCTCTCCGTGCAGAAGGGATTTGAGGTCGTTGCGGAATTTCCGGAGTGGAAGAACTCGCCCATCATTTTGGGCGAGTGGGATCCGGAAGGATGCGCGGCGTGTTCGGCGAAAAGTCATCCGGAAAATGAGTATCGCAATACGAGTTTGTATGCGGCGTACACGGCGGAAGCCTTGAAGGACACCGTGACGCTGGCGCAGCGTACCGGCGTGAACCTTGCGGGCGTCGTGACTTGGTCGTTTGAGTTTGAGGATCAGCCGTACTTCGAAGGGTTTCGCGAGCTGGCCACGAACGGACTTGATAAACCGGTGCTGAATACGTTTCGGATATTGGGAATGCTCGGGGGCGAACGCGCGAAGCTGACCAGCACGGCGGCGGCTACGCCGGAAAGTGTGCTGCAGCCTGGGAGTGCGATCGTCGAGGGAGTGGACGCAATCGCTGCGCGGCGCGCGCGCGAGCTGGACGTGATGGTTTGGAACTATCGCGAAGAGGACGTAAGCGGGCCGGGGAGAAAAGTTAGCGTGGAAATTGACGAGTTGCCGGAGTCAACGGAGAGGCTCGAAATCGAAGAGTTTCGTGTTGATGGTGAGAACAGCAATTCTTATGCGGCTTGGAGAAGGATGGGGAGTCCGCAGAATCCGTCGGCGGCGCAACGTGCGGAGCTGGAGGTAGCCGGTAGATTGAAGCGAATTGAGACGCCCAAGTTAGACACGAGCGCAGGGAAATACATCATTACATTGGAGCTGCCGCAACAGAGCGTTTCACTGTTGCGGGTGCACTGGTGAAACTTTTCTTTAGAAATAAACAGGTTGCGCCAGACTACGCTGGTGTGAATTTCAGGAAGATCGCAGCCAGCGGCGGGAGCGTGAGGCACAGGGAATACGGTCTGCCCTGCCGCGGGTCGTCTGCGGCTTTCTGGCCGCCGATGTTGCCGACATTCGAGCCGCCGTAGATGCTAGCGTCCGTGTTGAGCACCTCCTTGTAGAAGCCGGCGCACGGCACGCCGACGATGTAGCCCTCTCGTACGACGGGAGTAGCGTTAAGGACCACGACCAGCAGGTCGTCGGCGTTTTTTCCTTTGCGGACGAAAGACAGGACACTGTCGTCGCTGTCGTTGCAATCAATCCATTCGAAGCCGTGCCAGTCGAAATCCACCTGATGCATTGCCGGTTCGGAAGCGATCAGGTGGTTCAAATCGCGAACTAATTGCTGCACGCCTTTGTGGGAATCCCATTGCAGTAAATGCCAATCGAGGCTGCGGGATTCGCTCCATTCGTTGCGTTGCGCGAACTCCTGACCCATGAAAAGGAGCTTTTTGCCGGGATGGGCGTACTGGTAGGCGAGGAGAAGACGCAAGTTGGCCAACTGCTGCCACGAATCGCCCGGCATTTTGTGAAGGAGAGAGTTTTTGCCGTGAACGACTTCATCGTGAGAAAAGGGCAGCATGAAGTTTTCGCTGAAGGCGTAGATCAGGGAAAAAGTGATCTTGTTGTGCTCGTACTTGCGGTAGATCGGGTTGGACGAAAAATATTTCAGCGTGTCGTTCATCCAGCCCATGTTCCATTTCAAGCTGAAGCCTAAGCCGCCAAGATAAACAGGACGCGAGACGCTGGGCCACGCGGTGGATTCTTCGGCGATGGTAAGAATGCCCGGGAAACGGCCATGCGCCTCTTCGTTTAGCCCCTTAAAAAAAGCGATCGCTTCTAGATTTTCGCGGCCGCCGTAGCGATTGGGAATCCATTCGCCTTCTTTGCGCGAGTAATCGAGATAGAGCATGGAAGCGACTGCATCCACGCGCAGGCCGTCGATGTGATATTTGTCGAGCCAGAAGAGCGCGTTCGAAATCAGGAAATTCTGCACTTCGTTGCGGCCGTAGTTGTAGACGAGTGTGCCCCAGTCGGGATGCGAGCCCTGGCGCGGGTCGGCGTGTTCGAAAAGATGTGTGCCGTCAAATTGCGCCAAGCCGTGAGCGTCGCGAGGGAAATGTGCGGGTGTCCAGTCGAGAATGACGCCGATGCCGGCTTGATGGCAGCGATCGACAAATTCCATGAAGTCGGTGGGAGAGCCGTAGCGGCTGGTTGCGGCATAATAGCCGAGCGTCTGATAGCCCCAGGAGCCGTCGAAGGGATGCTCCATCACGGGGAGCAACTCGATGTGGGTGTAGCCGAGGTCTTTCACATACGGAATGAGCTGATCAGCGAGTTCCCGATAGGTGAGCCAGCGATTGTTGTCTTCCGGTACGCGTTTCCAGGAGCCGAGATGGACTTCATAAACGTTGATGGCAGAGTCGAGCCAGTTTTTCTTCGCGCGTTCGGCGAGCCATGAGGAATCGTTCCACTGGTGAGTACTCAGATTCGCGACGACCGAGCCGGTGTTCGGACGAAGTTCAGAGCGGAAGCCGTACGGGTCGGCTTTGAGCGGGAGCAGGTTGCCGTGGTGGCCTATGATTTCGTATTTGTAGATTGCGCCTTCGCCGACTTCGGGCAGGAAGAGTTCCCAGACGCCGCTTGAGCCGCGCGGGCGCATGGGATGTACACGGCCATCCCAGCCGTTCATCGTGCCGACTACACTAACGCGGTGAGCGCCGGGTGCCCACACGGCGAAATTCGTTCCCGCAACGCCCGCGACGGTGTGCAAGTGTGCGCCCAACTTTTCATACGTGTCGTAGTGGCGGCCTTCGCTCATCAGGTGCAGATCGAAATCGGTGAGCAGAAAAGGGAAGGCGTAAGGATCGAACGTTTCGAAGGGTTCGCCGTGGTGCGTGCGGCCCTGAATTTTGTAGCTGCCGGGTTCGGGCGCGGTTTCTTGATCGGAAGGCCAGACGGCTTCAAAGAAACCTTCGGGGCGGAGCTTGACGGCGTCGGCTATTTTTGCGGGCGAGTGCGAGGGATTTTTGAAAACGATGCTGGCTTCAGAAGCCCAAGGCAGGAAAAAGCGAATGGCCCACCCGTTCGCTACGGGATGCGGGCCTAGACAGCCGAAAGGATCGGCGTTACGCGCAGCCAGCAGCGCATTGATGCGCGGGTCGAGGTCGGTGTGCGCCCGCTTTTCGCCAGAGGCGGAAGAAAGAGCCATCGGTTTGAGATTTTCGGGCGGCAACGGCGAACTCTCCGGCGCTTATGCAAAAGGGCGGCGCGATAGCACAGATATTGGATGCCGACCGAAGGCAAGTGTAAACAGTCTGGCGAGAAATGGAAAGTTTCCTCTCGGCAGAGATGCCGGTATATTGTGCGGGTCACAATATCAGAAGGGACGGTACGAACTTACACCGACGGTGCTAAAAAGTGGATCAATCGCGGAACAGGGATATTTTAGAAAAAGCGTCGCTCGTAGCCATCGGCTGGCTGTTGATCGGACTCAGTCCCGTAAAAGGACAGGATCGAAACCAGGCGCGCTCCATGGTGATTTCAAAGGGCGGGATCGTCGCGTCGGAGTCGCCGCTGGCTTCGCAAGCGGGAGTGCGCATTCTGGAGAGCGGCGGAAACGCTGTGGACGCGGCGATCGCCACCAACGCCATGATGGGCGTTGTTGAGCCAATGATGAATGGTATCGGCGGCGATCTGTTTGCGATTGTCTACGACGCCAAAGCGAACAAACTGTACGGGCTGAACGCGAGCGGGTGGGCGCCGAAGGGCTTGACTATCGAGTATCTGCAGAAGCAGGGACTGAAGGAGATGCCGCAAACGGGAATAAACGCAGTGACGGTTCCCGGCGCGGTGGAAGGTTGGCAAAAGCTGGCGGACAAATTTGGACGCAAGAAACTGTCAGAAGACTTGGCGGCCGCGATTGCGACGGCGCGCAACGGATTTCCCGTTCCAGAGATAACCGCTTCGTACTGGGCTGACGAAGTGGATGCGCTTCGTTCGAATGAGGCGGCGACGAAGGTCTATTTGCCTGGCGACCGCGCACCAAAAACCGGCGAAGTGTTTCGGAACTCGGATTTGGCATGGTCCCTGGAACAGATTGCGGCTCGTGGACGCGATGCCTACTACACAGGCGAGATCGCGGCAAAGATTCTGGCCGCCGAGAAAAAGCACAACGGTCCGATGACCGCAGAAGATTTGAGCCAGTTTTCGGCGGAGTGGGTTGAGCCGATTTCGACAACCTATCGCGATTGGACGGTATTTGAATTGCCGCCAAACGGGCAGGGGCTGGCCGCTCTGGAGATGCTCAACATTCTAGAAACCACGCCACTCGGGCAAAACGGCTATGAATTTGGCACAGCGAAGGCTCTGCACTTGATGATCGAGGCTAAGAAACTTGCTTATGCCGACTTGAAGCGATACATCGGCGATCCACGGGGACAAAAGCTGCCGGTCGAAAAACTGCTGTCGAAGGAATGGGCAACGCAACGGGCCAAGCGGATCGGTGAGCGCGCGAACTGCGACGTCAGCGGCGGAGACATGCCAGCGGGCAACGACACGACGTATTTGTCGGTTGTGGATCGCGACGGGAACATGGTTTCGCTGATTCAGAGCAACTATTCCTCGTTTGGTTCGACTATCGTAGCGGAGGGAACTGGTTTCGTTCTGCACAATCGTGGCGGATTGTTTGTGCTGGAGCCCAAATCTCCGAATGCGCTGGCGGGACGCAAGCGGCCGCTGCATACCATCATTCCGGCTTTTGCGCAGAAGGGCGACACGCGTGTGGCCTTTGGCATTATGGGCGGTTGGAACCAGTCTCAGGCGCACGCGCAGTTCGTGGCGGATTTGACGGATTACAAGATGAATATTCAGGCCGCGCTGGAAGCCCCGCGCTTTACCAAGATCAGTTTTGGCGGTTGTGATGTGCAGATGGAAAATCGCTTTTCGCAGAAGGCACGCGACGCCCTGAAGGCGCTCGGTCACGAAATCCAGTTGCGCGGAACGTTTTCGGGGAACGTCGGCGGCGGACAAGCGGTGCTGCGAGACTTTTCTGCAGGAGTCAACTACGGCGCTTCCGACCCGCGCAAGGACGGAGCAGCGATTGCGGAACTGCCGTAGGCGCACCGCCAATAAAAATGAAGACGGCCGCAAAAGGCCGCCGCTACAACAACCCGGCGTCGTAGGCGGCCGCGGCAATTTCGCCGAGGGCTTGACCTGCTATAGTCTGAGCGGCTTCGGGGTCAGACGGAATGGCCACGTGATTGACGTAGGCGGCGAAAGCCAGCTTGCGGCCGGATTTTGTGACGACGTATCCGGCTAGTCCTTTTCCGTTGAGCATCCCTCGCGCGTTCAGTTTGTCTTCGGAGCCGAACGTGCCGGTCTTTGCGAAGACGTGTCCGGCCCCGGGATTTTCTTTTTGAATTTTGGCCAGCGTGCCATCTTTGCCGAGGATGGGCAGGGCGCGGAAGAAGATGTCGTAGTCAGCCCGCGTGGTCCAATAAGCGAGATAGTGGCACATGAAGTGGGGGCTGAAGAGGTCGGCCCAATCGCCGCCTGCGCCATCGCCTTGCGAAGCCTGGGATAAATCTAACTTCGCTTGATCGAGGAACGCTCGCTCGAGTTCAAACCCTTTTTTTTGCGGATTGGCCGTGTCTTTGCCGACCAGCGCGCCCAGAAGATAAGGACCCATGCCAGCGTGGAGATTCTGGCTGACTTTGAGAGTGACCTTGATCTCTTCGCTGAGCGGCAAGGAGACGTGCTCGGCGACCTGGTTCTCATCGGTGTAGAAGTGAACGAGCGGCGAGAAATCTGGCTGTATGGTCACCGGCGGGCCTTTGAGTTCGACACCCTCGGCCGCGAGGGATTCGCGCAGCACCCATTGCGCAAAAATAGTCGGCGAAGGAACGCCGACGGAAACCGTTTGCGGCTCAATGCCGACAGGAAAGGAGCCGGAAAGCGCGATGTTCACGGAGCCGTTGGGGTTATTGGTGAACTGAGGATCGTTGAAAACGGGCGGTGTCCCGGCCGCCGTGGTAGTGGCATTCACCGTGAAATGCGCATAGCCGGTCTGCGGAGATGCGGTCACTAGCAGGGGATCGCCTGCTTTGGCGCCCGGCTTAGCCACGATATCGATCACGTTGTCGTTGACCATGATGGACGACATCACGACGTCGGTGCCGCCTTCGCGGGGCCCGTCGGGAACGAGGGAAGTGTCGATCAGGACGCGGCCATCGATGCGGCGAATGCCTTTGTCGCGCACCTGCTTCGCGAGTTGCTTAATCACGGTGAGCGGATCCCCGGGCAACGCCGGGCCGCCATACGAGTGATCTTCGTCCACGAATGCTAGTGTGTTATCCGGCTGAATGCGATTGGAGAGATTCGGATCGCCAGCAGCAACAAGAATCAGATCACCTTTTAGTCGTCCCTTCTTATCAATCTTGCCGGCGCGGAAGATTTTGGTGTGGAAGCGATAGTCCTTGCCAAGCTGCGCGAGCAGCGCGCCCTCTGTCAGAATTTTTGTGGTGGAGGCTGGGACGAACAGCTTCTCACCGTCGTGCGCGTAGACGACCGCGTTGTTCGTATAGTCGTAAAACTCGATTCCGAAGTTTGCGTGTTTGTACTCGGGCCGGTCCATCACTTTCTGGATCGCTGATGCCAGCGCCGTGTTCTGCTGCCCCGCCGACGTCGCAGCCAAAGCCGCGCTGGTTAAGAAACAAATCGCTGCGGCACGAAGACAACCGCCGTGCTTGCTCTTTCTCAACATGACTCGCATTCAGCCTCCGTAACTAGTTTTTGCCGACGTCCAGTTTCTCAAACGGAACATTCCCGATGGCGTATTCGCGCCAGTCCTTGTAATCGAAATGCCACCACTCGGATTCAAAGACCGTAAAGCCTTCCGATTCCATGGCCCAGCGGAGCAAGTCGCGGTGCCAGCGCTCGACCGTTGTACCGCCGGTGTATTCAGGGAAAGAACGAGGAGACATCTCATCGTAGAGACCGGTCATCTCCACGGGTTGACCTGTCTTTAGATCGTAGAGCGTGAGGTCCACCGCACAGCCGCGATTGTGGCGTGAGCCTTGCGCCGGGTCGGCAACGAAGATTTTTCCGTCGGCAGGTGTGGCGTCCCAGAAAATCTTGGTGACATACCAGGGGCGGTAGCCATCATGAATGAGCAAACCGTACCCTAGCGGTTGCAGTTTGTGCAGCGCGCGAAGTAGTGCCTCGGCCGCCGGGCGTTGCAAGAATGCCCGCGCTTGCGTGTACACCGGCATACCGAGGAAATCGTTGCTTGTCGCATAACGGATATCGAGATGGATAGCGCGGTCGAGCGGCGCCAATTCGACGAGATCGGATTTGCGGAACGGTCCATTTTCCTGGGGTGGGCTAGCGGCCAACGCCTGGTTGCGGATTTGTGCGAGAGGTCGAGACGGTTTGACCCGAACTACGTTGGGACTTCCCAGGGGAACCGAATAGGGAAGGCGATGATAAGGACCGATGTGCGTGAATACCTGCCAGATCGGATCCGATTTGTACTGCTCGAAGGCCAACACCCAAGCGTCTGATTCGCTGCTGACGTAAGTGAATGAAGTCTGATCACCGTTTTTCTTCAAGGCGAGGGGACGGATCGGATGTTCGGTACCGGCGGAATCCCGCAGAATCAAACGCCCTGCGCGTTCCAGAATGATGAAGACATCAGTCTCATTCAGATCAGTAAAGTCTCCAGTACGGTTTGTGAGATCAAGAGGCAAGCGGGGTGGCGTCGAGCCGGGAAAGGGCGCCGGGGACCGATGGGACTCGCCTGGAACGCTTGGCGGGGCGGACTCCCGCGGCAGCCGAACGTAAGTGGCGCCTCCAAAATTCAGTCCGGTGACATTTCCTGAGCTGTTTCTGAAAAACTTGATTTGCTGTCGGCCAGTCGCCTCTTCGATCTGAAAGGCGTCGTCAACAGACGCCTGCATCAAATGAAAAAGCGCGAGAGAAAGGCCGTCGGCGGATTCGCAGAGCAAGCGGCCGTCTTTTTCGAGAACACGGACTCTTTTTTCGGACGATTGCTCTTTGTACGTGCCAACGAAGTCGCCGAGCGAGGCATTGTTGGCTGTGGGGCTTTGCGCGAGCGAGCGTGCGACGAGCGAAGATGTTAGTGACAGAACGAGAAGAACTACGGCCACGCGCCAGGAAAGTTGCTTAGGATGCGCGGAAGGACTGCTTTTCAACGGTCCATCTTTCGATGAGGTCGTGGCGGACATGATAGCCGAGTCCGGGAGACTGCGGGACCTTGATTGTACCTTGAGCGGTGACCGTGATTTCAGGTTCGATGACGTCTTCGACCCAGTAGCGAGCGCTGGCAGAAATGTCGCCGGGCAAGGTATAGCCGGGCAACGTGGAGACGGCAATGTTGTGAGCGCGACCGATGCCGCATTCGAGCATGCCGCCGCACCAATTGGGGATATTTTTGCTTAGGCAATAGCCCTGAATATCGCGAGCGCTCGAAAAACCACCGACACGGCCGAGTTTGATGTTGATGATGCCGCAGGCGCCAAGTTCGACGGCTGTTTGTGCGTCGCGGAGATGCGGGACGGATTCGTCGAGGCAGAGTTTGGTTTTGATCTGCTTTTGCAATTTCGAGTGTGCGTAGATGTCGTCCCACCAGAGGGGTTGCTCGATCATGAGGAGTCCGAATTCGTCGAAGCTCCGCAGGTGATCGAGGTCGTCGAGGGTATAGGCAGAGTTGGCGTCCACGGAAAGAAGGATGTTGGGGTGGGCTTTGCGAACGGCGGAAATGTAAGCGAGGTCTTTGCCTGGTTTGATTTTGATCTTAATACGCTGATAGCCGGCCGCGAGTTCGGTCGCGACCTTTTCCAGGAGTGTTTCCGGTGTGGCTTGTAGACCCAGGGAAACGCCACAAGGAATTTCCTGTTGCGTACCCCCCAGTAATTTCCAGAGTGGCAGTCCCCGTTGTTGAGCTTCGATATCCCACAGAGCGTTTTCGATCCCGGCGCGGGCCATTTCGTGCCCGCGTACGGCAGCGAAGGCGGCAGGCACTTCCGCTGCCGAGGAAAAGGTCTTGCCGAGCACCGGCGGAACCAGAAATTCGCGGAGAACGAGCGCGGCGATATCTACAGATTCGGCGTTGAAGAATGGCCCTTCCGTGGCTGTGACTTCGGACCAGCCGATGAAGCCGTCGCTGTGGAGTTCGACGAGGAGAATGGGGCGGTCGTACGTGATGCCGAAGCTCGTTTCAAATGGGGCCCTGAGGCGCATCTGCAATCTGCGCAGCGTGATGGAGTCAACGCGCATTAAGCGATCCTTTTGGACAAGAATTCGCAAGCGAAGCCAGGACTGGCCCTAACCGACTTGGATTGGACGTAAGAAGTGCAACATCTGTTTCAGAGAGGATCGAAAAAAGCCTATTCCTGTACCCATCGGTAGCCATGGCGTTGCTCTTCGGAAATTTCACGGACAATCTGCAGGGTTTCTGACGAGCGAATCTGGCCGCAGGCGGCGAGCAACGAATTCAACAGAGCAACAGGAGCCACATAGGAGGCACCGAAAGACGTTGTTTCAATGCCGGCAAGAAAAGTTTCGTCAGCGAGGCGCGCTAGCGGAGAAAGAAAGGTGTCGGTGATTGCCACCAAGTGCGCGCCCCGATGTTTCGCGGTCTTGGCGCCTTCAACCGTCTGCTTGAGTCCTCGACGGAATGAAATGGCAATCGCCAGATCGTCGTTTGTCAAGGAACGTGTCAGATGGCCGATTCGCCCTGCGGAGGTTGCTGCGAAGACGGGGAGGCCGAGCAAAATAAGCTGGTATTCGAGGTAGTCGGCTAGAAAAGCGGCCAGGTCACCGGCGACGATGACCATTCTACGTGACGCATAGATGCGCTTGGCGAGTTCAACGAGCCGCGTGCCATCCAGAGTGTTTTTGAGGGCCTGCAGGTTTCTGAGGTCGCGATCCAGAGAATCGCCGAGATAAGAAAGGTGGCCGTCACGTGTGGAGGCGGCAGGCTGCATGGTGTCGGCGGAAGTCGCGAAGGCAATCGAAAGGTCATGCAGGTGTCTTTGGAACTCGCGGAAGTTGGCGAAGCCGAGAGCGCGGACGATGCGGACCAACGTGGCGGGATCAGTGGAGAGGCGCTTGGCCATGTCGCGGACACTGAGCAGCACGAATCCGCGGGGCTGTTCGAGGATTGGCCGCAAAATTTCCTGACGTTTGGCGGTTAGTCGGCCGAGCCGCTCGTGCAGGTTGATCGTTTGCAAAGAGAGTGACGGACGTTTCATATTGCCCAGAGTGTCTGGAAAGACCCAGGGCTAGTGTAGCCTGACCTAAAATCAGTGACCAGTCATCGGACAAACCGCGCAACTCAAACTATGCGGCCGTGGTATTTGTGTCGTTGGGACCAGCCGCAACGGGTTCGCGCGGAGATTGGCGTTGGTTCAAAGCGTACAACGCAAGCTCGAGGCGGGATGATGTGCCGAGTTTGTTGAAGATTCGGAACAAGTAATTGCGGACGGTGTGCTCGCTGAGATTGAGTTCACGTGAGATGTCCTTGTTGGAGCGCCCCTCAGTAACCAATTGAACGAGCGTCTGCTCACGTTTTGTAAGCAGCGGCGCTCCTTTGGCATTGGTGATCGGCGGGGGCGGAGCAGCCAGAGCATCGATAAGAAAGCGGATCTGCTCATTGCTGGCCCAGACTTGACCATCGTGCACCTTGTGCACGCTCTTGCATAGGACTTCGAACGGCTGTTCCCGGGAGAACACGCCTTGGGCCCCTGCGCGAAAAGCTTCGACGACGGCGCTGCGCTCAGCGGCATCCAGCAAAAGAATCACGCGCGCGTTCTTGAATCTTGCGATGAGATCGCGCAGTGCTGCGAATCCCGCATTGGGTCCGTCCTTGAGCTGCGCGCTGATGATGCAAATGTCCGGCTGGTGTTGCTCATATGCAGTTTGAATTTCGCTTGAGTCGGTTGCGGAAGCAACGACTGTTATCCGCTGCTTGTACCTTTCCAGAGCGGTGCTCATCAACTCGCAGTTCATCAGACAAGATTCGGCAACCAAGACAGAAATCTGCGAACCGTTGCCATTTCCTTTTTGCATAGCGGTCCTTCCCCTGAGTTTTATGAAGCTGGGCTGGCGTTGGACTGAGCGTGAGCTGGGCGATGACTGAGCGGGATTGGCGGGACCGGGTCGACTTACACGAATAAGTTGCTGGGGAATTGAGGCACGAAAAGTTTATTGCAATGCTCTAAGAAGCTTCAATGATCACCTCTGGCCAAAATTTCATAACGCCGTAGCAAAAGAGTATCCGAGACTTCAAAAACGAAATGCAATGCGAAATCGCAGACATCCTTTTCGTTGTAATTCTTTTTTTCATGCAAGAGTGTAAAAGGTTCTGAAAGCTGTTCTTCGCGAGTGCAGTGATTGATGTACTAGTCCCCCGTAAATTAGTGTTCTCGCCTGTGTTATGAAGAGGAAGGTCGTCCGTCCTCGGCAGAAGCAAATTGTCATGCGCATATGTGTATGCATGCAGCCTGCCAAATGATTGGTTTAGCGTAGAGAGTTTTGTCACCAAGCGGACGTGCAGAATGCCCGTGAGGTTATGGGCAAACTTTTCCTATGCGTCCGCGCGGCTACCGAAAATTCCTGAGGACGCCCTGCCTGCGAATTCGCCGTCAAGTCTCGACATTTGTCACGAGACATTGCAGGTCTTTGCTCCTGTGGGCCGCAATCCTAGGCTAGCGTTTGAGCAAGCAGAGCCAGCGTGAGCGCTAGAAAGTGAGCTGGCCCCAAGAGTATGCCATCGTATGACGGAACAACCACTTGGCGAAGCATGAGGACGGAAATCATGCTGCCGATAGACCACGCTTTTGCTTGGCGGGAAGAACCCAGGCCCCTCGGCCAAGACGGGACGGAGACGGGATCAATTCGGGGCCGAATACCGGCAAAACGACGAGGGGCGCGGCCGGATTTGCCCCCCATTCGATATCCCGGCGACAAAGTGGCACCGCACGAGCACTGAAGGAATCAGGCGCTAGAGCTTTTGCAGTCGAAGCTCGTTTTGTAAAGCCTGCGCGCCCCAAGTTTGGAGCGGGCGTTCCCAGCCAGTAAGAAAATGATTTTCGAATGGCTCAAATCCGGAAAACGGGAAATGTGAGTCACAGGGCAAAGCTTTATCCAAATGATTGCGACAATCGAGCAAAAAAAAGAGCAAAACTGGTTCGCGCTGACAGCAAAACACCAGCATGAACCGACCGTCGCACGGCTGCTGAGCGCCAAGGGCTTCGAAGTGTTTCACCCGAAATACGCCGAAATTCGTCGCTGGAAGGATCGTAACAAAACCATTCAGCTCCCGCTGTTTCCTGGGTACGTATTTTTTTGCGGCCAAGTCGAGCGACGCGTGGAAATCTTATCGACGCCTGGGGTTTTCTCCATCGTTTCATTCGGAAACAACGCGGCGGAAATCAACAAGGACGAGATTGACGCGATTCGCCGTGCTTGTGAGAACGGCTTGGCGGTATCTCCGCATCCGTTTCTGACTGTCGGGGATCACGTTCGCGTGATGCAGGGTCCGCTGGCCGGCGTCAGCGGAATTTTGCAGAAGCAGAAGGATGCCTGCCGCCTTGTTCTATCGATCGAGCTATTAGGCAGGTCGGCGGCTGTTGAGATTGACGCAGCAAACGTCGAGAGAACCCCGGTTCCGCAGCCGAGGTCAGGTTATCAACCATGGACAGAGCAAGCGTTGAATCTTTCGAACTAGAACAGCCTACCGCGTTTCGTGACAGCGCGATGTTCGTGGACTACTACGGCCTTCGCGAACAGCCGTTTGGTGTCACGCCTGACCCGAGATTTCTTTATTTGGGCGAAGGGCACCGGGAGGCTTTGGCCGCGCTTTTCTACGGAATTGAGTCAGGCCGCGGGTTTTCGGCTCTGGCGGCAGAGCCGGGCATGGGCAAGACTTCGCTGCTGATGCGGCTGCTGGAGAGCATGCAAGAGTCCGCGAGAACGGCATTCTTGTTTCAGACGGAGGGAGGCTCGAGGGAATTTCTTCATGCATTGCTGCACGACCTGGGAATCGCGACGCGTGGAAAAGACCTTGCGGCGACCCACGAAGCGCTGAATGAAACGCTCCTGGCGGAACTGAATGCTGGACGCCGCGTCATTGTGGTGATTGACGAGGCGCAAAACCTTAGTGAAAAGACTTTGGAGTCGGTGCGACTGCTCTCCAATTTCGAGACCCCTGAAGCCAAGCTGATGCACATCATTCTGGCGGGCCAACCAAAGCTGTCAGAGAAACTGGCCAAGCCGAGTCTTACCCAGCTACGGCAGCGCGTTTCGAGCGTCATCCAACTCAAACCATTTCGGTCGGAAGAGACGATCGACTACATCAAGCATCGGCTGCGCACCGCCGGGCTCAAGGGCCAAGTACCTTTTTCCTCGGAGGCCCTACTGCTCGTCGCGCGCTCGACCAAAGGCATACCTCGAAACATCAACAACATTTGCTTTCAGGCGCTATCTTTGGGTTTTGCAACGCAAACAGAGATCATCGGGGTCAATGTAATCCGAGAGGTTCTGGCCGACCTGGAAATCGAGAACGCTGAGGGTAGTTCCAGGCGCCTGGATTCGGCGGTGCCTTCGGCCCCGCGAGTTGCTGCGCACTGGCCGTACATTCCTCCGCAGCCGGACCCGTACCAAGGAAGCTACTACACGCCGCCTCCCAGGCGTTCATTGGGGATGAAAGTGTTAGGGGTTTTGGCTGGCGCGAGCGTAACTTTTCTTGTGTTGCTGTTCTTGAGCGCGAACAAAGCGAATGCTGGATTCGGCCCGGGACAGTTGCGCGACGTGTTGATGGGAACCGCGAACCGGGAGGCGGATCGGCCGCCCGCGCTTCCAACTCGTTTGAAGCCACCCACGCCCCCGTCGATTGAGAAAACCGCTCCTACTGCCGCAGCCGGTGCGGCCGCGATTAGCGGAACGAACGATGGAGCGCCAGAAAGCTCGTCCCATACTGCGAAGAACGACGCAGCCGTGGATAGCAGAAAAGAGGA
>UEXQ01000047.1_pt1 | contig 17162 bp, 12 predicted proteins | sample 4301111 | NCBI WGS metagenome assembly UEXQ01 (sample SAMEA4773181, study PRJEB27434) | metagenome | biome: 2259; feature: agricultural soil; material: soil | place: USA | collected 2014-09 | depth 0.25 m
CCATCGACGAACTCAAGCGCCCCGGCTTCGAGGGCGCAAAGTACGTCTTCACCCCGCCGCTCCGCGAAAGAGAAAATCTCCCCAAACTCTGGGACGGCTTGAAAGACGACAACCTGCAAGTCGTCTCGACCGATCACTGCCCATTCTGTTTCGAGGATCAGAAAGTTCTCGGCAAGGACGACTTCACCAAAATTCCCAATGGCGGCCCGGGCATCGAAAACCGCCTGCAGCTTTTGCATCACCACGGCGTCAACGAAGGCAAGGTTTCGTTGAATCGCTTCGTGGAAATTGTCTCCACCGCGCCCGCCAAAATCTTCGGCATGTATCCGAAGAAGGGAACACTTGCCGCCGGCGGCGATGCCGACATTGTCGTCTGGGATCCCCAAGCCGAACACGTCATCAGCGCAAAAACTCACCACATGCGTGTGGACTATTCCATGTTTGAAGGCTTCCGCGTGCGCGGCAACGCGCGCCACGTTCTTTCGCGCGGCGAAGTCATCGTTGAAAATGGAAAGTTCATCGGCAAAGCCGGACGCGGCAACTACCTGCGCCGCACCGCCCGCGGCGGAGCCTGGCAATGAGCGGCGCAGCGACGACGCAAGACGCCTCGCTCTACAACGAAGATCTCGCCGCCGTACCGCCGGCGAAACGCACTTGGGGCACCTACAACTACGCGTCGCTTTGGGTCGCCATGAGCGTTTGCATCCCCACCTACATGCTCGCGTCCGGCCTCATCGCCGGCGGCATGAGCTGGAAGCAAGCCATCGGCACCATCCTTCTCGGCAACCTCATCGTCCTCGTGCCAATGGTTCTCAACGCACATGCGGGCACCAAATACGGCATCCCATTTCCCGTTTACGTCCGCGCCTCCTTCGGCGTTCGCGGTGCCAACATTCCTGCCGTCCTCCGCGCACTCGTCGCCTGCGGATGGTTCGGCATTCAATGCTGGATCGGCGGCCAGGCCATTTACTCTATGCTGCGCGTGCTCTGGCCAACTGCCGCAGCTCACTCCCTCACGCCATGGATCTGTTTCTTCGCCTTCTGGCTGCTCAACATGGCGGTCATCTGGCGCGGCATCGAAACTATCAGGTTTCTTGAAGGCATCGGTGCACCCTTCATGCTCGGCGTTGGCCTCCTGCTTCTGTGGTGGATCACTCGCAAAGCTGGCGGCCTCGGCCCCGTCCTCAGCACTCCGAGCAAGTTCAAAACCGCGAGTGAGTTTTTTCACTTTTTCATTCCGTCGCTCACCGGCATGGTCGGCTTCTGGGCCACCGTCGCCCTGAACATCCCCGATTTCACGCGCTACGCCAAATCCCAGAGAGCGCAAATGGTTGGGCAGGCTCTGGGCCTGCCGACCGCCATGACGCTGTACTCGTTCATCGGCGTCGCCGTCACCTCCGCTTCCGCAGTGATCTTCGGCGAAGCCATCTGGGATCCCGTTGCGTTGCTGGGCCGCTTCAACGAACCAATTGTGGCCTCCGTCGCGCTGATCGCCTTGCTGATAGCAACGCTTAACACCAATGTCGCCGCGAACGTCGTCTCCCCCTCAAACGATTTCTCGAATCTGAACCCACGGTTAATCTCCTTCCGCACCGGCGGCCTCATCACCGGCGTGATCGGCATTTTGATGATGCCGTGGAAACTCCTCACCGATTTCCAAAGTTATATTTTTGGCTGGCTGGTCGGCTATTCCGGCTTGCTAGGACCAATTGCCGGCATCATGATTGCCGACTACTTCGTCGTACGCAGCCGCACGCTGAATCCTGATGCTCTCTACCGCCGCGGCGGAGCCTACGAATACTCGAACGGATTCAACTACCGCGCACTGGCCGCCCTCGCTCTCGGAGTCATCGTGGCTCTTGTCGGCCTACTCGTTCCATCGCTGCGCTGGCTCTACGACTACGCCTGGTTCGTTGGCTTCCTCGTCTCCGCCGTCGCCTACACCTTGCTCATGGGCAATGCTCCACTCAACGAACCGCAGCCCGCCCCAGCAAACGTTCTCGAGTCCTGAGAAATTCACGGCGCAAGCGAAAAAACGTAGAATAGACCCACCCTGAGGAGACGCCGAATGTCCAACCCCACCATGACTCCGCTCAACGTCGCGGAAACCACCAAACGACTGAACTACGGCACCTGGCGCTTCCAGAAAAGCTGGAACCCGCCCCACGTGGTCGACGCCGAAGGCTGCTACTTCATCACCGCCGACGGCAAGCGCTACCTCGATTTCTCTTCGCAACTCATGTGTGTCAACCTCGGCTACAAGAACGCCGCCGTCATTAAAGCCATCGAACAACAGGCCCGCACACTTCCGTACATCGCGCCCTCCTACGCGACCGACGCCCGTGCTCAGCTGAGCGAACTCCTTCTCGAAGTTTTGCCGAAGGGCCTCGAGAAATTTTTCTTTACGACCTCGGGAACTGACGCCAACGAAGCCGCCTTCAAAATCGCCCGTATGTACACGGGCAAATCCAAAATCATCGCGCGTTATCGCTCCTATCATGGCTCAACAACAGCTTCCATCGCGGCCACCGGCGACCCGCGCCGGTGGGCCATGGAGCCTGCCGGCAAGGGCCAGGGCTTCATCTTCGCCCCCGAAGTGAACTGCTATAAATGCCCCATCAAGCACACCTACCCATCGTGTGGAGTCGCCTGCGCCGACTATGTCGAGCACATGATCGCCAACGAAAGCAACGTCGCAGCAGTAGTCGTCGAACCCATCGTCGGCACCAACGGTGTCCTCATCCCGCCCGCTGAATATTTCCCGAAGCTGCGCAAAATTTGCGATGCTCACGGGGTCCTTCTGATCGCCGACGAAGTCATGACCGGCTGGGGCCGCACCGGCGAATGGTTCGCCATGAAGCACTGGAACGTCCAGCCCGACATTCTCGTCACCGCGAAGGGAATCACCTCAGCCTATGTGCCGCTCGGCCTCTGCGCCACCACATCAAAAATTGCCAAGCATTTTGACGATCACTATTTCGCTCACGGCCATACGTACGAAGCGCATCCCATGACGCTCGCACCAGCCGTCGCCACCATTCACGAAATGCAGCGCCTGAATCTCGTCGATCGCGCGAAAAAAGTTGGCGCGTACCTTGGCGACAAACTGAAGGGGCTTGCCGCGAAACATCCGTGCATCGGGGAAGTACGTGGCCTCGGCATGTTCTGGGCGGTAGACCTGGTCAAGAACAAAGAGACCAAGGAACCGTTCAACACGATGCCCGACAAGATTTCCGGCACACTACTCGTCGTAGATCAGGTTGCCGCCGAGATGATGAAGCGCGGCGTCAGCGTTCAAGCCTGGATCAGCCATTTTGTGATTGCGCCGCCGTTGATCATTTCCGAAGCCGAGATAGACCAAGGTGTTGCGGCGCTTGATGCAGCGCTCGGGATCGCGGACACGGCGATCCCGAGCTGACAGTCCCCCGTTCCAAAATGGAATGGGTCTCTGAATAGGGAGGGTGTGCCCCCTATTTTTCCCCAAATTATTGAATCTAAAAGGTTTTGCACAGAGCAGTTTTCTGTTGAGGTGCGGTCTCGCCAGCGCTTTTCGCGGCCAGAATCGGTTGTCTATGAACGAGCGCGCTTCCCACAGGATGTGGGCGCGATGGGGAGTCCTCGGTCCAGCCGTGGCTCGAGTTCGAACGGACTTTGTTGACTCCGGTTGCGCGTCGCTTGTGTGAGATTCTTGCCAGCTTGCGACGGCTCATGATTCGCGGACGACAGAGCGCCTGCATCAGGCGATGCGAATTAGTATGACGCAGGAAGAAAAGGGGAGGAATTGAAGCGGGCGAAAGGCCACAGGAAGTGAACGAGAACTACCAGGTGTTATACACAGTCCCCTCGAACGGCGAAACTTTGTCCGATGCGGAATGGACATTGGTAATGCCGGTGCTGGCCTGGTCCGGACTCAAGACGACTGGCTCGACGTCGGGTACCCAATCGGTTGCGTGAGTGATGGGGTCTTTCGGAATTGAGTGCAAGTAATCGGGGACGAGCTCGTCGAGAGATTGCGGAGCGGCCTGCTTGTCGAGCGTATAGTTATCAATGGCTTTCCGCATTTCGACCAGGTCCTGCTTAAGGACGGTCTCGTTCGCCCTGATTACGGTTCGCCGGTAGTTGGTCGCGGCCATCCCAGCAAGAATCAGAATGATGGAAATGACAATAAGGAGTTCGATCAGGGTGAAGCCGCGCGATTTGTCGAAGCGAAGATTCTTCTTCATAGCTCACCAATCGGAATATTTGGTTCCGTCAAGGGCTGTGCCCTGCGACTTGGAATAGACGTCGAAAACGTTTTTGCCGCACCAGCTCTGCGAGTCGGGATCGTCGGTAACGCAGCGCATGCCCCAATCGGCGTGGCCGGTCATGGGGTCAACCGGGACTTTACGGAGAAAGCGGATTTTTTTGTCAGCCGTACCGACCTGGACTCCTTTCGCCAGCGCTTCGAGGTCGGGGGGATAGCCTTCACTGCCAACTTCGACACGGATTTTCTGCTGATCGGCCAGGTCCTTGTAACGGTCGATAGCGTCTTTCATTTCGCGAAGATCGCGGCGGAGTTCAGTTTCTTTTCCGCGAACGATCGAGTAGCGTGCGACTGGCAGGGCCGCGGAGGCAAGAATCACGAGAATCGAGCAGGCGAGGATGAGCTCGATCAAGGTCATTCCGGATTGGCGATGGACGCGCTTCATTGTTGCCAGAGCAGGGCAGCCGCGACCCACGATGGCCGCGACCCTGACTGATTCAAATATAGCGCCAAGGTGCACGCAGTAAAAGCGGGAGCAAGGCTGCCGCACTCCAAAAGCTACTGCGGTTTCACTTGCACGCTAGCCTCGGTCGTAACGAGGGGCAAGGGCTTTTGCTGGGAATCCTTGGCGTTGACTTGAACGATGGAAAGGTTAGTGGCTCCCGCACCGACAGCCCGGATCACAACGCCCAGCAAAGTGCCGCTCCCGCTGACGCCTGGGGTGTTCGGTTGCCGGGTTGCAGCGATCATGATCTGTCCCTTGGATTTGTCGCCACCCTGCACGATTGCGATTTCCTGATTGCCGCTGGACAGAAAAGTGCCGTGCTGGATGTCTTCGATGCTGATAACGGCGGGATCGTACTGCAGCATCATCGGAATGGAATAGAGGTCGTTGACGTTGTCTACTGCGACGCCGAGAGTCGCAGTTTGCCCGGGCGCCAGTGTCAGGGCTTGCGGATCAAACCGCAGGCGCGCGTTTTGGCCTGGCGCAGCGGCTTGCGGAGTGGCTGCTTGCGGTTCCGGCGGTGGAACAGCGGCGGGAGGCTGCTGAACAGGAGCCTGTTGCGCGGGCGCCTGTGTCGCGGGTGTGCGAATTTCGCTTTGACGGCGGACGGTAATGTTCTGCTCGACGCCGGAGGAGATGGGCCGCAGGTCGGCGCGAGACCAGTCGGGCAGGCGGACGATGCGGGGGATGAGCACGATCAAAATGTCGTTTTCCGCGTGATCGGTCTTGTTGTCGGAGAAGAGGTACTTCATTAGCGGAATTTGAGCGAGTCCGGGCCAGCCGTTGACGGTTTTGCTGTCGGTTTTGGTGAACAGGCCACCGAGGATGCTAGCCTCGCCTTCGCGCAGGCGGATGTCATGCTCGATTTTATTTTGACCGATGACTGGCTGTTGGATGCCGCCAATGGTTTGGAAACTGGTGACCTGCGAAACTTCGAGAGCAACCTTGAGACTGACCTCGTGGTTGGGATGGATGCGCGGCGTAATGTTGACGTTGACGCCGACGTCGATATAGGTGAACTGCGTGTTGACGAGAGGATTGACCGACGTGGTGCCGACGCCGACGCCGGCCTGGAAGCTGCCGGTAGCGATGGGCACGCGGCTGCCTATATTGAGCTTTGCGGGCTGGCCGTCAATCGATCGGATCTCGGGATTCTGAATAATTTTGCTGGTGGTATCGGTCAGGACGAAGTTCGCCGTGGCACCAGGGAGCGTGACCGTATAGTCGCCTGTGCCGAACGAAAAGCCTTTCAGTGGGGCGCCGGTCGTCGTTGTCGTGGTGCTGCTTCCGGACGAGCTGGTGGTTCCCGGGGGCGTGAAGGTGACGGAGGCAGATTGTCCCGGGAGAACGCCGAGATCGCGCAGGCGGTCGGTGCTGGCGGAAAGAACTTCAACCTGAATGACAACTTCGGGCTTGGCTTTATCGATGTCCTTCAGCAGGCGGCGGGCGATGGCCAGCTTGTCAGGAGTATCGCGAACGATGATGGCGTTCTGCGAATTGAGCTGCTGAACTTTGGTAAGGTTCAAAACCTGCCGCAGGCCGTTGGCGATTTCGGTTAGGTCCTGGGACTGAACCGTGTTGGAGAGATAGAAGGTCTCCACCATCTGTTCGTCGTAGTCTTTGTGCTTTTGCGTGGTGTCCTGGGCGACGAAGATGATGTTTTCGGTGACCGGCTTCCAGAAAGTCTTGCTTTGCATGCTGACGATATCGAGAGCCTGCTGGAGGGTGACGTTGTTGAGTTCGACAGAGATACGGCGGGCGGGGAAGTCCGGATCATAAATAACGTTGATGCCGGCCTGTTTGGCGATGGTGTCAAAGATAACCTTGACGTCGTTGACCATTTTCAGGCTGACCGGTGCGTCGGAGAGTGGCTTGAGCTCGGGAGGGCCCGCGGCCAAGTCAGACTCAACGGTATGATTGGGACCAGCGGCTGCTTCGTCTTGCTTGCGGGCCAAATCGTTCATTTGGTCCACGGTGTTGCGCAATTCCTGCACGGCGACGGAGCTGCCGGGGTCAATCGTGGCGGCGCGCTGGAATTCGGCGGCCGCGCCCTGGAGATCTCCCTTTTCGCGAAGGTCCTGTCCCTTTTTGATGTGGTAAGCGCCGGCTTCAAAGCGGATCTGGTTGTACTTGATGCGGTAATCGGCGTTTTGAGGATCGGCTGCGAGAGCTTTCTGGTAATACTGCAGGGCCGTGTCGTAGTCCTGGAGGTCTTCCGCTTTGCGGGCAGCTTTGTAGTGGTCGGCGCCCTTAGGGCACCCTGCCGCGAATAGGCCTGAAAAGGCACACAAAACCAGGATGTTTCTACTGCGCATGCGGACTCCGTGTACTGTAGCCAGGCCTCGACCGAAAACTGTACCACTCTAGCATTGGCTTAGAGGCGGGACAAGAAGGGCGGGGTTGGCTGTCATGCATTAGCCAATGGCTCTTAAAAGGAATGCTATATTGGTGTGTTATGGCCAAGGCGGCGGGCAAACAGGGACGCGACACCAACAAAAAAGGGGAGCAGATCGTGGCTCAGAACCGCGCGGCGAGCTATAGCTATCACCTTTTGGAGCGGTTGGAAGCGGGATTGGTGCTGCACGGGACGGAAGTAAAGGCACTGCGCGAAGGGAAAGCCAACATTCGTGACGCATTTGTGGACTTTAAGCCGTCGGGCCCCTGGCTGGTGAACGCCCATATTGCCCAATATATGGCTGGCGGTCCCTGGAACCATGAACCGTTGGGAAACCGGAAGCTGTTGTTGCACAAGAACGAAATTGCCAAATGGGCGGGGCGCACCCAATCCAAAGGTTTAACTGTCATACCCTTGCGGATTTATTTTCGCGACGGAATTGCGAAGTGCGAGATCGCGCTGGCGCAGGGGAAAAAGCAGTGGGACCGGCGTCAGGACGAACGCACGAAAGAAGCTCGCAAGGAAGCAGAAGCAGCGATGTATCGCAATCGGAGGCGATAGGAGCGTTATGCAGATCACGATAGAAAAGAAGGCGTATGCTTCGCGGGAGACCGAGGCGATTGTCACGCCGGTTTTCGAAGGAGACGACCCCATCCAGGACCGGGTAGCCGAACTGGATCAGCTTTTGGGGGGCTTGCTGAAGAAGCTGGCTACGAGTGGAGAACTTACCGGCAAAAGCCTGGAATTTACGCTAATGCACGCGCCTGCTGGGTTGAAGGCGTCTCGATTGCTGCTGGTTGGGGCGGGGAAGCGCGAACAATTCAACGGCTCCACGCTGCGCAAACTCGCTGGAGCCGCGCTGCGATCGCTTAAAGGCAAATCCGTGAAGAACTTTGCGTTTCTCGCCGGCGGTGCGCTGCCGGCTGCCGAAGGGGCACAAGCGCTGGCGGAAGGATTTATCACGGCGGACTTCGAGACTGACAAATACAAGACCGACAAGAAAGAGAAGAAGATTGAAACCATCGCGCTGGTTGGCTTTCCGGAGGCCGACATTTCTGCTGCGGAGAAGGGGCTGGCAACGGGAAAAATTATTGCCGACGCGCAAAACTTCACGCGCGATCTGGTAAATGAGCCTTCGAACAAGCTGACGCCGCGGATCTTGGCGGAAAAAGCGGCGGCGATGGCGAAGGAAGCCGGTTTGGCGGTTGAGATTTTGGATGAGAAGAAAATTGCTGAGCTGAAGATGGGCGCGCTGCTCAGCGTAGCGCAGGGCAGTGCGGAGCCGCCGCGCATGATCGTGGTGACCTACACTCCGGCGAACGTGAAACCGGGCGCTCCGGTCATCGGGCTGGTGGGCAAAGCGGTGACGTTCGATACGGGCGGTATTTCCATCAAGCCGGCGGACGGCATGGAAAAGATGAAGTACGACATGGCGGGCGGCGCCACGATGCTGGGCGCAATTCGCGCGCTGGCCGCTCTGAAGCCCGGAGTGAAAGTGATTTGTGTTGTGCCGTCTACGGAAAACATGCCGGGAGGGAAGGCGCAGAAGCCGGGTGACATTCAGACCGCGATGTCCGGTAAGACGATCGAAGTGCTCAATACGGATGCGGAAGGCCGGCTGATTCTGGCGGACGCGATTACCTACGCGAAGCAATTGGGAGTGACGCACATTGTGGATGCGGCGACGCTGACCGGCGCGATTGTGGTGGCGCTGGCGAATGTGAACGTCGGCGTGTTTGGTTCGAACCAGGAGTTTACGGACAAGCTGCTGGCTTCGGCAAAGGCTGCGGGCGAGAAGATGTGGCAGCTGCCGATGGACGATGAATACCGCGAGTTCATCAAGGGCAGTTTTGCGGATATTCAGAATATCGGCAGCGGTAAAGGCGGCGGGTCCATCACCGGCGCGTGGTTCATTCGGGAGTTTGCCGGCGATACGCCGTGGATTCACCTGGACATCGCCGGCACAGCGTGGAATGACGACGCGAAGCCGTGGCTCGCGAAGGGGCCGACGGGCGTCGCCTTGCGGACCTTGGTGCATCTGGTGCAAACGTATTAGTCGCGCCTGTTAAGTTTTGCGGCTTTGCGACGTTGGCCTGCCGCCTTGAGGCTCACATTTTGTCTGCGGCGGCGATACCGAGAAGGGAAAGGGCTCGCACCAGCTGGTATTCGACGACTTCCGTGAGGCCGAGAAGGAATGCGCGCTTTTCGGCGTCCGGTTCCGACAGAATGTGGTGCTTGTGATAGAAGGTGTTGAAGGATTGGGCGAGCTGGAACGCGTACTTGGCGACGAATGCAGGCTCCTGCGCGGAGATTGCGGCATCGGCGGCGTGATCGAGCATTCCAGCTTGCACTAGTAATTCCCAGAAATCAGAGCCCTCGGAGCCATTCAGAAATTTCGCCGCGATTTCCATTGGAATAGAAGCTGGTCCGACGGAAGTTTCGGCACTCTTGCGACGGATTCCGCGAGCGCGGACTATTGCATACTGGCAGTAGGGACCAGTTTCCCCCTCAAAGCTGAGGGCGTCCTCAAAATCAAACGCAATGATGGTATTGCGGGTAAATTTTAAGAGGAAGAAACGCAATCCGCCGACCGCAATCGTGTGTGCGGTGGCCGTTCGCTCAGGTTGGGTCATTTGCTCAAATTCGGGAAGATCGGCCTGACGGATATCGACTTCCCTTAGAGCGGCTTCTTCGAGCTTGGTGATCAGGTCGTCGGCTTTGACGCCGAGGCCCTTACGGCCGCTGACCTCGATATAGGACTTCTTTGCGTCATCACCCGTGAGCTCGTAGCCGAGTTCGCGCGCACAGCGCGGAGTAAGCGCTACAATTTCGTAGGAGAAGTGAATCGAATTTGTCGCTGCTTGTGCATGGCCCAGGCCACGCAATCCTTGCGCGACGACCTCCTGGAGGTAGGACTGGCGCGTGTCAATGACGTTGTACACGCGAGCGGCGGGCTCGCCGAAATGCGGCGCGGCAGGATCGTCGGCGTCAGTCGTGGTGGTCCATACTGTTTCGTTTTGCGGGGCATCGAGCCAGCGCTTGTAGTGGAAGTCCTTGCCGAGCAGGCCGAACTTCCAAAGCTGATACGCGATGTCTTTTCCAACGTACGTCACGATGCCGTTAGACCGCACGATGATCTTGTCTTGGATATTCTCTTCGTCTTCTTTAACCGCCGATTCGGCCGGTTTCGAGGCGTCATTTTCCGCCGGCATGATCCAGCAGCCGGCCATCTTGCCGGTGGTCGCGAAGTGGATGACGCCTTGCTCTTTGAGCTTGGCGAACGCCGCGTCCCAGAATTTCAGGTGGAGAATTTCACTTTCACGCGCCAGTAGATCGTAGGAAATGTCGAGGCGGGCCATCGTGCGTAGATGAAAGCCAACGATGGCATCGGCGACGACGGCGCCCATCTCCGCAGGTTCGCCGTGTCCCTCTTCAATTGCTTTGAGCGTGGCAGCGCGAAGGGCTGCAGCCTGCGCTTTGTCCTGCTCATAGAATTGAGTGACTTGTGCGTACAAGTTCCAGCACAAATAGTCGAAGCCGGGCCTCGCCGCGAGTTCGCGCACTTCCGCTACAGACTTCTTTTCCATGTGCTGGAAGCCGATGACAACGTCAGCCACCTGGACGCCCGTATTGTCGATGTAGTTTTGCACCTGCACGCGTTCGCCGGCGTTGCGCAGGATCCGCGCGATCGTGTCGCCAAGCACGGCGTTGCGGACGTGGCCGATGTGCGCAGCCTTGTTGGGATTGATGCTGGTGTGCTCGACGATGACTTTTTCGTGCTTAAGCGCAGCGGGGGAGCCGGTGCCGCTTGCGAGCGACTTCCAGAATGCGCCGCGATCAAAGAACGCATTCAGGTAACCCGCTCCCGCGACTTCGATGCGCGCGATTCCTGGAACCGGGGCCAGTGTGGAAGCAACTTCCTGCGCGATTTGACGCGGGGCGCGTTTCAGGCGCTTCGCTAGTTCGAAGCAAAGAGGGGAGGCCGCTTCGCCGAGTTCAAGCTTCGGCGGCTTCTCCAGGACGATCGAAACGTCGATGGAGTATTTCTCGCGAATATGCTTCGCAACAGCCTGCTTTAATTCCTGGAGAAGTGTCAGGTACACATAGCCTCAACTTTATTGCGCTCGGGAAACATTCAGTATAAGAAAGCCGCGAAAACGGGTCAAAATATACCGGCTCAGCCGATCAAATAATCCTTCGGAAGGAAAACCCAACATGAAGCGACGTGTGTTGCGATTGCTACTGTCAAGCCTGGCATGGTTTGCCGCAGCGAACGACGCCTTAGCGGGCGAGAAGCTTAACGCGACGCAGCTTACGGATTTGGCTAAGGCCTCGAGTCCGAAGCTGCACGACGCGATTACCGCGACTTTTGAAGCGAAGGACTTGAAGGAAGGCGCGGCGTGGGCCGGCCGTGGGCCAGAGTTTTTCTTTGCGCTGGAAGCGGATGCCAGACCGACATTGTTCATCGACGATGCGGCGGGACCCCTAATGCAGCCGCTCGCCGATTCGAAGTTGTGGTATGCGGCGGCTCGCATCGAACAAGTTGGCAAGCTGCACTCGTTTCATTACCTGCTGAACGGCAACAAGTTCGGCGGGAAGCTGGACGTGCCGGCATTTACGCCCCTTTCTTACCTGCAGCCGAGAGTTCCGTCCGGCGAGCTGTCGGAGAAAATCACGCACGTCAGCAAAATTTACGCTGGCATGAAAAGCGAATATTGGATTTATGTGCCGGCGCAATACGACTCGAATACGCCCGCCGCCGTGATGGTTTTCCTGGATGGCGGTTGGTACACCGATCGCAACGGCAACAATCCGGCGCTGAACGTCATCGACAACCTCATCGCGCAGAAGAAGATCCCGGTGATGATCTGCATCTTTGTCAATCCCGGAGATATCAGCGATGCACCGGAAACGCCGACATACAACTTCGTGAAAGCTTACTCGGAAAAGTGGAAACGGACGCTGAAAGATTCCATGCGCAGCACGCTTTACGACACCGTGAGTGACCGCTATCCCCGTTTCTTGCGTGAGGAGATTCTTGCGGATGTCGGCAGGAAGTATAACCTGCGCAAAGACGCCTACAGCCGTGCCATCACGGGTCTCTCGTCGGGCGGGATCTGTTCGTTCAATGCTGCGTGGCAGATGCCCGATCAATTCGGCCGCGTAATTTCCTGGATTGGCAGCTTTTCCGCGATTCAGTGGAAAGAGGATCCGGCGGTTTCGGATGGCGGACAGGATTTTCCCGACAAGATCCTGCGTGAGTCAAAGCGCAACATTCGCGTGTGGTTGCAGGATGGGTCGGCGGACTTGGATTTGCGTTACGGGAACTGGCCGCTGGCGAACCTGCGCATGGCGAATGCGCTGAAAGCGCAGGAGTACGATTTTCATTTCAGCTATGGGAAGGGAACTCACAGTTCCGCGCATGGAGCGGCCGAGTTTCCCACCGAGATGATTTGGCTGTGGCGGGACTACGATCCGGCGAAGACCGAGGAGAAATTCGAGATCGAAGCGGGAGAAAAGGCAAAACCGATTTTTCGCGTGTCGGTGACAAACCGCGAAGCGGAGTAAACAAGCTCTCCGCGAATAGCGTCGGCGCAGTTTGACACACTTTTTCGCCGCCGATAGTATCGAAACAGCAGAGTCTGCCAAATGAAATTGGCCTATTTTGATTGTTTCAGCGGGATCAGCGGTGACATGACGCTTGGAGCGTTGGTAGATGCCGGCTGTCCGCTCGAAACGCTACGCAGTGGGCTGCAGGGCCTGCAGGTTCCGGACTGGACCATTTCCGCCGAAAAAGTCTGGAAGAACGGGATGGCGGCGACGTCGGTGAAGGTGGTCACCGAGAACCAGGGCAAGCACCGAGGCTTGCCGGCGATACTTGAAATTCTGGACAAATCGCAGCTTTCTGAAGCGGTGCGCAAGAGTGCGTCCGCGATCTTCCGCAAGCTGGGCGAAGCCGAGGCCGCCGTGCATGATGTGCCGCTCGAGAAGATTCACTTCCACGAAGTCGGTGCCGTGGACGCGATCGTGGACATCGTTGGCGCATGCATCGGCTTCTACGTGCTGGGCATTGAGAAGTTTGCCTGCTCCGCGCTGAACGTTGGCGGCGGAACGGCAAAAATGGCGCACGGCGTTTTGCCGGTGCCGGCCCCTGCTACGGCGAAGTTGCTGCAAGGCAAGCCGACGTATTCGAACGGCGTGCAAAGGGAGCTGGTCACTCCCACGGGCGCGGCGATTGTTGCCACTTTGTGCGAATCGTTCGGGCCGCAGCCCGCGATGAGCGTTTCCGCCATCGGCTACGGTGCCGGTTCGGCGGACCTGGAAGGACAACCGAATGTTGTTCGAATCATGGTAGGTGATCTCGCAGAAAAAATCGTGCCGGGATTCGACGAAGAGATCGCCGTCATCGAAGCCAATCTCGACGACATGAATCCGCAGATCTACGGCTACTTTCTGGAAAAGGCGCTGGCCGCCGGCGCGCTGGATGTGTACACGACACCGGTGCAGATGAAGAAAAATCGTCCGGGAACGCTGCTGACGCTGCTTTGCAATTTAGCGGACACGAACGCGTTGATGTGTCTGATTTTTGCGGAGACCACGACACTTGGTGCGAGGACATACACGGCCCAGCGGCGTACGCTACCCCGCGAAACGGTTAGTGTCCACACGCTGTACGGCGACGTGCACGTGAAGCTAGCGCGAGTAAATGGAAGCATTCGCCACGTTGCGCCGGAGTATGAGGACTGTCGCAAGCTGGCGTTGGAGAAAAATGTTCCGTTGCAGCAGGTGATCAACGAGGCCCTGCGCAGCTTCGAACGAATGTAGCGGCCGCCTTCAGACGTTGGACTGTTTCTGATAACGTTCCAAAGTGCAATCTGGGAAGGATTTGCTGGTTTCGATGCCGACGAAAGAAAAATTCTATCTCACCACGCCGATCTACTACACGAACGGCCTGCCGCATATCGGTCACACGTACACGACGGTAGTTGCCGACGTGGTTCGCCGCTACAAGCGGATGCGCGGCTACGAAGTGGTGATGACCACAGGCACGGACGAGCACGGCGTCAATGTAGAACGCGCTGCGAAGAATGCCGGCATTGCGGAGTCGGAATTTGTCGCGCGCATGGCTAATGAATGGCGCAACCTCTGGAACGAGCTCGGTCTGAACGCAGACGAGTTTATTCGTACGACCGACCTAAAACACGTTCGCACCGTGCAGTGGCTCTTTAAGCTGTGCAAGGAAAATGGCTACGTCTATAAGGGGCACTACACGGGACAATACTGCATTTACGACAACGCGTTTGTGAACGATGCCAAGCCGGGCGACAACTGTCCCGACTGCGGCCGCCCGACGGAAACGGTCACCGAAGAGAACTATTTCTTCAAGCTGTCAGCGTTTCAAAAGCCGCTGCTCGATTTTTACAAGAAAAATCCGACTTTCATTCAGCCGGAAACGCGCAAGAACGAGATCGTTAGTTTTGTCGAAGGCGGCCTCAAGGATTTGAGCATCACGCGCACAACGATTCGCTGGGGCATTCCTGTTCCTGGTGAAGAGCCGCATGTATTTTACGTGTGGTTCGATGCGCTGACGTCGTACCTGAGCGCAGTCGGCGGTCCGGAGTACGAGCGGCGCGGCATGTGGCCGGCCGATTTGCATCTGGTTGGCAAGGACATCATTCGCTTCCACACCGTGTACTGGCCCGCGTTCCTGATGGCCGCTATGCTGCCTGTGCCGAAGCAAGTCTGGGCGCACGGCTGGTTTCTAATGGACACAGCGAAAATGAGCAAGTCCAAGGGCAATGTAGTGATTCCCCGGCCGATCGCGAACATGCTGGGCATGGACGCGCTGCGCTACTTTTTGTTGCGCGAAGTTGTCTTTGGGCAGGACGGCAATTTCAGCTACGACGCGCTCGTCACGCGATACAACGCAGACTTGGCAAACGGCCTCGGCAATCTGGCCAGCCGAACCGCGGCGATGATCGAACGGAGCTTTGCTGGCAAGATTCCGAAATCGGGCGCGCGTCAGCCGCAAGACGACGCTCTGGCAAGAGAAACGCAGGCAGCTATCGGCGAAGTTCTTGAGCGCTACGAAAACATGGAGTTCGCGCGAGCGCTCGAAGCCATTTGGAGCGTGATTGGCGCGGCCGACAAATACTTGACTGCCGAGCAGCCGTGGGCTCTGGGCGATTCCGAAGCCGACACGCAACGCAAGGCGGCGGTTCTTTGCACCACGGCTGAGCTGCTTCGCATCGTTACCGTGCTGGCGCATCCCGTCCTGCCGGATAGCACGGCGAAGGTGTGGTCTCTGCTCGGCCAGCCGGGCGCGGTCTCCGCCGTCGAACTGGACGGTTTGCGCTGGGGACAAATCACTGCCGGTGTGCAGCTTGGCAAGGCGCAGACATTATTTCCGCGCGTGGACAAAACGGAAGCAATCGAGAGGATAGAAGCGATGGCAAACGAAGAACAGAATCCACAGGCACCTCCCGCACCTCCGCCGGCAGCAGCAAGCGCGACATCGTCGTCTGGCGCCGCTGCCGCACCTGCCGCTTCGGAAAAAATTGGCATTGAGGACTTCGCCAAGGTCGAAATGCGCGTCGGGCAGATCAAGACCGCCGAGCGTATCGTCGGCGCGGACAAACTGCTGAAGCTTACGGTGGATATTGGCACGGAGATTCGCCAGATCTGCGCGGGGATTGCGCAATACTACGAGCCGGAAGCGCTCATCGGCCGCAAGGTGGCGGTCGTCACGAATCTCGCTCCGCGCAAGCTGCGTGGCGTCGAATCGAACGGCATGATCATCGCAGCGTCGGTTGGCCCGGAAGGGCGCCCGGTGCTTGCAGGCTTTCACGAGGATGTAGAGGTCGGTGCGCGCCTGAAGTAGAAGCGCAGGGCGGGTGTGAGGAATAGATTTCTCATTCACGAACTGAAACACACAGTTTTGGTGGTTGATATTCGCAAGGTTGAATTGCCGACCGAGATCTATCCAGCTGAAGGAAAGCCTCAGGATTTGCCCTCACTCCGCTGGCAAAGTTGGAGCGCGGCGGAACAGTATTTCTGCAGAGCGGCGTCGACCTGGAACGACTCCGGAAGCGCAAAGAAAATTGTCGGTGTTGCTGTTCTAACGAATCCCAGCTGAAACTGCGAACCTAAGAATGAGCCTAACAAACCCGTCCATGGATCTCGTCGATTCGCACGCCCATATCGATTCTCCGCAATTCGCCGAAGATCGCGACGCCATGCTGCGCCGCGCCCGCGAAGGCGGTGTGAACACGCTCCTCGCTATCGGCACTGGTCCCGGTCCTGAAAAGCTGGACGCGGCCCTTCCATACGCCGAGCAATACGATTGGATCTACAGCAGCATCGGCATCCATCCCCACGAAGCCAAGGAAGCTAAGCCGGAGCACTTCGACGAGCTGGTACGGCTCGCTCAGCACGCCAAAGTCATCGCCTGGGGGGAAATCGGTCTCGACTACTTCTACGACCACTCGCCTCGCGACCTTCAAGCCGACGTTTTCCGTAAGCAGATGGAACTCGCGCACGCGGCGAAGCTGCCGATCATCATCCACTGCCGCGATGCCTGGGACGATTGCCTTAACATGCTCGAGCAGCATTGGAAGCCCGCTGGCCTGGGCGGCATCCTGCATTGTTTCACCAGCACGCTCGACCACGCCAAGCGCGGCCTCGACCTCGGCTTCCTAATTTCCTTTGCGGGCAATTCGACTTATCCGAAGGCGCAGAACATTCGCGACGTTGCGAAAGAATTGCCGCTGTCGGACATCTTGATTGAAACGGATGCTCCGTTCCTTGCGCCCCAGCCCTATCGTGGCAAGCGCAATGAGCCTGCCTACGTTGCCGAAGTGGCGAAAACGCTCGCGAATGTGAGAAACTTGCCTCCGGAAGAAATCGCCGCGACAACTGCATCGAATTTCAGGCGGTTCTTCGGTATCGCTTCCCGGAAGGCCGGTTGAGAAGTTATTTGCCCGTTCGGGCAAGCGATCCGCGCTGGTATGGCGTCACAA
>UEXQ01000273.1_pt1 | contig 17160 bp, 12 predicted proteins | sample 4301111 | NCBI WGS metagenome assembly UEXQ01 (sample SAMEA4773181, study PRJEB27434) | metagenome | biome: 2259; feature: agricultural soil; material: soil | place: USA | collected 2014-09 | depth 0.25 m
CAATTCACGGAACGACGATCAACTTTGACTTATCTGTGGATCTTTGCCTGGACACGTCGCGATCGCAGGCATTAGCGTAAAGGAATGCGTCCATATCTGGGGGAACTCACGTCAGCATTCACGCCGTGACTCGGGACGAATTAGCAGAAATCGGCATTCCGGAAGGCGTCGACACCGTATATGCAACGTACACTCGAATTTTTGACTTATGAGGAAATCGCGAAAACCAGGAATCTCCGTTAAACAAATTGGCGAAGGGCCCATCCTTTCGCAGATGAAGGATGGGCCCTTCGCACCTTTCTCTTGAACTTTGAACTCCCTCCACATGGTTCGCCCCCCTGTCCCAACGGCCAGCCCAAAAAATCTAGCCCTCCGTACAGTTGACGCCGGCTTCCCGCCGCTCGATTCTTAAAACGTTCTTACAAATTTCGGCAAGCGTTGGGCATTCGCTTTCGCGGCATCGCAGACTCTGCCCCTGCCTCGTCGCCTCTTACAGAATTTGCAAAAGAGACACTGCCCTCGCTAGTTCGGCTAGAGGACATCGTCCCTATGAACTTTATCCGGCGGTGGCGGCACGGCGCGGAACGCCATCAGGAACAGCTTCTCGTCAAGCTCTGGACCATCAACAGTCTGGATGCTGACGAACATACCCAGACGGCTCAGCTCACTCCCAAACTCGCTCTCGCCGCCCGGCACGAACTCAAGTCCAGCTTAAAATATCTTTCCGCCTCCGAAGTCGAATCCACCATCGAACAAACTGTTTCCGAAAAGGCCTACCAGCACGATGTCGTCAGCAACCTCCGCCGCCAACTAAGCCACAACCGCAACGGAAACGGCCACAAGTAGCACCGACCTTAGCTGCCCGAACCGCCAAACTGCGCTAGTCTTCAAGTTGCATGGGCTTTTTGCCCAGCGCGCCCATCCATCCCGCCGTGCGCTCTTCAACGACTTCCACGTCTTGCTGCCCCGCTTCGGCAAAATGCCTCCTCTGATCCTCGACGCCCAGAATCGATGACTGCATTAGCTTCATCACGGGCCGCCGGGACTTCGGTGAAACCTCCCCGATAACTCTCCGCAATCACGACGAGCGTCCCCCCAGCACGAGGTCGGCGCTGCTCCCGTCGCTCATCATGCTACCGCCGCGTATTCGATCAGAGCGACAATAGCTGCGTAATCCATTCAGGAGGTTACACAATGCCGAAAAACCGGTCGGTGCCGCCATGCACGGTGATTCCCGTTTTGTACTACGCCGACCCAGGTGCGGCCGCGGAGTGGCTGTGCAAAGCGTTTGGGTTCAAGGTGCGCTTGCGCATCGGCAAAAACCACCGCATCCAGATGAAGGCCAGCGACGGCTGCCTGGTGGTGGCTGAGGGAACTGCGCCGAAGACAGAGGCCAAAGTCACGGGCGGGCACGCGGTGATGATCCGAGTGGACGACGTGTTCGCGCATTGCGAGCGAGCACGCGCGGCCGGCGCGCGCATCCTGACTGATCCGGTCGACCACATGTACGGCGAGCGGCAATACAACGTCGAAGACCCCTTCGGTCACCGCTGGGACTTCACACAGACGGTAAAGGATGTAGCGCCGGAGGACTGGGGCGGCGAACCGGTGGAGTTGGAATGACGCGGTGCTAACGCCGGCACGATATAAAGGTACCGCTCAAAACGTAGAAGAAACGAGAAGCGACAAAAGCCTAGGGGATACCATGAAGATCGAGATTGTCCATTGCCCGACTTGAACGAACAACGCCAGACAGGTCGCGAGGCTCGCGACCCTGATCAAAGAACGCTTGCACATCGACGCGCTGAAGCGGCCGGGAAAGATCGGCGAATTTGAGGTCATTGCGGACGGCGAGAGCGTTGCCAAGCGCGGCGGCAACTTTCTAACGCGCAGCTTCGGCGCCGGCTACCCAGATTTGGATGCCCTCGTAACCCTGCTGGCAGAAAAGGCACAGAGAGATCCCTCCGCTTCGGGATGAAAACCAGCGAGAAAGCCTAAAGTTGGTTGAGGAAGCTGGAGCCGTGCGGGATAGTGCCGCCGAAATTTTGCGCGATCGTCTGGCCCATGTCGGCAAGCGTGGAACGCGTGCCGAGACTCGATCCAGCGCTGGTGGCGGCTGAATACGCCAGGATGGGGACGTATTCACGGGAGTGGTCGGTGGTTTCCCAGCGCGGATCGGGGTCGCAGCCGTGGTCGGCGGTGACGATGAGCAGGTCGTCGCGGGTGAGCAGCGGAAGATAATGCGCAAGCTGCGCGTCAAATTCTTCCAGAGATTTGGCGAAGCCTTCGACGTCTTTGCGGTGGCCGTAGAGCATGTCGAAATCAACGAGATTGCAGAAGATGAGGCCGGTGGGACGTTCGCGGAGCGCGGAAATGAGTTTGGTCATAGCGTCGGAGTTGGACGTGGTGGTGACGTATTCCTCGACGCCACGGCCGCTGTAGATGTCGTGAATCTTGCCGATACCGAAGACGGGAACGTCCTTTTCGCCGAGGACGTCGAGGAGCATGGGCTTGGGCGGCTGGACCGCGTAGTCATGGCGGCGAGGCGTGCGCGTGAAGTGGCCGGGCGCTCCGGTGAACGGGCGAGCGATGACGCGGCCAATGCGGTGGGGTCCCTGCAGTAGTTCGCGTGCAATTTCGCACATTTTGTAAAGTTCGGCGATGGAGATGACGTCTTCGTGCGTGGCGATCTGGAAGACGCTGTCGCCGGAGGTGTAGACGATGGGCTTGCCGGTGCGGACGTGCTCTTCGCCAAGTTCCTTGATGATTTCGGTGCCGGAGGCGGGCTTGTTGCCGATGGTTTTGCGGCCGATGCGCGCTTCGAATGCGGCGATGATTTCGGGCGGGAAGCCCTGCTTGTAAACGGGAAAAGCATGGTCGAGCCAGATGCCAGTCATCTCCCAGTGGCCGGTGGTGGTGTCTTTGCCGGGAGAGTGCGTCGCGCCCTTGCCGTAGGCGGCGAGCGGTTGCGCGGCGGGACCGAGATGGGCGAGCGGCGCGATGTTGGCTAGGCCGAGAGAGACAAGCGTGGGAATTTTGAGCGGGCGGGCTTCGGCGATATGGCCTAGGGTGGTGCGGCCGACGTCACCGTAGTCGGCTGCGTCCGGGAGCGCGCCGATGCCTACGCTGTCGAGGACGATCCAGATGATGCGGCGGAATTTGACGTGAGGTTCAGGCACGAAGCGAATGTAGCATAGACGCGCTAGAATCGGCCGCGAGCTGGCGTCAACCTCGCGGGGAATGGAATGGGTTCGCTGGATGCGGAGTTGATGGGAGCAAAGACCGAGGGACGTTTACCTGCACGTTCGCGTGCTGTTCTCGATGATTCTGGGATTAGGCGTTTCGCATGGGCTGCGCGGCGTCGCTACCATGCGAACGCCGCGGCGAGTGTCGGCTTCGCAGAAATTGCGGCCGCCGTCCTCAGAAGAGCAAGTAATGCCGGGCGGATTGTCGCTGTCATTGTCGTTGTAGGACGGGCCGGCTTCGAGCGCAAAGGCGGCGCGGCAACCATGGTCGACCCAGATGCCGCGATCGTCGAAGGCCCAGGAATAGTTTTGTGTACAGGGAGAACCGCAGCGCTGGCGAACCATGGCGACTCAGCGGTGGGTTTCGGCGATTATGGCGCTTACCGTCTTCGGAAGAGCTGGTGACAGCGGGCCTTGCAGCGAAGTCAGCGCGACAACCATGATCGACCAGATGCCGCGGTCGTCGAAGCCCCCGGTCTTTGCCGGAAAGCCTAACAGGACTTCTTAGACGTGGAAGAACGGAGGGAGACTGCAGATTGGAAGGTTAGCGAGGGACGACGTCAAATGCGTAAACGTCCTGGAGGCCGGTGTCGCGGAGCAGGAGAGGGAGGTCGTGAGGATCGAGGCCGAGCCAATCTTCCCAGTAGCCGGTGGGCTGAAAATCCTGCAGGTTGAGGACGCGCTCGACGGAGGAGTCCCTGATGCGCATTCGAAAGACGCCGGGATTTTCGGGCCAGCTGAGAAAGTAAATGTACTTGCTGTCGCGCGACCAGTTGGGAAAGGCGACGTTGCGACCCTGCATGACTTCGGACCATTTTCGTTTCGCGCGATCGAAAAGCAACAGGTTCTGCGAGTCGCGGCGAACCGCAGCGATGTAGCGGCCGTCGGGCGACCAGCGTGGGGAAAAAAGATCCTGCGAATCGGGGAGAGTAGTGAGCGCGCCCGTTTTCATGTCGAGAACGCGAATGCCAACGGAGGCGGAGGCATAAGCACTGCCGAAGATAAGTAATGAGCCGTCTGGAGACCAGTAAGGATCAGCTTGTGCGTGGTCGTCATTAGGAAGAAGTTCTTGCGGGTTGCCGCCATCGGCGGAGACTACGTAAATGCGCGGCAGATTGCCCGAGGTGACCGAGAAGAAAACAATCTGCTTGCCATCGGGGGACCAGCGAGGTAATGAGGCGTAGAGCGGCGGACTGCTGAGTTGCAGACGCTCGGTGCCGTCGGCTTTGCTGCGCCAGAGTGTGCCTTCCGGGAAGGATACGTAAGAGACCCATTGGCCATCGTTCGAAAAGGTGACGTGTTCGGCGGAAATTCCGTTGAGGAATGGAGCTAGGCGGTCGGAGCCGAGTTCCTGGCGAACGAGTTCGCCGCGGGGCCTGCGGCCAACTACAAAAAGCTTCTTTCCATCTTTACTGGGGAGCGGAGAAAACAGAGCGAGGGGACCGGAAGTGAGATGGACTGGTTCGGAGCCGCCTTTGCGCAGCCAGTTCGATTTTTCGGGCAGTTCCCAAATGCTACCTTGCGAAGCGAAGAGGAAATGTTTGCCGTCCGCAGTCCATATTCCGCAGCATTCCGCGGGCGGATTGTGCCAACCGGGCAGAAGTTCGTGTGCGTTCTTTCCTTCGGCCGAGATTTCCCAAAGAGCGGTGGCGTTGGTCTTCTGATCTTTGATGGTGAAACGGAGGACTGAACCATCTTGCGACCACTGAAGGTTGGTAGGCCAACCGGACAAGGTGGCCAAACTTTGCGGCTCGCTGCGGATGCCGCCTCTCGCCAGGTACAGCTCGTCGCCCTTTGCGTAGACCAATTGGCTGCCATCGGGAGACCATGCGCCTGCGTGTCCCATCGCGTGGCCGAGACGGCGCGGCTGGCCGCCGAGCACGGGCAAGGCCCAGAGCGGGCCGTCGAACGCTGTGCCAGGTTGATCGGAGACAAGAAGCGAATTGCCGTCGGGCGACACACCGAAGATTTGCATGCTCAGAGTCGGCGCGGCAATTGGGACCACGTCTCCGCCCGTGCTGGAGACTTGTCCGATCGAGGAGGAGTTTCCGACTATTGAAGAGGTGTACTGCAGATAGAGGCGAGAGCCGTCGGTGCCGGAGAGGACTTTGCCGCGGCCGTCGTTGGTGATTTGTGCGGAGGTGCCGATTTGCAGCGAAGCGGCGGGCGAACGGAACAAGTACGGCAGAGCGGCGAGCAGCAGTGCCGCAATTGCGACGGCGGCGAGCCACATGCGCGAAGAAGGTTTCGTAGTGCCGCCGTGCATTGTCGCGTGACCGACTAGCTGCCCCGTGGCGGATGTCGAAGCGGGCGGGCGAGTGGCGGCTGGGACTTGGAGGGCGCTGGCGGAAAATTGGCCTGATTCTGAATCGCGACGCAGGCGCTGGAGATCGGCGCGCATCTCTGCGGCGGTCTGGTAACGCAGGTTGCGATCCTTTTCCAGGGCTTTGTTGATGATGCGTTGGAGTTCTGGCGGCAGCGAAGGGTTGAGCTGCGAAGCTGGAATCGGGATGTCATTCAAGATGGCGGAGAGGATCAAGCCGAGGCTGCCGCCGCGGAAGGGCAAAGCGCCGGTGGCCATTTCGTAGAGCATGGCGCCGAAGGAAAAAAGATCGGAGCGTGCATCGAGCTGGTGAGCACGGACTTGTTCCGGAGACATGTAGGACACCGTGCCGAGGGTTGAGCCGGGGCTAGTCAGCTGGTGCGGCGAATCGAGGAAGGCGGTAAGGGTGTCCGCGGAGACTTCGTCGATGGGCTGGTCGACGGTGGGACCGACTTTTGCGAGGCCGAAATCGAGAATTTTGGCGTGACCGCGCTTGGTGACGAAAACATTTCCCGGTTTGATGTCGCGATGGACGATGCCCTGCGTGTGCGCGGCGTCGAGAGCATCCGCGATTTCCGTCGCGAGCGCGAGCAGCATATCGATGCCCAGCGGCTGGCCGGAGATAAGGTGGCGTAGCGTGACGCCGTCCATGAACTCCATGGCGATGAAGGGCTGGCCGGAGTCGTGGCCGACTTCGTAGATGGTGCAGATGTTGGGGTGATTGAGAGCTGAGGCGGCTTGCGCTTCGCGTTCGAAGCGGGCCAAAGCTTCGGGATGGCGGCTGAGTTCGTCGGGCATGAACTTCAGCGCGACTGAACGGCGAAGACGTGTGTCTTCGGCTTTGTAAACCACGCCCATTCCACCGCGCCCGAGTTGCTCGACGATTCGATAATGAGCGATGGTCTGTCCGATCAGCGACGGTGAGTCGGCCATTGGGCGACCATCTTAGGTTGCGTGGTTGAGAGAGTCAACGAAGCGGGCGCGAGCCAGCCCTGATTTGACGGCGCGGTCGGGTGCGGCGTAGGCTTGCGGCCACTTGTGCCGTTTCGGAGTGACGTTTACCTCAGCTGCCGCCCTGAAGGGCGGCGCTACGGAAGACCGAAAGAAAAACATGTCGACACAACCCGATCGCCGCGAATTTCTTTGCGCGCTTGGCGCGTTTTCGTTGTTTCCGCTGGAGACAGAAAAGGCGGAGATGGTTCTTTTCAACGGGAACATCTACACGGTGAACGACAAAGAGCCGCGGGCGCAGGCGATTGCGATTGCGCGCGGAAGAATTGTAGGCGTCGGCAGCAATGCGGAGGTGATGAATCTGGCTGCTGCGAGTTCGAAGAAAATTGATCTTGCAATGAACACAGTGCTGCCGGGGTTTATTGACGCGCATTCGCATCCGGCCGCGGCTGGCGTGATGCATTTGCGGATGGTGGATTGCGACCTGCGGTCGATTTCGGCGATTCAAGCGGCGTTGAGAGAGCGCGCGGCAAAAACTCCTGCCGGCGAATGGGTGCTCGGATTCAAGTATGACGATACGAAAACGTCGGATGGCAGGCCGCTGACGATCGGCGATTTAGATGCCGCGGTGCCGGGCCATCCCGTGCAGATCGAACATCGCGGCGGGCACACGATTTATTGCAATTCGCTGGCGTTTCAAAAGGCAGGTATTACCGACAAAACACCCGATCCGCCGGGCGGAAAGATTGACCGCGATCCAGCAACCGGAAAATTAAGCGGACGGGCGGCAGAAAGCGCTCGCGCGTTGTTTGACGAAGTGATTCCGAACAAGCTAACGCGGGACGATCACCGCGAAGGCGTGAAGCTGATTTCGAAGATGCTGGCAAGGACGGGGATTACTTCCGCGCACGAAGCGCAAGGCACCCCGACCGATCTGTTCGCGTATCAGGATGCGCGCGAGGCCGGCGAGCTGCTTTATCGAGCGTACTGCTTCATCAACTACCGGTCCATTGATTCGATGATTGCAGCCGGCGTGCGGACCGGGTTGGGTGACGAATGGGTGCGTGTGGGCGCAATGAAGCTGGTCTGCGATGGCTCAATCTCGGAGCGAACGGCGCGACTGTCGCAGCCCTACGAGGGAAAGCCCAACGACTACGGCATTCTGGTGATGACCGAAGAAGAGCTTTATAGCTATGGGAAGAAAGCGCATCTGGCCGGATGGCAGATCGGCACGCACGCGAACGGCGACGTAGGGATTGATACGACGCTGCGAGTATACGAGCGATTGCAAAAGGAGAGTCCTCGGCACGATCCGCGATTTCGGCTGGAACACTGCACCGTAATCAACGATGACCTGGTGCGGCGGATCAAGGCACTGGGAGCGATTCCGACGCCGTTTTCGACGTACGTTTATTATCACGGCGAGAAGATGCGCTACTACGGAACGGACCGTTTGAATCACATGTTTGCGTTGCGGAGCTTTCTGGATGCGGGAGTTCCCGCCACGCAGGCGTCCGACTATCCTCCGGGCGAATTCATTCCGATGATGGCGCTGCAATCGGAAGTGACGCGGATGGACACAAAAGGAAATGTCTGGGGACCGAAGCAGAAGATCACGGTGGAAGAAGCAATCCGGGTTGGAACGATTCATGGCGCGTACGCTTCGTACGAAGAGAACCTCAAGGGCTCGCTCGAAGTGGGCAAGGTGGCTGATCTGGTGGTACTGGGGCGCGATCCGTTGAAGGAGGATCCGTCCACGCTGGTGACGATTCCCGTGGAGCGAACGATGGCCGGCGGTCGATGGACGTACGAATCGTAATTGACGGCGGTTGTTAGCCAATTGAGCGTCGCTTTGAGCCAGCCAGCCTTTCCCACAGCACTGTGATATAAACTTTCGCGGGTTGCGGCCGTCAAAGTAGAGACGGATTTGTTCCGGGGAGTTTTTGCCATGAAACGACGGGAGTTGTTGAAGGCGGGAGCGTTTGCGGGGGCGGTGGCGGCGTTGCGGCCGCCGATCGCGCAGGCGCAGGAGGGAAAGGCGAACGCAGAGCTGACGCCGGCGCAGAGTGGTGTGGACGCTTCGAATGATCTGGCGGCGCCAAGTTGGAAACCAAAATTCTTTGATGAACACCAGAACGAGACGCTCATCGTGCTGAGTGATCTGATGATTCCGGCGACAGATACGCCGGGTGCGAAAGAGGCGATGGTGAATCGCTACATTGATCTGGTGCTGGCGGCGGAGAAGCCGGAGGGGCAGAAGGCGTTTTTGAACAGCTTGAGTTATCTCGATGGGGAGAGCATGCGCCGGTACAAAACGGCTTTTCGGTATTTGAAGCGCGAGGATCAGGATGATTTGCTGCACGCCCTGGCGTATCCAAAGGCGGGCAGCGGATGGACAGGCGAAGCGGCGAGTGCGGACGTCGGGCATGGACACTTTCAATTTCTGAAGCAGCGGATTGCCGGTGCGTATTACAGCTCGCAGATGGGCGAGAAAGAGCTGGGCTGGGACGGCGCGTTTGCGCATGGTCCATTTAAAGGTTGCGAGCACGCCGAAGGGAGCCACAAATGAGCGGGCTTTACCGGTTGGAGGATCCGCTGGCGCAGACGTATGACGTGATTGTGGTCGGCTCGGGTGCGACAGGCGGCTGGGCGGCAAAACAGATGTCGGAAGCCGGGCTAAAAGTGGCGCTGCTGGAAGCGGGGCGCGCGGTGAGCCCGAAAGAGTTCACCGAGCACATGCCGGCGTACAAGCTGAAATATCGCGACCATTCGCCAGAAATTGAGCGGACGCGGCCCGTGCAGAAGCAGTGCTACGCGTGTATGGAGTACAACTACGAGTGGTTCGTGAACGATTTGGAGAATCCGTATAGCACGCCGCAGGGGAAGCCCTTTACATGGCAGCGGTTGCGGATTTTGGGCGGGCGGTCGCTGGTGTGGGGGCGGCAGAGCTACCGCATGAGCGACAACGACTTCAAGGCGGCGAGCCGCGACGGATATGGAGATGACTGGCCGATTTCGTATGCGGACGTCGCGCCATACTATGACATCGTGGAGAAGTACGTTGGCATTACGGGCGCCGCGGAAGGCAATGAAATGTTGCCGGACGGGCAATTTTTGCCGCCGATGAAGATGAGCTGCGGCGAAATCCTGATGCGCGACCGTGTGAAGGCGAAATTTGGGCGGACGGTGACGATTGGGCGTGCGGCGGTGTTGACGCAGAACCACAATGGGCGGCTGGGTTGCCATTATTGCGGGCCGTGCGAGCGAGGGTGCTCGACGTTTTCGTATTTCAGCAGCCCGTTTACGACGGTGAAGGACGCGCTGGCGTCGGGAAACTGCACACTCATTACGAACGCGGTGGCGCGTCACGTGGACATGGACAACGCGACGAACAAGGCGCGTGGCGTGACGTATATAGACCGACTGACGCGTCAGGTGAAAGAAGTAAAGGGCAAGTCGGTGATTTTGTGCGCGCAGGCGCTGGAGTCTACGCGGATTTTGCTGAATTCGTCGACGCGGGAATATCCGAACGGACTGGCGAATTCGAGCGGGGCGCTGGGACATTACTTGATGGACCATGTGGTGGGCGGCGGGGCATACGGCAAATTGCCGGAACTGAAGGGCAAGGCGAACGCGAATGAGCCGGCGCGGCCGAACGGGATTTATATTCCGCGTTTTCGCAACACTCCGACGAGCGGGAAGAGTTCGCGGTTCATTCGCGGATATGGGTTTCAGGGCGGCGCGGAGATGGATTTCAACTTCGGCGCAGAAGGCTACGGGACGCAGTTCAAGAATGCGGTGAAAGAAGGCGTGTACCAGATTTCGCTAGGCGGATTTGGCGAGTCGCTAGCGCGGTGGGACAACTACGTGGAGATTGACAAGGATTTGAAAGATGCGTGGGGGATTCCGGCGCTGCGGATTTCGATGACGCACGGCGACAATGAGGCGGCGTTGATGGAAGACGCTTCGGCCACAGCGGCAGAGATGCTGGAAGTGACTGGCGCAAAGGACATCAAGGTGCAGGCCAACGTGGAGATGCCCGGTATGGCGATCCACGAACTGGGCACGGCGCGGATGGGAACCGATCCAAAGAAGGCGGTGCTGAATACATTCAACCAGACTCACGACGTGAAGAATTTGTTCGTGATGGACGGTGCGAGTTTTGTGTCGTCGGCGTGTCAGAATCCGACGCTCAGCATGATGGCGATTACGGTGCGGGCTTGCGCGAACCTGATCGACCGGTTCCACAAGAACGACGTTTAGCGGTTGCTTCCCTGTTGGACAAGCTTTCGTTCTCCGACCGAACGCAATTCAAATTGTTTCTTTGATCGCTTGGGTGGCGGCTTCTTTGGCGTCGCGGTCGTTGCGGCTGTGATCGGTGAGGTCTTCGTAGCGCTGCTGGGCAGAGGTAGGGTTCAGCTTGTCCTTGTATTCGGCGGTGATGTCTTTGCTCAGTTGAAGGAGCACTTTGCGAAATTCGGCGTTGAGGTCGGCGCCGCTGATGGCGATTTGGCGTCCGATGTAAGGCGCAGCGATTTCGGCGGCTACTTTGTCGGCGAATTCGTAGTAGTGCTCTGAAATCTGGCGATGGCCTTCCTCGTGTTCGATGACGTGCTGCGCGGCGCCGTTGGGAACCCAAATTGTAATTTTAAGCTGCAGGGTCACTTTGACTTGCGCGACAGTGACCGTGGCGTTGCTGGAGTCGATTCTTTGCATGCGGCCGCTGACGTTGGCGTCGGAGATGAAATTGGAGTCGCACTCGGCTTCTTCGCCTTGGCCGAGGGGAGGCATCTCGGCGGGAGGGTTGGCGGGATCGAATGAGCGCTGGGAGAAGGTGCTCGAGTGCTTCTCGATGATGGGAGTTGCGAGCGCTTGCGGATTTGCAGACGGAGAGACCGCACGCCAGGCAAACCACCCAGCGAAGATGGAAAACAAAAGGGCAACAATGAGCCAGGTTCGTCGCAAGAAGAATTCTCCGCCTCTATCTTCAGTGAGCATCGGCGGTGGCGCTACGGATTTGAGCGCGGGCTTGCCGCGAGAAGCATCGGCCCAAAGTACAGCAGCGAGTGGGAGGCGGGCGCGCTCTGAGCGGCGGTTTGCCGCTTCGCGGTAGAATGGAAGAGCAAGGCCATGGAAGCTGCATCTGCACCGCCGCTCGCCCCAAGATTCGAACGAGGACTCGAATGGGCGCACCCGCTCGTGCGGGATTGGTTTCTAAGCCGGTTTGGGACTCCTACCGAGCCGCAGGTAGAAGGCTGGCCGCACATTCTGGCGGGTGAGACGACGCTGATTTCGGCGCCGACTGGGTCGGGCAAGACGCTGGCGGCGTTTTTGATTTGCATTGACCGGCTGGTTCGAAAGGCAATTGCCGGAGATTTGCTGGACCGCGCGGAAGTTCTCTACGTTTCACCTCTGAAGGCGCTTAGCAACGACATTCAGAAAAATCTGGAAGTGCCGCTGGGGGAGATTTTCCAGCTGGCGGGAGAGCGCGGCATCTTGATGCCGGAGATTCGCACTTCGGTTCGAACCGGCGACACGCTGGCGCATGAGCGGCGCGCGATGCTGGCGCGGCCACCGCATATTCTGGTGACCACGCCAGAGTCGCTGTACATCCTGCTGACCGCCGCGAAGAGCCGCGAGATTTTGCGCACGGTTGAATCGGTGATCGTGGATGAAATTCACGCGCTGGCGGATGACAAGCGCGGGGCGCATCTGGCGCTGTCGCTCGAGCGGCTGGATCATTTGACGGGCAAGCGGTTGACGCGGACTGGGCTTTCCGCGACGCAGAAGCCGATTGAGTTGGTGGCGCATTTTCTGACGGGGAATGATCAGCCGGAGCCGGCGGTGGTGCAGATTGGGCACCGGCGAGAGATGGATTTGGCGGTGGAAGTGCCGGGCGATGAGCTGGGGCCGGTCGCTTCGAACGAGATGTGGGGCGAGATTTACGACCGGCTGACCGAGCTGGCGAAGCAACATCGTTCGACGCTGATTTTTGTGAACACGCGACGGCTGGCGGAGCGCGTGGCGCATCATCTTGCGGAGCGGTTGGGGAATGATGCGGTGGCAGCGCACCACGGAAGTTTGTCGCGCAAGTTGCGGTTGAACGCGGAGAACAGGTTGAAGTCGGGCGCATTGCGCGCGCTGGTGGCGACGGCTTCGCTGGAACTTGGAATTGATATTGGCGCGGTGGATCTGGTTTGCCAGATTGGTTCGCCGCGGTCGATTTCAGTTGCGCTGCAGCGAATCGGGCGCGCAGGACATTGGCGAGGGGCGGTACCGAAGGGACGGCTGTTTGCGACGACGCGCGACGAACTGCTGGAGTGCGCTGCGCTGCTGCGCGGAATTCGGCAAGGGGACCTGGACCGGCTGGCGATTCCAGATGCTCCGCTGGACATTCTGGCGCAGCAGATTGTGGCGATGTGCGCGGCGGAGGATTGGAACGAAACAGAGCTGTTCGAACTGGTGCGGCGGGCTTATCCGTATCGCGAGCTGACGCCCGAGACGTTTGACGAAATTGTGAAAATGCTCTCGGAAGGGATTGCGAGTGCGCGAGGGCGCTACGGCGCTTATCTGCATCGCGATCGAGTGAATGGAGTGCTGCGGGCGCGGCGGGGCAGCCGGCTGGCGGCGATTACCAGCGGCGGAGCCATTCCAGAAAATTCGCTGTACACGGTGATTGCGCAGCCGGAAAACACCGTGGTCGGAACGATCGACGAAGATTTTGCGGTGGAGAGCCTGGCGGGCGACATCATGCTGCTGGGCAACACGTCGTGGAGAATTCGGCGTGTAACCGGCTCGGGGACGGTTGAGGTCGAAGATGCGCAGGGAGCGGCGCCGACAATTCCCTTCTGGCGCGGCGAGGCGCCAGCGCGTACGGATGAACTTTCGCAGCATGTGAGTGAATTGCGGGAAAAGCTGAGCGAGCTGTTGGCGAGTCAGGTTCCTGCGCTGGACGGGCGTGTTTCGGCTGAAGCGACGGCCGCGATCAACTGGCTGAAGTTCGAATGCGGCGTGGACGATGCCGGAGCGGAGCAGATCGTTCAATACATTTTGGATGGACGAGCAGTTCTGGGCGCGGTGCCGACGCAGACTACGGTGATCGCAGAACGATTTTTCGACGAGAGCGGCGGGATGCAGCTCGTGATTCATGCTCCCTTTGGAGGGCGAATCAACAAGGCGTGGGGGCTCGCGCTGCGAAAACGATTCTGCCGATCGTTTAATTTTGAGCTGCAGGCGGCGGCTACGGACAACGGGTTGAATATTTCGCTGAGCGAGCAGCACAGCTTTCCGCTAGCGGATGTATTTCACTTTTTGCACCCGAATTCGACGCGGACTGTGTTGTCGCAGGCAGTACTGGCTTCGCCTTTTTTTACCGCGCGATGGCGGTGGGATGCCGGGCGTTCGCTGGCGTTGCTGAGGTTTCGCGGAGGTAAGAAAGTTCCGCCGAATATTCAGCGGATGCGCGCGGATGATTTGCTGGCTGCCGTTTTTCCAGAGCAGCAGGCTTGCCCGGAGAATCTGGCTGCGGGAGATATTGAGATTCCCAACCATCCGCTGATTCGCGAGGTCATGAAGGACGTTCTGACCGAAGCGATGGATGTGGATGGGCTTGAGCGCGTGCTGCGAAGTATCAACGACGGCAGCATTCAGTGTCTGGCGGTGGATACGCCGGTGGCGTCGCAATTTTCGCATGAAATTCTGAACGCGAATCCGTACGCGTATCTGGACGATGCACCGCTAGAGGAGCGACGCGCTCGCGCGGTGGAGATGCGACGCATTTTGCCGCAAGCGGTGCTGGAAGAGATCGGCAAGCTCGATCCGGCCGCGATTGAAGAGGTTTGTGAAGAGGCGTGGCCGGATGTGCGCGATGCAGAGGAGTTGCATGATGCGCTGCTGACGCTGGTTGCGATTCCAGCGCGCGTCGAGGGAATGCGTGGTGGGATCGGGCTGACTTCCAGACTTGCATCTTCCCTGCCCTCATGGGCGCCTTATTTTGAGCAACTCGCAACGCAGCGGCGTGCAGGAATCGCACGTGTCGGCGATTCGGCGTATTGGGTTTCAGCGGAGCGGGCGGCTGCGTTCGAACAGATTTTTCCTGCGGCGAAGTTCGAGTCGGAGATGCAGAGGGTGGAAGCGGCCGAATCCACACGACAGGAGGCGCTGGTGGCTTGCGTGACGGGATGGATCACGCATTCTGGGCCGGTTTCGGTAAACCAACTGAGCGATGTGCTGGGCTTGTCAGTTTTTGAGGTTGAGAAACTGTTGTTGCGGCTCGAGTCGCGTGGCGTGATTCTGCGCGGGAATTTTACGGGCGCGGTTGCCGCACCGGGCGATTCGGGTTCGGTGGAGTGGTGCGAACGGCGGCTGCTGGCGCGGATTCACCGGCTGACTCTGGGAGCGCTGCGCAAAGAGATTCAGTCGGTTACGCCGGCGCAGTTTATGGACTGGCTGCTTTCGTGGCAGCACATTGCGCCGGGAACACAGCTGCTGGGCGAGCGAGGAACGCTGGAGGCCATCAAGCAACTGCAGGGATTCGAAGCGCCGGCGAATGCGTGGGAACGGCAGATTCTACAGCGGCGCGTGCCGGGTTACGACCCGAAGGTGCTCGATCAGCTTTGCTTGACGGGCGCAGTGGGATGGGGGCGGCTTTCGCCACATCCGGCAACGCTCGAAACGGTTGGAGATGGGAAGCGGCGGGTGATTCCGACCAGCGTGGCGCCGATTACGTTTTTTGTACGCGAGGATGCGGATTGGATGATTCCGCGGCGCGAAGCTGGAGAAGTTGCGACGGCGGGATTGAGTCCGGACGCGAACGCGGTTTTGCAGTTTTTGCGGCAGCGCGGCGCTTCGTTTTTTCCGGATGTTGTGCGCGGGACGGGCAAGCTGAAGGCCGAAGTAGAAACCGCACTATGGGAACTGGTTGCCGGCGGATTGTTGACGGCGGACGGGTTTGACAATTTGCGGGCGCTGATCGATCCGAAGCGGCGAGCGGGACAAGGCAGCGGAAAAACTTCGCGGCCGCGGCACAGCGCCGGGCGGTGGTCGCTGCTTTATTCGGACCCAGATCAGGACCGCAATCGCGCGTTGGAAGCAACGTGCTGGATGTTGCTGAAGCGGTATGGAATTGTGTTCCGCGAGTTGCTGACGCGCGAGTCCATTCTGGCGAAGTGGCGCGAGCTGCTGATGACGTTCCGGCGGCTGGAAGATCGCGGGGAGATTCGCGGCGGGCGATTTGTGAGCGGATTTTTGGGGGAACAGTTTGCCTTGCCGGTGGCGGTGGAATCGTTGCGGGCGCGGCGAAAACAGGCGGGTTCGGGCGAAGTGACTACGATTTCTGCGGCCGATCCGCTGAATCTGGTGGGGATTGTGGTGCCGGGCGAGCGAGTAGCGGCGAATTCGGGCAAGGTGGTGGCGTTCCGCGATGGCGTGGCGCTTGATCCGGAGGATCATTCGATTGCGCGCGGCAATGTGGTGCCGATGCCTGCGGCGCGATGAAATCCCCTATCGGATTCGTGGTAGAATAAATTCACTGCGCGCCCGTAGCTCAGTTGGATAGAGCGTCTGGCTACGAACCAGAAGGTCGGGAGTTCGAGTCCCCCCGGGCGCGCCATTTTTTCAAAATCACTTACAGACAATTGCAAAATGCCTTCTCGCCCGGTGTAGCGGAAATGGTAGCGGGTCAGTACCAAATCGTAGTCTGCCAACCACGCTCGTCGGGTGTAGGTTTGCAGACCGAGCACGCCTCCCCATTATGTAATCTCAGCGCCGTCCATGCAGCGACAGCTGCATCCAGCAAATCGTCCTTTCCCACGCGAATAGGTCGTTTCTGGAGATGGCCTTCAATGCCTTGAAACACAGGGCGAAGCAGCCTTAGCCTTTCCTCGATTCCGTCAGCCTTCTTTTTCCTGTTTGCCATCGCCCGCTTGCCAGCCAAAGCCCAGAAGCAAACCTCTGGGTGAACCTCAAACACCCACGTCTGGCAATGAGGACCGATTGCGTCGTCAACTTCTTTAATCTTTTGAGCGATGCCCCACGACATCGGGCTGAGCAGCTTGCCCGTAATCCGTTGGTTCGTCCTGCTGCCAGCAAGGTAGTCGCCTTCAGAAATGGCGGCCCTGCATGGAGCCGGAAACACACTCGTACCACGTGGCTGTCCTAAAAGTCTCCGTGCCTCCGTGTCGCAGGTTCTTGGGTTATCGAAAAGCCCGATTGGGATATCGATGCCAATGACCGCGATGTCGTTTCTCTTCTCCTTCAGCAGAAGGGGCAGCTCTACCGGTTCGACTGAAGTATTCAACGACTCGAGCTGAACCTTGAAAGCGACCCAGCCTCCCGGGTATCCGTCAACTCCCATGACCCACATGACAGGACATTCTATGTCAGGCATGACTAAATGCTTCCCAACATGCTTAAGGTTGGCAATTTCGCCTCGCTGGAAACGTAACCCTTACTCCCGCGGCAGATTTTTAGAATCTGAGAATCTCTGGTACAGGGCGGAAATGAAGTCCTGCATCGCCCGGGCGAGTCGTCCGACAATACAAAATGTGGTTGACACGGGCTAGTTAGCGGTTTAGCAATATGCCTGTGAAAGGGCCGAAACTCGCTATTTTCGCGCTTTCGATTCTTTTCGCGGCATCACTG
>UEXQ01000375.1_pt1 | contig 17123 bp, 14 predicted proteins | sample 4301111 | NCBI WGS metagenome assembly UEXQ01 (sample SAMEA4773181, study PRJEB27434) | metagenome | biome: 2259; feature: agricultural soil; material: soil | place: USA | collected 2014-09 | depth 0.25 m
CGCGGTTTCTCCCGGAAAGCGAACTTTAGAATGATGATTACCGCGCCATGATTCAGCCGAGCTTTGCGGAGTTCAGCCGTCTCGCCAGACAGGGAAACCTCGTTCCCGTCTACGATGTTTTTTCCGCGGATTTGCTCACGCCGGTGAGTGCCTATCTGCGCATCGCGCAAGGCGCGCGGTATTCCTTCCTGCTGGAATCGGTCGAAGGTGGCGAAAAAATTGCCCGCTACACCTTCGCTGGTGCGCATCCAGAAGAAGTGTTTCGCTACGCGAATGGCGCGTGCGTTCTGGAGACTCGCGACCGCCTGATTTGGGAAGAAAAGGATCCCATCACGTTTTTGCGTGCGCACATGGAACGCTATCGTCCGGTGCGGGTGCCCGGATTGCCGCCGCTCATCGCCGGCGCTATCGGCTACTTCAGCTATGACATGGTGCGGCTCATCGAAAAGCTGCCGCAGAAATTGAAAGACGAAATTGGGCTGTTTGACGCCGTGCTGATGTTTTATCACGGGCTGATTGCGTTCGATCACGTGCAGCACCGCCTGTGGATGGTTCGCAACGTTTTTACCGAAGGTAAAGGCACGCTGCAGGAAAAGTACGACGTGGCAGTAAGGGAAATCGAACAGACACGGAAGCAGTTGGAGCAGCCTGTGAAAGCGGAACAACCGTCGCGCAAGGCCGGACATGTCATGACGGCGCCGAGAGTCGAATCGAATTTCAAAAAGCCCGCATATCAGGCGGCCATCAAGAAAGCCAAGCAGTACATCCGCGCCGGAGACGTCTTCCAGGTCGTGATCAGTCAGCGTTTCTCGGCGAAGACCCATGCTGAGCCATTTCAGATTTACCGCGAGCTGCGCGCGTTAAACCCTTCGCCGTATCTGTTCTTCCTGCAACTGAACGATGTGGCGGTGGTCGGCAGCTCGCCGGAAATGCTGGTGAAGGTGCAGGGGCGTGACGTTTTTTACCGGCCGATTGCAGGCACGCGGTGGCGCGGTAAGAGCGAGCCTGAGGATTTGCGCCTCGAAAAGGAAATGCTAGCCGATGAAAAAGAGCGCGCCGAGCACATCATGCTAGTGGACCTGGGGCGCAATGACTTAGGGCGGGTCTGCGAATACGGAACGGTGCGCGTCGAAAAGTTGATGACGGTCGAACGCTATTCCCACGTGATGCATCTGGTTTCGAGTCTGCGCGGGCAGCTTCGGCCCGATGTGGATTGCTTCGACGCGCTGATGGCCTGTTTTCCAGCCGGCACCGTGTCCGGCGCGCCGAAGGTCCGCGCCATGGAAATTATCGAGGAGCTGGAAACCACAAGGCGCGGAATCTACGCTGGCGGCATCTTGTACCTGGACTTCGCCGGCAACCTCGATTCGTGCATTGCGCTGCGTACCATGGTCATCAAAAACGGCGTCGCGCATATCCAAGCCGGCGGCGGCATTGTTGCCGATTCAACTCCGCAAGGCGAGTACAACGAGTCCGTCAATAAGTCCAAGGCCTTGCAACGCGCGCTCGAAGCCGCGCACGGCAAGAAATAAAGCCGCATTGTCCTTTGACAGATCCTCACTGTTCAGCGGAGCAGTTAACTATCCGCGCTCTATCCCCTCTTATCTGGCTTGGAAGAAAGCACGCGACGGGTACTCTTTCGGTGCATCTTCCACTATGCAGACAACCACCAAATGGACCGAGCTCCCCAAGTATCCGATCGTCACTGGCACGATAGTGTTGGCATGCGTAGCCACAATTTCGTGGTGGTCGCATTTTGATCTTGCTGCGCTCATGGCAGGCCCGGACGTTCAGAGAGGCCAATTGTGGCGGCTATTCACCAGCGCGTTCCTGCACCTGGATATTCTGCATTTGCTCTTCAACATCTATTGGTTTTGCATGTTCGGTACGTTGTTTGAGCGGATATTCGGCCATGCCCGGACGGCCTTAATCGTGATTTTGTTGGCGGTCGGTTCGGGAGCATTTCAATTTGCTTTCGACCGGGGCGGTGTCGGTCTTTCCGGAGTGGGCTATGGCTTTTTCGTTATGCTGTGGGTGCTATCCAGGTATGACCACAGTTTTCGAGGGACAATCGGCTCGAATGTCACCACGCTGTTCGTTGCTTGGTTTTTTCTCTGCTTTGTCGCTACGGTAGCCAAGATTTACGCAGTCGGAATCGTCGCGCATGCGGCGGGCGCGGTGTTGGGCGCCCTGCTGGGCTATGCGATTGCTGTTCCTCGATTGCGCTTTGGGGCGAGCGTCGCATTGTCGGCCCTGCTCATAGTGGGGACCTGGGGTGCTACCCTCGGCCGGCCGTTCGTGAACGTTTCCCGCGCAGCCGCACACGACGAGAGCAAGCTCGGCTACGACGCGTTGATGAGGAACGACAACGTCGCAGCGCAGCGCTGGCTACAGGATGCTGCAAGACTCGAGCCGCAATCGGCCTACATTTGGTATGACCTAGGGATAGCGCAGGCACGCCAGGGCGATCTCGCAGCCGCCAAGGCCGCATACCAAAAAGCACACGATCTCGACCCAGCCAACGCGGATTACAACAAGGCGCTAGCCGAAGCTCAGTAGGTAACACCGTCCGCTTTGTTCTAAACTATTGGCGTGATTCTGCTGCTCGACAACTACGATTCGTTTACCTACAACCTGGCGCAGTATCTGGGCGAACTGGGCTGCGATGTGGAAGTGCATCGCAACGACAAGATTTCCGTTGAAGAAATTGCCCGGCGCAAGCCGGAGCGAATTGTGATTTCGCCCGGGCCGTGTACGCCGCAGGAAGCGGGCATTTCCGTTGAGTTGATCCAGCGGCTGGCAGGGAAGTTTCCCATTTTAGGCGTTTGCTTGGGGCATCAGGCGATGGGCGCGGCATACGGGGGAAAGATTGTCCGCGCGCCGAAACTGTTTCATGGCAAAACCAGCCAGATTGAACACGACGGCAAGGGAGTGTTTCGCGGGTTGCCCCAGAAATTCACGGCGACACGCTACCACTCGCTGATTGTGGAGAAGAAATCCCTTCCCAAGGAATTCGCCATAACCGCGGAGACCGCCGACGGCACCATCATGGGCATGCGCCATAAGAAGCACAAAATGGAAGGCGTTCAGTTCCATCCGGAATCGGTGCTGACCGAATCCGGCAAGCAACTATTGCGGAATTTCCTGGAACTATAGGTTCGTCCTGCAGGTCTAAGCCTAGCCGCCCCTCCGTGATTTCGCTCCCCCCTCACCAATCCAGATCAGCAAGCAGAACCGCATACGTCTCAATCCCATCCCAAAGATTCCCCAGTCGCAGATTCTCGTCGGCGCTGTGCTGGTGATTGTCGTAGTTCACGATAGGGACGCCGATCCACGGCAAACCGAGGTCCTCGAAGATGTACATGGGCACGCTGCCGCCGAGTGTGGGCGCGACAACCGTTTCACCGTGAGTAGCTTCCTGAAGAACGCGGACGAGCGCCTTCGATACGGGAAGGTCCATCGGCGTGCGCGACGCGCGATACCCGCCCTGGTCAACGACCTTGGCTACGCGCGGATGAGCGCGGCGCTCTTCGATCGTCGGTTCGTGGTCCACTACATAAAATCCTTGCTTACGGATGAATGCGGCGACTTGCTCGAACTTCTTGTGCGGATCTTCACCCTTGACGAGCCGTGCATCGAGCGAAGCTTCCGCTCTATCGGGAACGATATTGGTAGCAAGCTCGCCGACGTTGCCGCTGCGAATGCCACGAACGTTCAGAGAAGGCTCCTGCAGCAGCTCGACCAGCTTTTTGCCGCCGCCGTCAGGCTTAGCGATGCCGAGTTCGCGCTGTAGGTCAGCATCGTTGAAGGGCATGGCCGCAAGGGCGGATTTCTCCAGCGCAGTCAGCGGAGCGACGTCGTCGTAATACCCGGGAATGAGAACTCGGCCATTCTCATCTTTCATTGCAGCGAGCAGTTGCGTCAGTTGCATCGCCGGATTCGGCGCCCAGTTTCCGTAATGCCCGCTGTGCAGCGAACGCACTGGTCCGTAAACCGTGACGTCGAGGCCGATGTCCCCGCGATTGCCGAAAAAAACGAGCGGACGGCCGGATTGGTGGACGGGGCCGTCACCGGTAATAAGCAGCTCGCCCTTGAGCAGATTCTTGTGCAATTGCAGAGTCTGCTGCAGATGTTCGGATCCAGCTTCTTCTTCGCCTTCAAGAACGAACTTCAGGTTGACGGCGAGCGGAATGTTCTTATCTCTAAGAGCATCCAGCGCCGCGAGCATCGCGACAATAGGAGACTTGTCGTCGGACGCCGAGCGAGCATAGATGCGCCAGTCGTCTCGGTAAGAGTTCGGAGTGCTGGCGGCGTTCGGAAACGGTATCTTGTTGCCGCCGGCTTCGATGGCTTTGTCGCGCAGCGCGGGTTCGAACGGCGCGTCGTCGCTCCACTCGGATGCGACGACAGGCTGGCCGTCGTAGTGCGCGTAGAAAATAACGGTCCGGGTTGCGCCCAACGCGTCGAGTTTTCCAAAGACCACCGGCCCGCGGTTCGCGATGGATAGCAGATGCGTTTCGATACCGCGAGCTTCAAGCATTTCTTTCAAGTGGTCGGCGTTTTTCTGGATGTTCGCCGTGTCATTCGCCACATTCGGAATCGCGAGCAATTCGCGCAGTTCGCGCATGATTCGATCTTCGTTGGCTTCGCGATAGGAACGAACTTCGTGAACAACCTGACCTGCTGATGGGCGAGGTTCGTTCGCTTGAACCTTTCCACCCACCGATGACTGGGCAGTTGCGGTCACGCTCCCCAGTGCCAGAACCGCAACTGCGCCCATGATTTGAAACCGCCGCATGACTCTACTCTCCGTTTGGTAAAGCGACAGAGTAGCAGAGAACGCGAAGAGCGGCGGCTGTGCTACTGTAACGATTCGGCAAAAAGATTTCCGGGAAACGATGAGCCAACTGACATTCAATCTGCAGCCGGAGCGGCGCTCGCTCACCGTGAGCGAGCTGACTGCGCGCATTCGCGACCTGCTGGCCAAGAATTTTGTCGACGTTCTGGTCGAAGGAGAAATTTCGAATTGCCGCGAGGCGCAGTCCGGACACATTTACTTCACGCTGAAAGACGACAAAGCACAGGTGAAGTGTGTCTGGTTTCGCCAGCAGATGCGTGGAGTGCGGTTCCGTCCGGAGGATGGACTAAAAGTGACGGTGCGCGGCTCGATCGGCGTATATGAACAGCGCGGCGAATATCAGATTTATGTCGAAACGATGGATCCCGCGGGCCGCGGCGCGCTCCAACTGGCGTTCGAACAGCTGAAGCGCAAGCTGGAGTCCGAGGGCCTGTTCGACGCGAAGCACAAGAAGGAATTGCCGCGACTGCCGAGCAGGATCGGGCTCATCACTTCGCCGAAGGGCGCTGCAGTGCGCGATGTGATTCGAATCTTGCGACGCCGTTTTCCCAATATGCATGTGATGCTGGTGCCGGTGCGCGTGCAGGGCGAAGGCGCTGCCGGAGAAATCGCGCGCGCTGTCAGACTGTTCAACCAGCGCCAGAATGTAGATGTGCTGATTGTCGCGCGGGGCGGCGGCTCGATGGAAGACTTGTGGGCGTTCAACGAAGAGGTCGTGGCGCGCGCGCTCTTCGATTCGCAAATTCCCGTGATTTCCGGCGTCGGGCATGAAACGGATTTCACGATTGCTGATTTTGTGGCCGACGTTCGTGCGTCAACTCCGTCCGCAGCCGCGGAAATCGTGGTGCAGACGCGGCGCGAGTTCGACAAGCACATCGTGACTCTGCGCGATGCGCTGAGCGAACAGCTGCGCTACAAAATTCTCGTTCTCAGCCGGCGTGTGCATGAATTGAGCGCGCGCCGCAGCTTTCGTAGACCGCTCGATTTGCTGCGTCAGCGGCGTCAGCGCTCGGATGAAATGACAGCTCGGCTTGCGCAAGGACTGCGAGGACGCCTCGAGCAGTCGCGGCGCCGATTTACGCTGGCCCACTTAAGAATTGCGCGTTTCGATTTCCGATCGCGCATCGCCGCCGTGCGCCTGCGCGTTGAGAAGCGAAGCGCCGAACTTGGTGTGCGGGCGGAGCGACTGCTGCGCTCGAAGCGCGAAGGGATCGAACGCCTGCGTTTGCAATTGCAGGAACGCGGCCCGCTGAAAGTGCTGGAGCGCGGCTACGCGATCGCGACCGACGCCGCCGGCAATGTTTTGCGTTCCTCCGATCAAGTTACCATCGGCGATTCGGTTTCGATTCAGCTCCATCGGGGCCGCCTCTCCGCTGCAGTGCGAAGCAAAGAATAGCGGCCGCTTCGGGCCTAACGTCAGTCCTCCTCTTCTGTTGAAGAAACTTTCAGGACGGCGAGGAAGGCTTCTTGTGGAATGTCGACCTGGCCGACGCGTTTCATGCGGCGTTTGCCTTCTTTTTGTTTCTCGAGGAGCTTGCGTTTGCGGCTGATGTCGCCGCCGTAGCATTTGGCGAGGACGTTTTTGCGCATGGCGGCTACGGTTTCGCGGGCGATGACGCGGCTGCCGATTGCAGCCTGAATCGGCACTTCAAACATCTGGCGTGGAATCAGCTTGCGGAGGCGTGAGACCAGTTCGCGACCGCGTTCGTAGGCTTGTTCACGGTGACAGATCATGGCGAGGGCATCGACAGGTTCTCCACCAACGAGAACGTCCAGCTTGACGAGATCGGATTCCTTGTAGCCGGCGAGGTGGTAGTCGAGGGAAGCGTAGCCGCGCGAGACGGACTTTAGGCGATCGTAGAAATCGAGAACGATTTCGTTGAGCGGCAGCTCATACGTAAGCATGACGCGCGTGGGTGAGAGATACTCGAAATTTCGCTGAGTCCCACGTTTGTCTTGGCAGAGCTGCAAGATGCCGCCAACGGACTGGTCGTCGGTGATGATCATTGCCTTGATGATTGGTTCCTCGATCTCTTCCATGTCGCTCGGCGCGGGAAATTTTGCGGGGCTGTCCACTTCGATGACATCGCCGCCGACGCGAGTGATGCGATAGCGCACGCTAGGCGCAGTCGTGATGAGGTTGAGGCCGAATTCTCGCTCGAGACGTTCCTGCACGATTTCCATGTGCAACAGCCCGAGGAAGCCGCAGCGAAAGCCGAACCCAAGCGCAACGGAGTTTTCCGGTTCGTAGAAAAACGCTGCGTCGTTCAGCTGCAACTTACCCAGTGCATCGCGCAGCGGTTCGTACTCGTCCGCCAAAACAGGGAAGAGGCCCGCGAAAACCATGGGCTTCGTGGCTTCAAAGCCGGGAAGGGGCGGCGCATTGCTGCCGGCTTCGATGATGGTGTCACCCATGCGCGCGTCGGCTACGCGCTTGATGTTGGCGACGACGAAGCCTACGTCGCCGGCTTCGAGTTCTTCGAGCGCAACGGGCTTGGGTGTTAGCGCCCCGAGTTGCTCGACTTCGTAAATGTCATCGCTGGCGCAGAGACGAATCTTCATGTGATTCGTCAGCCGGCCTTCGTTGACGCGGACGAGCACGACGGCTCCGCGATAAGCATCGAACCAGGAATCGAAGATCAGCGCCTGCAGCGGATTTTGCGCGCTGCCTCTTGGTGGCGGAATGCGCGCGACGATGGCTTCAAGGACTTCGTCGACGCCGAGACCGCTCTTCGCGCTGATCATCAAGGCGTCTTGCGCAGGAATGGCGAGGACATTTTCGATTTGTTCTTTGACGTAATCGGGTTGCGCGGCGGGCAGGTCCACTTTGTTGATAACCGGAACGATGGTGAGATTGTTGCCCGCGGCGAGAAACGCGTTTGCGACGGTCTGCGCTTCGACGCCCTGTGAAGCATCGACAACGAGCAGAGCGCCTTCGCACGCGGAAAGCGCGCGGGAAACTTCGTAGGAAAAATCCACGTGGCCGGGCGTGTCGATCAGGTTCAAACGATAGGTGTTGCCGTCCCTGGCATTGTAGTGGAGGCGGATACTCTTCGCTTTGATGGTGATGCCGCGCTCGCGCTCCAGATCCATGGAGTCGAGAACCTGTTCATGCATTTCGCGCTGCGAAAGCGCGCCGGTCATTTCCAGAAGACGGTCGGCCAGCGTGGACTTGCCGTGGTCAATGTGCGCGATGATGCAGAAATTTCGCTCGAACTGTGGGTCCATGTACCTGTTCTGCCGGCGGCGGAAAGTTCCGCATGCCCTACGTTTTCCTAAAGTTTCGCGATGGGAGCACAGACGGACTGCGCGAAATCGCAATCTTGGAACAAGTAGTTTGCCACAAATTGCGAGGGGCGTCAGCCGAAGCGCAGGCGAGGCAGGGCGCGGACAAGTCAGCGGCGGAACTGGTTGATGATCCACAGAATCAGGCTGATGAATACACTGATGACCAGGCAGGAGACGAGCGGGAAATAAAATGTGCTGTTCTGACCGCGGTGAACGATGTCTCCGGGCAGTCGGCCTAGACGGAAGGGAAGTTTTCCGCCGAAATAAAGGAGCGCGCCAACGGCGATGAGCACGGAGCCGAGGATGAGAAGGGTGCGGCCGTACTGTTGGATCGGATCCACGACCGAATTCTAGCTGGAATTGACGAGATTTACGCAGCTGCCGCGATGCGGCGGGCGAGATCGTTTTGTTCGGCGATGGATTCGGCACCGATGGTGAAGGCGTCCAGGACGTTTAGTCCGAGCGCATAGCGGAGCGCGTCGTCCTGGCGATCCCGCAGTGCGCCCTGGCCGAGGATCTTCATGCCCAGGACGGCCTTGCCGGAGGCTTTCATTTCGCGGAGGACGCTAACGACGGTGTCGGGATCGGCGTCCATATGTGCGCCGACAGGATTGACTCGAGCAAGATCCACTTCGACCCACGGAGACTTCGCTGCTGCTTGGAGAGCTTCGATGGAATGGCAGGAGCAGCCGTGAGCGAGGATGGTTTTTTTGTGCTTGGCTTCTTCGAGAACATCCATCACCGGGCGATAGCGGGCGGTCCAGTCGCCTTCGGTGAGGCAGTGCATCAGGACGATGTCGATTTGCTCGATGCCGAGTTCGCGGCGAAAGCGGTCGAGGTCAGAACGCATTTCGTTAGGATCGCGAGCCCAGGATTTGGTGAGGACGGTGACTTTGGTCCGGTCCAGATGCTTGAGGGCTTCGGCGACATGCGGATGGCTGCCATAGGAGTCGGCGGCGTCGAAGAAGCGGAGACCGTTTTCGTGGAAGCCGTTGAGCAGGAGCCGGGAGAGGCCGTCAATGCCGAGTGCGGTTTGGTGAGAGTGGTGACCGGCGCCTACGGTGCCGGTACCCATGGCAAGCCGCGAGGTCGTGATGCCGGTGCTGCCGAGCGTCACGACGTCGGACGCGGAGAATTTTTGAGTGAGCGGCGGGATGGCGACAGAACGGCCGCAGCCGAGGGAGTACGATGCGATAAAGGCGCCGGCAGCGAAGCGGGAAGAGCGGTGGAGAAAGTCGCGGCGGAGCATGAAAACCTCCGGTGGTGAAAACAGGCTACACCTGAATGGGACGCGGGAGAGGAGGAAAGGTTTTTCGAGAAAAAGGGTTGGACTGGGGGCTCCTGTTGAAGAAACCGCGGCCTTAGAAAGCAAGTGTGCGGCCCCCCAGCAGGAATCCAGGCGAACGAGCCGGCTACTCTTCTTCCTTGAATTCACCCATTTGCATGGTGAGGTAGCGCTCGTAGCCGAGTTCCTTGATCTGGTGCATTTGGGCTTCGAGCCAGTCCACGTGATGTTCCTCGTCCTTGAGGAGCACGACGAGCAGATCGCGCGAGCCGTTGTCTTTTTCCGCGACAGCAATCTGGATGGCGGCGTTGTAGGCTTTGACGGCGGAGAGCTCCAGATCGAGATCGCTTTGAATCATTTCCTGGACATTTTTCCCGACGGTCAGTTCGAGCGGCTGCATGCTCGGCGTGCCGTCGAGGAAGAGGATGCGCTCGATCAGCGCTTCGGCGTGCTTCATTTCGCCGATGGATTGTTTCTTGATGTATTCAGAAAGGCGGTCGTAGCCCCAGTTCTCGCACATTTCGGCGTGGAGAAAATACTGGTTGATGGCGGTCAGCTCTTCACGGAGAGCTTTGTTGAGTTCGGCGATGACTTTTGGTGAGCCTTTCATAATGCCCGGAGTATAGCGCCGGAGGGGAAGCGAGCGAAGGGAAAAACAGCTCCCTCACTCGCGCTGCTCAGTCGGGATGACCATTCTTATCGCATGGTCAGATGAGTTCGAGGCCGGAGAAGAAGTAGCCGATTTCAAAGGCTGCCGTTTCGGCAGCGTCGGAACCGTGGGTGACGTTGTTGCCGATGCTGGTGCCGAGATCGTGGCGAACGGTGCCTGGCGCGGCTTTCTTGGGATCGGTGGCGCCCATGGTGTCGCGCCATTTCAAGATGGCACCTTCGGCTTCGAGAACCATGGCGATGATTTTGCCGGAGGACATGAAGTCGGTGAGTTCGCCGAAGAAAGGCCTCTCGCGATGCACTGCATAAAACCCGCCCGCTTCTTCCTTGGTCAGGCGCATCGACTTGAGGGCAACGATGGTGAAACCCGCTTTGTTGATGCGGGACAGAATTTCTCCTTGCAGGCCGCGCGATACGGCGTCGGGTTTGATGATTGCGAATGTACGTTCGAGAGCCAAGCTACTTTCTCCTCTTTGTGAGTTTCCTACGACCAGGTTTCTTCGTTTTAACGAGCTTACGATCTACGTAAATCTGGTGGATAGTTCGGTTCTCTTCCACGAACTCAAGTTCCAATCGACCATCTTCATCGAAATCTGAGAATCGGATCGGAACACCGACAATTGCCGAAATTGCTGCCTGATCATCACCGGGTAAGCCGTCAAGCGATCCGGGCGGAAGCTTTTCCGGAATAACCGTCGCTCCTGGCCGCAAACGAAATCCTGTTAAGCCCACACTTTTCTTCCGAGCCACCCGGAGAAATCCGCTGTTATTTCAAGGCGGCGGCCATGGTGGTGCCAAGGTCCGCGGGTGTTTCTACGGTCTTTATGCCGGCGGCATTCATGGCGGCATATTTGTCTTTGGCCGTGCCCTGGCCGCCCGAAATGATGGCGCCTGCGTGGCCCATGCGGCGGCCTGGAGGAGCGGTTTGGCCGGCGATGAAGCCGACGACCGGTTTTTTCATGTTGGCCTTGATCCACTCAGCGGCAGTTTCTTCCGCGTTGCCGCCGATTTCGCCGATCAGAATCACAGCGTGTGTATCGGGATCGTCGTTGAAGAGCTTAATCGCATCGAGGAATGACGTGCCTATGATGGGGTCGCCGCCAATTCCGATGCAAGTAGACTGTCCGACGCCTAGGCGTGTGAGCTGATCCACCGCTTCGTAAGTGAGGGTGCCGCTGCGGCTGACTACACCCACGTGGCCTTGCTTATGGATACGCCCCGGCATGATGCCGATCTTGCATTTGCCCGGAGAAATAATGCCGGGGCAGTTAGGGCCGATAAGCCGGGTTTTGGCGCGATTCACCACGGACGTGACGCGGACCATGTCAATGACCGGGATGCCTTCGGTGATACAGATGACGAGCGGAACTTCAGCATCCGCCGCCTCCAAGATCGCGTCTGCGGCATAAGGGGGTGGTACGAAAATTACGGAAGCGTTCGCGCCGGTGCCTTTCACGGCTTCGGCGACGGTATTGAAGACGGGACGCTCGAGATGCTTTGTTCCACCTTTTCCTGGCGTCACGCCACCGACGACATTCGTCGCGTACTCAATCATCTGTTGAGCGTGAAAGGTTCCCTCGCGCCCCGTGAAGCCTTGCACAATGAGTTTTGTTTTTTCGTTAACAAGGACGCTCATCGGGCACCTCCGGCAAGCGACACGACCTTTTGCGCGCCGTCCTTCATGCCGTTGGCGATGGTGAAATTGAGGCCGGAATCACGCAGGATTTGCTGGCCCTGCTCAACGTTTGTGCCTTCCATGCGGACGACTACGGGAATTTTCACTTGCAGATCCTTGGCAGCGGCGACGACCCCGGTTGCGAGCACGTCGCAACGAAGGATGCCGCCGAAGATGTTGATGAAGACGGCTTTCACAGCCTTGTCGCTGAGCAGAATGCGGAAGGCATTCTTGACCTGTTCGGCGGAAGCGCCGCCGCCGACATCGAGGAAGTTGGCCGGCGATCCGCCGGCGTACTTGATGATGTCCATCGTAGCCATGGCCAGGCCGGCGCCGTTGACCATGCAGGCGACGTTGCCGTCGAGCTTGATGTAGTTGAGACCATACTTGGAGGCTTCGACTTCGAGCGGGTCTTCTTCGTCGAGGTCGCGGAGGCCGCGCAGATCAGTGTGGCGGAAGAGGCCGTTGTCGTCGAACGTCATTTTTGCGTCGAGCGCGACGAGGCGGCCATCGCCGGTGAGCACGCACGGATTAATTTCGAGCAGGGAAGCATCGGTATCGACAAACGCTCGATAGAGCGCCTGGAAAAACGGTGCGGCGTGATTGGCAGCGTCTCCGGAGAGACCGAGGCCGAAAGCGAGCTTGCGCGCTTGGTAAGGCTGGAGACCCACGGCGGGATGAATCGTCTCTTTCAGAATGGCCGAGGGATCTTTCTTGGCGACTTCCTCGATTTCCATGCCACCGGCGGCGCTTGCCATGAAAATCACGCGAGCGGATTGGCGGTCGACCAGGAGGCTTAGGTAGAGCTCGCGCTTGATGTCGAGGCCTTCTTCGACGAGCAGACGCTTTACAATGCGGCCGCTTGGGCCGGTTTGGAATGTGACGAGGTTCATGCCCAGCATGCGCGAGGCGATTTCCGCGGCTTCGTCGGGCGAACGCGCAATTTTGACGCCTCCACCTTTACCACGTCCGCCGGCGTGAATTTGCGCTTTCACTACCACGACAGGCGATTTCAAGCGATTTGCGCCTTCGCGCGCCTCTTCTTTCGTAAAAGCGACTTCGCCGCGAGGAGTAGTAACGCCATAGCGCGCCAGAATTGCTTTGGCTTGATACTCGTGAATCTTCATCAGTGATCCGTTAGTGTTTAGTGTCCGGGCCGTCGGACAACCAGCCAGTGTTAGAATTTTGCCGTTCGCAAAACATAGAAGTGTACTCGGAACACGACGGATTGGGCAAGGAACGCACCGAATGGGCGGCTTTTTGACATTTTACGGGACACTCGCGTGAGTCAGCGACTGCTCGAAATAGCGATCGCTGGGTGCGAATTGACGTCGGCGCAGGCCGAGGAGCTGATGGAGCAGCTGCTTCGCGGGCGGATAGAGACGCGGAAGATTTTGCAGCTTCTGCTAGCGCTGAATGCGCGGCCGTACCGCACCGCGGAGTTGGCAGGGTTTGCGCGAGCGATGCGGCGCCACGCAGCGGTTGTGTTTGTCGAGGGCGAGACCCTGCCGGAGCGAATGGTGGATACGTGCGGAACCGGCGGCGATGATTCGGGGACGTTCAACATCTCTACCGCCGCGGCGATTGTAGCCGCCGCGGCCGGGGCACGAGTAGCGAAGCACGGGAATCGCGCGGCGAGCTCGAAATGCGGAAGCGCGGACGTGTTGGAAGCACTGGGGGTACGAATTGACCTGCCTTTCGAACAAATCGGGCGCGCGATTCGCGAGATCGGTATCGGGTTTCTGTTTGCCCAGGCAGCGCACACGGCGACTCGTCATGCTGCGCCTGCGCGGAAGCAGATTGGCGTTCGGACAGTGTTTAACCTGCTGGGGCCACTAACCAATCCTGCAAAAGCGCAGGCGCAGGTGCTTGGTGTGTTTTCGGCGGATGTCGTCGACGTCGTGGCCGGAGCACTGGCGGAATTGGGAACGGAGCACGCCTTTGTCGTCCATGGAGCGGGGAAGCTGGATGAGATTTCGCTGGCAGGGACGACAGTGGTGGCGGAGGTTCGGGCGGGGACTGTGCGAAAGTTTTCAGTAACCCCCGAAGACTTTGGCAAACAGGATGCCCCCTTGGCGGCGATTCGGGGCGGGAGCCTGGCCGAGAATGCAGCGCTCATCCATAGTTTACTGGCCGGCACTGTGGAGAACGAGGTGGATAAGGCTCGTCGCGATATTGTCGTGATCAATGCTTCCGCGGCATTGGTGGCGGCCGGTGTTGCGAGAACGTTTCGTGAAGGAGCGGAGTTAGCGGAAAAGGCGCTTGCCGAGGGAGCAGCGACCGGCAAGCTGGAAGCGCTTCGCCGTTACGGTGCAGAGTAGCCGCGCAACTGGCGTGTACGATTCCGCATCTCCGATCGGCTGAGTTTTTGCCCACTCTTTTTTGCGGTATATAGTTTAGGAAGCGAAGCCAGCGCCCCGCCCGCGCAACGGCTGCACCCCAGGCTCCGCAAAGGCAAACCGCAGGAATGGCAGACGTCAACAAGCATCTGGATCGCGCCAAGAAGTTTCTGGAGAAGAACCGCATAGAGGATGCGATTGAGGCGTACCTATCGGTTCTGGAGGAAGCGCCGTCGCATCCCGAGGCGACGCAGGCGCTGGGTGATTTGTATGCGCGCCGCGACCAGCCGGACCGCGCTGCCGTCTACTACGGCATGTTTTTTGATTTGTTGGTTGATCCCAAGGATGAAACCAAGGCTCTGGCAATCTATAACCGGTTTCTGAAACACTCCGCAGCCGCGCAGCAGCCGCCCGAGCGTATCGCGCGCTATGCATTTCTGCAGCAAAGGCAAAATCGTACTGAGGAAGCCAGCGAACAATACGGCAAAGCTGCGGAACTCTTTACCGCGGCTGGACGACAGGAAGACGCGCTGTTCTGTTGGGAGCGCATCGCGCAACTGGAACCGGACAACCTTTCGCGGCAGATCAAACTGGCGGAAGTAGCGGAGAAGAGCGGACGAAACCTGCTCGCCGCGCGCGCGCTTCTGCGAGCCGGTCAACTGGCCTCCGCGGCTGGGGCTGCCGACGATTCACTCAAGTTGCTGGCGCGGGCGCATGGGCTGGCGCCGCAAGAACGAAGCGTGGCGTTGCTGTATGCAGCGGCGCGGCTGCGCAAGGGAGAAGCCGCGGAAGCGGCGAAACTACTCGAACCATTTTCGGCTAGCGAAACCGATCCCGTCTACCTCGAAACGTTTGCCGATGCGCTGATGCGGTCGGGCCAACTGGATCGTTCACGCGGAATCCTCGAAAAACTGCTGCAGGAAAAGAACGCCGGCCTGGCAAGGCTATTTCAACTTGCAGACCTCTATGCTGCTGCGGGGAGCGGGAACAAGGCTGTCGAAGTCCTGGCGTTCCTCAAGAAAAGAATGTTCGCAGAGAAGCGGCAGAACGAGTTTGCCGCGCAGGTTGATGATGTCGGCGGCCGGCATGTGGGATCAGCCGAGCTTTTGGAGTTCTGGGCGGCGCTTTACAACGAGCTGAATCGCGAGTCCAAGTACTTCGAAATCACGATCAAGCTGTTCGACGCCTATCTGGAACGGAACGACGTCCGGAAGGCGTGCGACGCGATGGAACGTCTGGTCGACATCGATGCGTACGACTATCGGAATCAGGAACGGCTGGAAAAGTTAAAAGGGAGGGCCGATGAAGCTTTCCTCAAGCGGGTCGCCGGCAGGTTGACCAAATCAGGCACCAATGTCTCGACTCCGGATTCCACTTCTCAGACGGGTATTGGCAAGGGACGCGAACCGGCCAGTCCGGTGACAGAAGAAGCGCAGCGCATGCAGGCGTTGGAAGACTTGATTGTCCAGACGGAAATCTTTCTTCAGTATTCGCTGCAAAGCAAGGCCATAGACCGCTTGCAGAAAATCGCGGAAATGTTCCCCGGTGAAGAGGAACAAAACTCTCGGCTGAGGAATTTGTATCAGACGGCAAATTGGTTCCCGAAGGGAGTGCCGCCGAAAAAGACTGATGCTGCACGCGCGAGCGTGGCGGGGCCGGACTCGAGTCAACCGGTCACCGCCAAGACGGGCGCGTTCAATGCCGATACGCTCCGCGACCTGTCGAAGATCTCCGAAATCAATCAGAAGATTTTTCGCCAACAGACTCCGCGTGCCATGTTGAATACGGCGGTCAACGAGGTCGGCGAATATCTGCACGTGAGCAGGGCATTGGCCGTCGTTGGCGCTCCTGGCAGGCCGCCTGACATGGCGGCGGAGTTTTGCGGCCCGAATCTGAAACCTGCGCCTGGCGCGCAGGTCGTCTTTCTGTTGGCTCAAGTGGAAAAAACTGGGCCCGACGACATGGGCGGTCTGGTTCTAGAAGACGCAACCGGCCCGGCATTACGAGATTTGGGTTTGCGCACGGCACTCGGTGTGCGCATTACCGACCGCGAAACGCAACAGAGCGCCGGAATGCTGATTGTCGGGCAGTCTGAGCCGCGGAAGTGGAAGCCAAACGAAACGTATTTCCTGCAAGCAATTGGCGACCAGATGCTGATGAGTGTAAGCCATACGCGGCTCCGCTCACTCGTGCGGCGCATGGGTGTTTCCGATGAACGCAGCGGGTTGCTGAGCCGCAGTTCCTACCAAAGCTGTTTGCTAACCGAAGCGGACCGCGCTCGCGCGCAAGGCACGCCGCTGGCGCTGACCATCGTGCAGATTGACCGTGGTGCGGACTTGGTCCGGTCGCAGGGGGAATCGCCTATGGAGCGTTTTCTCGAGCAACTGGCGCGGTCGCTGCAGCCCATCGTGCGGCAAAACGACGTGGCCGTGAAATATACGTCTTGGTCGCTGGCGTTCATTCTGCCGGACACAACGCTCTCTGGTGCGCAGAACCTTGCCGACAAATTGCGCCGCGCCGCCGCGGGCATTCGGCCACCATGGGATTCCACTTCGATTACGCTGAGCGCTGGAATCGTGGAAGCCGTCGCGAAACCTGACTATGAAAGTGAAGATATCGTGACGGACTTGATGAACCGCGCGGAATTCTCCGTCGAAGAGGCTCGCAAACGCGGCGGGGATACGGTTGTGACTCTTGAAGCTCCTAAAGTTTGACGCGTTGCACCAGTTCCCTGCGGATTGCATCTAACTTCAGACGAGGTTCGCAATGTTTCCAACCGATGTCGTGATTGTGGCAGGCGCTCGCACGCCAATGGCGCGTTATACGGGCGCATTTTCGGATGTATCGGCGATTGATTTGGCGTCGGCAGCTTCGAAAGAAGCGGTATGGAGATCGGGAGCAAATCCCGCGGAATTTGATCACGCGATTTTCGGCAACGTAATGCAGACGAGCGCGGACGCTCTTTACGGCGCGCGGCACGTGGCGTTGAAGGCGGGCCTCCAGACGGAA
>UEXQ01000190.1_pt1 | contig 17054 bp, 10 predicted proteins | sample 4301111 | NCBI WGS metagenome assembly UEXQ01 (sample SAMEA4773181, study PRJEB27434) | metagenome | biome: 2259; feature: agricultural soil; material: soil | place: USA | collected 2014-09 | depth 0.25 m
CGAATGACCAAGCCGGCGTCGGCAAGCCTGTAGAGCACCCGCCGCACTGTCATCTCGGAAACCGCAAATCTCGATGCGATTTCGCCGATGGTCGCAGTGCCTTTTTCTTTGATTAGCAGCAGGATTTCGCTCTGCCTGGTCTCGGCCGAGCGCGGCTCTGTCGCTTTTGATTTTTTCATCGCGGACGCGCGGTGTGCGCGGTTGCCTGTTTCAGGCGGACGCTAACCTCGCTCCGCCACCACGAACAGGCAACCGCATTCTATAACAGCGTTGTTTCAGAAGGTGAAACGCGCGCCAATCTGCCCGCTGCGTGCGTCGGGAGAGCCGCCAAAGTCGGTGATCCGTCCGAAGTTGTCATCGCTCATATTCGTCACCGGACCGCTGAAGCTGTGCCGGTTGAACACATTGAAGAATTCTCCGCGAACGCTCAGCTTGAACCGTCCATCCGGTCCAAACGAGAACTTCTTGATGATTCCAACGTCTTCTTTCGCGTAGCCCAGTCCGCGTAGCGACGCCAGATAGTTCCCCGCCGTACCCAGCTCGCCAGAGTTTGCATCGGGATTCGTGAAGCAGTCCGGATTGAAGTAGTAGTTGCCGATATTTCCGCCGAAGGACTCGCGCAACTTGCAGCCCGAGACGATGTTCGCGTACACCGTGTTGAATCCCGGATAGTAGTTGCTGGAATGAATGGACATAGGCATGCCGCTGGCGTAGCGGAATCCTGCGCTGATCGTCCACCCGCCTAGCAGGTGGTTTATGAAGGCGTTACGCGCCGAGAAAAATCTCTTGTTGCGTCCGAATGGCAGCTCGTACATCACGTAGCCCTTCACGATGTGTTTCTGGTCGAAAGACGCTATGGTGTCCCGTTCCGAATTCAAGTCGTAAACGTTCTGCAGGTTGCCGGTCCACCACAACTCTTCAAACCCGGTGTCGGTGTCGCCGTGCGTTGAGGAAAGCGTGTAGCTCGCCATCATAGAAAGTCCGTTGCGCGCACGTTTCGTGATGCTGGCCTGCAACGCCTGGTAATCCGTATTACCCAGCGGGTCGCCGACATAGAACAGCGGCCCCCAAGTGGCCGCTACCGATGGAAAAGGAGTAATCGCCATCCAAGCCGATCCCTGGAAGCCAGCGTAGGGATACGGCACTCCAGCCGCAGCTGCGGAGGCCTCATCGCTCACCCAATTCCAGACCGTACCGTTTTTCGCAAGCGCCGCATAATCGGCAGGTTTCGGCTGGTTGCCGCCCAGGTATCCGCTCTGCAGGTGATATCCGTGGCTCTGCACAAAGTTCAGGTCGAGCCGCGTGTCGCTAGTAATTTCTCGCTGCACACCAATGTTCCACTGCTGGATGTTTCCTGGCATCAGCGCATGAGGATCAATCGTCACCATGCCCCATTGCGTGTAACTGGGATCTTTCACTGGCGTGGAGACCGTTCCAGGGTAAGGACTGTCCCAGTTGTACGCCGGTGTGACGGTTCCCGTCGACAACACTTGGTTCACACCAACAAAGCCAGGATTAAAGCTGTAAGGTATGGCTCCCCAGGTGTTCAAGTTCAGCGGAACATAACTGATCGCAAACGAACCACGTACCACCGTCTTCGGCGTAAGTTGGTACGCCGCCCCGATATGCGGAGCAAAGTTCCAATAATATTGGCGCCGCTCAAACGAATCGCTGCCATCTTTCGCAAACTCCAAGGTCCCTCGGATACCGGTAACGGGATTGGTTTCGTCCATATTGAAGTTCGACCAGTGGCCATACTTTTCGTGATACCGGCCGTTGAAATCCCAACGCAGGTCAAGGCTGAGAGTAAGTTTTGCCGTAAGCTTGTAGTCATCCGAGGCATACAGCGAAAACGCTTTGCGCCGGCCGTATGTATTGTTCGGGACGCTTACCGAAGCCGAGTTCACCTCTCCCAGCAGAAAACTTGCAAAGCTGTAGCCCACATACGGAGCATAATCGGCCTGCGGAGCGCCGGTTTGTGCCGCGTCGAATGTTGTATGCAGCACACCCGAATCGCCATGGCTGTTGAACTGCATGAAACGAAGTTCTGTGCCAAATCGCCACACATGGCGCCCTTTCACCCAGGTTAAGTTGTCGCCCCAAATGACTGTATTCGCCGCATAGAAATCGTTAAACCAGCTGCCGAGGTAGCTCGGGTTCCAGGAAGTCCAGCTCGATCCATTGAAGCTGATTTGCGGAAAGTTTCCCGCGCCAAAACTTCCGAGGCCCAGCGTCTCCGACCAGTTGCCCGAACGCGAATGCGCTTGACTAGGATTGTAGAAGCGGTTCAACGTGAAGTTGAAGACGTTTACCACGTTTGGCGAAAAGGTGTAGCTGTCGCTAAACCGGCCGGACGGCGCATGAACAAAGTGGTCATACAAATTCGCGAATGGGCCGCCATCGGACGTGCCCAGCGCCCACACGCCCCCCTGGTCCGCTAGCATTCTCGGATTCGATGAATAGATGTAAGAGCCGTTGATGTGGTGGCGGTCTGAAAGGTTGTGGTCCAGCTTCACGCTGAATTCCGTCTGATGTGCCCAAGGGTTCACGCTCGCGGGCATGGCGTTATTGGTCGCGTTTACGGTCGAAGGCGCGTATTGATCTTTGTAGATCGCGACGATTTTCTGCGACACCGTGCTGAATCGGTCGGAAGGAATGAGGTTTCCCGGGAACACGTTTCCGGTGGCCGGATCAAAAATCGCACCCTGATAAATCGTGTTTCCCGCTCCATCCGTTCCGAGCACCACCGTCTGGTCCAGCAGCGCGCTGAAATCGCCATTTAAAAAGGGCGCGGTCGGCACGTTACTGTACGGCGTGCCCAGGCCAAAATTGCTCGACATGTACCTTTCGAAGGCGACGAAGAAGAAGGTTTTGTCCTTCAGAATTGGCCCGCCAAAGCTGCCGCCCCAGTCGCTCAAACTGTTCGGCTGCCTTTTATAAACCGACTGGTAATAGTCGGCGTTACTCGGATCGTTCGCGATGCCCACGGCTTCCAGGTACTTGTTCTCGAACGTATTCGCGTTGAACACCTGGTTGTGCAGGAACCCAAAGGCGCTTCCATGGAACACATTCGTTCCGGATTTTAGGTTGTAGCGAAAGACGCCGCCACCGCTGCGCCCTTCGTCGGCTCGAATTCCCGACGAGGTCACCTCTAACTGCTCGACTCCTTCCAAAGGCGGGCTCGATTCACCGATGTAGCCTCCCAGCTGCGACACTGCCGAAGTACCATCGATCATCGCTTCCTTGGTCATCGCCAAACTGCCGTTGATGTGCGAAGAGTAGTCGTCTCCTTCTACGCCCGGAACATAGGCAAACATGAATGCCGACAAGCTTCGCCCCCCGTCGACGGTGAGCGGCAAGTCTGTTACCGCATCATTCGTCAGGTTAGTGCTGATGCCGGACGTTTGCGTCTGCAGAATCGGCGAACTCGCCGTGACCACAACCTCCTCAGAAGTTGTGCCTACCTGCAAAGTCACGTCCACCTCGGCGACTTGGCTCACCAGCAGGACTAGTCCCCCGCGCTCAAATGTTTTGAAGCCGGTTTTGCAAAAGGAGACTTTGTACGACCCGATCGGCAAATTACGAATGCTGTAGAGGCCGAGCTCATTCGTGGCGGACTTCGACTGTGTGCCGGTATCCACATTGGTTGCGGTCACCGCCACCTCGGGGACCACCGCCCCGCTTGGATCGTGCACGGTGCCCGTGACGGCCGCGCGATCCGATTGCGCCAGCACCGGCAAACCGCTCAACACAAACAACAGCAGCAGCCTGTATAGAAAAGACCTCATCGAAGACTCCCTCCCTCGACCGTCTTTACATTTGTTTACAATTCACATAAGTACTGATTGGATTTAACAGATCACAACACAGGCAGGCAGTCAATAGTTTTTCTGTGTTACTTATCGCGGCATGTGCGACCGCGAACGGCTGGCGCGGGCTTACGCTCTGGCCGGAACTTAACGTCGAGAGACTCCAGAGCTATTTCTCAGGCCCACTGCGCCGCGTCCTGTCTCCCATAAGCGGAAGAAAAAAGACAGCCGTAACGCGCCCAACTATTTCCGCTTCCATCGGATAGCGAAACGTTCGGATCTGTTCGCCAGAATTGGGATGAGGCACGAGCGTCAGTATCCCGTTTTCGAGGTCGCACCAGCCACACGCGTAGCGCGTGCGAAGATCTAGAAAATAGATCGGCCTGCCCCATAAGGACGGCTCCGCTTCGTTCGGAACAGCCGTCTTCCTGATGCGATTTTGCTTCGGATCGATTTGCAGATAGCTCCCGGGCGGCAGTAAGGGCGCCATGGTCCGATCCGAAGCTCCGATATAGCCGAATAGAAACTTGCGCGTATCGATCTCCCGCGTCATCGGTGCGGGAATGTCCCGCCAAAGGTCGAGCAGGTCAGCCACCAGTCGCGTATCCATGCTCGCACCGGCGGCTGTCGCTGTCGCGAAGAGCTGCGTGTTGGGTGGCCAGAAAACCGGACGCTCCCTGGGATCCGCCTCGGGCCGGTCGATGCCATACATTCTATGAATCTGCTCGAAGGAAAGCCCGTAGATCTGGCAGAGAGTCACTACTTTGTATGCGCCTGGAATGTAAAGACCTGCTTCGATGTCGGCCAATAAGCCGCGCGAGACAAATAGATCCGGCTTTCCCGCCGCGATACTGATTTTCCGGCTGCGTCGCTGAACCTCGCGCACACTCAAGCCCAGGCGCAACCGAATCGCCTTGAGCCTCTCACCTGCTCGTCGACGAACTTCAGGGACCGTCATCGAGCCAGGAGATTACTTCGCCCGCACTAAACTGTCCAACTATACCGTAACTGGTACTAAAGAAAGAGCTGCTGCACGACCACCGCGTCCGGATTCCCGGCCACTGTGGGAATTTTTCCCAAACGACACCGCCGTTCGCTGAACGTATCGTTCGATTCCGTCTGGAATAAAGGTTCCCCGCACCTCATGGACGATAATTCTGATCAACGATCCGCGCATGCGCTGCCTGCGTCGCACGGTCTGCTACTAGGCCAACGGGTGCATGCGATCCTTGCCACCAAAGGCCTTTCGCTCTACGCCCTCGCTGCCCTTTCGCGTATTCGGCACCCCGACAACCCTGCTTACCACCTCCCCCACAATTTTTACTTTCAACTCGGGTCCGGCCGCTGGACGCCTCGACTCCACCAACTCGCGGCTCTCGCTGAACTTTCGGGGTATCGTCTCACCGACTGGCTGGAGTTGTTTGCCTTTCGCCGGGACGCAATTGCGCGGGCGCAGTCCGCGCTTCCCCGGCCGCGAACAGCATTGCTGGACGGCACAGTTCACAACTGTCAAGCACACGTTCAATGGTTCCGCGACCGGGTGCCCTATGAACGTCTTCCTCCCGTCGCGCCGCTCACCCAACTCCTTAAGGCTGCAGGGGAACTTTCCGTGTCGCTTCTTCCCTTTCCCAGAGGTTCAAGCCGCTTTCTATACGCCAAAATCGGCACACAGGATGCCCTGGCTTTTCCAGATTTGGCGGCCGGAAGCATCATACGGGCCAACCCAGCCTTTACGACAGGCGATCTAGAACAGGCCGTTAACGAGAGAGCCAAACAACTTTTCTTGGTTGAGCACAGCCGCGGCCTCTGTTGTTCGCGGCTTCATTTCGGTGCGAACAACAGGATCACGATTGTTCCGTCACAGCTGCCCTTCGCGCACGTGGAATTCGAACTCGGTTCACAGGCCAGGATTTTGGGCCTCCTAGACTTCGAGGTACGTCCGCTCACTCCAGCAACGAGCTCGTCCTATCCCCTTTTCACCCTTCCCGAGGTTGCGCCGGAACTCCTACGGCAGTGGTCACCGGGACTCCTCGACAAGAGCACAACTGCACGGGGGCCGGCGCGTCTCTTGCGCCTTGCCCGAGTGCGAGCCGGTTTTTCCCTGCGCACTGCCTCCGTCTTAAGCCGAAATGTGGCGGAGGCATTCGGCAACGATCGCCATTTCATCTCACCGGGATCCCTTTCCGATTATGAAGCCAGTGATCGACCGCCCCGGCATATCGAAAAAATCTTCACTCTTGCCATTCTTTATTCACTCGATTTGTCGGAGTTGTTCCGATCCTACGGCGTCGACCTCAATGCCAGCGCAGATCCCATAAGGGGCGGGGAGACCCGGCAGCAGGAAAGCGAAACTGCAAATCCGGAAGCGCCCGTTCGCGGACTGCTCTCCGAAACGCTCGAACACCTTGGCGAACTTCCATTCTTCCTTTTTCACTCACTCTCGCGGCTCTCTGGAATACCAGAGCTTTCGCTTCATGACGCCTTCTGGGTTGGCGGACAGGTGAAGGCGTTGCACCCCATTCTTACCGGCGCACGCATCGTCGTCCTGAACCGGCGGAGAACGACTCCTCCCGGCTACCTGCGAAAATCGCTTTGGGACTGCCCTCTCTATCTCACGCTGCGGCGCGATGGATCCTATCTGACCGCGGCTGCCACACTGGAAGACAACACCATCGTGGTCCATCCCCACACTCACGATTTTGTTCGCCACGAACGCCTGCGCAATCACGCAGATGCCGAAGTGCTTGGGCAGATCGTTTGCGTCATTCGTTCTCTTGGCTCACTGAGGGAAGCCTGATGCTGCGGAACCGATCGGATTCTGGTCCTTCACACGATTAAGGTCAGAAAGCGAGCACTTTGTCTTTCGTCGGGCGCAGCAAAGCGTGCTACTCGATTGAAATTGCTGTCTTTGCAAAGCACTAGTGTCAATTCGCGAATATTTTTTCGAGTCACTGGCTTCCGTTCAAATCTTCTGCGAGGCTCGCCTCGTTCCGCACGTCGCGGCCAAATTCGCGGAACGGGAGCTTTCCCGGATGAAGCTGTCCGCACAAACGCGCTCGGCGCACAACCAAGATGGAGCTATTGTCCTCGATGTCCTGCATGGCCACATTTTCCGAGCGAACATCGTGGGTTCGCGAATCCTGGAACTGCTCCGAGAGAATCACACGGAAGAACAGATTGCCGAAGAACTAAGTCGAGAATTTCGTGTTTCACGCGAGACACTCGTTGCCGATCTCGGTGAATTTCTCGCGCTGCTTAAAAAACATCGCCTCATCGAATTGCACACTTCCGGCACTCCTCCAACCCTATGAAAAAGGAAAGCGCATGTCCGAGTCCCCACAATCTGACCTTGATATTTTTCGCATTCTCCTTTTTCGCAACGACGCCACAGAGCTTTTGCTCGAAACTGCCAACGATTGTTGGCGACTCCCATCCATCCAAATTCCTCTTCACTCCCGCGCGGGGGAAGAAGTCACGGCGGCAATCGAGGTCCATTGGGGTCTAACCGCCTGCTGTCTGTTTTGTCTTCCGGAGAATGCCTCGCATCCCAATCGTTATCAGGTCGCGGAACTCTATGGGAGAGCTGCTCCTCCAGCAGGAATGAATTGGATCCCGGTCGTCTCCGTCGTCGAAAGCGACCTCGCAGAGCACTCCGATTTCGCAGCCATTCAAGCATCGCTCGCGGCCGTGGCCTCACATTGCGACGACGAGGGCAAGCGGCTCTTTGGCAAACCCGGTTGGCTCGGTGCAGTTACCGAGTGGGCCGAGGCGCAAGTGAACGCCATGGGCCTTCACCTCACAGGGAGATTTCGACAGTTCAGCAATTCTCCTACATTCGCTTTATTTCGGTTCGAAACGGATGGTCCGGCGGTTTGGTTCAAAGCCGTAGGCGAGCCAAATCTCCACGAGTTCTCCATTACAACTGAACTCGCGCGACTGTTCCCCAGCTTTCTGCCACACGTGCTTGGTACGCGGCCAGAATGGCACGCCTGGCTCGCACTTGAAGCGCCGGGAACGCATCTCGGCAAAGCCTCGACCGTCACGTCGTGGAAGACGGCAGCGGTGGCCCTCGCTCAATTGCAGATTGCATCGTTCGGACAGGCCTTGCATCTCATTGACGCCGGATGCCGGGATCTACGTACTCATCGTTTGCGACTGGAGCTGACCCCGTTTCTCGAGCTGGCCACCGAGCTGATGGCGCTCCAAACGACCTCCTCTCCTCCGCCGATGTCCGACGGGGAGATTCAAACTCTCGGCTCACAGATCGAAGATGCTCTCGAAATTCTCGATAACGCGGCCATACCGAACACTCTGGGACACGCCGATCCGAACCCGCACAACCTTCTCGTAGAGCAGGACGAATGTGTATTTCTCGACTGGTCCGAGGCATTCGTCGGGCATCCGTTTCTTGCCACTGCCTACCTCGTCGAACACCTTCGCCGAGATCCTAAGAACGAGCTGTGGCGCAGCGAGGTTCTCGATGCGTACTCGGCCCCGTGGCGGCTCCGTTTTGATGAGGACGAGGTAATCGCCGCTCTCGAGGTCGCACCGCTGCTCGCCGCGTTCGCTTACGCTCGTCGCATCGCCACCCCGCAACAACGCGCCCTGTCAGTCGATGCAGAAACAACAAAGCTTATCCGAAGTCTCACCCGCAGAATGCGACGCGAAGCCGAATGCCAACGACGTAAGGACGACCTATGCAAGCCTTGAAACAATGCAGGGCAGCGCTGGGCCCTCCTCCCAGAATCTCTTTTTTCGCGAGAGCTTTTCTTGAATTCCTTCGCTTCGACTACCTTCTTGCCCGGCGCAACTTCAAGGCGCTCTACGACGGAGTACGCAATTACCCCGTCGGAACTCCCGCGCCCGGCGAAGCCGCCATTTCGTCGCTTATCCAAGCCGTCGACTACGCTGCCCTTTGCTACTACAAGCGAATTCTTTGCCTGCAGCATTCGGCCGCCGTCACTCGCCTCTTAAGACGATACGGCGTTCGCGCGCGGATGATCATTGGCGCGCAACAGCTCCCCTTTCAGATGCACGCGTGGGTCGAAGTCTATGGCCAAGTCGTGAACGATAAGCCCTACATGCGCGAAATGTACCAAGTTCTCGACGAGTGCTGAGGGTATGAGGAGACGGCCATGAGTGTTCAATTCGGTCGATGGAATTTCGACGGTCGGCCTTTGGAGCCAACGGCGATACACCAGGCTTCGTTATCCTTGGCTTCGTTCGGTCCCGATACTTCCGGAACTTATGCCGACGAAGGCTTTACCGTCCTGTATCGGGGATTTTTCACAAGCACCAGGGAGGTGAAGGACAAGCAGCCTCACCTTCTGTCCACAGGTGAGGTTCTAGTTTGGCAGGGCCGGCTCGACAATGGGAAGCAGCTCGCCGAGCCGTTGTCTGGCCGCGTCTCCGCCCAGGAATCAGACCTCGCTGTTGTTTCTGAAGCCTACGCGCGCTGGGGAACGGGCTGTCTTCCGATGCTCCTCGGGGATTGGGCGATTTCGGTTTGGGAGCCCCGAAGCCGAAGCTTGGTCCTCGCCAAGGATTTTCTTGGAACTCGTCCACTCTACTACTCACTGACGCCCGACTACGTTGCCTGGAGCAGTCTACTCGCGCCCCTCCTGCGAACCGCGAAACAGCCGTGTCGGCTGGATGAAGAGTATGTCGCTGGCTGGCTCTCCGCATTTCCGGCTACGACGGTAACTCCCTACCGAGAGATACGGTCCGTGCCGCCTGCTTCCTTCGTCCGCATCCGAAACGGGCGGGCGACCACAACCACCTTCTGGAAGTTCGATCCGGCGAAGCACTGCATCCTCAAATGCGACCAGGAATATGAAGAGTGCTTTCGCACGCTTCTCGCAGAATCCATTCGCCGGCGTTTGCGGTCGGACTACCCGGTCGTTGCCGAATTGAGCGGCGGCATAGATTCATCGTCCATTGTCTGCCTCGCTGATCACCTGCTCCGCTCTGGCAAAGCGGAAGCGCCAAGGCTCGATACCATTTCGTATTTCGACGACGCGGAGCCGAACTGGAACGAACGTCCCTATTTCACGAAGGTAGAAGAATTACGGGGCCGGGCGGGAGTGCACATCGACATGCACGACGATTCGAAGATCCCCTCGCCATACGGGTCCGATCGTTTTTTCCCCGTGCCCGGGGCACGTTCCGGCCGAAGCTCCAGTGCCGCGCGCTTTGCCTCTTCACTTTCCGAACGCGAGAATCGCGTCTTGCTATCCGGCATCGGTGGCGATGAGGTCGCGGGCGGTGTTCCGGCTCCGGTGCCGTATCTCACCGAACTTCTTGCGCGAGCTAGATTTCGTTCTTTCGCCGCGGAATGTACCGCTTGGGCCCTCGCCCAGCGACGACCGCTGCTTCATTGGGCAGCCGACATCGCCAGGGCGTTTCTGCCAGGATCGTTCGTGCGTACTCGAGAGCAGCGCGAATTCCTCTCCTGGCTCAACCCTAACTTTCGGCGACGGCAGCATCGCGCGCTCGATGGCTACCATCGTCCTCTAGGCCTTTTCGGCCCGCGCGCGAGCTTTCACGACAACCTGGAGACGCTTGAAGCGTTGCGCCGCCAATTTGCCTGCACGGGGCTCTCCGCCAACCCGCTCTACGAGAGGCGCTATCCCTATCTCGACCGTGATCTGCTGGAATTCCTCTACGCCATTCCTGCGAATCAGCTGCTTCGCCCAGGTCAGCGCCGTTCTCTCATGCGACGAGCACTCGCCGGAATCGTTCCGGACGAAATTCTGAACCGCCCCAGAAAAGCTTTCGTCGTGCGCAGCCCCATGGCAGCACTTGCCAACGATTATTCGAGGCTGCGAGACCTGGAGTGGGTTGCGGCTTCGCTTGGTTTTCTGGATCAGAGTGCCTTTTCTGGAGCGCTCGGTGCTGCGCGCGAGGGGCGTGACGTTCATGTCATCGCGTTGCTGCGCATTCTCGAACTCGAATACTGGCTCGAGCACCTACTTTCGAGCGGGCTCCTCAAACCGCAGCGTCTCGGAAACTCATTTGGCGCGCCCCGACGATCGGAATTTCAGATCTCTTTTCCTACGGAGGAACTATGAAGCACACACTCCGTCCGTTCGCTCTGCTCTTGTTCGCAGGAGCCTCGATGATGGTTGCACCGTCGCTGCCCCCAGCGGACTCCAGGCCTGTCCCGCAAAACACGAGCGAACTCGCCTATCACAACCATCCTCCGACTGAACCGCTTCCGGACACTCTCGACCCTGCCGAGTTTCGGGAAAATCGCGCTGCGTTTGTCGCTTACTCGTTGGCGGCACAAATCAAAGCGACGCTCTATCAACTGCCTTGCTATTGCCCCTGCAAACGAATGCACGGCCACCAAAGCCTTCTTGATTGCTACACCTCGAAGCACGGCGTGGCCTGTCCGACCTGTCAGAAGGAGCTCCTCTACTGCTACCACCGACTGCGCAAAAAAAGAGCGCGTCCCGAGTCGATTCGCGCCGACCTTGCGAAGGGGAAAGCCTGGTTCGTCTCAATCGAAAAAGAAACCGAACGATTTTTCCGGAAGAGAGAAGCCCAAGCAAAATGAGCCAGCTTTTTCCGGGTGCGAGTTTCCGTTGGCCAATCGGAAAGAAAGCAAACCGAAAGGAGGTGATTGATATGAAATACGAGAAGCCTGAAATCATTCTCTTGGCCTCGGCGCTGTCGAGCATCCAGGCCAAGAAGGGCTCAGGTATCAAGGACAGCGATTGTCCGGACGGAGATGGAACCTCCGTCAGAACACTCTGCGCCTACAAGGCGGATGAATAATCCCTCCCGGGGCGTTCTCTCCAGGAGGACGCCCTGGAATCTCGTCATTGCGAACGAAGGTAAAGTTCGAACCACCGCAGCATCCGGCGGGCTACGTCGAGCTGATTGGCGAAAGCGGAGTACTCGTGGCCTTCCCTTTCATACTTGACGTATTCCGCGGTCTTACCCAGTCTTCGCAACGCAACAAATATTTCATCGCCCAGGAAAGAAGGCACCGATGAATCTTCGTCTCCGTGGATCAGAAGGATCGGGGTCTGGACGCGATCCAGATAGAACAATGGAGAATTTTCAATATACCGCTCGCGATTTTGCCAGGGCGTCGCGCCCATGAGGTCCTGTCCAGTCTCCGCTGTCGAGGTGCTGAAAGCCGTGCCGTCGCGATTCATCTGTCCGTACGAACCGAGTAGGTTGCCAATTCCATTGGCTTCCAAAGCAGCCTTGAACCGCTTGGTCTGTACGATCAAGGAGAGCGTGCTGTATCCGCCATAGCTATGGCCCATCACGCCAAGGCGGTTGGGATCCGCAATTCCGATTTCTACAGCCCGGTTGACGGCGGGAAGCACAGTCTTCGCTAAATCAAGCATAGGTGTTCCTTCGTGCTGCGGCGCGTCCGGCATCAGAACCGCATACCCGCGCGTTGCAAGAAGCTGTGTATGGAAGTAACGCATCCCCCGTTCGAATCCGCCAAAGGTGTTTTTGTCCTCGGACATAGACGCGCCGCCATAAACCAGAACAACCAACGGGTAACGTCTTCCCGCCACATAGTCCGAAGGCAAGAGAAGCGAGCCCTCGAGATGCTTCCCGTCGTCATCGAGCCAGTCGATACTTGTCATTTGCCCGAGTTTGTATCGCCCGAGTTCGGGATTGAGATTGGTCAGCCGCTTGGCTCCTCGTCCTTCGACATCGGCCACCCAGAGGTCCGGAGGTTCGTTTGCGCTTTCTGTAATATAGACGACGATTCGCCCACCCGGCGCGATGGCGGCGAGACGGTTGTTCACGCCCGGCTGACAGGTCAGGCACGCGTTCGCTTCCACAAGAGCCGACGTCTTTCCCGAACGCAAATCAATGAAGTACAGTCCTTCGCGCTTGCTCTCGTTTTCGCGAGTCATCACCATTGTGGCTTGACCGCCTTCGATTGTTCCTATGAGGCTCGAAGATTGGCCGATCAATTGGCGGATGCTGTGCCCTGCAATTCGCGTCAGCTCTTCCGTCTTTCCGCTGACGGCGGAAGTTCGCCACAAATTCCCATAGCGCAGAAAATACAAAAACTCGCCATGGGGTTCCCACAGTGGAACGAGCGAGAAACTGCCCCGTCCGTTTTGCTTGGTCGGGTCTTGCTGATCCGCAAAGTGAGTAAGATTGCGAGCCGGGCCGCCGCTCAGCTGGATGGTGTAAATGTCCCGTACCTTCTCGGCCGCCCCCGTTGCGCGAAACGCGATCTGACCTCCGTCCGGCGAGAGGCTGAAGTTTCCCGTGAGGCCGAGCCGCACCCCAGACACAATCTGCCGGTCTTCCCCAGACGCGAACGTCAGAACGGAAAGACTGTGCAGGGACTGCTGAGATCCCGCGGCTTCAAAACGCTCTGGACTCGAATAAGCGACGCGTCGGCCATCGCTCGCGATGTGGAAGAATCCGATTCTTTTGCCGTGAACGAGCGTTTTCGCTTCGCCCGTTTTGACATCAATCCGTATAAGGTCGCGCAAGCTTTCGTCGAGATTGATCGGATCGGCCAGCGATTCGCCGGCTGGCGGAGGAGATACATAGAGGAGAGCCGTGGACTCCGAATCCGTTCGTGCCGGCGCGTGTGCCCCGACCTTCACGGCCTCCACGTACTGTGCGACCGACATTCCTTCGGGAACGCTGGTTACGAGCAGGCTTACGCTGTCCGGCATCCACTCGATGGCCTGTTGTGCGTGCATGCGCACCGCCACCTCCGAGACTTTTCGGAGTTTGTTCTTCTCGGCCTCCCAAATCCAAGCGCGCGCCTGATCCGTGCCGTCCCGGTCGGACAGGAAGGCAAGGTAGCGTCCGTCGGGAGACCAGGACGGAAGCCAATTCGAGCCCTTCCCTTCCGTTATGTTCCGTGTCGTTCCTGTGTCGATTTCCGTAATCCAGATGTCCGAAGCGAACGCGGATAGACCAACACCTGTTCGAAGCCAATCGTCGAAGTCGTCTCCTCTCGCTGCTCCTTCTTGCGCAACCCTTACCGTGTAGGCGATCCACTTCCCGTCCGGCGAAAAGGTCCGCAATCCGACCCCGAGCGATCGCATCCGCAAGATGGTTTCGATCGGAACGGGAGACGTCTCAGGAGTCTGCGCCCGGCCACTGATCGCAATGCCGACACAGAAAAACACGCACAAGCCGACCGTAACTGAATTTTGCGTCCGGTTCATGAGCTTGGGTAGCGTCAGAAGATCAGCTTGAGAGCGATCTGAACCGAGCGCGGTCCGCCGATCTGGTATAGAGAACTAAAGCCTCCGCCGCCCACAACCCCGCCGCTCAAGTATTGCCCGAGCATTTCGGTGGACAGACCGAAACCGCCGGTTCCGAATTGATTGTTGGGTTGTCCGAAGTTCGGGTGGTTGAGGACGTTGAAAAACTCAGTTCGTAATTGCAGCTTAACAGACTCGTGGATGGCGAAGTCCCTATGCGTAGCGAGGTCCCATTGCGTCGCGCCAAAACCCCGCAACGCGTTTCTTGACAAATTCCCCTGACGCTCTGGATTGCCGGTTGAAGGATCGAGCGGAGGATCCGTAAAGGCTGCGGGATTCAGCGCCTTTCCTCCAGGATATGAGGACCCGTAGAGATAGAGCGGCTGCCCCGGAACAATGTCGGGACGAATGTTGACCGATACGCCGGAGTCGAGCAGATCAAAGTTCACGTCGCTTATGTCAACCGGCGGAGCCGACCGCACAAGGATGAGCGAGTCGACCGACCATCCGCCCAGAATGGCTTTCGCCAATTTGCTCGCGCGGGGCGCGGGCACCTGATAGGTCAACCCGACTGTCATCGCGTTCCGAATGTCGAAATCCGAGCTTCCTCGGTTGTAGGAGTTTGCGCCGCCCGAATTTGAAACGTTCCCGACCGAACCGGCCGAAGCTGTGTCGATTGAATGTGACCATGTGTAAGACCCAAGGACCTGTAATCCGCGCGAGACCCGGCGACGGAATTCCACTTGCAATGCGTGATAGCTGGATTCAGCCGCGTTATCGACGAACTCTCCCACGGTTACGTCCGGATTGCTGGGAGGAGAGCTAAAGTATGTTGTCTGCAGCAAACGTCGTCCGGATGCGCCGAGGTACGAGACGGAAAGAACCTGATTTGTTCCGAAAGACTGCTCGATCGCGGCATTCCACTCGATCGTGTACGGGAGCTTTAGATTTGGATTGAAGGCGAACACATCCGCAAGACTAGCGGTTGCTGGGATCACAGGCGGAGCCGTTTGCGCAGCAGTATAAGGAAAAGTCACGTTGCGCAGAGCCTGCTGAAGTCCGAGCGGAGGGAAGGTCGACGCCAGAAGGTTTCCGGCTTCGGAACTGGCAAGGTCGTAGAACACTCCCGCACCAGCGCGAAGGACGGTCTGCCATTCGCGCGCCGAGCGCAGCTCATAAGCCGCGCCAAGGCGCGGAGCGAAGTTCCTGTAGGTTGTCTGGAAGGGCGGCGTTCCGGCCGGGGCAATGGCAAGGTTCGAAAGATCGCTCGGACTGTATCCGGTAACTGCTGTGATGTTCGGGCCGTCGATCGTCGATGGTGCCCAGTCGACGTCCCACCGCAGTCCATAAGTGACAGTCAGCCGCGGGAGCGTGTGCCACGTATCCTGTGCGTACAATCCCAGATTCCGGAACAAGAACGTCGGGTTGGCAACCGAAGCAACTCCTCCCCCGCGCGTCATGCCTTGGGTCGCGGTTGCGACGGTTCGAAAATTCACGCTTTGTCGGTATTCCGCTGGCGCGAGTTCGGGCCAGAGACGCCGGTAGTCCACGCCGAACTTCAAAGTGTGAGAGCCACGCTGGAGCGAGAAGCCGTCGACGAGATTGATCTGCCTTTGGACGATATGACTTACAAGTCCCACCGAATACTGCGAGCCAGCCGTCAAACTCGTGATTGCAAGCGAGAATCTGCCGTTACGTTCGTCAAATCCATCGGGAAAAGGCAGGACATCAAGAGGAACCGCACCTCGGAAAGAATCAAGAGCGGCCGCGGCCGATGCCTCCGTTCGGCTGTAGTTAAACCGAAGATCGTTTGAGGTGCGGGGCGACAAAGCGGCTGTCGCAGCGACAGTCCCCGTCTGTGTAGTAATCGAAGAGGTGCTCACCTGACTTAAGGGAGCCGCTCCGCTCGCGCCGCGATTTTCAACCGACGACGGTGAATAGTTGTAGCGGCCGAAAACGCTCCAATCGTTGTTCAATTTGTGATCCACGCGGAGGCTGTAGGCGTCGAGAGAGGCAGGATTCGAGTAGCTGGCGTTCAACTGCGCGATTCCGGTCGACACATCGTCCGGACCATTCGGCAATGGATAGGCGTTCAGGTACGGTTGCATCGCGGCTACCGCATTTTGCCGAGCGGCCAAATCGGGAACCGTGCTGAGAGTCGTCTGCGGCAGGCGCAGACGCAGCCCTTCGTAGGAAAGGAAGAAGAATGTCTGGTCCTTCCGGATCGGTCCGGCCAGCGTCCCGCCGAAATCGTTCTGCCGTTCTTCCGCCTTTGCCAGCGGCGGATTATTCGTGTAGCCGTTGAACCAATTGCTCGCGTCGAGCGCGTCATTCCGCAGATAGTCGAATGCCGTTCCATGCCAGCCGTTGGTTCCCGAGCGTGTCACGATGGAGATCTGGCCGCCCGGCGTGCGGCCGAATTCCGGCGCAAAAGTCGAAGTTTGGATGCGGAATTCCTGCATGGCGTCGACGGAAACCAGGCTGTTGGTTCCGCCAAGGGCGCTGAAGCCTCCGAGTGTTCCTGCAAGGCCATTGCCGCCCGCTTGCGCTGCTGCCACACCAACTCCAACGTTCGCGCTCACGCCATCGACCATCCAATAATTCGCTGCCGCACGCTGGCCGTTCACGCTGAACTGGCCATTGTCGAGGCTGTTCGTCGCACTCACGACGACTCCCGGCGCCATGTCGATGAGTGTCTGAAAGCTTCGGCCGTTCATCGGCAGGTTCTCGGCAAACTGCCGGTCGACGACCGTGCTCACGCTCGCGTCGCTCGTGTTGAGCATCGGTGCGCCCCCCTCGACTGTCACTGTCACCATCGAGGCTCCGAGAGGCATGGTGAAATTGAGGACCAGGGAGGACTGCACGTTGAGGATGAGATCAGGCTTTACGATGGTCTTGAAGCCGAACTTCGATACCTGAATCCGGTATGGACCGGGCGGGATGTTCTCCACAGCATAGAGGCCTTCCCCATTGGTAGTCGTCGTGAACTGCACGCGCGTCTCATCGTTGACCACAATCACTTCCGCACCTGCGA
>UEXQ01000315.1_pt1 | contig 16959 bp, 15 predicted proteins | sample 4301111 | NCBI WGS metagenome assembly UEXQ01 (sample SAMEA4773181, study PRJEB27434) | metagenome | biome: 2259; feature: agricultural soil; material: soil | place: USA | collected 2014-09 | depth 0.25 m
GACCGGAAGGCCGGCGACTCGAACTTCGGTAGTGACTCGCGTTTCGCCGGAGAGCAAGGCGACGTCGGTTGAGGTGCCGCCCATGTCGAACGTCAACACCTTTTGCAGACCTGCCAAGGAGGCTGCGAACTCGGCTCCTAAAATACCGCCGGCCGGACCAGAGAGCACGGTTCGAACAGGTTCTTCCGCCGCCCTTGTGGCTGAAACGATGCCGCCGTTCGACTGCATGACGCGCACGCTGACAGTTGTCTTCGCACTGGCGGACCGCCACGCAGAAGCGGCGCGACTTTCCGTTTCGCGAAGGTATGAGCTCATCACCGGAGCGAGGTAGGCGTTGATAACAGTCGTAGACGCGCGCTCGAACTCACGAAATTCCGGTAGAATTTCGTGCGAAACGGAGACCAAAAAGCCGGCGCGCCGCAAAGCTTTCGCCAAGTGGGACTCATGTTTTGCATTGCGAAAGGAAAAAAGAAAGCAAATCGCGACGGCATCAGGGCGGGTGCGACGAAGCAATTTCGTCAAGCGATGAATTTCCCGCGACGTGAGCGAAGTGATCGTGCTTCCGTCCGCTGCTACGCGCTCTTTGGCGCCAATACGCCGGTCGGCCGGGACGAGAACTTCCGGTTTCTGAAAGAGCAAGTTGTACAGTTTCGCGCGTGCCTGGCGGCCGATTTCGAGAACGTCTTCGAATCCTTCGGTCGTGATCAGGGCGACGCGACCACCTCGGCGCTCAAGCAGAGCGTTTGTACCAACTGTGGTGCCACAGATGAGGTCGAGCTGAGACGACGCCTTTCGACCAAGACTAGCGAGGACTTGCTTGAGAAGGTTCGTGACAGACGCGGCGGGCTGCCTTGGTTGCGAAGGAACCTTCAGGATTTGCAGTTTGCCGTCGCGGAGAAAAACGCAATCGGTGAACGTGCCGCCAGTGTCAGTAGCGATTCGCATGCGGCGGGTAGTTTACCTTGACGGAGGCAATGTTCGGAAAAGGTCGCGGGGATTACCCGAGGGGAAGTGATGCTGATGCATTGAGAGAGGCGTCCGCGAGGATTTGGTTCTTCAGGCGAGGATAAGCGGCCGCGGCGATCATCGCAGCGTTATCGGTAGAGAGCGCCAAGCTCGGAAAGTAGGACTTCAGACCGAGGGCAGTCGAGCGTACCTCGAACGACGCTCGCAGCTGACGATTCGCAGCCACGCCACCCGACACCAGGATTGCGGGCGTGCCCAGTTCTTCGGCGGCTCGCGTCGTGCGGTCCACGAGTTCGCGGACGACCGCGTTCTGGAATTCCTTCACCAGGCCGAGCGTTTTCGGCGAACACAGCGGCAGGAGTTGCTCAAATTTGCGTTCGCCGCGGGCGATCGCCGCTTCGCGCGCCTGAATCTCCAGAGCGTAATCGGGATTCTCGCGCAGATGATAGAGCACCGCCGTCTTCAAGCCGCTAAAACTGAAGTCGTAGGCGTTGCCTTTGATCTTGGTTGGGCCAAATTTAACCGGTGCCGTTGCTTGCAGGGCAGCCGCGGCCAGGCCATCTAAAATCGGACCGCCCGGATAGCCAAGCCCCAGCAGCTTGGAGACTTTGTCGTAAGCTTCGCCCGCAGCGTCGTCGCGCGTTTGCCCAATCTTTCGATAGGACCAAAGCGACGCGGCGTCGCCGTTCGCGCCGTCGTTCGTACGAACTTCGTAGAGTACGGTGTGCCCACCCGAAACGATCAAGCAGACTGCGGGAAGAGCCGGCACGATACCCGCTTTGTGAGCTTCCAAAAAAACCGCGTGAATGTGCCCTTCGAGATGATTTACCGGCACGAGCGGTTTGCCGAGCGTTTCGGCCAAGGTCTTGCCATATGTGATGCCGACGAGGAGCGAACCGACGAGGCCGGGACCGTGCGTCACGCCTATGGCGTCGACATCGCGCAAATCGAGCTTCGCATTTTCCAAGGCTTCGCGAACGACAGGCACAATCCGGCGCAAATGTTCGCGCGAAGCCAGTTCGGGGACGACGCCGCCATATTTGCGGTGAATGTCAATCTGCGAGGCGACGACACTGGAGAGAATCTCGCGGCCATCGGCCACCACCGCTGCGGCGGTCTCATCGCAGGACGATTCAATGCCCAAAATGCGGATGCTCATGCGGAGTCGAACAGCTCCTGATTTCATGCTATCACGTTGTCGTGTGGAAGCTTTTCGGCTCACGCACGTTACAGCAAGAATCCGATTGAAAATTTAGCCAGCTTCTTTAACCTGAACTACATGACGACATCCTGGGCTTCTCAAGCCAACGCCACGCCACCCATTAAGAAAGTCCGCAAAGCAGTTCTTCCCGCCGCCGGGCTGGGCACCCGTTTTTTGCCGGCGACAAAGGCGCAACCCAAAGAGATGCTGACGGTAGTGGATAAGCCGCAGATTCAATACGTGGTGGAAGAGTGCGTGGTCAGCGGCATCGAACACATCATCATCGTCACCGGTAAGGGCAAGAATTCCATCGAAGATCATTTTGACTACAACCCGACGCTGGAACGGTTTCTCGAGGAAAAAGGCAAGAAGGATCAGGCCGCGCTGGTGCGTCGGATCAGCGACATGGTCCAGGTGAGCTACACTCGGCAGAAAGAGCCGCTGGGATTGGGCCATGCCGTGCTCGTGGCAAAGGATCTGGTGGGCGATGAGCCTTTTGCCGTGCTGCTGGGAGACGTGCTGATTCCTGGCGACAATCCGGCCACGAAGCAGCTCATCAGCGTTTATGAAGCGACCGGCGTCGGCGCCATCGCGGTGGAGGAAGTTCCGCACGAGAAGACGCAGCTTTACGGAATCGTGGCGGGCGATCCTGCGCCGCAGGGTCAGTTTGGCGAGCGGCTGCTGCGAATCCGAGATCTAGTGGAAAAACCGAAGCCGGCGAATGCGCCATCGAATCTGGCGATTACTGGGCGCTACGTTCTTCCTCCGGCAATTTTTGCATGCCTGGAAAGGACCGAGCCTGGCGCGGGCGGCGAAATTCAGCTGACGGACGCAATGAAAATTCTCGCCAAAGAGCAGGGCTTGTGGGCGTACATCTACGAAGGAATTTCCTACGATGCGGGTGAAAAGCTGGGATTCCTGAAAGCGACCGTGGAACTTGCACTGCAGAATAAAGAACTTGGCGAAGCGTTTCGCGGTTACCTGAAGTCACTGAAGCTCTGACGCAGGAGGGTTTGCTTTACTTCTTCTTGGCCGGCTTCTTGTCCTTAGACTCCTTCGACGTCGAGCTATCCTTTGCGCTGGAGTCCTTCGCCTCGGACGAATCTTTCTTTTCGGACGGCGCCGTTTCGGTGGTTGCGCCGTCTTTCGTGCTCGATTTAACAGCGTAGTCGGTGACATACCAGCCGGAACCCTTGAACTGAATCGCCGGTGCTGTTAGCAAGCGCTCGACTTTGCCGCCGCAGTGCGGGCATTTTTTCAGATGCGGACCCGAAACATTTTCAATTTTCTCCGTCCGCTTGCCGCACTTCGCACATTGGTACTCGTACAGGGGCACTGCCAAACCTCCAAATGTGTGTGAAAAATGAAGTATATACCATGCGGCGATGCCGGGAAAACGCGTGCTAGACTGCTCGCATGGAGCCGTCACCTAACGGGCCCTCTGGTTGCCTGTACCTCGTCGCGACGCCCATCGGCAATCTGGAAGACATCACGCTGCGCGCGTTGCGCATCCTGAAAGAAGCCGATCAAATCGCTTGCGAAGATACGCGGCACACGCAGAAACTGCTGCACCACTACGGTATCGCGAGGCCGTTGGTCAGCTATCACGAACACAACGAGATGACGCGGGCGCCGGAACTGGTGCTGGCGATGGAGCAGGGGGCACAGATCGCCTTGGTCAGTGATGCGGGCATGCCGCTGGTGAGCGATCCGGGTTATCGGCTGGTGGCGCTGGCGTTGCGCCATCGTTTGCCGGTTGTGCCCGTTCCTGGTCCCTCTGCTTTGCTGGCGGCACTTTCGGCGTCGGGATTGCCGAATGAGGAGTTCCTGTTCGCGGGATTCCTACCTGCGCGCAGCGGCGAGCGGAAACGCGCGCTGGAGCGCCTGAGAATTGAAGACCGGACGATTATTCTCTACGAGGCGCCTCACCGGATCGAAGACGCTGTTGCGGATGCTCTGGAGGTTCTGGGCGACCGACCGGCCTGTCTGGCGCGTGAAGTGACGAAGCTGCATGAGGAATTTCGGCGCGGCACACTGTCAGAAATTGCCGCTTCCCTTTCGGGAAAACCTGCGCGAGGAGAAATTACGCTGCTGATCGGGCCTGTTCCCGCCGAACAACGTGCGGCGCAGCGTGACACCTCGCAAAGTCTCGCCGAACGCGTGGACGAGCTCATCCATCAGGCTAAACTCGATCGGAAGGAAGCGCTGAAACTCGCCGCAAAGGAGCGCGGGCTTACGAAACGCGCTGCGTACAGCGAATTGCACTTGGATTTGAGCGAGCCCAAGGCATAAAGCGCGCTGCTCTGCTGCCGTCCGCTAGGCTGCCGATTCCGAGCGGAAAACGCGCTGAAACCGTGGTCCGGTAAACTGAACACCGACTAATCTCTCGCCCGGCCCCGCTGCCAGCGAAACATGAACCACACGCCCGCGCGTCGCGAAGTTGGTGTCTTCCCGTTTCCAAGCCTGCTGAGAAGATGTAGGAATGCGGATATCTATATCGGCGCCGATCGGCAGGTCAAACCGCGAAAGGAACGCGGCGCCGCCGCGACAGAGATTCTCGCTGGAAGTTTCTTCGGTGAAGACCACGCCGCGGGAATCGCGGCCGGTGACTTGCATCGGCAGGCGTACGGCGATTCGGCGCTCAGTTCGCTGCTTCGAGAGGTGCGTGCTCGGTTGCATCGTCAGCCGGCTCCTCGTGCGACACGCTTGCGTGCTGAACAGTACGCGCGACGGACTGGCTCTCGAAAAAACGTTCCACAGCATCGAGCACTTCGCTGGGAGTCCGTGCCGCGTGAACCGTTCGTCTTAGTTCGCTGCCGTTCCCCACGCCATGCGTGAACCAGCATGCGAACTGCTTCATTTTGCCTATGGCATCCGGCTGATTGGCAGCCCGAATCTCTTTGTAGTAGCCAGAGAGTAAACGGTGGCGGTCAGAGTCGGTAGGCTGCCGGTAAGAGCCCGTTGCCTGATATTCCGCCATCTGGGAGAAGATCCACGGATTAGTCGCTGCTGCGCGGCCGATCATTACGGCGTCGCAATTCGTTTCGGCAACGATGCGTGCGGCGTCTTCCGGCGTTTGAATGTCTCCGTTGCCGATCACGGGAATTTTGACGGCCTCTTTTACCGCGGCGATGATCTTCCAATCGGCACGGCCCGCATAACCCTGCACGCGGGTACGCGGATGCGCTGCAACTGCTTCGACGCCGATTGCTTCGGCCAACTTCGCAACTTCCACGGCAACGATGGATTTGTCGTCCCAGCCGGCGCGCAATTTGATCGTGAGTGGAATTCTGACAGCGGCCCGAACAGCACGGAAGATCTCACCCAGGAGTTCGAGGTCGCGCAGCAAGCCGGAGCCGCCACACTTAACCACTTTTTTCGCCGGGCAGCCGAGATTGATGTCCACCGCGTCGAAGCCATGATCCTCGACCATCTTCGCGGCTTCGGCCATGATCTGCGGATTCGCGCCAAACAACTGCGCGGTGATGGGATGCTCGTCAGGCTGAAAATAAAGGTAACGCAGAGTCTTCTTCGCGCTTCGAGTGATTCCCTCGGAGCTGGTGAACTCTGTCATCAGCAGGCCACAGCCGCCCAAACCGCGGATGACGCGCCGGAAAAGGGTGTCGGTTACGCCGGCCATCGGCGCCAGCACCGTCGCAGGTCGTATGGTCAGGTTTCTGACCTTGTATTCGGCGGGAATCATTGCTTCCACTTTAACGCAGCTCAGCTTCCTTGGCTGGCCTTTTCGATGGCTTGTTGCAGAGGCAGTTGAAGGGATGTTTGCGCCGACGGTGTTGCCGAGGTAGAGGGCTCCGTTTTCGCTGGCGGCTGGAGATAGCGATCAAGTTTCAGAAATTTTCGCTGTAACGCACCGCTGTAGATCGACCACTCTTCGTCGCCGGATTCTCCCGCCAGCGCTGCGCGAGCCGCAGCCATTTTGGAATCGAGATCGTCCAGATAGTGAAACACCAGCGCTTCGCGAATCATTGGTAGCTTCGGCGAGCCAAACTCGTACTCTCCGTGATGACTGATTAGCAAGTGCTGCACCACGGTTTTGAGTTCCGCAGGAAAGCCTTCGATCTTATCGATGGCCTTTGCGACCGTCTCCACTTCCATCACGATGTGGCCGAGCAGCTGGCCCTCGGTTGTGTAGCCGATAGATCGCTCGTAGCAGAGTTCATCGAGCTTGCCGACGTCGTGCAAAATTGCGGCGGTAAGCAGCAAATCCACATCGAGCTCGGGCTGATAGTGCGCAGCGACCTGCTTCGCCAGGCCGCACAGCCCAACCACGTGCTCCAGCAGTCCTCCGAGATAAGCGTGGTGCATAACCTTTGCCGCCGGTGCTCGCTTGTACCGCGGCGCGACGGCCGGATCGCACAGGATCGCGAGCACCAGCTTCTGCAGCCAGGGATTCCGGATGGACTGCCCGTGGGCCATCAGCTCCGCCCACATTTTCTCCACGTCTTGCCTGGTGTGCGGTAGATAATCCGCCAGGTCAATCTCTTCCGGCTTGGCCTTGCGAAGCTGCAAAAGCGCAAGCTGCGTGCGGTCGCGATACAGCTCGACGCGAGCTTCGACCTTGACGATATCCTCGCGTGCGACTTCCTGAGCAACGACTTCGAACTTCGTCCACATGCGCGCTTCAACTGTGCCGGAGCGATCGCACAACTCGAGCCGGAGGTACGGCTTACCTTCCTTGGTGTTGCGCAGCTCTTTAGCGCTTACCAGGAAGAAGCTTGTAATCGTCTGTTCGCTCGTCAGGTCAGAGACAAACGCTTTTTTCATTGGCCGGAGGCAGCGCCGGAGCGCTTGCCGAACAAAAGAAACTTTTTGCGGCCCTTCTTGGCCTTGGTCGCTTCCGGCGTGGAGTTCACTTCCTGAATTTCAGAGTTGCCGCCACCCGCCAGTTCGGCGTAGCCCGGCTTGATCACCACGTAGCTCTGCTCCCGCAGAGTCTTCAGGTATTCGCGGACGGCGGGCTCCAGCTTCTCGTTGTAGAGGCGGTCCATGATTTCGCTCTTGACCTTGTCGAAACCCTGCTCGCCTTCGTCATAGTGTTCGAGAACCTGAAAAATCAGATAACCCTGCTTGGTTTCGATTACATCGGTCAATTCGTTGCGCTTCATCTTGAACACAACATCTTCCAGTTGCTTGGCCAGCTCGCCGCGCTTGAACATTCCGATGTAGCCGCCCTGCTCTTTCGTCGTTCCATCAGAAAGACGCTTGGCAATTTCGCCGAAGTCTTCGCCGTCCTTCACGCGCTTAAGGGCCGTTTCCGCCTTTTTTCGCAGGTCGGGCAGTTCGGTGTCTTTCTTGCCGTCGGTGTTCACAATGATTTCGCGGAGCGCTACTTGTTCCGGCCGCACGAATTCGGTCTTGTGCCCATCATAGTATTTCCGCGCATCACTCTCGCCGATGGAAATGTGTGAGCCAACTTCCTGGCTCACGACCTTTTGCGTCAGGATACGATTGCGGATGTTGTTCTTGAAGTCTTCCCAGTTCAGGCCCTGACTGGAAACCGCCTTTTCCAGCTCATCCATGTCCTTCAGCTTGTTCTGAATCGGATCTGGTCCAATTGCTTGATTACTTCGGTTTCGACGCTGATGCCCAGGTCCTTGCCGCGCTGTGCCAACAGCGCCTGGTCAATCAGGTCGCGGAGAGCGTTCTTTTTGCGTGCTTCCAGCTCGTTTTGCAGCTGTTCGGGCGTGCACTTTCCCTGGCAGTCCTGTCGCGTCTCTTCTTCCGTCTGCGCCATGGACTTTTCGTATTCCGTGCGCGTAATGATCTCGTTGTTCACGCGAGCGATGATCTCTTCCACCACGGCGCCGCTGCTCGGATTCGGCTTGACCGCCGGAGGCGCAGGCTTCGGCTTCGCCTCTTTCTCTTTGGCCGGCTGCTCCGTTTCTGGCGCCATTTTCGGTTGCTCCAGAGTTGGAGCGGGGGGCGGCGTCGGTTGTTGTTTAGGATCTTGCGCAGCCAGCGGCGCCGCCAGCAGGACGACCAACAGGACGCCGCAAAGAGCCATTTTCCGCCCTTGCCTTAAGACCGAGTTGCTCATTCAATTGCCTCTCTCTGCATTCAGTTTAGCCCTGCCCTTGAAGCCCGAGCAATACGTTTCTGAGCGCTCCTACGACCGGCTCGCCGCGTTGCAGTTCGATCCACAGGACGCCCGAAGGGTCGAGCCGGATTCCGTCGCGCGACCGCACTACGCTGACCAGGGTAGCCGGATCCAGTGGAGTTTCAGGATGGAGTCGGACCGCCAAACGGTTCCCCTGCCGTTCGACGGCCGAAATGCGCAGCCGTTCGCAGATGGTTTTGAGGGCGGCGTACTCCAAAAGGTTGGTCACCGACGATGGCAGCGAGCCGAAACGGTCTTCCAGTTCCTTCGCTACGTCGGCCTTTTCCTCGTCCGTCTTGATGGACGAAATGCGCTTGTAAGTCCGCAATCGCAAGTTTTCGCTAGGAATGAAATCCTGCGGAATGCGCACATCGAGGCCCAGACTCAATGTGGTGCGCAGCTCCGGCGCGGCCTCTTCGCCTTTCAACTTGGAGACGGCCCTTTCCAGCATTTGCGTATAAATGTCGAATCCGACCGCTTCAATGTGGCCGTGCTGCTGCCGGCCGAGCATGTTTCCTGCGCCGCGCAGTTCCAGGTCAAGCGCCGCGATGCGGAAACCGGCACCCAATTCGCTGAATTCCTTCATGGCGGAAAGTCGCTTGCGTGCCACTTCCGAAAGCACGGTCTGCGGCGGCACCAGCAGATAGGCATAGGCGCGCTGATTCGAACGACCCACGCGACCGCGCAACTGATACAGCTCTGACAATCCGAGGCGGTCCGCGCGATTGATCAGGATGGTGTTCGCCCGGGGGATGTCCAGACCGTTCTCGACAATCGTGGTTGCCACCAGCACATCCGCCTCATCGCGGATAAACTTCAGCATCACCGCTTCGAGTTCTTTCTCGCCCATCTGGCCATGGCCGACCACCACGCGAGCCTTCGGCACCAGCTTCGACACTAACGAAGCCAGCGAATAGATTGACTCGACGCGATTGTGGATAAAGTACACCTGGCCGTCGCGCTCCATCTCGGTCTCGATGGCTTTACGCACTAATTCTTCGCTGAATGACGACACGGAGGTCTGAATCGCCAGCCGATCGCGCGGAGGAGTTTCGATAATGGACATGTCGCGCAAGCCGACCAACGACATGTGCAGCGTGCGAGGAATCGGCGTCGCCGAAAGCGAAAGTGCGTCGACGTTCTTGCGCATCTCTTTCAAGCGTTCCTTGTGCGCCACGCCGAAGCGCTGCTCTTCGTCAATGACCAGCAGACCCAAGTCCTGAAATTGGACGTCCTTCGAAAGCAGCCGGTGGGTCCCGATCACTACATCCACTTTTCCAGCTTCCAGCTCGCCCAGCACTTTTTTCTGCTCGGCGGCTGTCCGGAACCGGCTTAGCATTTCGATCTTCGCGGGAAACGCCGCGAATCTTTTCCTAAACGTTTCGAAGTGTTGGAAGGCAAGCACCGTTGTGGGGGCCAGTACTGCAACCTGCTTCCCGTCGCCAATCACCTTAAACGCGGCTCGCATGGCCACTTCGGTTTTTCCGTAGCCCACATCGCCGCACAATAACCTGTCCATCGGCGTGGCTTTTTCCAGGTCCTTCTTGATGTCAGCGATTGCAAGATTCTGGTCGTGCGTCTCCTCAAATTCGAAGGCATCCTCGAATTCCCGCTGCCAGTTCCCATCCGCAGAAAACGCAAATCCCTGCGCGGTCTTCCGAGCCGCATACAACGCCAACAACTGCTCCGCCATGTCTTCCAGCGATTTGCGGACTTTCGCCTTGCGTGTGTTCCAGCCTGTTCCGCCGAGTTTGTCCAGCGGCGGCGGCGCGCCTTCCACCACGCGATAGCTCTGCACCAAATCCATGCGCTCCAGCGGGACGTACAACCGCGCCTCTTCCGCATAGCGCAGCAGCATGAATTCCCCACGCCGACCGTCAGACTCGATCCCGCGCAATCCCTCGAACTGTCCGATCCCGTGGTCGACGTGGACCACAAAGTCGCCCGGCTTCAGGTCCGCGAAGTCACTGAAAAATCCCGATGTGCGAATCTTACGCGTCGGTCGCTCGACTTGCGGCGCAACGTCAAACAGATCCGCGTTCCCGTAAATCGTCAGCTTCGCATCGGGAAACGTCGTGCCTTCGCCGAACGGCGCACGCACCAGCACCAGGCCTGCCGATTCGCTCGCGCTTTCCGCAATAAATCCCGCCGCAGCGCTTTCCGATTCGCCCAACACATACGGAACTTCGTATTCGCGGCAAATGTCGGCAAACCGTTCCAGTTCGCCGGTGCTCGCCGCCGTCAGAAAAACCGTGCCGCCCTCGGCCAGCTGCGACTTCACATCGCCAAGACATGCCACTACGTTGCCGTGAAACCGTGTGCTTCGCCTCGAGGCCAGATGGAGTCGCTTCGCCTCGTCGGCAGCCAGCCCCAACTCTTCCAAATCAACGCGCGTCGCGAGTTGCAGCGCCAAATCAAACTCTTCTTCGGTCCAGAAGAATGTCGCCCCGTCCGGTGAATTCGCTGCGCCCAGTTTTTCGTACGACTCAGTTGCGTCGCGCAGGACATCGACAACACATGTCTGCACCGCCGCTGGCTCGTTCGCAAAAATCACGGGCTCCAACGGACTCGCCGACAATTCGAACAAGCTGCGCACGCCAATCGCGCCCGCCGGTCCCCAATAGGTCGGCAGTGGCCAAGCATCCGCGTCCGCTTCGCGCGCAATCTGCCATTCCGTCAGCGGGAGCACCACCGTTCGGTTCACCGGCGCGACCGAGCGCTGCGTCCGGGGGTCGAACTCGCGAACGGACTCCACGGTGTCACCCAGCAATTCCACGCGCACCGGCCGCGGCGCTTCCGGCGAAAAAATGTCCACGATTCCACCGCGTACGGCAAACTGCCCCGGCAACTCGACCATTTCAGTGCGCGCGTATCCGGTCGCACCCAAATGCGCGAGGAAGTCTTGCAGCGGCACGTCCTTGTCTTTCTCTAGCACGCGCGTCAGGTCCGCGTACTCCGATGCCTCGCGATATCGCCAAAGTGCCGCAGCCACCGGCGCGATCACCAGCGACACTTCTCCCGCCGCCAGCCGATAGAGCGTCGCCGCTCGCCGCTCCAAAATGTCGGCGTGTGGAGCTCGCGATTCCCACGGCATTGTGTCAAACGCTGGCAGCACGGCTACGCCACCCATCGCGCCGGGAAATACCGAAAACCAGAACCGCAATGTCTCCGCAATCGCTTCCGCTTTCTTATTGGACTCAACCAACAGAAATGCTGGTCGCCGCAATTCGTGCGCGACGTGGGCAACCGTGATCGCTTTCGCCAGCTCCGTCAGGCCGGCACACCCCGCCGTTTTCGCACCGCCGCGCAGTGTAGACAACACACCTTCCAGCGCGGGCTGGCGCACCAATGTCTCAAGTCGCTCGCGTACAACCGGTAGAATCATTTGAATGAATTAGGAATTGCTGCCGTTAGAACCGTCCAGCTTTCGAATCTTTTCCACCATAGCCGAAGTGGAGTAGCCTGCGACCACCGGCACTGAAACCACTTGGCCGCCCGCGGCTTCTACTTCTTCGCGCCCGATGATCTGATCGCTCGCCCAGTCGCCGCCCTTCACCAAGACATCCGGCAACAACGCTGTGATAATCTCCCGCGGGGTGGGCTCATCAAAAATCACTACGGCGTCGACGCACTGCAGCGCCGCCAGCACTTCCGCTCGTTCCTGCTCCGGCACGATCGGGCGGCCAGATCCCTTCGCCTCGCGTACGCTGCGGTCACTGTTCACGCCCACGATCAACACGTCGCCCAGCGCGCGCGCCTTCTCCAGAGTTTCCACGTGTCCCGGATGCAGGAGGTCGAAGCAGCCGTTGGCGAACACCACCCGCCGGCCATTGCGTTTCTCCCGTCCAAATCGGAGAATCGCTTCATGCAAACGCAAAATTCGCCCGCTCAACGAGACTCCAGTTCCAACCGCACTTCGCCCGCTACTTCACTCGCTTCCGGATTTTATCACGCACTGGTCAAACCGACTTTTTCGGCGATTTCACTCCAGCTTCAATTTGCGCGATGAGCGGCCGCGCTCTCCTGCAAGCAACAGTTGGCATCCTGCTCTGCGCGCTTGGCTACTACCTGGCTCATCGCGAGTTTTACGAAGTCCACAGCGTGCTCGCCACTGCCGGCGGCTGCCAACTGGCAACGGACATTTACGAACCCCGCTCCGGCTCCGCCGTGGGCTCCGTCATTCTTTTCCACGGCCTCGCCGCCAACAAAAGGGTCATGTCCTTCAACGCACAAGAGTTCGCTAACCAAGACCTTCGGGTTTTCGTGCCGGACCTGCCAGGGCATGGCCGCACGCCCGGCCCCTACTCCGCAGATCGCGACGACTCCTGCGCTCTCTCACTCGTGCGCGACCTGGGTGCTCGCAAAGCCATCATCCCGGAACGCACCATCCTTGCAGGCCACTCTCTCGGCGGAGCCATCGCCATCCGCACTGCATCGCAATTTCCCGTCGCAGGAGTCATTGCGCTTTCGCCGGCGCCCATGCGCGTGCTGCCCGGCTTTTCCCCGGAAATGGTCCCCTTCCACAACGTTCCTGTGCTCCCGCAACATTCGCTCATTCTTACGGGCCAATGGGAGCCTGGCCCCCTCAGGTCGCTCGCGCAGGAACTCGTCCGCCCATCCTTATCACCTCCCGCCACCACACCTGCGCCTGCATCTACCAGCAAATACGAGATGGTCCCGCACACGACTCACGTCAGCATCCTTTTTTCCCGCAAGACTTTTGCAGAACTCCGCGCTTGGACTTCGCAGCTTCTTGGCACCAATCCCGACGCCCCCTTCCCCGGCAATATGCCCGCGCTCGGCTGCATCCTCGGCATCGTCGGTCTTTGCATTCTTGTGCCGCCTTTCCTTCGGGAAATGAACGCTTCGCCAAAATCTGCGCGGGCCAACCCGACATTCACGCCGTCATTTGCGAAAGCCTTGCTAATCGCGACCACCGTAGCGCTCGCTGTCGCTCTGCTGCTCGCCTCGCGTATTGTCCCTGTCCACTTCGCCCGCGTGTTCAATGGAGATTATCTCGCCGTCTTTCTCTTTCTTACTGGTTTCGTCGTTCTGGCTGTCTCCTACAGAGCCCTGCCCGCGCTAAAGTCACTTCTGCCTTCTTCCCTCACCTCCACTTGCGCATCGGCTCTCGTCCTGGTTCTTCTTTTCGCTGGCTGGTTCGAACTCACCCTTTATGAAGCCTGGTTCACTCCCGCCCGCTGGCTCCGCTTTCCTCTGCTCCTTCTTCTTTTGCTTCCCTGGCACTTGGCCGAAGAAATCCTTCTCGGCCCGCCTGCGTCTTCCCCCGATCTGCGACGCCTCGCCAAAGCGTGCGCTCTGCGTTCCGGCATTTACGTCGCCTTGTTTCTCGGGATTCAATATCTGCATTCGGGAGCCATCCTACTCTTCCTCCTTCTCGCTTACTTCGTCGTCTTCACGGTACTCCAGCGCCTCGCGTGCGACCTCGTTCGCTTCAGGACACAGTCCTCTGCCGCCGCCGCAATCTTCGGTGCTATACTCCTCGCTGCTTTCTCCCTTGCGATTTTCCCCATCGTATAGGGCCCCGGCATCGAAGCTCTACGTGCTGCGTAAAGCTTCGAAGAAAGCAGCGCGGCCGCTCACCTACATCTGGCAGTACGTGCGCGCCGTACCAGGTCAGCGAGAAAAATCATGGCAGAAATCGCAATCGTCGGTGGTGGTCCGTCCGGCTCCATGTGCGGCGCAGAACTCGCGCGCGCTGGCCACTCCGTAAAAATCTTCGACGAACATCTGGCCTGGGAAAAGCCCTGCGGCGGCGGCCTGACCCACAAAGCCATTCAGCGCTTTCCGTTTCTGCTCGACAACGCTTATCCCAAAAAGCTCATCCACTCCATCGGATTGATCGCCAGCAACGAGCAGCGCGCTACGCTCGACATGCCGCACCCGATCGTTATCTATTCCCGAACCGTTCTGAATGGCCTTCTCCTCGACCGCGCGCGCGAAGCCGGCTGCGAAGTTCGCCGCTCGCACATCGTTTCCGTAGACACCTCCGCCGAAAAACCGCGCTACTGCGTAGACGGCGAATGGCATACAGCTGATTTCCTCGTTCTTGCCGCTGGCGCGCGCAATCAACTTTTTCCCGAAACGCGTCCGCTTAAGAAGGACGAACTCGAAATCACGCAGGGTTATTTCATTCCGCAGGTCGAAGACTCCATCATCATCAAGTTTCTCCCGCACTTTGACGGCTACATATGGTCCTTCCCTCGCTGCGATCATTTATCGGTTGGCATTTGCGGCAGCATGGCTTCGCACAATCAGTCCGAATTGCGTCAACATCTTCAAGTTTTTATCGGCAAGCAGAAATTCAACATGGACGGTGCCCGTTTCTACAGCCACGTCCTGCCGTCGCCGCAGGTGCCGACGCTTTCGCAGCGCACCGTGGTTGGCAAGAACTGGGCGCTCGTCGGGGACGCCGCCGCTTTCGTCGATCCGCTCACCGGCGAAGGTCTCTTCTACGCGATGCGCTCCGGCGAACTGCTGGGCAAAGCCATCGCCGAAGGCAACCCTCAGATGTACACCGACTGGGTGCGCGCAGCGTTCTCCAGCGAACTGGAGTTCGCCGCGCGAATTGTACGGCGCTTCTATCGCGGCACTTTCCTGGGCACCGCCGTCACCACACGCATGGTCCAGTTCCTGCGCCGCAGTACCATTTTCCGCCAGCTGATGGCGGACATTTTCAGTGGCACGCAGGACTACACAACCCTAAAACAGCGCGTCGTCGGTCATCTCGGCATGACTCTGAGCGACTTCGTCACTTCGGTTTTGAATGTGGACACTCCGGTTGCCAAGCCCCGCCCCGGATCTGTCCCCGTTCCATAAGATAGACGGTAGCCTTGGCCCTCGCCTCCGATCCTCCCTATGCGTTCCCCGAATCCACATCCTGAAGACAACTTTCGCCTCCGGGGCGAGGCTATCACTCGCCTCGATGTCTTCAGCGACGTCGTCCTCGGCATTGCGCTCGTGCTCCTCGTCGTCTCGCTCGCCATTCCACGTAGCTTCAGCGATCTCCGCTCTCCGACGCCCGCGTTCACCGCTTCCGCCATCTGCTTCTTGATGCTCGTTAATGCGTGGTATTCGCACTACGTTTTCTTCCGGCGCTATGGCCTTAGCGATCGGTGGACGGTTCTACTCAACGCTGCCCTGCTCAGCATCGTTCTTTTCTGCGTTTACCCTCTGAAATTTCTTTACGGAACACTATTTGCCTCACTTGTCCGCGTCGAAGAACTCTCTCCCCGCTTCGCCGCAGCCATCCAGATCAACGGCATGATGGTGCTCTACGCTCTCGGCTTCACCGCCACGTTCTTCCTCGTCGCCGCCCTCTATTGGAACGCGTGGCGCCAAAGAGAGCCGTTGACCCTCAATGGCGTCGAACGCCTCCTCACCATCTCCTCCATCGTGGACGCGTTCGGCATGGCCGCCGTCGGCCTGCTCGCTTGTCTTGCTGCTCTCGTCCTTCCCACTTCCTGGGTGCTGTATTCCGTTCTGCTCTATTTCCTCATCCTTCCATGGAAGGCTCTCAATACCATGTATTTTGGTCGCAAGGCACGCCACCTTCGTAATTTCATCTACCCACAGGTTGACCCCACGTTGAACCCCTAGAAACGCTGGTTACGCAGATCGCGGCAGCTCTGGGCCAGTGTCCCGGAGACCTGGTCTGAACGGAAAAGTCTTCCAAAAGTTCTGTGAAAAACGTGAAAAAAAGCGGGCAACGGTACCCTTGCCGCCCCATTTTTTGCTAAAGGGACGCTGAACTGTGAGCCTTCACATCTTGTAGCGGCCCATGTCCTCGTCGGAGAGGCCTTCGAGCCAATTGCGGAGCTGTTCGTTGGTGGTGCGCTCGGTCAGAGCGCTGGAAACTTTGGAGTTCTTCAGCACCTGCTCGTCCACAAAAATCGGGCAATCCATGCGGAGGGCCAGCGCCAGTGCGTCGCTCGGCCGCGAATCAATCGTCATCATCTCGCCGTCGCGCTCCACACAGATCAGCGCGTAAAACGTGTCGTCTTTCAGGTCATTCACTACAATCTTGTCCACCCGGACGTCGAAGCCGAGAAACACGTTCTTGAGCAGATCATGCGTCATCGGCCGCGGTGTCTGCACTTTCTCAATCTCCAGCGCGATGGCATTCGCTTCGTATACGCCTACCCAGATTGGTAATACCGCATTTCCCTGCACATCCTTGAGGACCACGATTGGCATGTTGGTCACCGGATCCATCATCAAACCGCGAATCTTCATTTCGAGTTCCATCGCGCCCTCCTGTCCAGTTTGTATCACTGCGCAGGCCTCGCGACAATACGCATTTTCAACTGTGCTGGATGGATGAATCTTTCCGTCATGGCCAGCTGTAGCCGAAACGAAACTCTAGCGACGCCGCGTGTTCGCCGAGGAGACTGTTGGGCGTGCAGCCCGCGACCCGAACAGGAACGTAATGGCCGAGAATATCGGTCGCGGCCGAACTGAAATTCACCACGCGGTTACAGGACGTGTGTCCGTACCACTGGTTTTCTTTCTTCGATTTCCCGTCCACGTGCACTTCAAAAATCGCGCTCTGCAGCTTCCCCAGCTCGTCCAACTGGATCGCTCGCTGTCTCTCCAACAGCACGGCCAATCGCCGACGCTTCTCTTCTTCCGGAATCGCATCCGCCATCGAGGC
>UEXQ01000399.1_pt1 | contig 16957 bp, 15 predicted proteins | sample 4301111 | NCBI WGS metagenome assembly UEXQ01 (sample SAMEA4773181, study PRJEB27434) | metagenome | biome: 2259; feature: agricultural soil; material: soil | place: USA | collected 2014-09 | depth 0.25 m
ATCGTGAACCGTGCAGATGTTGGCGTGATTCAGCGCGGAGGTGGCCAGTGCTTCACGGCGGAAGCGTTCGAGAGCTTGCGGATTATGCGCGAGATCGTCGGGAAGGAACTTCAGCGCAACAGCGCGCTCCAGGCGCAGGTCGTGGGCTTTGTAAACCACACCCATCCCGCCCGCGCCTAGTTTTTCAAGAATCCGATAGTGCGAGATGGTCTGGCCGATCATCGCTCTGCAGCACTCTCAAAAAAAGCCAAACCTAAAGCGTCTGATCCTCGGAGCCCGGACTGCCAAAAGCTTCGCTCGCCCGGCGCCGGTCCGCCTTCGGCGGCTTCGGCGTTCCCACGACCGTAAGCATACGCGTTCCTTCGCCGTATGCGCCGTCGGCGGGCATCGCTTCCTGTTCGAGAATGATGTTCTTGCTGCAGATCGTGCAGACCATCGAGCCGAACGCTTCGCCATCGGCTTTAAGGAAGCGGTTAAAGCGCATCACGCGCCCGCAGCACACCGGAATCCAGACTTTCTGGGAACTGTCTGCACTCATAGGCCGCTTTCACCTTTCAGGTGGGCAAAGTATATACCGGAAATGCGTCATTCCGCGAACTCCCGGTCAGCCCGGAAAGTCTTAGATTAGTGAAGTCAGCCGCGCACGGAAGTTTTCAGGCTCGCACGTTAAAGTTAGAGCTGGCGGTGGGTGAATTTCTTGCCCGATTTGTAATCGGCGACGGTTTGCCCGGAGCCGCGCAACTTGTATTTATAAGTCGTGAGCCCCTCGAGACCCATCGGACCGCGTGCGTGCAGCTTGCCGTTGCTGATGCCGACTTCCGCTCCAAGCCCATACCGGTAACCATCGGCAAAGCGCGTGGAAGCGTTGTGGTACACCCCAGCGGCATCCACTTCATTCAGGAAACGTTCTGCGGCGGCGGAATCTTCTGTAATGATCGCCTCGGTGTGGCTGCTTCCGAATTGATGGATGTGCTCGATGGCGTCGTCCAGCCCATGCACAACTTTTACAGACAAGATCAGGTCGCCATATTCGGTAGCCCAATCACTCTCGCTGGCAGCATCTACTCCTGACGGCACAATCGCTCGGGTGCGTTCGCAGCCGCGCACCTCCACTCCGGCAGCGCGCAGCTTTTCCATCATGCGCGGCAGAAATTCCATAGCGACAGCCGCATCCACAAGTAGAGTCTCCGCCGCGTTACATGCCGCGGGATAATCCACCTTTGCGTCGAGCACTATGCGTTCCGCTTTCTCCAGGTCGGCCGCCGCGTGAACATAAACGTGACAGATCCCTTCACCATGCCCTAGCACCGGGATACGACTTTGCCTAGCAATCGCTTCGACGAATTCTTTTCCGCCGCGCGGGATCAATAGATCCACGTCACGATCCAGCTTCAGCAGCTCCATCACGTTCGCACGCGAATGCAGCAATTGCGCCGCGCCCGCCGGTATTCCGCTTTCCTGCAACGACTGATTCCAGATGCTGAGCAAAACTTCATTCGTGTGCGCTGCTTCACTGCCTCCCTTCAGCAAAATCGCGTTGCCCGATTTCAGCGCCAGCGATGCCACCTGGGGCACCACATCGGGCCGCGATTCAAACACCACAGCCACTACGCCCAGCGGACAGGTTTCCCTGGTAAGAATCAGCCTGCTATCCAATTCTGTTTCGCTAAGTTTCCGTCCGAGCGGGTCTGGCAGCCGCACCACGCTGCGCACTTTCTCGGCCATGTCCGCTACGGATTTTTCCGTCACTCGCAGCCGCGCCAGCATGGCTTGCGACATTTTCCCCGCGCGCAGCAGCGGCTCCGCCGCATGAACATCTTCCGCATTGGCCGCGACAATCTGGCCTTCGTTCTCTTCCAGGCGGGCTGCTGCGAGCAGCAGCCCGTCATTCCGTTGTCGCTCGGAAAGTACCGCCAACTTGCGCGAAGCCGCGCGCGCCAGCTTCGCCGCTGCAGCTGCGCCTGTGGCCGCATTCGTGTGTGCTCCAGTCGAACTTTCGCTCATGCTTCCGCCTTAAGCTGCGTTGCGGCATCATGTGCCGAATCCAGGAGGATGATGTTCTCCCGCGAGAAAATCACGCGGGCAGATTTTGCTCCATTGGAATGTCGCTCCTCGCTTGCGCAGGCCGCGATTCCCCGCGCAAATTCCCGTCCGTCCAGGTCGAGGATGCTGACCACGTCCATCGGAGAAAACTCGCGCTCCACGCGCACTACGCCTGAGTTCAGCAAACTCGCCTTGCCGGCTGTGATTGCGCGCTGCGCTCCGGCGTCTACCACCACACGCCCGCGAACGCCGGCAGCATATGCCAACCAGCGCCGCTTTCCGCGCATGCGCATCGCCGGCGCGAACACCGTGCCGACTCGCTCGCCCGCAAACACTCGTTCCAGCGAATCAGACGCCGCACCGTTCACAATTGCGGCCACACCGCCGCAGTTCATCGCAATTTCCGCCGCTTCAATCTTGGTCGCCATTCCGCCGCGTCCGCTCTGTGACGGGCCGGCAGCTTGCGCCTTGAGCTGCGGCGTCACGCGCTCTACAAACGGCACGACTTCCGCGTGTTTGGCGGATGCTCTCTTCTGCAAGAATCCGTCAACATTCGTAACCAGCACCAGCCCATCCGCCTCCATTCCGCTCATTACCAAGGCCGCCAGCCGGTCGTTGTCGCTGAACGCGGCTTGCCTGCCGACGCTTTCCAGTTCCGCCGTTGAAACCGTGTCGTTTTCATTCACAATGGGCAACGCACCAAATCCCAACAATTTTTCCATGGTACGCCGCAGGTTGGAATAGCGATTCCAGTTGCTGAAATCTTCTTCGGTCAACAGGACCTGCGCGACCTTCTGGCCCAGTGCATCGAAGCGCCGCTTGTATGACTCCATCAGCAAGCTCTGTCCCGCTGCCGCGCAAGCCTGCTTCACCGCCATATCCTTCAAGCGTGAAGCATGCAGGCCGAGCAGAGTTCTGCCCAAGCCAACCGCCCCCGACGACACCAGGACAACCTGTCGGCCCTCGTGCATCAACTGGGCGATCGCCCGAACAATCGGACCGACGCGCTCGGCGCACACTCCGCCCTGCGCGTCAGTCACCGTGCTGGTGCCCAGCTTGATGACGATGCGGCGAGCCGCGCTCAGCTTCTGGCGCGTTTCCCTTTCGGCGTGGTCGACGATGATTCCTTCTCGCATGTTCTATCGGTAATTGTCACTGCATTCTACAAGGCGTACGCCAACAGCGCGCGACACTACCTGCCCGGCCTTCCGGCTGCAACTTGCTAGCTATATCTTACCTTGCCGCACTATCAAACCTCGTTAATCTCAGGCAACGCTGACCCGATTTTTCGTTCTCTCCCGCCCGCGGCGTCATATTGTATGGGTATTGGCCGTGAGGCCTTTCACGATGAAAAGGCTGCGCTTTCTTATATCGCTGACCAACAATGACAACGACTATCAGATCGAACAGGCGAAGTCTGCTGAGGAGGGCGCCCGGCGCCTCGGCGTCGATGCGCAGGTCATTTACTCCAGCAACGATTCGGTGACGCAGAGCACGCAGCTTCTCAACGCGGTGCAAGCGGCCCCACAGCTCAGGCCCGATGCGATCATGTTTGAGCCGGTTGGAGCGACCGCGCTTCCTCAAGTGGCGCGCGCCTCCGCGGCCGCAAACGTAGGTTGGGTAGTGCTGAACCGCGAGGCCACCTATATTTCCGATTTGCGCCGGCAATTCAAAGTTCCCATCTTTTGCGTAAGCAATGATCACACGGAGATCGGCCGCATCCAGGGGCGCCAATTCGCTGCTCTATTACCACGCGGCGGTAGCGTCCTCTATGTGCAGGGCCCATCAGAGAATTCTGCCGCGAAAGAGCGCACCGCGGGCATGATGTCCACCAAGCCCGCCAATGTTCAGGTGACGACCCTGAAAGGGCAGTGGACAGAAGAAAGTGCAATGCGTGCGGTTCGTTCGTGGTTGCAACTTTCGACGTCGAAAAAAGCCGTCATCGATCTCATCGCAGCTCAGGATGACTCGATGGCGGTCGGCGCTCGCAAAGCTTTCCAGGAGTTGCCGAATGCCCTGGAGCGCGACCGCTGGCTGAAATTGCCATTCATCGGTTGTGACGGTTTGCCGAAAACCGGCCAGGTCTGGGTCCGCAACGGCACACTCGCCGCCACGGTTTTTGCTCCGCCGAACGTTGGACAAGCCATGGACATGCTCTTCCAGGCCCTTTCGAACGGCAAAGAGCAGCCCGAAATCGCGCTTACAGCGCCTTCCTCCGTCCCGCCGCTAGCCGAATTGAAACCCAAGTCAGTTTAGGCACTCCGCGGTTTCGTCTCCCTTCTAGTAAAACGATTTCCTACTGCAATTTCGTCGCTTGCTCCTTTGCCAGAGAAGGGTATAATTTCGACCGGATTGTAAACGTTAACGCTAACCGCCTGGGGGTACTCTGGATGGATGCCCGTTCGAAAAAGAACGCGGTCAATCGTCGTAAATTTCTTTCGCAAACCGGCACTGGCCTCCTCGCCGCAACCCTTCCCGCCTCTTCGTCCTGGGCCGCGTCTACTGAGCCACCCCTCGCATCACCCGTGCCGCCCGCTACACGTTCCATATCGCCTGCCGGCGCTAAAAAGAAGATTCCTATCGGGGTATTCGACCCGGTCTATGACCATCTTTCGCTCGACGAGATGCTGGACAAAGTCAGCGCCCTCGGCCTGGAGGCGATGGAAATTGGCACCGGCGGCTACCCCAACAACAAGCATTGCGCGCTCGATGAACTGATCGCGGATAAGAGCAAGGCGCGCGCTTGGCAAAAGAAGTTTGAAGACAAAGGAATTCAGGTTGCGACGCTGAGCTGTCATGGCAACCCTGTCCATCCCAACGCGCAGCAAGCGCAAAAGGATGTGGACACGTTCCGCAAAACGGTGCTGCTCGCCGAAATGCTCGGCATTAGGGTCATCGTCGGATTTTCGGGTTGCCCGGGTGGAACGCCGACCGATACGCAGCCGAATTGGATCACTTACCGCTGGCCGCCGGAATACAACCAGATGCTGCAGTGGCAGTGGAAAGAGAAAGTGATTCCGTACTGGAAAGAAGCTGCGGCCTACGCGCGCTCGCACGGAATCAAGCGCCTGGCGTTCGAGATGTCCCCGAACTTCGTTGTCTACAACCCGCGCACGCTGCTCAAACTGCGCGAAGCTGTCGGCGAAGAGATCGGCGCTAACTGCGACTTGAGCCACTTGTTCTGGCAAGGTTGCGATCCGGTGGAAGTAATCCATTTCCTCGGCAAGCAGGGCGCAATTTTCCACGCTCACATGAAAGACACGGTGATTTTTCCGGAGAACGCCGCAAAGTACGGCGTGCTGAATTTTGCCTCGGACGAAAAGGATCTGCCCGAAGCATCGGACACGTTCCGCGCGGTGGGCTACGGCCACAGCGCTTCGCTCTGGAAGTCCGTCGTGCAGGCCTACATGGACATCGGCTACGAAGGCATTCTTTCCATTGAAAACGAGGATCCGATTCTGCCGGGCGAAATTGGAGTGGAGCGCGCGGCGTATGTGCTAAAGAACGTGCGCAAAGAGATTTTGGGAGAGTAGGGGAGTGTAGTTGGCGCAGATCGCCGCTGCATCCGGCAAAGAGAGCCGGTATTGGGCGAAGCAATCTGCGCAAACAGGGAGGGTCCATGCAACGGCGTGAAGCGCTGCGCATTTTTGCCGCAGGCGCGGTTTTACCTGCATTTACTCCGGAGCTGTTCGCGTTGTTCCGTCAGGCGCAGCCGCCGCCCGGTTACACCTTGCGGACGCTTACTGGCCATCTGAACGACACTGTGGTCGCCATGATCGATCAGATCATCCCAGCGACCGACACTCCCGGCGCAAAAGGCGCGCGCGTCAACGAATTTATCGATTTGATTCTGACCGAGTGGGCCACGCCGGAAGAGCGCCAGAATTTCCTCGATGGCCTGGCTGGAATCGACAAGCAGAGCCAGTCGCTTTACGGCAAGAATTTTTCCGACGCCACGGCCGAGCAACAGCTCACTCAGTTGCAGGCTATCGACGCTGCGGTCATGACTAAAAAGGTCGTGCGCCCGCGTCACGGCAACACTGTTCCCAAACCCGACAGCCAGCTGGAAGGCAACTTCTGGGAAGTCTTCAAGCGCATCACGATTCATGGTTACTACACTTCGGAAGTCGCGTTCAAAGAAGAATTGAAGCTGGAAATTATTCCCGGTGCGCAACACGGGTGCAATCCCGTGCCCGCCGGCCTGGGCGAAGCCTGATCGCGGAGAAAAAATGCCTACATCTACCTATGACGCAATCATTGTTGGATCGGGAATCACCGGCGGCTGGGCAGCGAAAGAGCTCACCGAAAAGGGTTTGAACACGCTGATTCTCGAAGCTGGCCGGCCCATCAATCCGGAAAAGGATTATGTCGAACACACTCCCGTCTGGGAGTTGAAGTATCGCAATTGGGACGTTCGACCGGAGCGCGCGAAAACCCAATACGTGCAGCGCGAGTGCTACTACGCCTGCGACGAATACTCCAATAAATTCTTCGTCAGCGACGTCGACAATCCCTATACCAGCGATCCCGGCAAACATTTCTCCTGGATTCGCGGCCGCCAGGTTGGAGGCAAGTCCATCACCTGGGGACGCCAGAGCTACCGCTGGAGCGACCTGGACTTTGAAGCGAACCTGCGGGACGGCGTTGCAGTGGATTGGCCCATCCGCTACGCCGATATCGCGCCCTGGTACGACTACGTGGAAGAATTCGCCGGCATCAGCGGTCAAGCCGAAGGTCTGCCGCAGCTGCCCGACGGAAAATTCCTGCCGCCGATGGAAATGACCTGCGCGGAGCAGATTGTTCGCGAAGGGATCGCGAAGCACTTCGACGATCGCATCATGACCATCGGCCGCTCGGCCGTGCTGACGCGTGTGCACAAAGGCCGCGCGGCCTGCCACTACTGCGGCGTTTGCCACCGCGGCTGCATCACGCAATCGTATTTCAGCAGCCTCAACTCGACGCTGCCCGCAGCGATGAAAACAGGCAAGCTGACGATCCGGCCTTACAGCGTGGTACACAGCCTGATTTTCGATCCGGCATCGCGCAAAGTGACCGGTGTTCGCGTAATCGATGGCCAAACCAAGAAGGCCCTCGAGTTCAAGAGCCGCATCGTGTTCTTGAACGCGGCGACGCTGGAATCCACGCGTATTCTGCTGAACTCGGCAACGCCTGAATTTCCGAACGGCTTGGCCAACAGCAGCGGCGAACTCGGTCACAACCTGATGGACCATCACATGGGAGCGGGAGCATCGGGCATCATTCCGGGCAACGAAGACAAAATGCCGTTCGGCAACCGGCCCAATGGAATTTACGTGCCGCGTTTCCGCAACGTGAAAACCAAGCAGAAGGATTTTCAGCGCGGCTACGGCTACCAGGGCGGCGGCAGCAGGGAAGGTTGGAGCCGCGGCACCAACATGGCCGGCATCGGCGTGGACTTCAAGCACATGCTGCGCAGGCCCGGTCCGTGGCGCATGACATTTGCCGGCTTCGGCGAATGCCTGCCCTACCACTCGAACTGGGTCGAAGTGGACAAGAACAAGCTAGACGCGTGGGACATCCCGACGCTCAAGATTCACTGCGACTGGGGCGAAAATGAGCACTCCATGTCGCGCGACATCGCGATCCAAGCGGGCGAGATGCTCGCCGCCGCCGGAGCGCACGACGTCAACACGTTCCAGGACATTTCTCGCCCAGGCCTGGGCATTCACGAAATGGGTACGGCGCGCATGGGCCGCGATCCCAAGACCAGCGTCCTGAACGAACACAATCAGGCGCACGACGTGAAGAATCTTTTCATGACCGATGGCGCTTGCATGACTTCCGCTGCATGCGTCAACCCATCCCTCACGTACATGGCGCTGACTGCCCGAGCATGCGACTTTGCAGTCTCGCAAATGAAGAAGAACGAACTATAATCATTAGCTGCACTGCGGCACGCAGCGCTTCAACAAATCTGGCTTAAGGACGGCGCATGGCTCAAGTCACTCGTTCGCCTAAAACTTACGATGTGTGTGTAATCGGATCGGGAGCAGGCGGCGGCATGGCCGCCAAGGTGCTCACCGAGGGCGGGCTAAATGTGGTGATGCTGGAAGCCGGTCCGCAGGTCTATCCCGAAAAAGACTACAAGATGCTGATGTGGCCGTACGAACTGCCGCATCGCGGCGCCGGTGTCGGCGGGAGAGCCAGCGAAAATTTCAGCGAATTCCTCGCGCCCAACGGCGCGTGGGAGATTGAGGGCGAACCCTACACGTCAGCGCCGGGCGCGAACTTTCAGTGGTTTCGATCGCGCATCGTCGGCGGCCGCACCAATCACTGGGGCCGCATTGCGTTGCGGTTCGCTCCTGTGGACTTCCAATCGAAGACGCGCGATGGCCTAGGTGACGACTGGCCGATCACCTACGACGACATCGCGCCGTACTACGACAAGGTCGAATCGTATATCGGCGTCTTTGGCACAAGAGAAAACGTTTCGAGCGCGCCCGACGGCGTGTTTCTTCCTCCGCCCAAACCCCGTTGCACGGAAATTCTTATTAAGAAAGCCTGCGACAAGCTGAACATCACTTGCATTCCCGCGCGCCTGGCGATTCTCACCAAAGCCCACAACGGCCGCTTGCCTTGCCACTACTGCGGGCAGTGCGGGCGTGGGTGCGTCACCGCGTCGAACTTCAGCTCGAGCCAAGTCTTGCTTCCGCCGGCAATGGCCACCGGCAAGCTCACGCTGATTACCGGCGCTATGGCGCGCGAAATTGTCGTCGGCAAGGGCGGCAAAGCCGAAGCGGTGTCGTACATTGATAAGGCCAGCAAAACCGAGAAGCGCGTGTACGCGAAGGCGGTCATCGTTGCCGCCAGCGCCTGCGAATCCGCTCGCTTGCTTCTCAATTCCAAATCCGCGCTCTTCCCTGATGGACTGGGCAATTCCACTGGCAACGTCGGCAAATACCTAACCGATTCGGTGGGCAGCGACGGCTGGGGCGAAATCCCCGGGCTCGAAAAAATGCCGCCGCACAACCACGACGGCGTCGGCGGAATGCACTACTACGTTCCGTGGTGGAAGTTCGATCGCAAGAATGATTTTCCGCGCGGCTATCACATTGAATTGTGGGGCGGGCGCGACATGCCGGGCGTAGGAATGTTCGACAGCCTGTGTCACGACGAAGAAGGCTACGGTTTGCAATTGAAGCGCCGCGCGCGGCAAGTGTACGGAACAGCAGTCGGTTTCTCCGGCCGCGGCGAAATGATTCCCAACCCCGACACGTACTGCGAACTCGATCCGGACCGCGTGGATCAGTGGGGCATTCCGATCCTGCGCTTCCACTTCAAATGGAGCGAATACGAGCTACGCCAGGCCAAGGACATGCAGGAAACCTTCAAGTCCATCATCGAAATGATGGGTGGAACATACAAAACGAAAACGCGCATTGACGGCCCGTATCCTTTTGGAATTTTGCCCGGCGGAAAAATCATTCACGAGGTCGGCACGGCTCGCATGGGCGCCGATCCGAAAACCAGTGTGTTGAACGGCTATTGCCAGACGCACGACGTGAAAAACGTCTTTGTCACCGACGGCGCGCCGCTGGTCACCAATCCCGACAAGAATCCCACGCTGACTATCATGGCTCTGTCTTGGCGCGCTTCGGACTACTTGCTGGAAGAAGCCAAGAAGGCCAGCCTGTAAAGGCGCGCAGAGACGCAAGGAGAACTTATGAGCACTCAGGGAATTTCCAGGCGAGATGTGTTGAAGACGCTGGCGGTCGGCGCGGCCGGCGGTTCCGTATTGCAGGTGATCCCGCTTCAGGCAGCCGAAATCGCGCACCAGGCGGTGCGCAAAGAAAAGGCAGTGGCACCGGCAGGGAAGTACGTCCCTAAATACTTCACGCCCAAACTGTACGAGACGCTGACTTCGCTGTGTGACACCATCATCCCCAAGGACGAGAAGTCCGGCGGCGCGGTCGAAGCCGGTGCGCCGGAATTTATTGACCTGCTTACCAGCGAGAATCCAGAGTTTCAGAATCGCCTCGGTGGCGGCTTGATGTGGCTTGATTCCTACTGCCTTGATCACTACGACAAGCCGTACTTGGAAAGTACGCCCGAGCAGCGCAAGGAAATCATTGACCTGATTGCCTACCGGAAAAATGCCAAGGCCAATGCGGAACTTCACCAGGGCGTGGCGTTCTTCGCTTTCCTACGGAACATGACCTGCGACGGCTTCTACACCAGCAAAATTGGTATCGCCGACCTGCAGTACATTGGCAACGTCACCCGCAGCGAATGGCCCGGCTGCCCCGCGCTACCCGAATAAACGAATAGTTCGCAGCGAACGATTTTCCAAGCTGCGCGTCCAATCGGGCATCCGTCGTCTTGCTTTCACTGGAGCAGCGTTATGACTTTCACGGCGAAGCGGGCCTTGCTCTTGGCTGTCCTGTTGCTGTTTGCCGGATGTAACCTCTGCAGCGGACAATCGACGCCAGCGGCTCACGACAAAGCGTTCTGGCGCTCGATCGCTGCAAATAAGTTCCAGGTTCCGCCCCACGAAAAACCCATCGCCTTAGCGCTTGAGCTCAGCGGCTATCTCGCCTCGCCCGATCCCGAGCTTCGCGACGATTTGGCCTACACAATTCTCAGCGTCTGGATTGTCCGCCGCCAATATTTCTCGCCCGAAGAGTTGTCGCAGCTGGAACAGCAGTGGGCACCCAATCTCCGCTCCGGCATAGGAGAAACCGGCACGGACACCGTATTCAAGCGCTCATTCTCTGCGCTGTGTCTGGGGTCCATCGCGGAAAGGGAACTGAAGACGCCCTTTCTGGGAGAGCAGAAATTCAGGGACCTGCTCGCGCAGGCGCTTGCCTATCTTCGCGACGAACGGGACGTGCGCGGCTTCGATGCCACCAAGGGCTGGATTCATTCCGCCGCCCACACCGCCGATTTGCTTGCAGCCCTGGCGGAAAACCCTCTTTTCACAAAACAGGATCAGTCATCCGTCTTGAACGCAATCGCTCAGCGCCTCGCAACCACCGGTGAAGTCTTCACATTTGGCGAGCAGGATCGCCTGGCGAATGTTGCTGCAGTCATCGCCGCGCGTCAAGACTTGCAGGCGGACGTGTTGCAATCGTGGTTGGCGCAAATGGACGCTCTGGATCGAACTGTGTGGCAAGACTCGCCGCCAAAGCTGGCCGCTCTCATCCGCTTTCAGAACGACTCCTACATGCTGCGCGCACTCATCCCGCAGCTCCTCAGCCGGCCCAGCACGCCCGCTCTGCTCGAGGCGCAGAAAGCTGTGCTGAAATCCTTGCAGCGGCGCTAACGCTCGCTTGACTTGCGCCAAGTTGGGATTACGCTGGCCCTATCGCGCCAGCGAGGCCTGCATTTTGTCTGCGGAAGCCAACTTCAGCAGTTCGCGGACTTTCGGCTCAATCTGATTGCGGACGCGCCGAAACGCATCCATCCGCGCTTCTGCGGGCCCGGCAACCATGCGCGGGTCCTCCAGATTCCAACGAAACAGCCGGAATGCAAAAGGGAAGACCGGGCAACGCTCTTTCGATTCGTCGCCCACTCCGACAACGTACGCGAAGCGCTCCTGCAGAGCTGTCCGAACGTCTTTAGCATCTTGCGCTGCAATGTCGATTCCGACTTCCTTCATGGCATCAACCGCAAGAGGATCGATCGGCGCGGGCTCCACCGCCGCGCTCACCGGCTGAATCCTGTCGCCCGCGAAAGCGCGCACGAAGCCTTCCGCCATTTCGCTACGCTCCGGATGGCCTGTGCAGAGAAACAGGACTTTTGGCTTGTCCCACATGTTTCCTCCATGCAGGGCTGAGCGTAAATCGCGCACCAACCAGCAAAACTACGCAAGTGCGGTTGTAGGGCAAATACGGGAGAACCTGTATGGTCCAATCCGTGGGCCAATGTGCCGGAGGACGCGTGAGAAGCGGGCAAACTCTCAGGGCAAGAATTCGGAAGGGATGGATTGCCGCGAACGCATTTCCCAGACGTTAGCGCCGGTAATCCACCACCGCGTACCGTCCCAATACAACTCCAGGCTGTCGATAGAGTGCCCTTGCGCCGGCCCGTTCGGGGACAACGCATTCTCGGAGGTGCTCAAAACATGCGCCGCGTCGCCAGCGCGCTGCATGATTCGGTGAATCTCATGCTCGTAGAAGCCCTCTTTGACCATCGTCGCATCGCTCGCATCGACAAATTCCTGGTGGCTCATCGATCGCGCCGTCGTTTTACCGTTCTTGTCTTTGCTGATCATCACGAATCGAACGCCGGAAATGTACAGTGTCGCGTCGCGGCCCCAATCGCGCGGCTGTCCGGCAGGACCAGAAACAACCTCATAGTAAGCCTTGATCATTCCGTCTATCGACGATACGTCTTCGGCTCGCGCCTCTTTGTGCGGAATTTGGACGTGCGGCGCTGTTTTTTTTTGCGTGACGTTTTTAAGAGAGGAGCTTTCAGGCGGATGCAGCAGAATCCCTGAAGTACAAAGCACACTAAGGCCTGCGATAACGCTCAGGCGCATGGCTTGCTCCTCTCAGCCGGCGCTCAGGACTTGATCGTCCCCGACGCCGCGTCCCAACTGACCGACGCTTTGCTGAAATACGACTGATTCGCCATATGGCACGCGAGCGCCGCGTTGTGACCAAACACTGCGTCTTCGACCACTGGCGTGCGCGATTTCGAATGCTGGAAGAAGTTCCAGAGGTGCGGCCGCACATCGTCCCATGAATTGCCCTTATAGGTGTAGGACTCCATGAGCGGCTCTTTACCCGGAACGGCATCGTGCTCCGCGTGCCACTGCTTCATGTACTCCGCGCGCATCGCGCCGGGGTAGCTCGACGTGTAGTAGCACGGGTACTCGTCCTTACCCGATTGCGGCGAATAGGTAATGCCGAACTCGGTCACCTCCAAGGCACCCTTCGAGCCTTGGAAGCGGTAGATTTCAGGCGATTCGCACCCGGCGTTCAGCCGCAGATAAACAGGATACTTCCCGTATTCAAAGAGTGTCGCGTGCACGTCCGGCATGTTGCGCCCGTCCGGCCAGCGCAAGATTCCGCCGACCGACATTACACGCGAGGGCGCCTCGTTCCACCCCAGCATGAAGTTCATGCCGCTTACCAAATGAACCAGCAGGTCTCCCGCCAGTCCTGTGCCGTATTCCTTCCAGCAGCGCCAGCGCGCAAAAATCTTCGCATCGAACGCCCGCTTCGGTACCGTTCCTTGCCACGTGTCCCAGTCAAGCGTCGTCGGGCTAGCGTCGGGTGGCGGCGGATACTCCCACGCCCCGCAAGGATCGTTGCGTCCCAGCGAACCCTCCACCAGGTTCAAATCGCCGATGATTCCTTGCGCGAGCAGTTCCTTCGCCTTTGCGCACACCACCGAGCTCACGCGCTGCGACCCGATCTGCACCACGCGCCCGGTCTTCCTATATGCATTCACCATTGCAATTCCATCTGCCGGCGAATGCGACATGGGCTTTTCACAATAGATATCCTTGCCGGCGTTCACGGCGTCCACCACCACCTGCTTGTGCCAGTGATCCGGAACCGCCGCGATGATGCAATCAATCTCCTTGTTATCGAGCAGCTCCTGATATTTCCGCGTCGTGTGAATTTTCTTGCCGACGATCTCCGTCGCCAGCGTGTGCCGGCCGTCGTACAAATCCGCGGCCGCAACGCAGTCTACGCCCGGCAGTGAAATCGCGTTCGCCAGCAATCCCGAGCCCTGCATCCCCACGCCGATAATGCCAAAACGCAAGGTGTCACTCGGCGGCACAACCTTTTCCAGAGCAGTAGGAATGTACTCCGGCTCGATCAGAATATTGCGCGAAACGGCCAGCGCTCCCGCCGTGCCCGCGGTCTTTTGCAGAAATTGCCGCCGACTGGTCTTCATACAACCCTCCGTCAACTGAGAAATAAATTTCCGTTCAGACGAACCTCTGCACTGGCCGATTCCGTTTGAAGCCGCGCAGAAAATCTACTTCAGCGATTGAATGCTGACTTCCTTGAAGAAAACCACGTCGTTATCGCTGTGATTCTGCAGCCCGAACCACCCTTCGTTCGGCCGCGGACCGCGCAACGGCTCAAAATCAAACTTGCGTTCCGGCACCGGATCGCCCTCTTTGTAGTCCGTCACCTTCGCGCCGTTCAGCTCCACGATCGTGCGAGGGCCATCCAGAGTGATGACCATCGTGTTCCACTCCGGGCCAGGCTTTCCGGGCTTCGCCAGCGGTTTGGTCAGGGAATAGAGCGTCCCGGTGATGTGCGTATCGTCTTCATTCGACGTCTCCGGGTGATTGTCGATCTGCACTTCATATCCGTAGTGCACCGGCATCCAAGCCTCGCGCGGCTCGATGGGGATCCGAATGTACACGCCCGAGTTGTCGTTGGCGTCGCGCATCCTATATACAACGCGAATCTTGCAGTTGCTGACTTTCCCCCCGGCCCAGTAGAGCAGCCCCATTCCGCCGTACGTCTTGATCAACCCGTCTTCGACCTTGTCGCCGCCCGGCCCGACGTGCTTCCAGCCTGTCAGGTCTTTGCCGTTGAACAGCTGCTTCCACTCTTTCTCTTTCGCCTGCGGGCCACCCACAACCACCGCACCCAACGCGACACAACACAAGCCCACGCCCACGCAGCCCAAAGCCACCGACCGCTTCCGCATCATGCAGCCTCCTGAAAGTTTTGCCGTACTGCAACTCTGCCGCGCAAGCAGCGAACCACTGATCTAATAAGTCAGATTGTGCAGATATTCGTAACTCTTCTTGATGCTCTCAAACGCATCTTTCGGAAAATCATGCTCCACAAAATAGTGCTTGATGCCAGCCTTGCCGGAATTGGCAAAAATGTGCTTCCAGTCAATCACGCCTCCGCCGACTTCTGTCATGTCTTCCATCTCCTTGTCCGGATCGGTCGTCGGCCCCTCCGCGCCTTTGGGCAGCTTCTTCATGTCCTTCACGTGTACTAGCGGAAAGCGCCCCGGATACTTGTTGAAGTACGCGATCGGATCTTTGCCCGCTACGCTGATCCAGCACAGATCCATTTCCATCTTTACGTTGTCGGCTTTCGTGGACTCCAGCAGAAAATCGTACGGCAGCTTCCCGCCCAGCGCTTCCGACGGGGCAAACTCAAACGTGTGGTTGTGATACGCGAACTGCACACCCGCCTTGCGCGCCTGCTCGCCGGCTTTATCAAATAACTCTGCGGCGCGCTTGTAGCCGTCCGGCTCCTTGCGCTGCTTCTCGTCAATCCACGGGCAAACAATGTATTTGTGCCCGATCACGTGCGCCGCGTCGATCTGCTCCGCCCATTTGTTCTGCACGATGTCATATCCCACGTGGCATGACGGCGATGTCAGTCTGTTCTTGTCCAGCAGCGCCTTGATGTCCTTCGGTGAATGATCAAAATATCCAGCGAACTCCACTTCCTGGTAGCCGATCTGCGCCACCTTGGCGACTGTGCCTTCGAAGTCGCTCTTCATCGCGTTGCGCACTGTGTACAGCTGCACGCCAACGGCCTTCAGTTTGCGCCCAGCGGGTAACGCCCAACCTAATTCCGCAGCAGCTATACCCGCTGCAGCCGTGCCAATAAATTCGCGACGTTTCATGGAGCAGCTTCTCCTCAGATCGGTTTCGCCAAATCGTTTTACAACAGCCGCGGGGGAGTATACACCCGCGCTCCTCGTTTCGAACCGAAAAACTCCGCGCAAAAAACAAAGACGGCGCGTGCAGCATCCCCGCGCCGCTATGGCGTGTAGGGAGTGAAAAGTTAGAATTGGAATCGCAAGCCAAACTGCACGATCCGCGGTTTGTGCGTGCTGGTCAGGTGCAAGAAGCTGGAGCTGCTGAGGCTGTCCGTCGATCCCGATCGCTGCTATCCATGTTCTACGTGGTTCCGCCCGGCGAGCCGATGGTGTTTTCTCGCCAACAGCAGTGAATTGAGTGTGGTTGAACACGCTCTTCGAACCCATTTACAAAGCCGGCCCTTCCCACGGCCCGCGCGCCTCTTCCAACCGTTCGGCCACATCCAGCACTAATTCATCTTCGAACGGCCGCCCAATAAGCTGCACTCCTATCGGCAATCCGTCTGCTGACTTGCGCATGGGCACCGTCATGCCCGGGAATCCCACCAAATTCAGCCACTGCGAATGCCGCATGGTCTCCCGGTAACGCACTCCTCCCATGTAACCTCCTTCGCCGTGGCGAAACGCCGGCCCAACACTCACCGGCGAAAGCAGAATCGGCACATCCCGCATCGCCTGCAAAGTCCGATCCCGCTCGCGATCCCGCGCCGCACACATCCCCACAAATTGCAACATCGACATCGGCTTTGCGCCCGCAGGCCGCGCGGCGTCCAGATAATCGCGAAAAACCAGACTCAACAACTCTTCCCGCCCGCTGATCTCGCCTTGAAACAACTCCCCGACCACGGTCCCAAAGAAAAACCACCACAACTCCAACACGCGTTCCAGGTTATTCAGCCGGAACGGCTCCAGTTGGAATCCCGCGAATGCCAACTGTTGCGCCGCCTGTCGCACCGCCATCTGCACCTCTGGCGTCACCCGCCCCAGTGCATCCCCCTCCAAAATCCCAATCCGCATCTTTTCCTTAGGCCACCCTGCAGCCGCGGTCTTTAGACCGCGGGATTTTTTTTCGCAATTTCTCTGCCGGCCGATCTCAACCGGCACGCTCATCGCATCTCCCGCATCCGTCCCTTGCATGACGTCAAACAAAATTCTCAAATCGCCAACCGTTCGCGCTACTGGCCCGACCACGCCCAGCCACCCAAATGCGCTAACCCCCGCTGGATAGTGCCCGCCCGTAGAGATCCTTCCCGGCGTCGGCTTCAATCCGCAGATTCCGCAAAAATGCGCCGGTACGCGAATCGACCCTCCCCCGTCGCTGCCAACTCCCCCCGCC
>UEXQ01000172.1_pt1 | contig 16926 bp, 11 predicted proteins | sample 4301111 | NCBI WGS metagenome assembly UEXQ01 (sample SAMEA4773181, study PRJEB27434) | metagenome | biome: 2259; feature: agricultural soil; material: soil | place: USA | collected 2014-09 | depth 0.25 m
GTGAACATCACGATTCCCGTAACCGGTCCTGGCACGATTCATTGACCGGAGCAGCGGGAAGACGCTTTGTGCGTGGCATTTAGAATGTGACACTGTTTTGCTGCTTCCCAGCAGATTCGAGGAATTCCAGCGACTTTAATTCCGGCGGCTTCAAGCGGCGCGGGGTGCGAGGTCGAGCTATACCAGGTGTTTTACGACGGGCAAGAAATCGGGCAGTCGGAAGGGCTGGCTTTCCCTTCGCGCGGCGAGGACCCTAGATGCACAGCGTTAGCGCGACCTCTTGCGCCCGCAGCTGCCCGGTTTACGGTTCATTGGGATCGACGCCGTGAGGACGTTGCCTCTGGTTTCGCCACCAGTGGAGTTTGCTTTTTAGAAGGAGGATGGCAGTGATCAGCCCCGCGGCGAGAGCAACTGCGGCGCCGAGGAGCAGGAGGGGGGCGTTGGCATCCGAGGTTGAAGCGGCGTCGTAGAGGAGTGCGGCGCCGGCGAGTATCACGATCGCTGCCGCGGAGAGCCCGAAGTTTTCTAGCATAGTACTGCCGCCGTGGGCCACGCCCCGCGCCTTTTCTTTTCGACGAACCCGAATTCTGTCGGCTGGTGGTGGATTCGGCGAAAGATCGGTGTGGTGTAGGGCTTTTTCATTTCCGCGCCGCAGGAGCACTTGGGGTTGGCGCTCGTTTCTTCTGAGCCACGAATCACCTCAATCTCGCTGCGGCAGAGCGGGTTGATGCACACGTAACGCTGACCTGGTTTCATTGGCGGCATGGCGCGTTAAGTCTGTTCCCTTTGCCGTAATGCGCCGCCTGCCGGGAGGACTTGGTTGGGATTACAAGCAAGAGCGGAATTGCGCCCGTGCTTGTGCGGCTTCGCGCAGTTGCCGCCTGCAAGCAGTGTGCCGCCTCCATGTTTAGCATCCTAAGCATGTACTCGGCGTGTCTATGCAGGCTTGTCGAGGGCGGATTCCGCGCGACGTGATGCGGGAGGGGTGGGCTACTTTTCGCCGTTGTGGCTTCAAGCTTGCTCTATCAGATTGTCCGTCAAACGATTTGAATTGGCAGCCGATGGTGCGATCTGCTGTCCGCAAAACAGCAAAGCCTAGAAAACGCATTCGCAAGCTACGGAAAGAGCCAAACGCGCGGATACGCTGGCCAATCCGACCGCTGGTGAAATCACGGATTATTTCGCGTCGACGATCAGCGTGGTTTCGATTAACTCCTTGGAGTTGCCGCCGGCCATGATCTTGAAAGCTCCCGCTTCGACAACGCGGTGCATGTCGCGATTCAAGAAGGAAAGCTCTTCGGGTCCCAGCGTGAACTCTAGGGTTTTGGTCTCGCCTGGTTCGAGGCTGATGCGTCGAAACCCGCGCAGCTCCTTCACCGGTCGTGTCACGGAACTGACTTCGTCGCGAATATAGAGCTGCGCGACTTCTTCACCGCGGAGGGAGCCGGTGTTCTTTATATCGACGATCGCTTTGGTTGTGCCGGCCGGGCCGATATGGTCGGCAGAAAGCCGGAAATTGGCGTACTGGAAGGTCGTGTAGCTCAATCCCCAGCCAAATACAAAAAGCGGTTCCGTCGTCGAGCCGAGGAATTCGCGTTTTGCCGACGGCTTCTGATAGTAGTAATCGGGCAGCTGGCCTACGGACCGCGGAACGGTGATGGGCAGCTTGCCGCCGGGGTTGTAGTCGCCGAACAGCACATCGGTTATGGCTGTGCTGCCTTCTTGACCGAGGTACCAGCCGTCCAAGATCGCGGGCACGTTCGCCGCAATGTAGTTGATCGCGTTAGGCCGGCCGTGCAGCAGAACCACGACGACGGGCTTGCCTGTGGCGACCATTGCTTCGGCTAAATCGTCTTGCTTGCCGAGCAAATCCAGACTGTCGCGATCGCCTTGGTGTTCGGGCGCCCAAGCCTCGCGCGACGTCTGTTCGTTGTCGCCTAAAGCCAAAATAATCAGGTCCGCTTTCTTTGCGACTTTGCGGGCTTCTTCAATACGCTTTGCATTTAAGGCCGGATCGCCCAGCACAACTTTGTCGGCATCCCAATCGGGCAAGGACTCGGTAATCTTGCAACCCTCAGCATAAAAGACCTCCGTGGAACTGCCGACTCTATCCTTGATGCCCTGCAGAATGCTCACACCGCGGCCGGGTTTGTTGCTGTAGCCGCCAAGGTGTAGGTCAGCCGCGTTCGGCCCGATGACGGCAATTTTTTTGTACTTTGTTTTGTCGAGCGGGAGAAGGTGGTTCTGGTTTTTTAGCAAAATGATCGATTCGCGAGCGGCCTTCAGAGCGAGTTTTTGATGCTCGACGCTGTTGGTGACGTTTTCAGCGGTGCCGGGATCTACATAGGGATCATCGAACAGCCCGGTTAGAACTTTGGAGCGGAGGATATTGCCCGCCGCGCGATCAATCGCTTTCTCTGAAACCGTGCCCTGCTTCACCTGTTCCACCAATGTGTCATAGGTCGCGAAGAAGGGCAGCTCGATGTCCACGCCGGCGTCCAACGCCATTCTTGCCGCTTCGCCTGGCGTCGCCGCCACATGATGAATTTTGATCAATTCAGACATTCCAAAGTAGTCCGAAACCAGTGCACCATCGAATCCCCATTCGTGGCGCAGGATATCCGTCAACAGATGCTTGTTGCTGTGCGAAGGTATCCCGTCAATTTCGTTGTAGGAAGCCATTACCGTCGCAACGTGCGCTTCTTGCACCGCGGCGACGAAGGGCTTCAGAAAGTACTCCCGCACCACTCGTTCCGAATAATTTCCCGGTGCCACGTTGGTACCGCCTTCCGGTTGTCCGTGAACGGCAAAATGCTTCGCCGTAGCCAGCACATGTTGTTTGTCGATCGTTGGTCCCGTGCCCTGAAATCCCGTAATCGCCGCCACACCAAGACGAGAAACCAGATACGGATCCTCGCCGTATGTCTCTTCTGTCCGCCCCCAGCGCGGATCGCGCGCCAAGTCCAGGACGGGTGCCAGGCATTGCTGCACACCACGCGCGCGGGCCTCGGCTGCAGTCGCCGTAAACACTTCGTGCAACAGGCCTGGATCCCATGATGACGCGAGCGCAATCGCCTGGGGATACGACGTTCCTTTGGGCGCGACGTGGCCATGCAAGCACTCGTCATGAAACATCACGGGAATGCCGAGCCGCGTGTGCTCCTTCATCCACTTCTGCACCGTGTTGGTGAACTCAGCCATTTCGCGCGGCCCGCGATTTTCGCTGGGCCGAGAAATTTGCCCGAGGCCGTCCTTCATCAGCACCGCCGCACGATCCGACAGAAAATTTCCCTTTTCGTCCACGAACATCGTCAGCGGATCTTTGTGAAAGTTTTTGTTTTCCCATGCGCCTTCCATCTGCGCGACTTTCTCTTCCAGCGTCATGCGCGACAACAGATCGGCGACCCGCTGTTCAACCGTCAGCCTGGGATCGCGATAGGGCGGGAGATTCTGCGCCGACGTCGAAGCGTCTGCAAAGAAAAGCAACGCTGAAGCGGCCAGCGATCGGATAACAAACGCGACGCATGCGTATGGAAGGCGCGATTTCATCAGAATTCTCCGGAGCGAAAACGTAGTGCAAGACAACGGAAACGGGAGCGACTATAGCATGCCCGTTAACGTTTACGCTAAGCCTTTTCTACTCTTTTTGTAGTGGCGGGCAAATGGCGTTTACTGGAAGGCGAGAGGCAAGCTCAATCTGCTTGTGCGGGAATCTTTGCCAGCGAAACTACGGTCGCCGCCCCTCGCCCGACATTTTTCGCGCAAGGTCCTCTTCGTCTTTTTCGTGAAGCTGGCGGACCCGCGCCATTTCTTTTTGCGCTTCGACCGTTTTCCCCATCGCCTGGTACAGGCGGCCGAGCCGGTAGTGCACATCGGGCTGCGCGGGATCGAGCTTTTCGGCGCGCAACAGCGCCTCTAGCGCCTGGTCATGCTTTTTTTGTTCGGTAAAAATAATTCCCAGGTCCAAAAAGACGATGCGCAAATTCTGATTGTGCTGCGTAGATTTCTGCAGCAGCTCCAGCGCTTTCTCGGAATTTCCGTTGCGCAGCTCGACGTCGCCGAGATAGGCCAGCGCCTGCGCGCTGCCTGGATCGACGGCAAGCTCCGCCTCGAAAGCCCGCGCTGCATCTTCATACTGGTGGCTCTTCCAATACAGATAGCCCAAGCCGAAATTGACATTCGCGGCTTTGGGGTCCGCCTTCACGGCCGCCTGAAATTCGGCGATCGCTTCGGGCGTTCGCGACAAACCGTCAAGCGCCTGCCCCATCAGCATATGCGTCGCCGTGGAATCGGGGTTCTGTTGCAGCAGCCTTTTGAACTCATCGAGCGCGCACGAATATTTTTTCGCGTTCAGACAGCTCTGCGCCAGCAACCGGTGCAGTTCGGCGTTTGCAGGCTCCTCTTTCGACGCAATCTCAAAATGCGTCGTAGCTTCGCCAAATTTGCCAGTCCCGTAATAACACAGCGCGAGCAGCGTTCGCGCCTGCTGGCTCTTCACATCGGCCGCAAGCGCCGCGCGAAAAGGCGCGATGGCGGCCGCCAAATTGTTTTGTTTGAACTCCGCCAGCCCCAGATTCAGCTGGAGCCCCGGCAGCTTTGGATTCAGGGCGGCGGCTTTCTTATACGCGGCCACCGCACTCGCGTAATCCTGAGTGCGCGCCAGGTCCAGGCCTAAACTCGCCCAAGCTGCGGCATTGCGAGGTTCCTCTTTCACAACCAGCCGCCACGCGCCGGCCGCTTCGGTGAACTTGCCTTCGCGCTCAAGCGCCAACGCTTCCGACGCGCTGGGCTTCTGTGCGGCTGCCCAGGGACAAACCAGTAGAGTCGCGATCACGAGGACGCCGTTCCAGAGCATGGAACGTTTACACAGGGCGGTCAGGGCGTAGCACCGGCTTCTCAAATCTCTAACCACAAAGAATTTTACCAAGCGCCGCCTATTTGTGGACTTTGCCATCGGCAACTAAGCGATCGAGCCAGCGTCGCGCTGTCTCCGCGCTCTTATCGTTCGGATGAGTTCGCAAGAAAGTCCGCAGCGTCTCGGCGGAATCTTCAAACTTGCCGACCGCGGTCTGCGCCTGCGCAATCAACAGCTCAATGGCGGGTTCTGCGCCGTGGGACTGACTGAAAGCTTGCTGCGCTTGAGAAAGACAGGCGTCGTATTGCTCCTGCCGATAAAAAGCCCGTGCCAGCGTCCAATGCGCCTCCCAGTTGGAAGGGTCCAGCTGCAACGCTTGCTTCAACGGCGGCATGGCCTGCTCGTACTTGCTCTCGTTCATGAAAGCCATTCCTAGCGCCGTGAAGGCGCGAGCATTTTGCGGATCGATCTGCGTGGCTTTCTCGAGCGCGGCTTGCGCCTCTTCTGCTTTTCCGCGCCGAAGCAAGATTACGCCCTGGAGATAAAGGACGTCAGGATGGTTCGGAGCCAGCTTCGCAGCTTCTTGCAGATGCTTTTCCGCCTGATCGAGCTTGTTTTCGCCGAGCTCCTGCAGAGCTTTGTCGAACGCCTCTTTTGCTTTTGGAGCGAGCACCGGTCGCGCAGCGGCCCCAAGCGCTTCCGACGAGGAATCGCGTTGCAGCACGATCTCTTCCTCGGCTTCCACCGCGACACGAACGGAAATTTCCTTCTGTGCGGACCGATAACCGACGGCATCCGCAACGATCGTGTAATCACCGAGGCTGTTCAGGATGAATACGACCCGGCCCCTGGTAGTCGTCATTTGGTTGACCGGTGTCCCGAGATAGTAGAGCTTCACGGTGACGAGTGGCCCTACGATTTGGTGAGACCCGTCCTTGACGGTGATAGCGACCTCCGCGCGGTTGCCTCGCATTCCGCCTTGATCCGCTGCACGCTCCTGGCAAAACGCCGGAACTGAAAAAAGGACTAAAACGGAAATCAATCTCCGCCAACTCTGCAGGAAAGCAATCGCGAGCCGGAATTCCTTGTTCATGACAACGCCTACCCTGACCTGCTTAACTCAGGGCACGATACCTCGTGCCCTGCTTCCAGGCAACGCTTTCCAGCGCAATCAGCCTCAACCAAAGAAAAGCCCCGCTCGCAGGGGTGTTTGCGAGCGGGGCAGGGGTGTTGCTTTTCTTCTAGGAAACTCTAGAAGTACGCCTTGATGCCGAGCTGCAAAATTCTCGGATCAAAGGCTGAGCTGAACCGACCAAATGTGTTGGAAACCCGCGTGGTAGGTAGCTTCGTGACCGGGTCATAGTTGAAGCTGACGGTGTTGTCCACTCCGTTGAACTGAGTGTGATTCCACGTGTTAAAGGATTCAAGACGCAGTTCGAGGCGGCTGCCGCGTTCTTCATTGAACCAGAAGCTCTTAAAGAGCGAGAGATTCCAGTTGTCGCGACCCGGCCCACGGATGGCGTAATGGCCGAGATTGCCCCAAGTGCCGATCGCAGGCGCTGCGAACGCGGACGGGTCGATGTACTGAATCTGCTGGTTTCCGGCTACCACCGTGTTGACGTAGGAGATTTTGCCGGCAAGATCCGGTCGATTATTCGCATTCGGTATGCCATTGTTGCCCTGCTTGCCGCCCATGTGCAGATCAACGGGAACGCCAGACTCCATGACAACGATACCCGAAATTTGCCATCCACCCAGCACGCTCTTGACGAGACGGCTCTGGTTTTGGCGGAACACGGGGATGTCATACACGAAGTTGACGGCCGCGTTGTGCGTACGGTCAAAACCGCTCGGGCCGAGGTCATACCTCCAGCCCAAGTATGGATTGGAGGTTTGCGACAGATCCGCGCCGCCTGGACCACGAGAGTCGGCAGCAGAATCAATCGCGCGCGAATAAGTGTAGAAGGCTCGCAGATACAGGTCCTTGCCAAGCTGCGAGTTCAGGTCCAGCTGCAAGCCGTGGTAATGGCCGCTTGCCTGGTTGGTGGACATGTTGATCGATTTGAAGCCCGGATACGTCAGCCCTAGCGCTTGATTAAAGTTTCCGCAGGCGGCGGTCCCAGCAACTGCAGCGGGGCACGGTTCTGAATTGATGATCGCCGGCAGACCAGCCTGATCAGGCAGGTTGATCGGCACTCGATAGCTCTGGAATCGGTTCGTGTTTCCGACGTACGTCACAGAAAGGACGCTCTTGGCGCTCAGCGAGCGCTGTACGCCGAGGCTCCACTGATAACTTTCGGGGAGTTTGTAGTTATTGCGGTCGAGGCCAGTGATACTAGACGGATTGATCGGGAACGTAGCTGCGCTTCCGGAGGATAGGGAGAGACCAGGGCTGCCGAAAGGCACAGCAGCAGGGCTGTCCACGCTCAAGCTGAACGGAATGTTAGGACCGGCATCATACATGTCGTTGCCCTGGATGCGCTCGTACATCATGCCGAAACCACCGCGAACCACGGTCTTGCCAGCACCGGTGAGGTCGTACGCGAAACCAAGGCGCGGTCCGAACGCTGCCCAGTGATTGTCCACGAGTCCCTTCGGGACTCCGTTTTTGTCGGGGCTTCCAATACCGTTCAAATACAGAGGGATGCCAGCGAGAATCGGATTCGGGCTGGTTCCCAAACCGGGGCTCGCTCCGCCGGGGCAACCACTTGCGGCATTGTCGGTTGGCCCGCAGATCGTGCCGCTGTTGTTGAAGGTCGCCGCGTTGGCGGGATCGTAAAGCTCAGGATAGAAATTACCCATACGGTTGTTTGCTTCGTAGGTATGAGGTACGCCGTCCCACCGCAAACCAAGGTTGAGGGTGAGTCGTCGTGTAGCACGCCAGTTGTCCTGAACGTACAGAGCCCAGGAGACGTTGTTCCAGTTTCCATGGTCCTGCACGGCAAGTTCGTTGTAGCTCTTGGCTGTTCCCAAAAGGAAGTCGGCGACGTCCGATCCCGTGAAGGTGCCGTCGAAACCGTAATTGCCTTGTGTTGTTCCGAACAGGTCCTGCACCTTCTTGTAGATCGCCCAGCTGCCACCAAATCGGAGCTGATGAGATCCCTTCGTCCAGGAGATGTCGTCGCGAATTTGGTAATCGTCCGCCTTGTTCTTCCAAGGCCAGCTGGCTATCTCGAATTTTGCACCTGTACCTTTAGTAAGGTCGATGTTGGGAATGCGGTCCAAGTTGTTCGGCCCAGAGAACAGCCGAGCACCCGTGAATCCGGCATCGCTGGCGGAAAGGCTCTTCAGACTGCCAGACGCAAACGGGACGATATTGATGCGGTTGCCGTTGTAATTGAAGGACACTTCGTTGATGAGCGTCGGATTGATGGTATAGGTCGTATGGACCACCGCGCTATACGACGGGTTGCCAAACGTATCTCCAACCGTCGGAACGTTGTCTCCGCTCCACTGGCTAGTCGAAAAGCCCTGAGATACCTGTTCAGCGATAAAATGGCCGAACACCGAGAATTTGCTGCTGAAGTTGTGATCAATCCGAACCACTTCCTCCTTCAAATTCGTCGGAGTATTCGCACCGCCTCGGAATTGGCCGATACCGTTGGCAGTAGGCGTATTGGGGGCGGGAAAAATACCCGCGCTGACCAAGGCCGTAGAGTTTGGGTTAATCATGCAGGACGGGATTTTGTTGCCGGGAAACTGCGCGCCCGGTAGGATGCCTGCGGGAGGCGCCCCACCCGGACAGTTCGCAAACAGAACTGACTGTGCGACGGTTCCGCCTGGCGCATAATTGGGCACAGTAATCGGTGTGGAGAGCGAACTGAAGTCGCCGCTGTAGGTTGCGGGGTCGGGAACGTTTTGGTTGGTTGTTCCGCCCTGAATAAGTCTCCGCCATTCCATGTTATAGAAGAAGAAGGTTCGCTTTTTGTCCGGATTGTAGAGCTTGCCTAACGTAACCGGACCGCCCACGTTGAAGCCAAAGACATTCAACCGAAGTATGTCTGGGTGCTTTGGTCTAAAGAAGTTGTGCGCATCAAAATAGTCGTTGCGGTTGAATTCCCAGGCCGACGCATGCAGGATGCTGGTTCCTGATTTGAGCGCCATGGTCATCGTGGCTGCGGAAGACAGGCCATAGTCTGCGCTGTAGTTGGAGGTGAGTGCGCGGAACTCGGCGATGGCGTCAGAAGACGGAGCGATGCTCATGCCGCCCGCACCGCCACGGTCGTCGTTTTCGCCGCCATCCAGCAAGTAAATGTTATGGTTCTGGCGGAGCCCATTGAATGCGACGTTGGCGTCGCCACCGACGGGCGTATTTATGTAGCTATTGATTTGACTAGACGCACCAGGCGTCAATGCGGCCAACTGGTAGATGCTGCGTCCGTTGACGGCGATCTGCGACACTTGCTGGCTAGTGATGACATTGCTGACTTCTCCGGAGTCGGATTGTACGGCGATGGCGTTCGCTTCTACGGTGACGGTTTCGGCAGAAGTTCCTACCTTCATCTGGAAGTCAATGCGCAACCGATCGCCGACCTGGACCACCACGTCTTTTTGCTCCGAGATTTTGAATCCGGAGGCTTCCGCCTTCACGCTGTAGTGGCCAATGGGAACGTCCGGTACCACATACTGCCCGGAGTCGTTGGTTGGAATCGTGCGACTCCAACTTGTCTCCGCGTTGGTCACTGTGACGTTAACGTTCGGAATTACGGCGCCCGACGGATCCGTCACAGTTCCGACGATAGTCGCGTTTTGCGCGAACGATACCGACGGGACCATGCACATCAAGAGAAACAAGAACGGAAGGTATCTCAGACTCTTCGGTCTGAACACACCCTCCGCAAGCCCACACAACTTCGAGACGGCAACTTGCATATTTTCACCCCCGTGCCGGATAGGCACGCTTTGAAAACCACGGACTTAACGTTTCGACCGTAAACGTTAACGGTGATAGCCTTATATTATTATTACGAATGCGTGTCAACACTATTTTACGGGCTCCATTCCCCTGACTTTGTAAATTTTTTCCTTAGAATATCGTTCATCTTGACCGTAAAGGATGACTGGTCAAGCGAGCTCTTCCATGCAGGCGTGTGCCGTGCCGCGCTCGTGACTCTGGCGAGGAATACAAACGCCTTGCTCGGGGTTTAGTGAATCGTTTTAGTTGGGGCTTGGAGAGGTATAGGGGCCCGGGAGTCCCGGGGGCAGAAGGGTGTGGCTGGCTACGCTAGCGGGGACTCGGGGCCCCCCTCGCTGGGCCTCAGCTGCCCCCCAACTTGAAGCCCGAACCCGCCTGCCACGGGTAACCGCAACGGTAACGCTACCGTTATTTTCCGGGCGGCTCGCCTCGCCATAGTCGTTGAGCGGAGGTTCGGTCAGTAAAATGGAGGGCTCGGCTTCCGCGGGTTTCCGCCGCCAATTTTTGCTGTTCTAAGGATGATGCAAAATCGATTGCGACTTGTGTACGACTTCAGAAAAAAACAAGCAAGCACGTCATCGCATTCAAAGTGTGCCAAAGTTTTCCTCAGCCCGCTCGACAAACCGCCTGTTCTTCGTTGGCTGTGCTGAGTACAATTTCGCATTCGAAGAGATAATGACGCCGATCGTCATCGCCGTAGGCAGCGCCCGCAAACCAAAGCTCGCGGCCGTACGCGAAGCTCTCCAAGAGATTGGCGAGTTGCTTGCGGCCGATGCTCAATTCGAGATCGCGGCCGTCGAAGTGGAGAGCGGCGTTGCGCACACTCCGTCTTGTCGCGAAGAACTCATGCAAGGTGCCCGCCAGCGTGCGCAGTCTTTGCAGTTGATTGCCAGACGTGAGGGCAAGGCGTGGGGCTATTTCGTGGGCTTAGAAGGCGGACTGGATGCGGTCGAAGAAAACGGCTTGCGGCGCGTGTTTCTGGAAAGCTGGGCGTTTGTGAGCGACGGAACACGCGGACATTTTGGCAGGTCGGGCGCGATTGAGCTGCCGCGCGCCCTGGTCGAGGAAGTTCTGACGCGCGGAACTGAGCTCTCTGTCGCGATTGATGAATTTGCGCAAGCGAGCGGGATTCGCGACGCGCAGGGTGCCTGGGGCGTTCTCAGCGGGAACAAAATCACGCGGCAGGACTCGTTTCGTATTGCGTTAGTCGCGGCGTTCGCTCCGTTTTATAACCACAAGCTTTACCTTAAATCTGATTCGCGCAATTCGGCCATCGCTCGATAATAGGTTGGACGAAGGCATACGGATTTCGGCACAGGAATAGAGCTGCACTAAGGAGAACAGGTGGACATCGTTAAGGGAAACATGGGCTGGATCGAAGTAGTGGTTGGTCCGATGTTTTCAGGAAAAAGCGAGGAATTGATTCGTCGCTTAAGACGAGCGGAAATCGCGCGGCAACGAGTACAGATTTTCAAGCCGGCCATTGACGCGCGTTACGCCGCTAACGAGATCGTTTCGCATTCGGGATTGGGCATACCCTCCGACAACGTAGCCAAGGCCTCTGAGATCATGGAGAAGCTGCAGCCGCGCACCGAAGTGGTGGGAATTGATGAGGCGCAGTTTCTCGGCGACGAGGTTGTGGACGTTTGTACCAAGCTTGCCAATTTGGGCAAGCGCGTGATCGTCGCGGGGCTCGACACTGACTATAAAGGACGGCCGTTCGAACCGATGCCGAGGCTGCTGGCGATAGCCGAGGAAATCACCAAGTTGCTCGCCATTTGCGTGCGCTGTGGGAATCCGGCCGTGCACACTCAACGCCTGGTGGAAAGCGATGAGCTGGTTGTCGTGGGAGGAGGAGGAGCGTACGAAGCGCGCTGCCGGCGGTGTTTCGAGCCCAATCCCGTGCACGCTCGCAGCGAAACCCGCACCCATCTGACATTTCGTCCGCGCGCCGTCGCGTCCGCGGCTGAATAATCTGGCCACTCTTATCACCGTTGGAGCCGTATTTGGGAGAGCCGTGGAACTTTAGGGCGGCCGGCTACGTAAATCATCGATCAAGCGTTTAACAGCGGGGCACGCTCCACCAATTTCGCACTGTGCTCGAGCGCTTACCGCGCTATGCTTCGAGCATTAAAAAAGAAATTCTGCTCGAAGAGAGTCGAGCGCCCCTCGGGTCTGCGCTCAGAGGATCTGGACAAGAAAACAATATGCGAATCGAATCGAAAGCGCCTACGCGCGTTGACCTGGCTGGCGGAACTCTGGACATCTGGCCGCTTTATCTCTTCCATCCAGGGGCCGTAACCATAAATGCAGCGGTAACTCGATACGCGAGTTGCGTGATAGAAACGCACCCGCGCGGCGATGAAAAAATCCGTCTGGTTTCGCGCGACACCAAGCGCGAGGAAAACTTTGCCTCGTTCGCTGCAATGGTCAAGGGCAAGCGCTATCACTTGCCTCTGCTTGCCGAGATTGCCAAGTTTTTTGAGCCACAAGGCGGTTTCACGCTGACAACCGATTCGGAAGCGCCGGCGGGCGCGGGGATTGGCGGTTCGAGCGCGATGGCCGTGGCCATCTGCGCCGCGCTGGACAGGTTCACGGCGGCGGGCAAAAGTAAAGTGGACTGGATCCATATCAGCCGCGACGCCGAGGGAATCGTGATCAAAGTTCCGACCGGCACCCAGGATCATTATCCTCCCGCGTTTGGAGGAGCGGCGGCGATTGAACTGCCTCCGGGCGGGGAGCGCCGAGTTGAACTGCGCCTGGACATCCGCGAGCTCGAGAAGCGGCTCGTTCTCTGCTATACCGGCAAGCCGCGGCAATCGGGCATAAACAACTGGGAAGTCTTTAAGGCGCACATTGACGGCAGGAAGAGAGTGCAAGCAAACCTGGAGCGTATTGCCGAAGTCGCCCAAGCAATGCGCGTCGCACTGGAAGGCGCAGATTGGAAAGAAACGGGGCAATTGATGCGCGAAGAGTGGAACTTCCGCAAACGCAACTTGCCCACAATCTCTACGAAAACCATCGATCGCATCATCGAAAGTGCGCGCAGGAACGGAGCGCTATCTGGAAAAGTCTGTGGCGCCGGCGGTGGTGGTTGCGTGGTGATGCTGATCGAGCCCGACGCGCGATCGGGTGTGGAAAAAGCCGTAGCCGACGCTGGTGGCCAGCTTCTGCCCATGAAGATTGACCGCTCGGGCGTCCAAGTCACCGTCTTCTGAACACTCCACTGTCAGCCAACAGGCATCTATTCTTTGGGCTACGAGCGTCGTAGAATAGGGAAGACGGGCCTGGCCCCCCGGGAATCATGCCGAACTCGCTTGCCATCGTAGCCATCAGCTCCAGCCTGCTGCTCTTTGCTGACGCAGATGTTCCGCGCGCGATGGGCTTACGAACCCCTGACGCCTCTGCCAAACCCAACTTTTCCAATACCGAAGTCGCGATTTTTCCGACCTTGACATCCGAAGACCCACAACAGCAGGCCGCCGCGACAAGCCAACCCAGAAAAGACAAGCTGCAGGAAACCTCAAAGCTAGACTTGATCCGCTACGTTTCCGGGGAATTTGCGAAGGCTGCCAAATCATTGCCGGCCGGGAAAGAAGGATTTCTGCAGTATGCGGGCAAGCCGCTGAATCAAGAGCTTTTGGACCGGGCAGTTGCGACGCACGGGGCTGCCGTGCGGGCAGGTGACAACGCACAAATAACCAAGCTCGAGTTTCGCGACCACACGATTGTGGTGGACGTAAACGGTGGCGGGCGGGGCAAGAAGCGCTTCCTCGATCGCCTGCAGATTGACATGGGCGGATTGCCGACCATGCGTTCTAGCAGCGACGTCCAGCAGCAGGGCGGTCCTGCAGGAGTTCAGCCCGGAGCGGGCAGCACGCTGTTTCTCGAGTTCAGCAAGAATATTCCGGATCTGACTCCGGACGAATTGAAGCAACTACTGGCACCGTTTTTGGACTTTGCCAAGCAGCGATCCGCGTCGGTGCAGTGGTTCGATACGCTGCCAACGGACATCAGAAAGGCCATCCAGGATCGCGTGCCGAAGGTCGGCATGGATCGCGAGATGATAGTCGCCGCGATCGGCAAGCCTGCGCACAAAGTTCGCGAGCGGGACTCACAAGGAAACGAGATCGAAGACTGGATTTACGGTACGCCGCCCGACAAGACAATGTTCGTGCGATTCATGGGAGACAAGGTCACGAGCATCCGGCAGTTTCCGCAGTAAGTGTGATTCGTGACTCGCGACTGGACCGTTGGAGATCTAGAGTAAAGCTTGACGGTCTGCGAACCCGTACCCGCCTAACCCACCTGTTTCTCGTAAGACTGGCAAATACCTGGCCTGCAAGACGCGAACGAAACAGGCACAGCCGGCGCTATGACAAAGTTACGCGATGGAGTGGACGCGTTTCTTCTTCGAGGACTTTGATTAGGGCCCGTACGCCGTCTTCGAATTGACGGTGGGCGAATTGATGATGACTGGCACCTGAGGCGGGAAGAAAATTGCTGAGGCCGGAGTGAAACTCCACTGCGCGCGTAGCCCGCGCGATAATGCTTAAGTTCAGTGGGCGAATTCCGCCGCCGGCCAAGATAACGATTCGTTCGCGGGCCAGACCGAGCAATCGCTTAATTTCCGCGCAGCCTTCCTCTGCGGTCGGCCTTCCGCCGGAGGTCAGGATTCGCTGCGCCCCCGTGGCGATCACGTCTTCCAATCCCTGAGCCAAGTCGGCTAACTCATCGAACGCCCGGTGGAATGTGACAAGCAGCGGATTTGCGAGATGCGCCAGTTCTTTTGTTCGCTCGATATCGACTCGGAATTCCCGCGTTAGGATTCCGAGCACGACCCCGTCAATGCGGGCGGCTTTCGCGAGTGATATTTCTTCTTTCATCCGTTGGAATTCTGCCGCCGAGTAACAGAAATCGCCGCCGCGTGGCCGAATCATCGCGAATATAGGAATGCCGATTAGTTCGCGCGCTTCCTTGCTTAGTGCAAGGCTCGGGGTTACGCCGCCAACCGACAGGTCTTCGCAAAGTTCTATTCGGTCCGCTCCGCCGCGAGCGGCGGCGATTGCAGCATCGAGTGTATCGACACTTATCTCCAGCAATGCACGGTTTTTCATGGGGGAATTATGCCTGGTTCTTTTCGGTCGTCATGCGTCCGATCGGCGCAGCCTCCTCGGTTCCCGACAGCGTCCCCCAACCCTGCCGGGAAAGATTCGCAAAAATAATCCAACCGGAAATTCCGCTCACACCCAGGAGCAGAATTCCCAACAAGAAACGATGAAACACAAGATTGCCAATGCCGAACAGAGCTGAGTACACCATCACGCAGCCCAGGATCCAATTGGCAAAATTTGTGGCGAAGTCGCGCACTTGCGCCATCTCCGGGCAAAGTTTGGCGATAGGCACCCACCCGTAAACGCTGGGGTGCACGCGTTTGTAAAAAGCGACGAGCTTTTCGGCCGGCTCTGGTTTGGTTACCAGCGTTCCGATCAGCCACAACACGGTGGTGAGACCGGCAGTGATCAACGTCGTCTTTGCCACGACAACCGCGCCGTTTCCTTCAAATTTCATTTTGGCCAGGACAAACGTCAGTACGGCCGCGCCGATCGTGGCGACAATTTCGCTCCACGCGTTGATCCGCCACCAGTACCAGCGCAGAATCAGCACCGCGCCAGTGCCCGCGCCGATGCCCAGGACAATCTGCCAGCCTTCAGAAATGGAAGCCAGCCGGCTCGATACATATCCACCAACCAGCACGAGCACGACCGTGAACACCTTCCCCATGTTGACGTAGTGATGCTCGGTCGCCTGTTTCACCAAAAACCGGCGATAGAAATCGTTCACCAGATAAGACGTTCCCCAGTTCAGCTGAGTGCCGATCGTGGACATAAAAGCCGCCAGGAACGCAGCAACCATCAATCCGCGCAGCGCCGGCGGTAGGAAGTCGCGCAGCACCATCACATAGCCTTGCTGCGGGCTGGCCGCAAAATCCGCGCTAGGCGTCATTCCGCCGTGTGGCGAATACAGCGCCAATGCAACGAGCCCGGTAACAATCCATGGCCATGGGCGTAGAGCATAATGCGCAATGTTGAACCACAGCGTCGCGCCAAGCGAGTTCTTCTCGTCCTTGGCGCTGAAAATGCGTTGCGCGACATAGCCGCCACCGCCCGGCTCCGCTCCCGGATACCACGAGCTCCACCACTGCACTCCCAAGAACAGCACAAACGAGATCAGAGGAATGGTCCAAACTGCTTCGCTGGTGAATCCATGCGAAAAATCTGGAAAGAAAGCGAGCGGATTCGCGACAGTAGCTCCTGTTGCGGCTGTCGCGTCGCTGACGACCTTCAATCGCAATGCCAGCGTGTCGATTCCGCCGATCTTCGTCACGGCAATCCACGCCAGCACGATGACCATGCCCATCTTCAAGATGAACTGGAAAAGATCGGTGACCAACACGCCCCAAAGGCCGCCGATGAAAGTGTAAAGGCCGGTGAAGGGAATCAGCACAAAGACGCATAGCAGCAGCGCCGTGTGTCGCGGCTCCCCGAGCGTGTAGTGCAACAAAACGTGATTGCCAACTGTGAGCTGCCAAATTTTTCCGGCGGCGATTGCCGGACCAAGAAGGACGGCGATGATGTCCACCATCGCGCGCGTCACCCAGCCCACGATGAAGCAGTTCATCAACAGACCGAGATATACCGCTTTCAACCCGCGCAAAAACGCCGCTGGCTTGCCAGAGTAGCGCAACTCCGTTAGTTCCACGTCAGTCATGATCTCCGCGCGCCGCCAGTACCGCGCGAAAAAAAAGACGGTAAGCATGCCGGTCAAACACTGGTTCCACCATAGCCAGTTGCCGGCGATTCCTTGCGTCGCAACGAGCCCGGTCACGAGGAGTGGAGTATCGGCGGCGAACGTCGTCGCCACCATGCTGGTTCCCGCCAGCCACCAGGAAACGTCGCGCCCCGAAATGAAGAACTCTGCTGTGTTTCCGCTCGAGCGCTGGCGGTAGTAGATCCCGATCAGCAGGTTGATGAGCAGATAGCCGATGATCACCGCCCAATCGGTTGTGGTAAGCGGCATGGTCCTCTCGTTTTGAGGCGGTCAGACGCGGAAAGCGGTCCCCGGCGCGTCTGGATGCGAGAGAATAGTGCTATAG
>UEXQ01000134.1_pt1 | contig 16756 bp, 14 predicted proteins | sample 4301111 | NCBI WGS metagenome assembly UEXQ01 (sample SAMEA4773181, study PRJEB27434) | metagenome | biome: 2259; feature: agricultural soil; material: soil | place: USA | collected 2014-09 | depth 0.25 m
TTCAAAGTCAGACGGTCCGTGATCCGCCACGTGTCTTGTGCATAGAGGCCGATGATATTGCTGGACTGCTCCCAGGTTTTTCCGGTGCTTACGCCGCGGCCGTATTGAAAAGGCAGCCCGAGAACGAAGTCGGCTCCGCCATCTCCGGTATTGCTCACCGGCGTTGTGAACGATGCGTTTGTAAACCTTCCATCGAAGTCCATCAATCCGAGCTCGCCGTTGTTTCCGGCATAGAAGGTCTTGATTTTTTGACGCCAGAATTGTCCGCCAAACTTTAGCAAATGACGTCCATGCGTCCAGGTTAGTGCGTCCTCGACCTGCCAGACCTTATCGTCGAAGCTCTGCGTGCTCACCTGGCTTCCGAAGTTAGTCAAGGCGGAATTGGTGAAATTCAGAGCCAAGAGCCCGTCCAGGCCAGTGGGGTTACCGTTTCCAATGCCCAGCGTATCGCCGAACTGGCCCACGCTCGAATCCCAGCTATTTCCCGAGTTAAGCGTAACGTGGCTCCAGCCGACACGAAGATCGTTCACAAGACTGCTGCCGATCATTCGCGTCCAATCGCCGACGGTGTTGTAAATCGGAGTCGTAGAGAAGCCGTTGGAAAGCAGCAGGAACGAATGTGACGATGGATTGTTTTGGTAAGCTCTGGTGAACCGGTACGAAATGCTGTCCTTACTGGTAGGCCGGTAGTCCACTTTCACGTCGCCTTGGTCCACATTGAACGCCGATGTCGTGGTATCGATCGCGTTTTGCTGTAGACCGGTACCGATGGCGGTCGGGTAAAGCGCAGAGTTGAACAGTGCTTGCGCCACGGGGCTAATCATGGCGGCCGGAATCAGGTTGTTCGGGAAGGCCTGCCGAGTTGCCGCTGGCGCAGAAGAGGGAGTGCACACGGCGCTGAAGGACGCGCACGGATTGTAGAGTTGAACATGCTTCCTTTTATCGTCCGGGCCTGACGGCGCGTTGCAGATTCCATTTGTGAAGCCGGTTTCGCAGAGCGCGCTAAAGTCCCCATTGCGCTCGTTGGTTGTAAAGACTGAGATTGCGGAAGCCGAGCTAGGGATGTCAAATCGCTGCCCTTGATAGTCCATGAAGAAAAATAGCTTGTTCTTGATGACCGGGCCGCCCAATGTAGCTCCGAACATATTCCAGCGAACCTTGGCTTTGGGTAGCGGAGCCCAGTTGCCGGCGGAATCTGTATGGAAGTTGTTCGACCAGCTGTTGGCGTTCAGCTTGTCATTGCGGAAAAACTCCCAAACGGCACCGTGAAAGCTGTTGGTACCTGACTTGATCGTCGCGCTCACGATGCCGCCCTCGAAGTTGCCGAACTCCGCCGAGGCGTTGCTCGTGATCAGGTTGAATTCTTGGATCGCATCGGGTGCGGGAGTGTAGCCGAGGAGGTTATCGGAAACCTGGTTGTTGTCCATGCCGTCGAGCAAAAAATTATTGGCCTGCTCGCGGTTCCCATTGATCAACGGCCGCCCTCCATAACCGCCGGTGTTGTTCCCGTTGTTGAAGCTGCTGGGATCCGTCGATACCGCCCCAGGAGCAAGCAGGGTTAATTGGACATAGTTCCGCGACGCTAGCGGAAGATTGTCGTTGGTCGCCGCGTTGATAATCGTGTCGACCTGGGTCGCCTCCGTTTTGAGAACAGGAGGCGTTGATTCGACTTGCACAGTCTCGGTTACTTGACCGACTTTCAGCTGCACATCAATGCGCCCGACCTGGTTTAACACTAGGGTGAAGGCTGGGTGCAGCGCGGTCTGAAATCCGGCCTTTTCCACGCGCAGCTCATAATTGCCAACCGGAAGCTGGGTGATGCGGAAATACCCATCTTCGCTGGTTGTTCCCGTAAACGTTGTGCCGCGTTCCACCGATTTTGCGGTAACCGCCGCGCCGGCGACCGGCGCCCCGCTCGGGTCCGTCACCGTACCCGTGACCGACGCGGTCACTTCCTGGCCCCAAACATTCGTGCCCACGCCCAGCGTTAGCGCTAACGCCAGCAGCGCGTACACCACTTTTCTACACAACCCCGTAACCATTTCTGACCTCCTTCGACGCGCCGCTGCGCGGCTGCGTCGCCCCTTGCCTCGTTTTGACTGCGAGAAACCAGGCACCCCTGCCCGGCTATATGGTTTTAACGATGCAAGCTATATAGCACAGAAAGAAGCTTGTCAACAGGAAAAATGTGATTTATAAAGAATTTCGCAAAAAGGGACCTGCACAGGCTATAGCAGTATTGCCTCCTGCTCTATATCGCGGCATGTTTTTTTCGAAAGGGTCCGAAAACCAGCGGGTCGCCCCGGCGCTAAGGTCGGCCGGGCGTGTTGTTTTTCAAGTGGTTGCGAACCGGGAAGGGCTTTCTCTCGTATCTTCTGTATCTTACGGATGAGGTGTCTGCATGCCAGGCAAAGTTCGCCTTGCCTTACCCGCCTATCAGCGGATTCAGCTGGCTATCCGGAAACGCATCGACGCTGGCCACCTTCGCCCCGGTGACCCTGTAAGCTCAGAGCGCGACCTTGCCAGGCTCCATGAAGTCAGCCTCATGACGGCCCGCCACGCCCTCGCTTCCCTTGAACGTGAAGGAGTCGTCGAGCGCCGCCGCGGCGTCGGCACCTTTGTCTCCTCTCCGAAAATTCACTTCAATAAACTGATGAGCTACACGGAGCAGATGGCCGCGCGTAGCCTCACCGCTGCATCAAAAATTTTGTTTGCAAAGATCGTCGATAACGAACCGGATGCGGCTGCTCGCCTGGCCCTTGCGCCTACCCAAAAAGTCGTCAAACTGGAGCGCCTTCGCCACGCGGCCGACGAACCCTTCGCTCTGGAAACTTGCTATCTCTCCGCCGAAGATTTTCCCGGCCTTCTGGACGCACCTCTCGGCCGCGATTCCCTCTTCGCGACACTGGAGCGCAACTACGATGTCCGCCTCGGCTATGCCGACGAAGAAATTGACGCTACCGCCGCGGACCCACGTACCGCCGAATTGCTGAACGTCCCGCGCCGCGACCCCTTGTTGCGCATTCGCCAGCTCATCTATTCCACCAGAGGCAAGGCTATAATCTACGTCCTCGGCATCTATCGTTCGGATCGCCATAATTTCGTGATCCGCCGCTTCCGTTGAATTGCAAATAGGTGTTCTGGCGACGGCATTCTGCTGGCTCCAAGAAAGCATGGGAGCCAGCCACGTTTGCCCAAGGAGAACTGTTCACAAATGTTAGTGGTGCTGAAAAAAGATTACGACGACGTGAGCCGCGAGGCCGCGCGGATTGTAGCCGGCGCCATCCGCGCAAAACCGCACATCGTCCTCGGACTGGCCACGGGTAGCACCCCGCAGGGACTCTACAAGGAGCTGATCGCTTTCTACCACGAAGGATCCCTCGACTTCTCGCGCGCCACAAGTTTCAACCTCGACGAATATCTCGGCTTGGCGCCAACGCATCCGCAAAGTTTCCACTATTTCATGGAGCAGAATCTTTTTTCGAGCGTAAATCTGCCGCGCGAGCGTGCCCATGTTCCTGACGGCACCATCGCCGGCAACTACGAAGATTATTGTGAGCGCTATGAACAATCCATCAAGTCCGCCGGTGGAATTGACCTGCAAATTCTGGGCATCGGCCGCAATGGCCACATCGGTTTCAACGAACCCACATCCAGTCTTGCTTCACGCACTCGCTTGAAAGCTCTCAGCCGCGAAACCATCGAAGACAATCGCCACGTCTTCGCGAACGAATCCGAAATGCCAAAGTGCGCCATCACCATGGGCATAGGCACGATCCTCGATTCGAAGCGCGTCCTGATTCTTGCCGCCGGCCGTTCCAAAGCCGCCGCTGTGGCGAAAGCCATTGAGGGTCCCATCACTTCGTCCGTCAGCGCCTCCGCGCTGCAACTACACCCCGACGTCACTTTCATCATCGACGAAGAAGCGGCATACTCGCTCACGCAGCGCGACTATTATCGCCACGTTCTGGAAATGACCAAGCTGTTCACCCCGGAACGTCTGTCGTAAGCGTCAGGAAAGGTTCGAAAGGCTTTCATGATCATCGCAGGCGACATCGGCGGAACGAAATCCCACCTCGTCGCTTATGACGAGCAGCACAGCAAACTTTCCGTCGTCGCTCGTAAGCGCTACGCCACCCGCGATTTCTCCAGCTTCGCATCACTAGTTGATGCTTTTTCGCGCGAAGCGCACCAGTCAGGTTCGCAAACAGCTATCTCTGCCGCGGGCTTCGGCGTCCCCGGCACCGTTGTGGACGGCGTTCTACATGCCGCGCATATTCCTTGGGTACTCGATTCCTCCGCTCTCGCCACGAGTTTAGGCCTGCCGCGCGAACACATCGTGTTGATGAACGATCTCGTCGCCACCGCGCGTGGCCTGCAAAAGCTTGAAGCCAAGGATTTGTGCTACCTCAATCGCGGCGTAGATCACCCGCAAGAAAACTTCGCAGTCATCGCCGCCGGCACGGGACTCGGAGAAGCCGTTTTGTATTGGGATGGCCGCGGCCACCGCGCCGCGCCATCCGAAGGCGGCTCCGCCGATTTTGCGCCGCGCAGCGACCGCGAAATCGCTTTCCTTACTTTTCTGAAAAAGCGGCTAACTCGCGTCTCGTGCGAAGAGCTTTTTTCCGGCCGCGGCTTCCGCCCCATCCACGAATTTCTCGCGCCGGATGTGCGCCACGATTCATTCAACAAAGCTGCCGGCGAGTCAGCACAGGAAATTACCGGTAATGCGTTGAATCGTTCCTGTCCAGTCTGCGTCGAAACGCTGGATTTTTGGAGCGATGCCTTCGGCGCGGAATCCGGCAACCTCGCGCTGCGCGTGCTCGCATACGGTGGTGTCTATCTCGCCGGCGGAATCGCTCTGAAAATTCTCCCGCTGCTGGAGAAGAGCACGTTCTGCACCGCCTTCGCGGACAAGGGCCAGCTTGCTCCGCTGCTTGCCAACATTCCGATCGCCGTAGTGCTCAATGAGGATGCGCCGCTGCTCGGTGCCGCGCATTCCGCTCTTACCGTCCTGCGCGGCGGCAAACTTACATAGTTCGCTTCTCTTCCCTGCTCATGAGTTGATTGACTTTGCGCAATTCTGGAAACATCCAAGCCCACAAACCGGTCACGACGATCGCGCCTACGCCGCCGAGGATCACGGCGGGAACCGTTCCCAACCATTGCGCGGTCATTCCCGACTCGAACTGACCAAGTTCATTGGATGCGCCGATAAAAATCATGTCCACGGCATTGACGCGACCGCGCATGCCGTCCGGAGTTTTCACCTGAATCAGCGTGGCGCGCACGATGACGCTGACCATGTCCGTGGCTCCAACCAAAAACAGCGCGACAACGGACACGAGAAGGCTTCGGGAAACTCCGAACAGCACAGTGCAAAAACCAAATCCCGCGACGCACCAAAGCATTGTCGCGCCGGCGTTTTTCTTAAGCGGGTTGTGGGCAATCGCAATGGCCATGATGCCCGCACCAATGCCCGGCGATGCGCGGAGGATCCCTAGTCCCCAAGGGCCCGTCTGCAGGATTTCGCGCGCATAGACCGGGAGAAGAGCTACCGCTCCACCAAGCAGTACCGCGAACAGATCCAGCGAGATTGCACCCAGGATCATTTTTTCGCGCCAGATGTAGCGGAAGCCCTCGAATACGGTGGAGAGTCCGCCGGAGGAATCACCACGCGGCGTGCCTTGGTCCGGCACGCGAATGTTCAGCGCCGTGGCAATGCCCGCAGCCAACAGCGCGAAAGTGTAGACCGCGGCTGGGCCGCTGGCTGCGCGCAAGAGTTTCTCGGATACGGCATAGAGTAATCCGCCGGCGACTGGTCCCAGGATCGAGGCCGCTTGCCACATGCTGGAACTCCAGGCGACGGAACTCTCGAAGTGTTCCGGAGGCACCAGGTGCGGAAGCATGGCGCGACTTACCGGTGCATTAAACGAGCGAGTGACACCAAGCAGCACCAAGACAACGTAAATGGCTGCGACCGAAACCGAGCCGCGCAGCGTAATCGCGAGCAGCAATGCGAAGCACACGGCGAACCCAACGTCGCACCAGATCATTAGTTTGCGGCGATTGAGGCGATCGGCGGCATGTCCTGAAACAAGGAAAAGCAACATGCCGGGAAGAAACTGTGCGAGCCCGACCAAGCCGAGATCGAGAGGGCGCTTGGTAATTTCGTAAACCTGCCAGCCGACGGCTACAGCCTGCATTTCCGTTGCAAAGACGATGCAAAAGCGCGCCAATTGAAAATTGACGAACGCGGGATAGCGGAACGCCGCGCGCGGATCTGCCTTGGCCTTTATTGTCTCGGTTGCTCCGTCGCTCACCTACTGGACCGTCTTTCCCTCAAGGTGGCCTGCCAAATCGCGGAATCGCGCGTTCGCATGTAATTCGTCAAAGCAGCGCGGCCCCGACCCGGTCGGGGTAAACCGCCGCACGGCAAGAAAGCTTACTCGCCGTAGGGCACCCAGATATTTTTGACCTGATAGGCATGCTGCAAAAACCAGCGGCCTTCGGCTTGCCGCACGTCGAACCAATCGATCAAGCGGCCATCGTTCGTCCACACTTGTTTGAGGTTTCCAGCAGACAGCGCTTTTGCCACGGAACACAGGGCGTCGTCGCCGTAGCACCAGATGGCGTCGAGATCGTCGTGCTCGGCAATTACTTTCAGCAACTCGGATGATCGTCCTGTGACGAGATTGATGACCCCACCGGGCAGGTCGCTGGTTTCAAAGACCTGATAAAGATCGCCGGCAATGAGCGGATATTTTTCTGACGGAACCGCGACGGCGGCATTTCCAGCAGCGATAAGTGGAAGAACGAGCGAGAAAAATCCGAGTAATGGCGAATCTGACGGGCAGACCACGCCGACGGTTCCCACGGGCTCGTTCATTGCGATGGAAATGTTGCGGAATGGCGGGTTGTGAACGGATCCGTCAAACTTGTCGCACCATGCCGCGTAAGAAAAGATGCGTTCGACGCTGGCCTGAACTTCGCGTGCCGCTTGCTTCTTAGGGACGGCCGCAGCCAGACGGCTGGTAATTTCCCTGGCGCGCTGAGAAAGGTTTTCCGCGACGTAATACAGAACCTGCGCGCGATTGTGAGCTGTCGTTTTTGCCCAGCCTTCGGCTTTGCGAGCGGCTTCTACCGCGTTGCGGATGTCTTTGCGATTGCCGAGCGGCGCTTCGCCCAACAACTCGCCTTTTGCGCCGTACACAGGAACGCTGTAGCCGGAATCCGGTCGCGCCTGCTTTCCTCCGATGTAAAGTTTGACCGTGCGATCAATCGAAGTGATCGGATTGGCGACGTCGGTCGAGGCTTTGTATACGTCTTTGCTTTGTGCGGTAGCCTTCAGCGCGGGCGCCTGCTTGAACCAGGTCGGCTCCAAATATTCGAGCAGACCTTCGCGGCCACCTTCGCGGCCGTAGCCGGATTCGCGATAGCCGCCGAAGCCGCAAGCCGCGTCAAAAAGATTGGTGCTGTTAACCCAAACGACTCCAGCTTTTATCTGTGCCGCGGCTTCGAGCGCGACGTTCACACTCTCGCTCCAGACGGATGCAGCGAGTCCATACACAGTGTTGTTGGCGAGCTGTAACGCTTCCTGCGGCGTGCGGAACGTCATCGCGGCCAGAACAGGCCCGAAAATTTCCTGCTGCGCCACGATCGAAGTGGGATGAACGTTGCTAAGCAGCGTGGGCTTGTAATACAAACCGCGCGAAGGCAGAACAATTTCCGGCTGCCAGCAAGTCGCGCCTTCGGCAATTCCCTGCTTCACCAGGCCGTCGATTCTTTCGAGTTGCACGCGAGCGATGATGGCGCCAATATCTACCGCTTTGTCGAGAGGCGAGCCGACACGAAGTGTGCTCATACGAGCTTGTAATTTACGCGTGAACTTTTCGGCGACGCTCTCCTGAACCAAAAGACGCGAGCCTGCGCAACACACCTGCCCCTGATTGAACCAGATGCCATCTACCAATCCTTCCACGGCGGAATCCAGATCGGCATCTTCAAATACGATGAACGGAGATTTGCCGCCGAGTTCAAGGGAAAGCTTTTTGTGCGATTGCGCGGTTGCGCGGCGGATGGCACGGCCAACTTCCGTCGAGCCGGTGAAAGCGATTTTGTCGATGGCGGGATGCTTAACCAGGGCTTCACCCGTCGCGCCGTCGCCAGTGATGATATTTACCACGCCTGCGGGCAACCCGACTTCATTGCATATCTCGGCGAAAGCCAGTCCCGTCAACGGCGTGAATTCCGCGGGTTTCAATACGACCGTGTTGCCTGTAGCCAGCGCAGGTGCAATTTTCCACGCCAGCATGAGCAGCGGAAAATTCCACGGAATGACTTGGCCGACCACGCCACACGGGGAATAACCCGGAAACTCTTGCGCGAGAAGCTGTGCCCATCCCGCGTGATGGTAGAAGTGGCGAGCCACAAGCGGGATATCAATATCGCGGCTTTCGCGAATGGGCTTGCCGTTGTCGAGCGTTTCCAGAACAGCCAGGCGGCGCGAATGCTTCTGAACTTGCCGCGCCAGCGCATACAAGAATCTGGCGCGTTCGTTTCCCGAGAGTTTTTGCCAGCCGCGCAGCGCGGCTCGGGCAGCTTTCACTGCGGCGTCAACGTCAGCGGCGCTTCCCTGCGCGACTTCGGCGATTTTGTCGCCGGTAGAAGGATCTGTAGTCTCGAAATATTTTCCCTCAACGGGTAGCTGGAACTTTCCCTTGATGAAGTGGCCAAAGCGGCGCTGGTAGCGGTCGAGCCAGAGCACGGATTCTTTCGGATCCTCGGGTGCTGGCCCATACTCCATCGTTCTAAATTTTTCGATAACGCTCATGTGTGCGTGGTTTGCTCAGCCTTCTTCTGCGTTTTCTCCCGCCACGACTCGAGCCGTTTCAAGAGGAATTTCAGTCGCTCGCGACCCCATTTTGTGTTTGTGACCACCTTTTCGATATCTCGAAAAAATTCCTGGTCGCCGAGTTTCCCGCGAACCTCACCCAGGAAAGGATATATCTTGCCAAACATCATAAACATTTCCCCGCTGAATCCGGGAACCAGGAAAAGGCTCTCGCTGAGCGCTCCCTGAAGGACAAAGGAAGCGGCAATGCCCCAGTAACCGGCTACTTGGCGGAGCCATCGGTTCTCCGGCGTGCCCGGAGCCCACGCGACTTTCAGGAAATCGTCCGCGCTGTTGGGCCAGAAATCGTTCATCCACCACTGGCGCGCCTTTCGCATTTCCGGTTCACGCCTGAGGTCGTAGAGCTGCAAGATCAGCTGTGCGTCACTTTGGCTCGGTTTTTTCGGCACGATCTTTCCTCTTTTTTGGGGGCTCCCGGTATCTTACGCCAGCGGGTGGCGGTAATGCGCCGAGTAGCGGCCGGTGGCGTGGAATTCAAGCTGACGTTCGATGTCGGCGAGCATTCCACTGGCGCCGAAGCGGAAAAGGTGCGGCTGCAGCCAGCTGTTCCCGAGTTCCTCTTTCATCAGCGCGAGCCATTCCAGAGACTGCTTCGCAGTGCGAATTCCGCCGGCGGGCTTGAAGCCGACAGCCATGCCGGTTTCTTCGGCGTATTCGCGGATTGCGCGAACCATCACGAGGCCGACAGGAAGCGTGGCGTTGACGGCTTCTTTTCCGGTGGAAGTTTTGATGAAGTCGGCGCCTGCCATCATGCCGACCAGGCTGGCCTTGGCGACTTTGCGGAGCGTGAGCAAATCACCGGTTCCGAGAATGACTTTGAGGTGCGCCGGACCACAAGCGTCTTTGAACGCCACGATTTCGTCGTAAAGTTTTTGCCACTGCGCGCCGAAAACGTGAGCGCGGGTGATGACGACGTCAATTTCCTGGGCGCCGGCTGCGACCGAGTGTTTGATTTCGGCGATGCGCTCTTCGAGCGGTGAGAGGCCGGCGGGAAATCCGGTGGAGACCGCCGCGACGGGGATGCCGCTGCCTTGCAGAGCTTTGACCGCGGTTTCGACGAAGAGGTGATAGACGCAAACGGCGCCTACTTTGATTTGCAGGTCGCGAACCCCGAGCTTGTCGAGCAGTTCCTGCCGAACGGGCTGGCGAGCTTTGGCGCAGAGGCGCTTCACGCGTTCATCGGTGTCGTCGCCCGAAAGCGTGGTGAGGTCCATGCAGGTGATGGCGCGGAGAAGCCAGGCGATCTGCCAGTCTTTTTTCACGCTTCGGCGCGTGACCAGTGTCGCGGCGCGGCGTTCGACGGCGGAGGTATTGACGCGGACGGATTCGACCCAGTCGAGATTGAGAGAAGTGCCGCGGTTGAGGTAGAGCGGTCGGCCCGCCAGAGTGGCGATGGCGGTCTGACCAGAAAGCGAGTGAACCGGCGCGATGGGCGAACCGTCACGGTTGACGATTTCGAGGCGAGGAGGATTTTCAGGAGGCGTCATGATGCAGAACTCCAGCGGAAGTAAGAGAAAAGGATAACACCCGTGACGAAGCGGAGGCGAGGGTGGTCCTCGGAGGCGCGCCCGTTCCATTTTGCAACGCGACACCGGAGCTATTGTCGCGGTTGCGTGGCGAAGAGAGGGAGACGCCTCGTTAGCACCCCTGATTCAGGACACAATCGGCTTATAAACCGCATGGTTATGAAATCAGGGCGGACCGAAATCGTTTAGCGCAGAGCGTGCGAGGGTTTAGGAGCCAGAGTAGAGGAGGAAGGGGGCCCAGTAGAAGGGCTTGCGGTAGATACCGGTGGAGTGGACAAGGGTGAGTTTGGCATTGCGGAGGGCAGTGGCAGGATCTTGCCCGGATTTGAGTCCCTTATAGAGTTCGTCCATGAGTTGAGGAGTGGAGGCTTCGCTTACTTCCCAGAGACCGGCGATGACATTGTGAGCACCGGCGCGAAGGAATGCCCAGGAGAGACCGACCAGGCCCTCGCCAGCGTATGTTTTGGTGCCAGCGCCATTGCAAGCGGAAATTGTGACGAGGTAGGCGTTGAGGGGATGCTGGAGGATGTCACGCGCGTAGAGTTTGAAGCCAGAATCAATTTGGGGCGAAAGGATGACGGCGGACTCAAGCGGCCGCAGACGGCTGGAGGTGCCGTGAGTCGCGAAGTGAAGATAAGAGAACGCCTCCGGCGAACTCGAAAGGACAGCCGCGGGCGTGGCGTTTTTTCCTTTTAGGGTGACCCGATCAGAAGGTTGAAAATATTTTTCGACTAACGCGACTTCCTTACCAGCCTGAGGAAGCTGCGGAAAATCCGGACTGGCGGAGAAAGCGTCGCCAACCAGCAGCAGTCTTGCGTTCGCAGGTTTCGAGGAGCGGGTGTTGCGGGCAAGCTGCGACAGCGAGTTGGCCGTGGACAAAGTGACATCGTCGATCCAGTAGTGCGGTTCCGGCGCGGTTACGATGAGAGTTTCGAAATTGAGAGAATTCAAGCTGCCATCAGACAGAACGATAACACGAGAATTCTTGGAAAAGAGTTGTTCCGCCGGTTGCACCAAGGTGGCATAGAGTTTTTTGCCATCGGCGTTGCCCGCTGCTAGGGGATCGCGCGGATCGGTGAACGAGTCGCGATAAGACTTCACGAGAGCATCGATTTCCTGGCTCCCGGGCAGTGTCACGAGGGAAATTTTAGCGGGCGTGATAACCCACAGCCACGAGCGCAGTCCGCCCAGCCAATAGAAAAGCAGCGTGGAATTCGTTCGGCGCGAGATGGCCCGCGTATCGAAAGAACTGACCGCGCTCGATGCGGAGGCCTTTCGCGGAAGCAATGCCTGCTCGAGGGACTGAGAGCGGCTGAGGTCCGCGACTCTAAGAGCGTCCAGAGGACGATTCTGGTCAATCAGGACGCGGATGTAAGCATCGTAAGACTCGATGGCGCTGGAAAGAAACGAGACGCGCAGTTCGTCGCTATGAATGGAGTCGCGGGCGCTTTTTATCGTCCGAATGGCGGTGTTGAATTCCAGTTCAGCCTTCGCAGGGAGCTTTTGGGCGGCATAAACCTCGGCGAGTCGAGTGTGAGCCTCCCACTTGAGGCGGGTTTCCGCCTGTGGGTCAGCCAGTACACGCCGGAGCGCGACAAGGGCGGCCGGATAGTTTTGTTGGGCGGTCGCAATGCGACCAGCGATGAGTTGCGAATAGGCAATTGCCGACTGGTTGTGAGTCGCATTGGCGATTTCGGCCGCACGCTGATTGAGCTTTTCGGCGTCTTCGACCCTGTTGGTTGAGAGAGCATTTCTCGACAATATACTTAAACAGCTGACGAGGGTGTTTTTGTCATCATGAGTTTCGGCGAGGGCGAGAGCCTTTCTGCCGGTGACTTCGGCCTCCGGAAAACGATGTTGCAAGCCCTGCACGTCGGCGAGGGCGATCAGCCAGTAGGTCTGGTCCTCCGGCAATCCGGCCTGACCGGCTTTTTCCTCGGCGAGTGTCAGATCCGCCACGGCGCTGTCGAAATCTCCGATTACCCAATGACTCCAACCCAGATTGCCGAGCGATTTAGATTCTTGACCGATCGAGCCAAGAGCGCGAGACCGATCCAGGGCAAGACGAAAACGGTCAATGGCTTCGTCGTAGTGTTCCTGCCACATGGCCACATTGCCGAGGTTGCCAAGAGCATTGAGCTCGGCGGCGGGCTGGTTTTGGGCGCGGGCGATGGAGGCAGCGGTGCGAAATTCGGCGGCCGCCCTATCGTAATTCTTGCGATCGACTTCCAGAATCCCGCGAGCCTGAGCCACGGAACCCCGAATCGAAGAATTGATTTCGATGGCGAGGGCTTCGGCGTCGGACAGCGCACGATCCGCAGCGTCGAGCTGCTGCAAGTAATCGTTGTCCAAGCCTTCGACCATTTTCCTCTGCACCTCAGTGTCAGAACGGGTGAGCCCGGGAGGCAGTGGCTCCCTCAACAGCAGGAGCGATTCGGAGTAGGAGCCGCGCATCATGAGAATGTGCGCTTTTTGCACGCGGAACCGCGCCGCCGACTGCACATCTTTGGATTGGTATTGAGAAAGCGCCGCGTCAGCATGTTGCAACGCAGCATCGAGTTGACCTTTCCGCATCTCGTCGCGGATTTGTTGGAAGGTTGCGTCGGGAGTTGAGGTCTTGCGGCAACCGCCGGAAAGGGCAGCTAAGAAGACAAAGAAAAAGGCTAAGAGATGATCTTTTAGCCCGGAGGCGGCCACTGCTTGCCGTTGGTACCGCCGGAGCCGGCAGAACCGCTGCCGGAAGTGGAGGAGCCAAGCTCGTAGCGAAGCATGGTCAGACTTCGTTCTCCGTGCGAAATCATCACTTCGGCGAAAAAGACCTTGCCGAATCCTGGAACGTAAAGCGAGTGACCACAACGCTCGATGCCGGGATAGTCCACGTCCATGTTCTTGACGAGTGAGCAGAAGAAGGCTCCGTTTTCACCCGGATCCGGCAGGCTTTTGCCGGAATGGTGGGGGTCCTTGGCAATTTTCCAGAAATCGCCCTTTTTGGCAAATTGTTTGCGCGCCTGAGCGAAGGTTGGGATTTCCTCGAAGACACGGAAGTCGAGCTCGATGTTCACGGGGTAACCGCAAATGCGCAGATTTTCAAACTTGCTGCCATGCATGGTGATGTGGCCCTCCACGGCGTCCTTGCGATGCTTGGAATAGAGCCGACAGACCAAGCGATCGGCGGTGAGCACGTCGAGCATGTTCAGCCCTTCAAGTGCCGAGGTAACGAGCGTGTTGTTGCTTTCGTCCTCAGCCTGATATCCACCGGAAACGTGCGTGTAACCCGCCTTGAAGGAGATGAACTCGCGGAAGCGGAATTTTTCGACGCGCGCGCAGCCGTGGCCACCGGTGACGGGCAAAACCGATTGAGCCTGGGCATCGATCTGTTCGTGAAAGGGACGAGTGAATTGACCGTTAAACGCATGGGCGCAACCATGGAAATGGAAGCGCTGCGGGGACAGAGCGGGCATAGGGGACTCAACTCCTGCTGGGAATTACAAGCAAAGTCGTTCAATACTGCCGGAGTTACCGTGTCAGTTCAATGACAAATTGCAAGCGGCTGATTTCCTCAGCCGAAGAAGAGTTGGCAGTGGCGTCGGCCGCAGCTGAAATCACGATGGTGTACTTACCTGCGGTCGTGCCGGGATTGACGACAATGACCTGAGTTTTTTGTGCCTCCTGCGCGGAGACAGAACGCAGGAGCGAAGAGCGACCGGCGGGATCCTCAAGACGAAAAAGGTAGGTCGAGTGAGCGGGGTCAGTAGGCACGTCGACGTAAAGCCCGAGCGGCTCGTTGGGAGCTGACACAAAGCGGAGGCCCTCGCCTCCGCGACTATTTCCGCTAATTAGCGAATGCATCGACAGGACGTGGGGAGATGTGACCTGTTTGTACTGCGGAATCGTGACGAAATTCTGGTAGCCAAGAACCAGCAAGAGCAAGGCGAAGGCGGGGAGAACAAAAGCGGGTTTGAACCAAGCGAGCCAGCCGGCCCGAACGGGGGCAAGATTGCTGCGAAGAGCAGGGGAAGCAGCGAAGATTTCGCGGGAGGCGGAGAGGAATTCGGCTGCAGAGCGCAGTTGAGCTGCGCATTCGGCACAGGAGAAGTAATGTTCTTCGTAGGCGTCGCGCTGGACGGGGGAGAGTTCGCCGAGGAGGTACTTCTCACAGGCCTGCGATTGAAGGGCTTCGTTGTGGTCCATCGTTGGTCGTTCCATTTTCTCTAAGTAGTGGCGTCGGGAGCCGATTCGTTTCCTTTTCCCCTAGAAAAAGATAAGCCTTTTAATTACAGACGTTTAAGGACCGAGCAAAGAACGGAACTTCTGTTTGGCGCGGTGGATCAGGACGCGCAGATAGTCACGAGTAATGCCAAAACGGCGGCAGACGTCGTCCTTGGGCTGCTCTTCGAAAAAGATCGCTCGGAGTACGGCTTGGTCTCGCTCGGGCAGCTGGGCGAGGACTTTTCGCACGAAGCTGCGGGTTTCCTCGGCGATGGCGAGATTTTCCAGGTTGACGACTTTGTCTTGAATTTCGGCATGGTTCGGCTCGAGGGGAAGGCTCTTGTTGCCGGAGCGGTAGTGCTCCAAAAGAACGTTGTTGCATACGGAATTGACGAAGGCGCCCAGGCGGTTCGCTTCGCGGATGCCACCATCGGAGCGAATCGCGCGAATAAGGCGGGAGAAGGTTTCCTGACGCAGATCGTCCACCGCGTCGGGAGTAAGATGGCGGGCCCGGAGCTTCAACTGGAGGAGCTGAGAAAAATAGACAACAAAGTGAGTCTCCGTGGAAGGGTCTCCTTCCCGGAGGCGGGCCAGATACGCCTCATCAAACGCAAAAAGTTCCAAAACCCTCCCCCGAAGTGCTGGGAAGTATAGCCGTGACGGCGCGCAGTGGCAATGGAGCGCCAGCCGACACAGCCGACAAAGGATTTACAGCAAGGAAGTCCCATGAAACGGATTGGGGGTGTGGCGCACTACTGGGTATAGGACTCCTTGAAGGCTCAGGAGACCTACACGCTGGGATAACAAAAGTCCCCTGGCGTGCCCCTGAAGCAGCGTCCGGTGCTGATAGATCGCTAGAGGTCATCGCCGGACGCTGAAATGAACGGGAAACTTAGCCTAGGACGGTGGGCCCTTGTACTCGAAGCATTCCCCTCGAAATGCAGAATTTCCCTTGCGCACGAAGTTAAACCTGAAAACGCCAGTGACCTCGGGAGTTGTAGCCTTGCACCTGGATTTTGTGGCAAAGCCGGAAGGCACGCGAGAGTTAAATTCTCTCGTCGGCGCGGTGCTGAAAGAGGGAGCACTCGGAAAGGAAGGGCTCGAGACCGCCTTGTTGCTTGTTTCAGATCGCGAAGCCAGGCTGGTTACGCTTTTGACCTTCTGGGATGCCGGCCGGTTTGCGAACGCGCGCGAACGGCGAATTGCCTGGATGCAGAAATTGTTGGCTCCGTTCGCGGATGGGCCGATTCGGGCACAGACCAGTACACCACGATTCGTGTTGGCCGAATCCTCCGCCGATTTCGCAATGGACAATCCATCGCATGAGGCTGCAGAACTTGCACAAGTGGCAGGATAGCCGCACTGCCTCGAGCCGTTCAGATTGAAATTTTGCAAGGAAGAAAGAGTGGGGATCGGGATCGTTGTTGCGGATAAAGGGGACCAGAGTTCGATGGCGCAATCAGGGGTGTCATGCAGTCGGATGGATTGCTCGGAACGAGTGGTGACGTTATTAGGCCAAGAAAATTTGTGCTTCGACCACTTTTGCAGCCGATGCTATGAGTTACTCGAACACGCGGACCGCCGGATGATATCCCCACACGAAGCGGCTGTTCTTGCCGACGTAGCGCGCGCGTTGGATGAGTGTGCGCGACGCGCGCTGGAGATTTCGTTGAGCGAGATTGAATTGAACAACCTGGATCGCGCGAGGCTCTTGGACATTGTGCTGTGGTCGGGCGACATGACGAACGTGTTGAGGCGGAAAGTCGGCAGCGCCGCCTCGAAGCTCCAGGGCGAAGAAGCGCGTCGGGATGTGCTCGAGAGCGCCGTCAGAAACAGTCGCGTAAATTGAATTGTTTGCCGTTTGTAAGAAACAAGCAGAAGCGATAAAGATTCCAAACCATACCAGCGCTCCGGAGCACGCCTTAACTGATACGGCAAGAGTTACAAAGCCTTAGAAGAAAAGACCGATCGAGACGCCGGAGCCTCTCCGACAACTGCAACAAAAATAAAGACTTAGAAAACGGCCATGGGTGGTACTACGCATGCATATAACAAGGATAGTGCATGCGGTTGAGTTTTAGTACTGACCACCGTTACGGCACCAGGT
>UEXQ01000103.1_pt1 | contig 16595 bp, 13 predicted proteins | sample 4301111 | NCBI WGS metagenome assembly UEXQ01 (sample SAMEA4773181, study PRJEB27434) | metagenome | biome: 2259; feature: agricultural soil; material: soil | place: USA | collected 2014-09 | depth 0.25 m
GCGCGAAAGGCTGCCGCGATTTGGAGAGAGCCGGCAAGGTTGCCTCACGCTTACTACTTTGCGCGGGCGCTGTTTCCGCCAGGCGAGATTGACAGACTGATGGAGCCGCGGTTTCGGCCCAGCAGTGTTGCTGCAGACGGCTATTCACTGGAACCAACGTGGCTGGGGTGGCTGCAGCGCGGCGCGGACGAAGCACGGCACATGGAGCCAGCGGGAGCCGTCAGTTGGATGGAGATGCGTTCGTACATGGTCAGCACGCTGCTACGCGATACGGACTCGGTGAGCATGGCGCGGTCGCTGGAGGTGCGCGTGCCTCTGTTGGACACGCCGCTCGTGGAGTTTGTGAGCGCACTGCCGGATGTAGCACGCAGGAAAGATGGCGCGCAAAAGGCGCTGCTGGTGGAAGCGCTCGGTTCGCTGCTGCCGGCGGAAATTACTGGGCAGAAGAAGCGGACGTTCACATTGCCGTGGGAGCAGTGGCTGCGCGGACCACTGAGAGCACGCGTTGAGGAAAGCTTTGCGCACATCGCGCCGCAGGTTGCGCCGATGCTAAAGCTGGATGGCGTGCGAAGTGTCTGGCAGGCATTCCTTGCCGGCAAGACTTCTTGGTCGCGGCCATGGGCAATATTTGCGCTGAATGAATGGGCACGGCGAGGCGGCGCAGCGCCAGCAGACTGAACCTTTCCTCGATTGGGTTACACTGAAAGTCCAGCCGGCAAATGACAAATGAACATACTTGGAATCAATGCGTACCACGGTAACGCTTCGGCCGCGATCCTCTGTGATGGGAAGCTGGTTGCGGCAGTGGAAGAAGAGCGCTTCAACCGTGTGAAGTACGCAGCCGGATTCCCGGCGGCAGCGATTCGCTATTGCTTGCAGACGGCGGGAATCACGGCGGGTGAAATAGATCATGTGGCCGTGCCGCGGAATCCTTACGCGCGGCTGGGAACGAAGTTGTTTTACGCGCTGCAGATGCCGTCGTTTGCGCGGGAACGTGCCAAGGTGCTGGCGAAGTTCACCGGGATTCGTGAAGCGCTCGCTGCGTCGTTTGACATCTCACCCGAAACGTTGAAAGCGAAATTTCATCGCGTCGAGCATCACATCGCGCACCTGGCGAGCACGTTCTATTGTTCGCCATTCGAAGAGGCGGCGCTGCTGTCGGCCGACGGGCTTGGCGATTTTGCGAGCTCGATGTGGGGCGCGGGCTTCGGGCGGCGGATGAACGTTCATGGCTCGGTGGCGTTCCCGCATTCACTTGGCTTGTACTACAGTGCGGTTACGCAGTACCTGGGCTTCCTGAAATTCGGCGACGAATACAAAGTGATGGGGCTCGGCGCGTACGGTGAGCCGGAGTTTCTGCCGCAGTTTCGCAAGATCGTACATTCAAACGGCACGCACTTTCATCTGGGACTCGAATACTTCACGCACCATCGCACCGGTCCGGAGATGAGCTGGGCAGAGGCCGATAAGACGCCAGTTCTTGGCAAGATGTACTCGGAGGAGATGCCCCGCAAGCTTGGCCCCATTCGCGCGCCAGAAGAGCCGATCGAGCAGCGCCATAGGAATCTGGCTTGTTCGCTGCAGGCCCGGCTGGAAGAAGTCTATCTGGGTATGCTAAAGCGATTGCATCAAAAAACCGGGATGAGATCCGTTTGTCTCGCTGGGGGCGTGGCTTTTAACTGCGTGGCGAATGGAAAAATTCCGAAGTCGACGGGATTTGAGAACATCTACGTGCATCCGGCCGCGGGAGATGCCGGGCTGGCAGTTGGCGCCGCCCAATTCGTCTGGCACCAATTGCTGGGAAATCCGCGCGATTTTGTGATGGAGCACGCATACTGGGGACCTGAATTTTCCCGCGATGAGATTCGTGGGGCGATAAAGTCGTCACGACTCGGTGAAAGTGGTTGTTCCGTCAGCGAGATGCCTGAAGAAGAATTGCTGCACAAGACCGCGGCAATTATCGGGGGCGGAAAAATTCTTGGCTGGTTTCAAGGACGCGCAGAGTGGGGACCGCGGGCGCTGGGGAATCGCAGTATAGTGGCCGATCCGCGTCGGCCGGAGATGAAAGAAATTCTGAATCGCCGCATCAAGCATCGGGAGATCTTCCGGCCGTTTGCGCCGTCGATTCTCGCTGAAAAAACCGCCGAATGGTTCGAACAGGCGCATCCTTCACCGTTCATGACGATGGCCTATGCGGTAAAGCGCGAAAAGCGCGACAAAATTCCCGCGCCAACCCACGTGGACGGCACTGGGCGGCTCCAAACAGTCACATCCGCCGGCAATCCGCGCTACTGGAAACTGATCAGCGAATTCGAACGGCAAGCCGGCGTGCCGGTGGTGCTCAATACATCGTTCAACGACAACGAACCGATTGTCTGCAAGCCGCAGGAAGCGATTGACTGCTTTGAGCGCACACAGATGGATGCCCTAGTGCTTGGCGATTTCCTGATTACGCGGTCCTAGAAATTTCCCAAAATCAGCCTCAGGACATCTTCAACGAAGTGCGCTTGGCGAGCTTGCGTCGATAGAACCACCGTTCGATCATCCGCCCGATGAAGTAGTACCAGCCAAAGAGAAACGTCGGCATCACCACCATGAAGATCAAGACTTCGCTAGTGCCCTGCCTGCCGAAAGCGAGCACCAGCGCAAACGCCGCGAGAAAGGCCGGGAAAGCGGACACAACGAGCACCTTGTCTAGCCAGCCTGGGGCCACACGCGGAGTCGAGACATCCCAACTGGCGCAGTGCTGCGGGTCGTCTTGACAACGGTCGGCGGGCCTAGGATTGCGGTTTAGCGGGTCCGTGTCCAGCCGAAGCGACGACCACCAGTAGTAGCGATTCGGCGAACGCTGCAGTTCGTCATTCACGCGTGAAGACTGGTAACTGACGATAGTGAACAGCAGCAATCCGGCCAGCGGGAGTATCACGCTCCAACGCAAGCTCATACATCAATTGAATCACTACGAAGCGTGGTTGTGCGTGCGGAATTTGCCGTATGTTCGCGGCAGTGCAAATCGCAGCGAGAGCTCCGTGTACAATCTTGCAGTGCGCATTCTGCTGCTGAATCTCTACTACCCGCCGGACACTTCAGCCACAGCGAAAATGGCAGAGACCGTTGTAAATGTACTCGCCACCGACAACCATGTCACGATTCTAAGTGGGCGGCCCTCTTACGATCCCACCGAGCGCCGGCCTTGGCACCTCTATCAAACCGAGTCCTCAGGCCACGTCCGCATCGTCCGAGTCGGCTCCACGGATTTTCCGCGCATCCAGATGAAGCGCCGCGTGCTGAACTACCTCACCTACACCGCCTTGGTGATTCCGCGTGCGCTCTTCCAGTCATGTGACATCGTCCTGGCCATGACCGACCCGCCATTCGAAGGAATCATCGGCGCGTTTGTCGCAATGCTCAAGCGCAAGCCGTATTTCTACAACCTTCGCGACATGTATCCCGACATGGCCGTTGGCGGCTCCATCGTCGAGCTGGGACTGCTGGCGCGCGTTTGGGAAAAGCTGCATCGCTGGGCGCTGCGCCGCGCGACAAAAGTGATTGTCTTGGGCGAAGACATGCGCAATCGCATCTTGGCGAAGGGTGTGCGGGCCGAACAGATCGAAATTGTGCGCGATGGAGCGGAGATACGTCCCGCGGATTCGCCACAGCCACAACTCGATCCCGAAGTTATTCGCGCCATTCGCAGCGATTTTCGCTTTGTTGTGCTACACGCGGGCAACCTGGGGTTTTATGGAGCATGGTCCAACCTGATAGCCGCAGCCCGGCAGCTCAGTGCAGACGGAATCGGCCTGGTATTCGTCGGCGAAGGAGCGCAGCGCAAAGAAATCGAGGCGCTGGCTGCCGGAGTTTCCAACGTCCGGTTTATGCCGTTCTTTCCCGCGAGCAAAGTCTCATCGGTACTCGCCGCGGCGGATGCTCACCTGATCACCGTGAAACGCGGGCTCGAAGGAGTCGTCGTGCCGAGCAAGATGTACGGCATTCTCGTGGCGGGAAAACCAATCGTAGCCGTGGCGCCGCGTGAAACCGATGCTGTGGCCCTGGGCGAAAGATTCGGATTCGGTGTAGGCGCTGATCCCGACCAACCGGAGGAAATTGCGAAAGTTGTTCGCGAACTGGCAGGAGACGCGGATCATGTCGCGAAGATGGGTGCCGCCGCGCGGCAAGCGGCCAATGGCTATGACCGGGCAAAAGAGCTGCAAAACTTCCTGCGCATCCTAAGCGGCGACAACAGCGGTGGCGAACAAGAAGCAAAATAGCTTCTGCCATGAAGCAGGTTTTCTGCTTCGCACGGAGCGTACCTAGTTATCTGTATTTTGGACTTTCTTCGTATTTTAACTAGCCAACCAAACCTTTCCGCGCTATGTTCTTAACGCTGCGTGGGGCAGTCAGTTGGCTATCCTTGAGCCAACGTTCCTGGGCTTTTCACTTGGGAGCCGGATCCCCAATCCGGCAGTGAGTCGCGTGTGTCCACCGATGACACCGGCCGCATCGGTTCCGTAACTCTGAAAACTGAGGACGCATGGCCGCCGGCCTGCTTGCTTTTTTAATCGCACTACTGGCATCTCTAACTTTGACCGTTCCCGTTCGCTCCTTCGCGTTGCGCGTCGGTATGGTGGATCGTCCCGGGCCGCGTAAAGTTCACTTGCAGCCGATCCCGTTGCTCGGCGGCCTCGCGATCTACTTCGGCGTAGCTTTGGCGGTCCTGTTTTTGGTTCAAGGGCCTGCCCGCGAACAGGTCTGGGGCATTCTTGGCGGGGCGACGTTAATCGCCGCCGTGGGGATTTTGGATGATCGCGGGCTCCTGCACCATCAAATCAAGCTTTTCGTCGGCATGCCCTTGGCCGCCGTCATCCTGATGCTCAGCGGCGTCCGCGCGCAAATCTTCAGCACGTTGTTCGGTGGCCGCACCGGCGATGTGCTGGATGCAATTCTGACCATCGTTTGGGTCGTCGGCATCACCGCTTCGTTCAGCATCCTGGATCACATGGACGGTCTCTGCGCCGGCGTAGCCGCCATGGCTGCGGCCTTCTTCTCTCTCCTGGCTTACCTGAACGGCCAAGTCCTTGTCACGGTACTCGCCGCCGCGGTGCTCGGCGCGGCTTGCGGTTTCCTGCGCTGGAACTTCAAGCCCGCCAAAATTTTTATGGGCGACGGCGGCGCGATGTTTCTCGGATTCCTGATGGCGACGCTCGCGTTGAAGCTGCGTTTTGCGCAGCCGAACCTGGTTTCTGCCTGGCTCGTTCCGGTGCTCATCTTGGGAGCGACGGTTTTCGACACTATGCTCGTTACGGTCTCGCGCAGCCGTCGCGGCCTGCTTCCCTTCGCGTCCCCCGGGAAAGACCACGCCGCGCACCGCCTTGCGAACATCGGTCTGGGGCAGCGAGGCGCGGTGCTGACCATGTACATGGTCGGAGCCTTGTCTGGGGCACTGGCGCTGCTGGTGAGTACTTTCCCGATTTCCTTTGCGTTGCTCGCCGTAGTCTTCGCGGCGGTAGTTGCGCTGATCGGCATCGTTTTTCTGGAACGCGCCCCCTACGAACGCCAAGTGCGCAAGCCCGCAGCGGCGACCGACTAATTTCAGCATCGCGAGTTCCCCGTCAGCAACGGATTCGCTATAATTTTGTGGCCACTCATGCAGTTTTGTATGGGATGGGCAGGCCACGATGGCCTGGTCGAGATATACGAGCACGAAAAAACGATTTGTGTAGAAGAACCCGGCACCGCCGCAGCGTTTTCCGGGTCGATCGGGTGAGCCGGACGAGTGTACGAGAACCAGCCTGACAGAAAAAATGGCAGTGTAGTGGTTGTGGGCGGCTCCGCAGCTGGATTTATGACCGCCGCAAAGGTCGCCGGCGGCGGACGCGATGTTCGAGTCCTCGACGCTAAGGGCGGCTTCGATCCGGTTCCGCGCTCGCTGATTGTCACGCATCATTTCCGCGAACAGCTCTGCGACGTCGCGGCTTCCAGCATTGTCAACGAGATTCGCCGCTTCGAACTCTTCACGGATGGACGTTCGGCCGAAGTAGCACTCAGCAAGCCCGATCTGATCATTGAACGCGCCCGGCTGATTCCGGCGCTGGCCCAGGAAGCGATCAAGGCCGGCGCAAGACTTTCCTTCGACACGCGCTTTCTTGGCCTTGCGCCAAATTCTTGCGGGCTGCGCCTGGAAGTGGAAACCGGTGGACACCGCGAGGAACTGCACGCAGATCACGTCGTGGGAGCGGATGGCGCCACCACGCGAGTCGGGCGTTCGGCTGGGTGGCCGCCGGTCGAAACGGTTCCACTAGTACAGGCCATTGTCAAACTCCCGAAAGACTGCCCGCGCGATACAACCCGCGTGTGGTTTGTGCCGGACGACACTCCTTATTTCTACTGGCTCATTCCCGAAAACGAATCGCGCGGGGCACTCGGCATTATCGGCGAGGGCAGCGGCCAGGAAACGAAAAAGTGCATCGAGCGTTTTCTGGAAAAGAAGCAGATGGAGCCCCTGGAATGGCAAGGGGCACGTATTCCCGTTTACCGCCGGTGGATTCCGGTGGAGCGTCGCGTCGGCCAGGGAAGAGTTTTCCTGGTGGGCGACGCGGCGGCGCAAGTGAAGGTTTCCACGGTAGGCGGCATCGTGACCGGATTTCGCGGCGCGCAAGGCGTGGCTGACGCTCTACTTGGAGCCGGAGGCAGCAACGAATTACGAGCGCTTCGCCGGGAACTCACGACGCACTGGCTGATCCGCAAAACGCTGCACCACTTTGAGCAGAAGCACTATTCCTACTTGGTGGATCTGCTGAATTCAGCGACGCGCGAATCATTGGGCGAAATTCACCGTGACCATTCGACACGGCTGCTTTGGACCGTTCTTCGTCGGCAACCGCGCCTGATTCTGCTCGGACTGCGCGGGCTGCTGATGGGTGCGCGCCCTCGCTAGCCGGGCCGTGCATGCGGTTGGAAACTGTGTTTCAGGAAATCCAAACGGCGCTGCGCTTCCCAGCTGCGCGGTAATTTTTTGAGATAGGGAGAGTCTCTTGCGCTTATCGGTCATTGGTTGCGGCTACGTCGGCCTTGTGACGGGAGCCTGCCTGGCGGAAGCCGGCCACGAAGTGATGTGCACGGACGTCGACGCAGGCCGCATTGCAAAGCTGAAAGCCGGCGAAGTTCCCATCTACGAACATCATCTGGACAAGATTTTGGCCTCCGCGGGAAAGAACGGAAAGATTTCTTACACTGCCGATGGCGGCGAAGCCATTCGCTTTGGCGAAGCGATTTTCATCTGTGTGGGGACTCCCCCACGCAACGATGGAAGCGCCGACCTCTCCGCGATTGACTACGTGGCGCAGCAGATCGCGGCCGAAGCCCGTTCCCCCAAGCTGGTTGTGGAAAAGAGTACAGTTCCAGCTCGGACAGGAATTGAGCTGCAGCGTGCGCTCACTGCTTACAGCCGCGGCGGCAATGCGTTCCGCGTCGCTTCCAATCCGGAATTTCTCCGCGAGGGCACCGCGGTCGAAGATTTCTTCCATCCCGATCGCATCGTTGTAGGCGTGGAGGATCCGGCGGCGGGCGAACAACTCCGTGAAATCTATCGTCCTATTCTTGAGCGCAAATTCTCGTGCCCCGTCCACAATGGCAAATGCCCGGATACGCACAAGGCGGAATTTCTGGTCACCACGATCAGCAGCGCGGAGCTCATCAAACATGCCTCCAATTCGTTCCTTGCTCTGAAGATCAGTTATGCCAACGTGCTCGCCGACCTCTGCGAACAAATCGGCGCCAACGTGGAGGAGGTAACACACGCTATCGGCCTGGACCCACGCATCGGAACGCAATTTTTGAAGGCTGGATTGGGCTTTGGCGGCTTCTGTTTCCCCAAAGACATCCAGGCATTCATCAGCCTGGCGGCAACCGTTGGAGTGGATTTCGAAATTCTGAAAGCCGCCGAACGCGTCAACAAACAGAGAATTGAGCGGTTCCTCGGAAAGATCAATAAGGCTCTTTGGGTGGTCAAAGGAAAGCGCGTTGCGGTGTTGGGGCTGGCTTTTAAGGCTAACACCGACGATATCCGATTCGCGCCGGCCCTCGAAGTGATTCGGCGATTGGCGGAAGAGGGCGCCGAGATCCATGCGACGGATCCCGAAGCGCTAGAGAAGGCCAAAAAACAATTCCCGCAGGTCCACTTTCACGAAGATCCTTACAAGGCGCTCGAAAGTGCGCACGCTGCGCTCGTTTGTACGGAATGGGATGTCTATAAAAAGCTGGACTGGGACCGCGCAGCCAAAGTCATGGCCCGAAAACTCGTGATTGACGGGCGCAATCTCTATTCGCCAGAAAAAATGAAGCAGTTGGGATTCGAATACGTGTCCTTCGGACGCGAATAGTGCAAGGTTACGCGGTTTTCTGAGCGGAAAACTGCTCCTGAAAATATTCAATCGTTCGCTTAAGGCCGTCGGTGAGCTGTATCTTTGGTTCCCAACCTAACAGCCGTTTTGCTTTACGGATATCAGGGCAACGGCGCTTGGGATCGTCCTGCGGTAACGGCTCGAATACAATCGGTCCCGCCTTGGGGAAATGAGCGCGTACGCGCTGTGCGAAGTCGAGCAGCGTGATTTCTTCAGGATTGCCGATGTTCACAGGCAGATGTTCGTCTGATACTGCCAGCCGGCAAATGCCGTCAATCAGGTCGGAGACGTAGCAGAAACTGCGCGTCTGCTTGCCATCGCCATACACGGTTATCGGCTTCTCGCTCAACGCTTGGAAGACAAAGTTCGGCAGCGCGCGGCCATCATTCAGCCGCATTCTTGGCCCATAAGTATTGAAGATGCGCACGATGTGCGTGTCCACGCCGTAATGGCGGTGATATCCCATCGTCAGCGCCTCGGAAAAACGCTTCGCTTCGTCATACACGCTGCGCGGGCCGACCGAATTTACATGGCCCCAGTATTCCTCGTGTTGAGGTGAAACTTCAGGATCACCGTAGCACTCGCTCGTGGACGCCAGAAAAAATTTCGCGCGCTTGGCATGCGCCAGCTCTAGGGCATTCTGAGTTCCCACCGATCCGACGCGCATGGTTTCGATCGGGTGGCGCAAATAGTCCGGCGGACTGGCGGGCGAAGCAAAGTGGAGAACGTAGGCAACGTCGCCCGCGACATCCAGGCGGTCGCTGACATCGCCGCGTTCGAAGGAAAACTTCTTATTGTTCCTGAGATGCGCCAGGTTTTCTTCCCTGCCAGTGATGAAATTGTCCAGGCCCAGAACTTCCCAACCTTCCGCCAGCAAACGGTCGCACAAATGCGATCCGAGAAACCCCGCCGCTCCCGTCACCACTGCCCGCATGCGTCCTCCAAGAAAGCTCGTTTGTCAGTCTATCTTCGCATTGAGCGATTGACCAGCTATGCGCCGCAGAATTACTATGCGCCTTCCGCGATGATGAACACCACGTTGCAACGTTTTCGCCGCTCCTACCGAATACTTCTAGTTCTTGGCGTTTGCAATATCTTGGTTTTTCTCCTGGCAATCTTCGCTTTTCTTCACGCCGGCACCTGGCTGGTACAGGAAGACGCCCTGCAAAAGGCGCCGGTCGTCGTTGTGCTGAGCGGTGGGCTGCCGGAACGCGCACTGGCCGCAGCCGATGTTTTCAAGTCAGTTGGCGCGCATGAGGTCTGGCTCACGCGTCCGCTGCAACCGGGCGCCGCGATGCAACAACTGCGTTTGCCTTATTCTGGAGAAGAACAATACAGCCGCATGGTGCTGATTGATCGGGGCGTCCCTCCCGCCGAGATTCGCACCTTAGATCCGCACATCAACAACACCGCCGAGGAGCTACAAGCCGTCTACGCTGAACTCGAGAAACGCCCGGATCTGAGCGTTGTTGTCGTCACTTCCAAAGCACATACGCGTCGCGTGCGCGTTATCTGGAAGGTTGTCTCTCGAGGAGCGGCTGAAAAGCGGCTGCTGGTTCGTGCCGCGTCGTCGGACCCATTTGATGCGGAGCATTGGTGGCATTCCACCAACGATGCGCTCAGCGTTGTCCGCGAGTATCTCGGCTTGTTGAACGCGTGGTTTGGGCTTCCGCTGAACCACAGCCATTGATCACTGAGTTCGTAGCTTTATCGGCGAACTAGAAGAACAAGAATCGTTTCTTCCTAGCTGGGGCGTCGGAGACTTCCGGAACATGCGGCAAGCCGCGCCCTTCGAACGCGGCCAGCGGGTTTCCGACAAACAGCGCCTCAGCCTTCTCGCGCCCAAACTCTTTCTCTACCACTTCGTAAGCCGCTCGCAGCCTGTGCGGACGCGATGTCGTATTGTGCGCATCGCTGGCAATGAAGTGCACCAGCCCCCGCCCAATCCACTCCATTGAAGTCGCTTCAACGTTTGACCCAAAGCCACCGGTCAGCGACCCGCCCGTCACTTGTCCGTAACAACCATTGCGAATCCATTTTTCCAGCCGCACCGGCTGCGCTCGCAGAATCCCGTTACGCTCGGGATGCGTGATGATGGGCCGCAAACCGGCGAGCTGAAGTTCGTAGAGCGTCTGATCCATCGCCGGCGGAATCGCAAATTCGTTGAACTCCACGAGCAAGTAGTCCTTTTGATGAATGCAAAACGGCGAACGCATCTTTTTCAACGTGCTGATATTCTCAGGACTCAGGTGGAAGTCGCATCCGGTGGCAAGTTTCAGACGGTTTCCAAGTGAGCTTTGCAACTTCTCCGCTTCTCGCTTCACGTTCGCGTAGTCGAAGCGAAACTCCGGGCTGGCGTGTGGAGTCGCCACCACGTGGGTAATTCCGTCCGCGATCGCCATTTCCGCCATCGCCAACGACTCATCGAACGACTGCGCTCCGTCGTCCATTCCGCTCAGAATGTGGCAATGCAGGTCGACCATTGGAACTCGCGGCCTCTATCCGCGTACTGAGCTGTACACCTGATATACGCCGAGCAGGAACATCAGCACCGCAAAAGTCTTCCGCATCGAAACCGACGGAATGCGCCTTGCAATTTTGGCCCCCGCTACGCCACCCAGGAAAACTCCGGGAATCAGCAACAAGCCGGTCCGCCAATCGACGTAGCCCGCTTTTCCGTACGCCAGCACCGCCAACAAGCCGGTCGGCGGTATTAACGCCACCAGGCTCGTCCCCTGCGCGCGATGCTGCGCAAACCCCAGTAGCAGCCCCAGAATTGGCACCATGATGGTTCCACCGCCAATTCCGAACATCCCCGACGCGATCCCGCCCGCCAACCCCGTCAACAACACGCCGACATCCATCAAAATTTTGCGGTTCACGCTTCGCCTTCTTTCAGCGAAGCGGGCGCCGGAATCTGTGCGCCATGTGCGGGCTTGGCCTTCCTCCATAGCAAAACTGCGGAAAACATCAAATATGCGCCAAAAAGCCCTTTGAGCAGCGCAGTGGACATTGGCACTGCGATCAGCCCACCAACCCACGCGCCCAAAATCATTCCAACCGCGCACAGGATCCCTGCGCGCAAATCCACATTTCCGGCTTTCCAGTATTGCCGCAGCGCACCCAGCCCGATCGGCGGCAGCAAAATAAACAGTGACGTTCCTTGGGCCAAGTGCTGGTCCATATGCAAAAGGTGCACCATCGCCGGCACCAGCACGATTCCTCCGCCGATTCCCAACAGGCCCAGTAGAATTCCGGCGACAACTCCCAACGCCAAAACCAAAATCGTCAATCGAACTCTCCGCGCGAAGCTGGTAAGTACGTACTCACAGTTCTATTTTCTGCGGCAATCGGCTCCCGAGCAACGCTTCCGAACCTTAAACAACGCGTAACATACACACCATCCCTACGTTCGGCCACTTCCGCGAACCTGCTATATTGGTAGTGCAGCCCTTCGCGCCCTGTGCGCTTGTTCTTCAATTTCATTTTTCAGGGTTCACCCTGGCACTCACAACCCTGAGCCAATTTGCGAGGAGCGATTACTTTCAGATGCCTACCGACCGGAAACCAGAATTCTTCAAGGGTGCTCAATTAAAAGTTGGAATCATTGGCTGCGGTTATGTAGGACTTCCCCTCGCCCTTCGCTTTGCGGAAGCGGGCCACAAAGTCACCGGTTTTGACACCGATCCGGCGAAAGTTTCCCTGCTCAACGCTGGCAAGTCCTACATCGAGCACATTCGCCAGGACAAAATTCAGCAGTTCGTCAACAGCCGCCACTTTAATGCCACCACGGATTTCGAACGCCTCAAGGAAGTGGACGCGATCATCATCTGCGTGCCCACGCCTCTCGACGAACGTCGTGAACCCGATCTCAGCTTCGTCGAACAAACCGCCATATCCATCCAGCCGAATCTGCAAAAGGGTCAGCTCGTCGTTCTCGAATCCACCACCTACCCCGGCACCACCGAGGAACTCGTCCTTCCCATTCTTGAAAAATCCGGCCTGCGTTGCCCCATCGCAGCCGGCATCGAGAGCGACAACATCCCCACCGACTTCTTTCTGGCTTTCTCTCCCGAACGTGAAGACCCCGGCAACAAGCAGTACGGCCTCGCGCAAATTCCTAAAGTCGTCGGCGGGACCAATCCGCCGAGCGCCCGCGCCGCGCAAGCGCTCTACGCGCAAGTCGTCGCCAAAGTCGTCCCCGTCAGCTCCACCCGCGCTGCGGAGATGGCCAAGCTCCTGGAAAACATTTTTCGCTGCGTCAACATTGCTCTGGTCAACGAACTCAAACTCCTCGCGTCCCGCATGAACATTGACATCTGGGAAGTCATTGACGCAGCCGCAACCAAGCCCTTCGGCTTCATGCCCTTCTATCCCGGCCCGGGCCTTGGCGGCCACTGCATCCCCGTTGATCCCTTTTATCTCTCCTGGAAAGCTCGCGAATACGATTTCGCGGCCCGCTTCATCGAGCTCGCCGGCGAAATCAACACTTCCATGCCATACCACATCGTGGATGCCATCGCCGACTCGCTCAACAAGCACAAGAAAAGCATCAACGGCGCCAAGCTCCTCATTCTCGGCGTTGCCTACAAAAAAGATGTCGACGATCTCCGCGAATCGCCATCCCTGAAAATTATGCAGCTCCTGCAACAGCGCGGCGCTCACCTCGACTACAACGATCCCTACTTCCCTCATCTCCACAAAATGCGTCACTACAATTTTGAAAACATGAAGTCCGTCCCGCTGTCCGCGCAAACTCTTGGCCAATACGACGCCGCCATCATCGCCACCGACCACACCAGCTACGACTACCATGCCATCGTTGATGCCTCAAAAATTGTCGTGGACACGCGCAACGCCACCCGCCGCGTCACGCGCAACCGTAACCGCATTGTCCCCTGCTAACTTTTTCTCAGGTGCCGCACCCTCGGTTTTTGGAGGTGTGGTTTTTTGTGCCGGCGTTTCTGCAGAGACGATTTCATTTCTTGCAGAACATTCACGGCGGACCACTGACAACTGGTTCCGGCATCGCTCAACTCTTCTTGCGCCGGCACTCCCCTGCTAACATATCGCCACCATGCCGGATGCCCCCTCCCTTATCGGCCAATCCATTTCCCACTACCGCATCCTCGAAAAGCTCGGCGGCGGTGGCATGGGCGTCGTTTACAAAGCCGAAGACACCCGGCTTCACCGCTTCGTGGCGCTCAAATTTCTTCCCGATGACGTAGCCCGCGACCCGCAAGTCCTCGCCCGCTTCCAGCGCGAAGCCCAAGCCGCCTCCGCCCTCAATCACGCCAACATCTGCACCATCTACGACATCGGCGACGAAGCCGGCAAAGCCTTCATCGCTATGGAATTTCTCGACGGCCAAACCCTCAAGCACCTCATCATGGGTCGTCCGCTCGACATGGAAGTTTTTCTCGATCTCGGCATCGAAGTCGCCGACGCCCTCGACGCTGCCCACGCCCAAGGCATCGTCCACCGCGACATTAAACCCGCCAACATCTTCGTCACCAAGCGCGGCCACGCCAAAATTCTCGATTTCGGCCTGGCCAAGCTCCGCACGGTCCCCGGCGCCGAATCCACCTCCGCCATCGAAACCATGGCCACACAAGGCGTCGACCCCGAACACCTCACCAGCCCGGGCAGCACCATCGGAACCGTCGCCTACATGTCTCCCGAACAAGTCCGCGCCAAGCAGCTCGATCCGCGCAGCGATCTCTTTTCCTTTGCCGTAGTCCTTTACGAAATGGCCACCGGCCAGCTCCCGTTCCGCGGCGAAAGCTCCGCCGTTATTTTTGAATCCATCATGAACCGCCCGCCTGTTTCGCCGGTTCGGCTCAATCCCGATCTTCCTCCCGAACTCGAACGCATCATCCGGAAAGCCCTCGAAAAAGATCGCGAACTGCGCTACCAGTCCGCCGCTGACCTGCGCAGCGATCTCAAACGGCTTAAGCGCGAGCTCGACTCTGCTCGCAGCTCCGGCTCCATCGCTATTGCTCACGATTCCGAATCCGTCGCACCACCCGTCGCTCAACCCTCGGGCTTATCCAGTGGCGCAGCGCATCCTGCATCATCCCGCCCAAGTCAGTCAGTTGCCGCAGTCTCCAGCTCGCAAGTTTCTGCCGCTACCGGGAGCGCCGTTGGCTCCGCGTCCTCTGCCGCCCCTCCACTTGCGCGCTCGAAAACATGGCTATGGGCAGGAATCGCCGCTGCAGTCCTCCTCGTCGCCGTAGCCGGCGGCCTCCTCTTCACCCGCCGTACCAGCGCTCTCACCGAAAAAGACTCAATCCTCCTCACCGAATTTGTGAACACCACCGGTGACACCGTCTTCGACGGCACCCTCAAGCAAGCTCTTGCCGTTCAGCTCGAGCAATCTCCTTACCTGAACATCTTCCCCCAGTCGCGGATCCAGGAGACCCTCAAATACATGGGCAAGCCGCCCAACGAACGCATCACCAGCGACGTCGGCCGCGAAATCTGTCAGCGCCAAGGCGTCAAAGCCATGCTCACCGGTTCCATCACCAGCCTCGGCAGCCACTACGTGATTTCTCTCACCGCCGTGAACGCGCAAACCGGCGACAACCTCACCACCCAACAGGTCGAAGCCGAAAGCAAGGAACAAGTCCTCAAGTCTCTCGACCAAGGCGCTTCAAACCTTCGCCAGAAACTCGGCGAATCGCTCGCCTCTGTCAACCAATTCGCCAAGCCGCTAGAACTGGCCACCACGTCTTCCTTCGAGGCTTTAAAGGAGTTCAGCGCGGGAAATGCCGACCACTTGCTGCAGAATGATGTGGCGGCCATTCCGCATCTGAAGCGCGCCACCGAGCTGGACCCCAATTTCGCTTTGGCGTACGCCATGATGGGCGTCGCTTACTCCAACAACCTCGAGACCAAGGCAGCCGACGAGAACATAAAGAAGGCGTTCACTCTCAAGGATCGCGCCACCGAACCGGAGCGTTTCTATATTCAGGCCCATTACTACGACCAGGTCACCGGTGAAGTGGACAAGACCATCGAAACTTATGAAGCCTGGACGAAGACCTATCCGCGCGATTCCACTCCCCTGGACAATCTGGGACTTACGTACATCACCACTGGTGAATTTGAGAAGACGCTGGCTCTCGGCAAGCAAGCGATCGAGGTGGACCCAACCGACAGCTATGGTCGCGAGCACATGGTTTATTCCTATATGTCTCTCAATCGTTTCGACGAAGCCCGCGCAATCGCCGAGGACACTTTGGCAAAGAAGCTAGATAGCGCGCCCCTTCACGTCCATCTCTTCGATCTCGCATTCTTGATGGGGGATCAAGCCGGAATGGATCGTCAGCTCTCGGCCCTTACCGCGAGCAAAGCAAACGAAGGAGCGCCGTTCATCCTTGTAAGGAAGGCGGCGGCGGAAGTATCACTCGGCAAGACAAAGGAAGGGGAGATCTGGCTCAACCAAGCGGCGGTCGCAGCACAGGCTGCGGGCATGAAGGAGTTCGCGGCCCTCATGAAGGCCGGCGCGGCGGCGCGCGCAGCACATTACGGCGATTGCGCGGGCGCCAGGTCTCTAGTGCAGGCCTCTCTTACCGCCCAACCGGATGGAGAAAACCGCAGATTTGCCGGCCTCGCGCTCGCGGAGTGCGGCGATTCGGGCGCCAGGAAACTCATCGAATCGGAGAGCAAACTGCGTCCACTGGATTCCGTGATGCAGGGAATTTTTGTGCCGCTATTGAACTCGATCGAAAGTCTGCACAACGGCGACGGTCGGAAGGCCGAGGCTGCGCTCGAGCCTGCCCGGCGATTTGAGCTTGCGGGGCAGCCGCCGAATGCCCCTTACTGGATTCTCTACACGAGGGGCAGAGCGTATTTGCAATCGAAAGAACCTGCCAAAGCCGCTGCGGAGTTCCAGAAAATTCTCGCTTTCCGCGGCCGGCTTGCGGAAAGCGAACTGATTCCTCTTTCCCAGCTTCACCTTGCACGCGCCTATGCGGCACAAAACGACCCTGCTAAAGCCCGCACCGCTTACCAGGACTTTCTCGCCATGTGGAAAGGTGCCGATCCCGACATCCCCATCCTAAAACAAGCCCAATCCGAATACGCCAAACTCCAGTAGGGCCCTTCCAGCGTTTGCTCAGTCCGTTCCAACTAACGTCATTCACTTCACCGACGTCACCGACAAATCCGGCATCCACTTCACCCATTTCAAGG
>UEXQ01000416.1_pt1 | contig 16418 bp, 13 predicted proteins | sample 4301111 | NCBI WGS metagenome assembly UEXQ01 (sample SAMEA4773181, study PRJEB27434) | metagenome | biome: 2259; feature: agricultural soil; material: soil | place: USA | collected 2014-09 | depth 0.25 m
TATCGCCGCGGTTAAATCTCGGAGCCGGGCAGTCAACATCATAAAGGAAGAAAACGGGAGGGAGTCCTCAAGGCTGGACGAGGCGAAGCGCTTCGTAAGCGGCGCCGAGCAGCGGCGCGTTTTCGTTGAGGATGACGGAGACGGGAATATTCTGCAGCAGCTTTTCAAAATGCCATTTGTCGCGGAACGAGTTGAAGAAAGTTCCGTCCTTCATCTTGTCGAGGATTTTGACTGCGATGCCGCCCGCGACGTACATGCCGCCGAGCGAAAGAACTTTCAACGCAAGGTTGCCGGCTTCAGCGCCGTAGATGTCAGTCCAGAGATCGAGCGTTTCGACGCACACCGGGCAGGTTTTGTTGAGGCCGTTTTGCGTGATCTCCGGCGCAGGATCTGCGTCGGGATCGGCGAACGAAGGGTGCTTCACCGCCGGATCAATGAATTCGTGGATCGTGCGGAAGCCTCGGCCGGAAAGAATCAGTTCAAAGCTGACCTGCTGCGGGTAGCGGCGGCGCATGAAGCACAGGAGTTCGATCTGCTGTTCAGTGTGCGGCGCGAAATCGGAGTGGCCGCCTTCGGAGGGAACAACGCGGTAGCGCGCGCCGTCCCAGGCGAGAATCGCCTGGCCGAGGCCAGTTCCGGCTGCGATGAGAGCGCGCGTGCCGCCCGGCTCCGGATCGCCAGGGTTGAGCACGGCAAAATCCGACGGCGAAAGATATTCGACGCTGTGGCCCCATGCGCCGAGGTCATTGAGGAGAACAACGTGAGGAATATCGAGCTCCTGCGAGAGGACGGAAGCATCAACTGTCCAAGGAAGGTTGGTAGCGCGCACGCGGTTATCAATTACCGGACCGGCGATGCCGAATCCGGCCGCGCGGATTTTTTCGTCGCCAAGATGGGCGGAGGCGACCCGCGCGAACTCTTTGGCGATCAGATCGAACTTCGCGAAGTCTTTGCTGCGAAAGCGCTGTTTGAAAATGGGCGTGAGCTTGCCGCCGCGCTCAGAAAAAAGGGCGAGGTTGCATTTGGTGCCGCCAACGTCACCGGCCAGAATCACGGTTCCCCCTGCGGGAGTTAAATCGTTTCAAGTGTGTAGCGCGAATCAGGGAGTGTACCACTTACGGCCGTCACGTTCGAGCAAGGTGTCGGATTCGCGGGGGCCCCAGCTGCCGGAGGCGTATAGGGGAACTGAGGCAGTCTTGGCGGCGCTCCAGACATCGAGGATGGGGTCTACGAGCTGCCAAGCGGCTTCCACGTTGTCGCCGCGATCGAAAAGGGTGGCATCGCCGCGCACGCAATCGTTGACAAGCGTTGCGTAAGCGCTTCGTGTCGCTTCGCCGAAGCCTTCCTTGTAGCTGAAATCCATGTTGACGTTGCCGATGCTCATCTCGGTGCCGGGACGCTTGGCGCCGAACGAGATGGAAATACCTTCGTCCGGCTGAATGTTGAGGATGAGGCGGTTGGGCTCGGCTTCGCGGCCACGGAAAACGACGTGGGGGGCGCGCTTGAATTGAATGACGATTTCGGTGCTGCGCTTCGCGAGGCGCTTGCCGGTGCGTAGGTAGAACGGAACGTTGGCCCAGCGCCAATTGTCAATGAGGACTTTTGCAGCCACGAAGGTTTCCGTGCGCGACTTCGGGCTGACGCCTTGCTCTTCTCGATAGCCGGGGACGGTTTTGCCGTTAGCGGCCCCCTTCGCATATTGGCCGCGAACGACGGCTTGCGCGACAGCTTCGAGGTCGAAGGGACGAATGGACTGTAACACTTTAAGTTTTTCGTTGCGGACGGCAGTGGCGTCGAACGATGCGGGAGGCTCGACGGCGACGAGCGACGTGAGTTGGAGAACGTGGCTCTGGATCATGTCGCGGAGGGCGCCGGCAGTTTCGTAAAAACCGCCCCGGCGTTCCACACCGAGCGTCTCCGCAGCTGTGATTTGCACGTGGTCAACGTAATTGCGATTCCAAAGCGGCTCGAAGATGCCGTTGCCGAAGCGGAGAACGAGCAGGTTTTGCACGGTGTCTTTGCCGAGGTAGTGGTCAATGCGGTAGACCTGGTTTTCTTCGAAGACGTTATGGACGATCTGGTTCAGTTCCTTGGCGGAAGCGAGATCGCGGCCGAAAGGTTTTTCGACGATGATGCGCACCCACGCCTTCGGATTGCACGGGCGAGAAAGTCCTGCGCGGCCCAGTTGCTCGATGATGTCGGTATAGACTTCCGGCGGGGTAGAAAGATAGAAGATGCGATTGCCGCAAAGATTGTGCGAGGCGTCGAGATCGTTCAACCGCTTGGAAAGTCGCGCATAAGCTTCCTGGTCGCTGTAATCACCCGCGCTGTAAAAAAGATTGCTCGTGAATTCGTTCCACTTGGCGGGATCTATGGGCCCACCCTCGGAAATGGTTTTCGCCGCTTCGCCGGCGGTGTTACGGAAAGATTCATCCGTCATCGGCGTGCGTGCAAAGCCGACGATGGAATAGCGTTCACCGAGCGAATCATGCGCGGCGAGATCAAAGAGAGCGGGAATGACTTTACGTTTCGCGAGGTCGCCGGAGGCGCCAAAAAGGACAATGGCACATGGTTCAGTAGCGCCGCCGAAGGAAACGTTGGAAGAAACGCTGTCGCCAGGCATGAGCTCTCCTCGAAAGAAGCAGCTGGTTGGATGTCGCAAATGCTGAAAGAACTATACCTCAACCTGCAAACTACGAAGGTCGGCTCGCAGCTGGTCAGGTGATTGATAGTGAATGACGGACATGCCCAGACGACGCGGAGCCTCGAGGTTCAAGGGGCGGTCGTCAATAAAGATGCATTCTTCCGGTTGGCGCTGCGTAACCGCGAGAGCAACACGGAAGATACCTTCCTCGGGCTTGCGCGAGTGTATGTAGCAAGAGCTGAAGAAAACCTGAAAGTTGCGGCGGAGATTGAACGCTTCGATGCGGTATTGATTGAGTTCCAGAGGCTCGTTGTTGATCGCTCCGATGAAGTAACGGTTCGTCGCGGCGCACTGATCGAGAATCGCGCGGCTCCCCGGAAATTCCTTGGACTGCGCGAACATGAAGGCGGTGAACTCTTCGCGGGTGAATTTTCGCGGGCAGTAGAACAATGTGCGGTCAAGGTATTCGTTCAGAGAAAGTTGACCTGCGTCGAATGCCGGAAATGAAAGTTCGTGGCGGTCTTGAAAGTCTTCCCAATCGAAATGAAAGGCGTCGCCTGCTTCCTTGCGGGAGTTGCGGTCCCAGCCATTGGTAAGAATGACGCCGCCGATATCCCAAAAGAGCGTGGTAATGCGAGCCATAAAGGTTTCCTCCGAGCGGCTGGTTCGAATCGTTGCCGAGGGATTCTACTGCATTCGCGGCTAAGCAGAGTTAACGCGGAGGCCGACGCTGTAACAAAAGAAGCCAACTGCTCCGCCGCGAATGGACGGTTAGGATATTCCCGGAAACTGCGGTATCGTGAACTTTCCTAGTGGTTTTCAGGAGGATGTTGTGGCGAACGATTCGTGTGGACCGGAAAAGCCTTCCAGCGCGCCGGTGGCGCCGGGAACGCGCATGGTGCACTGCGTAAAGTTTGACAAGGATTTGCCGGGGCTCGACCGTGTACCGTGGAGAGGCGAACTGGGCAAGCGCGTTTATGAAAATGTTTCGAAGGACGCGTGGAAGCTTTGGATCGAACATTCAAAGATGATCATGAACGAATACCGCCTGAATCCGCTTGATCCCAGTTCGCAGAAAATCATGGAAGAACAGCTGGAGCAGTTTTTCTTCGGCGAGGGTGCAAAGCTACCGGAAGGCTACGTGGCCCCCAAAGCGAAGAGTTAGCACGCCAACTAGCTGGGCGGAGACAGAATCTTTCCCGTAACCGGATGTTCGACGGGTAGTATTTCCTCAATGTTGAACCGAATGCGCGAATGAGCGGATCGCAGCGCGTTCTCTACATCTCTCGCGGTGTCCGCCTTGGCAAAAATAAATCCTAAGTAAGAGGAACCTTCGGGCCATGCGAGGATCGTGTCCCGCATCCTCGCAGTAATTTCGACTTCCGTGATGCAGCGGACGTGTCGAGCGTCCTCGATTCCCTGCACCGATTCCAGCACTCCACTCGATGGAACCGGGATCATCATAACGCCGGACGCAAGGTCTTCGCGTTGCCAGCGCGAAACGTCTTCCCCAATTGCCTGCCGAAGGATTAGCTCCTCCAGACTGACCAGGTGCGGATGCTCCGGCGCAGTGAATTCCAGGGACCTCGCGCAAAGCCCGCCGATAGGCCGCGGGGCTACCTCGATGGGCCACACTCCCTCTTCGTTGATACGGAACTCGGCGTGAACGGGACCGTGTGACAAGCCAACTGCGCGTGCAGCATCTTCAGCAGCGCGGCGGATCGCGTCTTGCTGTGGCGCGCTCAGGCGCGAGGGGGTTACGTAAATCGTTTCCTCAAAGAACGGCCCTTCGAGAGGATCCGGCTTATCGAAGATGGCCAACAGCTTGAAGATGCCTTCGACCAGAAGGCCTTCCACGGCGACTTCCGTGCCGGTGATGTAGCTTTCGACCAGAGCCTGCGTGAAGTCGCCTTCGCGCTGAGAGCGCAATTCCGGCCGTTCGAATATGCTTCTTAAGCGGGCAATCGCTGCGAGGAAGTCCTCGCGGTTGTCGGCGCGCATTACGCCTTGGCTTGCGGAAAGCGAAAGCGGCTTGATCACGCAGGGATAGTGCACACCCAACAGCGCGGGTTCAGGCTCGGGGGAAAGCGGTACGGCGCGAAACCACGGCGTCGGCAACCCTGCTTCGCGAAACACCTCACGCATGCGCAGTTTGTTGTGGCACGCCTCGACCGCGACGGGATGGTTCGCGGAAAGCCCCAGGCCGCGCGCTGTGTATGCGGCCGCGATTGTCGGACGATCACCCAGCGCGATCACTCCATCGAAGTGGCGCTTGCGAAACTCCTGCATCGCGCGGCCGGCTGCGTGTTCCGGAGCGTCAAAACGGACGGCGAGCGCGTCGTCGCCCCATGGATTGGAAAGCTCGTGGCATCGGTCGGTCACAAACACCAGGCTCACGCCGAGACGACGCGCTGCGGCATCGAAACTGCGCGTCTGGTAGCCAAGCTTCGATGCGAACAACAAGACGGACTTGTGACGTTTGTTGTTCATGCTGCGTGCGGGACCCGAAATAACACTAGACGAACCCTTCCTTTGCCGGAATGTCTTTCGCAAATTCTTGTATGGGAACCAACTGGTCCCCGGTGGGCTCAGCTCAACAGTACCAAGGCTCGCTGAGATAGGGCACGGTACGGGGTGTGCCCGTGGCGCGTAAAGACAACGGTTTCGCGTGTCGCAGTTCAGCTGCGGCAAGCCAGATGCGGTCAAAATTCGCAGCGCGGGGAAGCTTTTGCTTTTCCCCATCCGAGACGATCGCGAATATTCGGGCGGCTAAGGCGTCAATTGCCGGATCGGAGTGCATCCAGGGATACACAAGCTTCTCCGCGTCAAACTCGCCGACGATGCCGGCGATCTCGGGCAGCTGCAAAAGCCGGGACCGCGATGGAATCAACAAACGGATCGCGAGTTGAATGGACGGCACGGCGGAAATCAAATCGCGTTCCGCGATCGTCTCCAACAAATCGAGATAAGAGTCACGCGTAGTCCAGGGACTAAAAGGTATAAAAGTCGGTTGCAACGTCAGACCCGAATTCGCACAAAGTTCCAGAGCACGCAGAAAATCGGCGCGCGTATGCCCTTTGTCCAACTTGCGAAGGACTTCAGCGTCGAGCGACTCCACAGCGCTGGTGACGAACAGACACCCCGTCTTTGCGAGTTTCGGGAGTGCGTCCGCATGACGTAACAGATGCTCAATCTTGATGGTCACATCGTAGGTGAGCCGCGGAAATTCCTTGTTTAGCTCCTCTACGATTCGAGTGGCGTGAGTCACGCCGTTGAAAAAGTCGGGATCGCCAAAAGTAATGTGCTGCGCACCGGCCGCAACCTGTTGGCGAATGTCAGCAAGTACAATCTCGCGGGGAACGACGCGGAACTGGCCGGCATACACGGGGACGATCGGACAGTGCCGGCAAAGATGCTTGCAGCCACGCGAAGCTTCGGTGTAGCCGGCCGTGCGGTGCGAGCCGTCCGGAAGCACCACATGTGCGTATTGGCGTAGCTGCGGCAAACCAACTCGATCGGGAACTTCGAACGTCAGCTTCGGTAAACGGGAGTGGCTATTGTGGCTGGCCCGCGCGAGTGAGCCGTTTGAAGCTTCTGCCAGGGCTGCGAGGTCGGATTCGAACTCGGGACCTAGAATTGCCGAGAAGCCCGCTGCGCGCAGATGTGATTGGTTGAGCGGCGCGTACAAGCCACACGCGGCGAGCTTCGCCTTCGGATTTTGCGCTCTGACAATTTGCGCCCACTGCAATGCGAGAAGCGTGGCCGTGTGCATCGGCAGGTAAAAAACAATGAGCTGGGCGGCACGTACCGCGCCTTCATCGAGAGATTGGCGCGAAAGGTCGCAGCACTGCACCGAGCATCCACGCTTGCGCAGCCAGGCCGCCGGAGATGCGAGCCCAAACGGCTGGCGGCCTAATTCATAGGTGCCGAGCAGAAGTATGTTCACGTCCGACACAGTATAACTCGCAGCCGAAAAACATTCCGCGCCCGCGCTCATGCCGCGCACTTCAAGTTCGGTTATCATAGAAGGTTCGCAACTCCTGAAAGGACCGCAGATGGCCATCTCCGCAACAAATTCGTTTGGCACGCGCGACAAATTGAACGTCGGCGCCCAGTCGTTTGACATTCATCGGCTGGAGCATCTCGAGCGCCGGAGCCACGAGTCCATGACGCGGCTGCCTTTTTCGTTGCGCATTTTGCTCGAAAATTTGTTGCGCAACGAGGACGGCCGCTTCGTCCACAAAGAAGACATTCAGGTACTTGCCAACTGGACTCCCGGCGCAGCCGAAAAAGAGATTGCCTTCATGCCGGCGCGAGTGCTACTGCAAGATTTTACAGGCGTGCCCGCCGTCGTTGACCTCGCAGCAATGCGCGAAGCGGTCAAGAAAATGGGCGGCAACCCGAAACGCATCAATCCGCTCTTCCCCGCGGAATTGGTGATTGACCACTCCGTACAGGTAGACAGCTTCGGCAATGTGAACGCGTTCGGCATAAACGCTCAGCTGGAATTTCAGCGCAACGCCGAGCGCTATGCGTTTCTCCGCTGGGGGCAAACCGCGTTTCAGAATTTCAAGGTCGTTCCGCCGGAAACCGGTATTTGCCACCAGGTCAACCTGGAATACCTCGCCCGCGTAATCTGCGCCGTGCCCTCGGGCAACCGTTTCGAAGCGTACCCGGATTCGCTGGTCGGAACTGACTCACATACCACGATGGTCAACGCGCTTGGAGTGTTCGGCTGGGGCGTGGGCGGCATCGAAGCAGAAGCGGCGATGCTCGGCCAGCCGAGCTCAATGCTGATTCCGCAGGTTGTCGGCTTCAAATTGCACGGAAAATTGCCTGAGGGCTCGACGGCCACGGACTTGGTGTTGACCGTCACGGAAATGTTGCGCAAGAAGGGCGTAGTCGGCAAATTCGTCGAGTTTTATGGCAGCGGCCTCACCAGCTTGAGCGTTCCCGATCGCGCCACAATTGCCAACATGGCGCCGGAATATGGGGCGACGATGGGCTTCTTCCCCGTCGACGCCGAAACGCTGGCGTATTTGCAGTTCACGGCGCGGCCGCATGAGCAGATCGCGCTAGTCGAAGCCTACTGCAAGGAACAAGGGCTGTTCCGTACGGATGCGACGCCCGATCCGTCATTCAGCGATACTCTGCAACTCGACTTGGGCACGGTGGAACCGACGGTCGCAGGACCGAAGCGGCCTCAAGATCGTGTGCCGCTGCGAGAGGCGAAGAGTTCATTCACAAAAATCGTCGAAGGCGCGCCGGCAAAGCAAGCACACGTGCAGAACAATGGCGACTCGTTCGAACTGTCGAGCGGCGCCGTGGTGATCGCAGCGATCACCAGCTGCACCAACACGTCTAACCCTTCGCTCATGCTCGGCGCCGGCTTGCTGGCAAAAAAAGCAGTCGAGCGCGGCTTGCAGGTGAAGCCGTGGGTGAAAACCAGTCTCGCCCCCGGCTCAAAAGTTGTGACTGACTACCTTCAGGCTTCGGGCCTTACCCCGTATCTCAACAAACTCAAATTCAATCTTGTCGGCTATGGCTGCACCACGTGTATCGGAAACAGCGGCCCGCTGCCCGACGCGATTGGCCACGCCATCAAGGAAAACAATCTCGTCGCGGTCGCAGTACTGAGCGGAAACAGAAACTTCGAAGGCCGCATTCATCCGCTGGTGCGCGCGAACTATCTCGCATCGCCGCCGCTAGTTGTTGCTTACGCATTGGCCGGGCGCATGGACTTGGATTTGATAAACGAGCCGTTAGGCAACGACCCCTCGGGCAAACCGGTGTTTTTGCGCGACATCTGGCCGACGCCGCAGGAGGTTGAAGCTACTGTGCGTCAGGCGGTTTCGCAGGAGCAATACCAAAAGCAGTACGCCGCCGTCTATGACGGCGATGAGCACTGGAAGAGCATGGCCGTTCCTGCAGGCGATTTGTACCAGTGGGATGCGCACTCCACCTACATCAAGCTGCCTCCGTATTTCGAAAACATGGCAAAGACCGCGCCGCCGCTCGCCGATCTCCACGGCGCGCGTGTGCTAGCGGTGCTCGGCGATAGCATCACGACCGACCACATCTCGCCCGCCGGCTCGATCGGCGTGGACACTCCTGCCGGAAAATATTTGATTGCGAATGGCGTGAAGCCGCATGAGTTCAACTCTTACGGCGCGCGTCGCGGCAATCACGAAGTGATGGCCCGCGGCACCTTTGCAAATATTCGTTTGAAGAACCAACTCGCGCCGGGCACCGAGGGCGGCTGGACGACCTATCAGCCGGGCGGCGAGCAGATGAGCATTTACGACGCTTCCGTGAAATATCGCGAAGCCGGAGTGCCCCTGATCATCATTGCCGGCAAGGAATACGGCTCCGGTTCTTCGCGCGACTGGGCTGCTAAAGGACCGAAACTGCTCGGCGTGCGCGCCGTCATTGCGGAAAGCTACGAGCGCATTCACCGCAGCAACCTGGTCGGCATGGGAATTCTCCCGCTTGAATTCAAAGCCGGAGAAAACCGCGAGACGCTCGGCCTGACCGGGCACGAGACCGTTGAAATTACTGGCGTCACTTCCCTTTCGCCCCGAACGGCGATCGAAGTCACGACCAAATCTCCGGATGGCAAAGAAAAGAAATTCACCACCATTGCGCGCGTGGACACGCCGGAAGAAGTATCTTACTACCAGCACGGCGGCATTTTGACCTACGTTCTGCGGCAGATGATTTAGGCCGCAGCGCTGCCTTGCCGATTGAAGAATCGCGCGAGCCTGTTTATGATTCGCGGGTCGCTGTTTGCCTGCATTTACTTTTTCAATCGAGGCTCGCGTGATCTCTCGCCTTTCCTTTTGCGTTTTGCCCCTTTTGTTTTCGGCAACGACTGCTCCAGCGCAACAACCCACGACAGCGAGTGAGCCGGTAACCGCTATCAAAGCCGGCCATCTCGTGGACGTGGAAAACGGCCGCGTGCTCGACAAGCAAGTCATCCTGGTGCGAAGCGGAAAAATCCAAGCGGTCGGCGGCGACCTTAAAATTCCCGCGGGCGCGAAGGTTCTCGACCTAAGCAATAAGACCGTGCTGCCCGGCTTGATTGATTGCCACACGCACCTTGCCGATGGTGCACACGACGGCAACGGCGACCCCATGTCGCAACTGAAGCGCACCGCTTCGCAAGTCGCGCTCGAATCCGTTCCAAACGCGCGTATGACGCTTGAATCGGGCTTTACGACGGTGCGTGATGTCGGCGTCTATCGCGCGCTAAATGACGTCGCGCTGCGCGACGCTATCAACAAAGGATACATCGTCGGCCCGCGCATGTTCGTTGCCGGCGCATACGTAACGATCGCCGGCGGCGCAGGCGCGATGACGGGCCAGGCGCCAGACATCAAACTTCCATGGGACTTCAACTACGGCGAGGCCAACAGTCCCTGGGAAGTTCGCCAAAAGATTCGCCAACTTGCGCACGACGGCGTGGACCACATCAAGCTCCTTTCCAGTGGCGCCGTGTTGACCCACGGCAGCAACCCCAACGCGCAGGAATTTACGCCAGAAGAACTACAAGCCGCCGTCAGCGAAGCCGCGAACTTCGGCCTGCGCGTCGCTTCGCACGCGCACTCTCCGCAAGGTATCAAAAATGCGATCCTCGCCGGCGTCGCTTCCATCGAACACGCCACGATGATTGACGACGAGGGCATCGCGCTAGCCAAAAAGCACGGCACATATCTGGACATGGACATTTACGACGATGAATGCATCCAGGCAGCCGGCAAAGCCAACAGAATTCCCGTCGATTTTCTGGAACATGATCGCGACTTGGGCGAATTGCAGCGTCGCAATTTTGCCAAAGCCGTCAAAGCCGGCGTGAAAATGTCTTTTGGCACGGACGCTGGAGTCTGCCCCTACGACGTCGCTGCGCATCAGTTTGCCTTCATGGCGAAGTATGGAATGACGCCGATGCAGGCCATTCAATCCGCAACAACCAATGCAGCTGATCTAATTGGCAAGCCAGAACAATTCGGCTCGATTCGCGCCGGAAAATTCGCCGATATCATCGCCGTCGATGGCGACCCTATCGCCGACATACGCCAACTCGAACATGTGACGTTCGTGATGAAGGAAGGCGTGGTTTACAAACAATAAGTTCAGCTTAGCGGCTTCGGCGGCTCAGGGTCTTTGCGGAATCGCTGGCCTAGCACGCGAAGACAGGCGGTTAGACCGACGGCCACACCGAGCACCACAAAAAAAGTAAAATACGAAGGAATCTTTGCCGTCAAATCCCTCAACCGGTTCCAGCCGAAATAGTTGAAAGTCCAAGTGGCGACAAACGCGACCACGACCGGTCCGAGTATCGCCAGGCAAGCTGCCGCGAGTCCGACGGACAGCGCGTAGGTGATCTTCGCGACATTTTTGGCCGTGCTGTTAGCCATGCTCGTTGTCCCGCCAACGCATCAATCAGCCCGGCGCGCAACCGATGGTGCTCGATTCAAGGCAATCAAAAGGACGACGCCAAGGAGTACCGACGCGACGCTCGCCGTTTGCGCGTTCGACATTCCCAGGAACGACCGCGGGTTCAGGCGAATAAACTCGACCAGAAACCGGGCGATTCCCGTCATTACCAAATATCCGCAAAACACGCGTCCTGCCAGCTTTCCGTCACCTAAGAATCTAGCGCCAACCCGCCACAGCGCATAGGCAATCAGCATCCACGCAAAAAACTCGTAAAGGGGTGTCGGATGCACGCGCTCCGTCGTTGGCACGACGCCGTTCGGAAAGCTCATGCCCCACGGCAAATTCGTGGGAATGCCATAGTCGCCATCGCCGCTTAACAAGCATCCGATTCGGCCGATGGCGTAACCCACACATGCTGCCGGCGAACAGGCATCCAAAAACGTCAGCGTCATTATCTTTTCGCGCTTCGCTAAAAGCAGTAAAGCAGCAAATCCCCCGAGAAATCCGCCAAACCAGGCAAAGCCAAAACGGGTAAGAATGAACGACTTGGGGTCCGCAAAAAACTCTGCCGGCGATTCCAAGGCGTGATACAGCCGCGCGCCCACAATGCCCGCCAATCCGGCTATCCCGATAATCAGGAAGGCGTCAGCCCGAATGCCGCGGCGCCGAAAATCTGCTTGCAAGACGTATGCAGCTACCAGCAGCCCCGTCGCCACCATCAAGCCAAATGTCGGCAACGACAGCGGACCAATGTGCAAGTATGGAATCATTCCTTGTTCAGTCGAACTTGCGAGAACTCAGCAAAAATTATACATGAGTGCTTTGGCCCGACCGTGCGACGCGACCGCCCAGCAAACGAAGCGTCGCGCCAATCGCCAGCCACACTGCAAGCGCGATCCACTCCGGCCGCGAAAAATGTCCGGGAAACGAGGGGACGATTTTCATCGCGACCAGCAGCAGTGCGACCAACGCTCCCAGAGCTGCAATGCATCTCCCTTCCATGCGTTTCTCTATCAGGAAAAACGAAACGCAAGTTGCAAACCATCCGCTCGCGGCCGCCATCGAACCGACCTCTGTCACGGGCACGAGCAGGGCATCGCCCAGCAGCAGCCCGCAAATCGTCGCAACGGTTACGCCTACGATCGCAACCGCTGGCGTCTGAAATTTCATATGCACTGCACCGAATGTCGCCGGGATCGTGCCCTTTCGTCCAAACGAAAACAGCATCCGGCTGGCCGCTACAAAATTCCCGTTGAAGCATTGCAGCAGTCCGAACACCGCCGCCACCATGATCAGCCGCACAGCCCATTGCGTTCCGCTTGTTTGGCTGAATGCCGTCGCTGTGGCGAATCTTCTGCCGAGCAGCGTCTGCCACGGGGCAAGAAATGACACCGCCGCAGTAACCACAACGTAGAATCCAGCGCCTACGAACAACGCCATGACGATCGCGCGGAAAAATCCTCGTGGGCCGAATTCCCGGTGCGCTTCCTCCGCGACTTTGGGTACCGATTCGAATCCGGTCAGGAAATAAGGCACGATCTGGAGGACCAACAGCACTGACAGCAAAGGCGTGGCCCGAAATCCAGGCTGAAAATTCGTGAAAGACCCGTGCCCCGCACTAACCGCCGTAGCCACGGCGAACAAAACCAGCACTGTGCCTGCCGCCCATCCCTGAAACGTCGCACTTCCCCGAATCCCGCGATAGTTCAACCCGCCAAGGAACAACGTCATCGCGATCCCCAGAGCCAGCCGCGGCAAGTACACCGGATGCCCGTCCACGCGATAGAGCTCCATTGAATTCAGCGTAGGCACCAAATACGCCGCGACCCGCCCTACCACCACCGCTTCCCACGGGCATACGATGAAATAAGCCAAAAGCATCATCCAGCCTGTGAAGTAACTCACCACGGGCGGAAACACCTGTGCTGTGTACGCCGCCTCTCCCGATGCGTCTGGCACCCGTTTCACCCACTCGCCATACACCCAGCCCACCGGCAGGAGCAGCAAGCCGCCGAATCCAAATGCCAGTATCACTCCCAGCGGTCCGCCGCGGCCGAGCCAGTCGTCCATCAGGACCAGCCAACCCACGCCGATCATCGTTCCAAACGCGAGCGCGAAGTAGTCCCGCAGGCCCAATTTGCGCGCCAGCTGCTTTGTCGCTTCTGTCATTGAGGAGCGGGCATTGTACCCGCCTTCCTAGGAAGTGGCCAGAATTGACGCGGCGTTTACGCGCCAATAACACCCGAGTCCTAAGACTAAGTCAGACGGACGAGGCTCAGCCGCGCATCCTGGTCAACCACGCTCGGCGAGCGTCTCTGCTGTATTCCAAACAACCAAGAGCTCACACGCGAAGTTTTCGCGTTTGAGTTTTCCAAGGAGAGCAGAGTTATGCATCAGAGTTTTCGTAAGGGAATTTCACTCTTGGCGGCAGCCGCGGTAAGTTTCCTGCCGGTTGCGCCGGCCTTCGCCGACGAAGGCAATGGGCCCAATGGCAAGCCAGGCCGCGTCACAGATGTCGCTGCCGCCAATCCCAAAGCCGTCGGAGTGCCCGCTCCGAACATTCTCTCGCCGGAACTGATTGAAACCATCGTCGCGCAGGGCTCGTTCAAGCTTGAGAACCCCGGCGACCAGAGCTACTACGGCTACGGCAATGATGGCCCACCGGTTCCCGTTCCGGGCGATCTGCCATCCGCAGGCCACAAAGTCGAAGCGACAAGAACCGAGCCCGACAAGAACACTTATCTGGTGCTCCAGAACCAGAAAGGTGCGGATCCCAACTACGATTACGGTACGCACTTCCTCTTCCAGGGCCACGAAAACGGGCCGGACGGCCACGGCAAGATCACTCGGATCAATCTCGACGCGGACGGCGCTCATGGCGTGACACTCTTGGCGGAAAGGGATGTCAACGACCAGCCGCTGCCTACAATTGACGGTTCCACCTGGTATCCCTTCTCACGCCATCTACTCTTCACTTCCGAGAGCGGCTCTAACGCCAGCATCCTGCAGGCTACTCTCGACATGCCTTCTGAGGTCGAGGACATTTCCGGCATCGTAGGCCGCGCCGCTTACGAAGGACTCCAAGCCGATCATTGGGGCCGGCTCATTCTCGTTGAAGATTCCGGCGGCAAGAACGGAACAGCCTTCCCGCACGCCCGGCAACCGAACAGCTTCGTCTATCGTTTCCTGCCTTACAGTCCCTCCGACCTGAAAGCCGGCGGAAAGCTTCAGGTGCTGCAGGTCGGATCAAAGGCTCACGCCGGCGCTATCGTATTCCACGCGGCCGACGTTGATGGCGACATCTCCTCCCAAGATCAGAAGGATTTGCACACTTACGGCAACGTGTTCCAGACTACCTGGGTAACCATCCACGACACCGCTGTCAACGGCTTTGCTCCATACAACGCCAATGCCCTGGCAAAAACCGCCGGTGGAACTCCCTTCAAGCGCCCGGAAAACGGCCAGTTCCGACCCGGCGCTAACTTCTCAGAATTCATTTTCGATGCTACGGGAGATACCAACGCGCTCACAGAAGCCGGCGCTTTTGGCGGCTTTGGCGCGATCTTTCGTCTGCATCTCACGGGAGACTCCGGCGCTCTCTCGCTCGTCTATCGCAGCGACGTCGCGCATTCCGGGCTCGACAACTGCTCATTCTGGGATCAGAACCGCATCGTTTTCGTAGAAGATGCCGGTGACACCCTGCATGCGCAGCGCAATGCGCTTGACTCCGCGTATCTGTTTGACCTGAACACCGACTACGGCAATCCGGCCAACAAGCCCATCCGCATCCTCGCCGAGGGCCGCGATACAGCTGCCACGCTCGATTCGCAGTTCAGCGGCCTGACCGGCTTTCAGAACGATGGCGACAACGAAATCACCGGTTGGCACGAATCCGACGGCGATCCTAGTGTCGGCGGTCTGCTCGGCGCCAAGATCCCCACACCCTTCCGCGCGGGCTGGCGAGTCTTTTTCACCCAGCAGCATGGCGACAACATCACTTGGGAAATTTTGCGGAAGGACTCCAACGACGACTGAATCACGTTCAGTCATTCATAGCCGTCATCGCGTTTCGCAGAATGGCCCGGTCGATTGGCCGGGCCATTTCTTTTTTTTCCAGCTTCGTTCTGCCTCCTGTACTAGACTCAAAGCCGTGAAACGCGGAGAGCTCGTCAGCCAAGCAGCCGATCTGGCCAAACGGTATCGCGTCAGCAAACGCGATCACTTTCGTCTGAAGGACTACGATCCCGACGACACGCTGGGCATGCAGGATAGGAAGGAAGCAAAAAATCTCCTCGAACACAGCCGCGATTTGCTTTCCGAATTCCAGGAAAAACTTTACGCGCAGGACCGCTGGGCATTGCTGATCATTTTCCAGGCGATGGACGCTGCCGGCAAAGATGGCGCCGTCAAGCACGTAATGTCCGGCATCAATCCGCAGGGTTGTGACGTCACCTCGTTCAAGGCGCCTTCCAAGGAAGAACTCGACCATGAATATCTCTGGCGTGCCCACAAAGCCATTCCGCAACGGGGCAAAATCGGTATTTTCAACCGTTCCTACTATGAAGAAGTTCTCGTGGTCCGGGTTCATCAAGACCTGCTGAACGCCCAGCAGCTCCCTAAAGAGCTTGTAACCAAGGAGATCTGGGAAGAGCGCTACGAGGACATCAATAATTTCGAGAAATACCTTGGCCGCAACGGCGTCATCGTCATGAAGTTTTTTCTACATCTCTCCAAACGAGAACAGAAAAAGCGCTTCCTCGAACGCCTGGAAATGCCCGAAAAAAACTGGAAATTCTCGATGGCAGACGTCAAAGAACGCGCCTATTGGAAGGACTACCAGAACGCCTACGAAGAAATGATCCAGAATACGGCCACCAAGCACGCACCGTGGCACGTCGTCCCCGCCGACAACAAATGGTTCACCCGCCTCGCTGTCGCCGGCGCCATCATCCACAAGCTCCACTCTCTCGACTTGCAATTCCCCGAAGTGGACGACGATAAGAAGAAGGAACTCGCCCACGTTCGCAAGGCCCTTCTTGCCGGCAAGGAATAGCGATACGACGCATCCTGTCGTAAAATGCCGCCGCACAAGTTCAATCGGAGATCATCACACCTATGTCTCACGTCGCCGCAGTCATCGGAGCCGGATTCGTCGGCCGAGCCCACATCGAAGCGCTGCGCCGCATTCCGGTCCGCGTCAAGGGCACGCTCGTTAGCTCAGGCGACCGCACGTCCGCGGCCGTCAAAGCTCTCGGCCTTGAACGCGCCTACGCCTCTGTGGACGAAATCGCCGCCGACCCCGAAGTCACCGCCGTCCACATCTGCACGCCCAACT
>UEXQ01000139.1_pt1 | contig 16142 bp, 14 predicted proteins | sample 4301111 | NCBI WGS metagenome assembly UEXQ01 (sample SAMEA4773181, study PRJEB27434) | metagenome | biome: 2259; feature: agricultural soil; material: soil | place: USA | collected 2014-09 | depth 0.25 m
GACATGGTACAGGCGCGCTGCGGCGCGGGCTTAATGATTTTTTGCGGACGCATCCGCTTGTGGCCACGCATACATCCGACGCCGAAGAACGCGGTGGCAAAGCAGTCACTGTCGTAGAATTGCGTCATTAGTTCGATGGCAGAAGCCGGCTCAGTCGCGGAAAAGGTCAAACAACAGGCGGACATCGTCCGCGTCATCGGCGAATACGTCCAGCTGAAAAAAGCTGGACAGAATTTTCGCGGGCTGTGCCCGTTTCACTCTGAGAAAACTCCTTCCTTCAACGTGCATCCGACGAAGCAGATCTATCACTGCTTCGGCTGCGGACAGGGCGGCGATGTCTTCAAATTCGTAATGGAAATGGAGAAGTGCCCGTTTCCGGAGGCGCTGCGGATCGTTGCAGAAAAGTGTGGCATTGCACTTCCGCGTCCCAAACAGAGGTCGCCAGAGGAGCGCCGCGAAAACCAGCAGCGCGCTGTGCTGGTGGAGATTCACCACGAAGCGCAGTCCTACTTCGTCAAACAACTCGAAGGCACGCTGGAAGGCAAAGCAGCGCGCGCGTATCTGGAAGATCGCGGCCTCGACCGCGAAACGATTACCCGATTCGGAATCGGCTATGCACCGAGTGGCGGGGACCTGCTGCTGCGTCATCTCAAATCGAAATATCAAGACAAGGCGCTGGTCGAGTCTGGTTTGATCTCGCGGGACCAGAGCGGTCGCTTGTTTGATCGCTTTCGCCGCCGCATCACGTTTCCCATTTCTAATGAATCTTCAAAAATCGTCGCATTCGGCGCCCGTGCTCTCGGCGACGATCAGCCGAAGTATTTGAATTCACCTGAAACGCCGATCTATTCCAAGAGCAACGTGCTCTATCACCTCGATCGAGCGAAGGATGCACTGCGTCGCCAGGATTTCGCAGTCCTAGTCGAAGGCTACATGGACGCCATCGCCGTGGCGCGCGCAGGTATCAGCAACGTTGTTGCCAGCTGCGGCACCGCGCTGGCCGAAACGCAAATCAAGCTGCTCGGCCGCTTCACGAAGCGCGTTATCGTCAACTATGATCCCGATACCGCCGGGCAGGCTGCCACCGAACGGTCGCTGTCCTCGCTTCTCGAGCAGGATTTCGAGGTGCGCGTGCTCAACCTGCCGACGATCGGCAACAAAAAGGCTGACCCCGATCTCTTCATCCGGGAAAAAGGCGCCGACGTCTATCGGGAGCAGCTTAAGAATTCACCGCCTTACGTGGATTACCTGATTATGCGCGCACGCCAGATGGACCTCACGACCGGCGAAGGCAAAAGCCGCGCAGTGAATTTCTTGCTCCCCTATGTGCAAAGAATCCCTAACGGCATTTTGCGTTCCGAATGGGCCACGCGCATCGCACAGCAGTTGCGCATCGATGAACCGGTCCTTCGCGCTGCTCTTAGCAAAGCCGCCAAAGAGCGCCGCAGCGAAGTCAAACTGCAGCCTGAATTGGTCAGCCGTTCGGCCAAGCCCGCCGAACGACGGCTCATTCGCATGCTGGCGGAGGCGGAAGGCTTCCGCAGCGAACTCGCTCAACATCTGCAAACCTCACAGCTGCACAACGGCCTGGAAACGGAGAAGATCTTCGCGGCTTTGGTGCTCGCCACGCTTTCCGGCAATCCCTTGCACGCCTCCGAAATCGGCGCCATGCTCGAGGATCGCGACCGCCGCGTCTTTTTTGAGATTTTGTTTGAAGATGCCCAGGAGCCAAGCTGGGAGGAAGCGCAAAGCTGCCTGGATACACTGGCGCGCAAGCAGCTCGAACGCGAACTCTTCGAGGTGCAGCGCGGCATTGAAGCCAATCCCTCGGGCCAGGCGCTTAGGGAGTTGCTCACCCGCAAGCAGGATTTAATGCGGCGTTTGGCAGCTTCCGCTTAAAGCAATCGAGGGAATCGGACGGACGGTGCATGTCCGGACCACCTTCCACAGATTCCCACAGGGCTTCTTGGACACTAAGCCGTTGACGAAACGCCACTTACCCGTGTAACGTCATAGGGTTCAGCGGGTAACGCTTTCCGGCCTAAGTGCATCTATACTTATGCAGTTAGCGGCTGGGGATCGGCCCCTTACAGGCAGCTGCGGGATACGGGCAACGTAACTGCTGCGAACACGGCGGCGCGGGCGCACTATCGGCTTCACAAAAATTTCAACTGTGAACAGGGGTAAAAACTCCCAAAACGTGCGCGTGCGCGTCCCGCCCATCGTGTGTGACGACAAGATTTTTTGAGCAAACCGGCGATTTGCCGGTCTGTTGGCCTGCCCGAAGGCCCTGAAAATGCTCGCTTACTGCGGGAGGATTTGTGGCGCAGGTTCTTCTTGAAGAAAAATACGAAGCGGTAAAGGCGCTCATTGCCATCGGCAAAGAGCGCGGCTATCTGCTTTACGACGAAGTCAACGATTCGCTTCCTGCTGAAGTGCACTCCTCGGAAGAGATCGACGACCTTCTCACCACGTTTGAACGTAACGGCATCGAAATTTACGAAGACCAGGCTTCCGCCAAAGCGGCGCTTGCCGTAGAACTTTCCGTCGAGCACGGCGAACGCGAGCCCGGCATTAAAGACGACGCACATGCCGAAGAAGGCGCCGGCAGCGATCTTGATCTCACGCCGGGTTCTCTGGAAAAAACCAATGATCCCGTTCGCATGTACCTCCGCGAAATGGGCACCGTACCTTTGCTGACGCGCGAGGGCGAAGTTGCGATCGCCAAGCGCATTGAGCGCGGCCAGCTCGTTGTGATGAAGGCGATCACCCGTTCGCCGATCGTCATTAAGGAACTAATCGCGGTCGGCGACGATCTCCGCAAGGGCGCGCGTTCGATCAAGGAAATTGTCCAGTTTGACGACGAAGAGCTGACCGAAGAGAAAATCGCCAATAAGACCAAGCAGACGCTCAAGTACATCGACAAGATTGCCAAGCTTTACGACACCGCGCTCAAGCAGGCCGTAAAGCTGGACAAGACGCCGAAAGCCAAGAAGCGCAGCTGGGTTCGCGCCAAGTGGGATGTTGCGCGCACGCGGGTTGAAATTTCGCTCGAAATTCGCGGCATTGATTTCAATCCGTTTGAAAAGAAGCGCCTGATTGACAAGATGCGCGGCACCGTCGAGCGTCTGCAGTCGCTCGAACGCGAAGCAGGGCGCCTCGAACGCCGCGTAGACGTAGCGAAGGGCGATGTCGCCGCTGAGGCGCGTAAAGAACTGCGTACACGCCGCTCCGAGCTGAAAGATATTGAAGATGCCAGCGAAGTCGGCCTGACCGAACTGAAGCGCACGCTCACCTTTATTCACCGTGGCGAAGCCGAAGCCGAACAGGCCAAGAAAGAACTGATCGAAGCCAACCTCCGCTTGGTCGTTTCTATCGCCAAGAAATACACCAACCGCGGCTTGCAGTTCCTCGATCTGATTCAGGAAGGCAACATCGGCTTGATGAAGGCCGTGGACAAGTTCGAATGGCGACGCGGCTACAAATTTTCCACCTACGCCACATGGTGGATCCGCCAAGCCATCACCCGCGCCATCGCCGATCAGGCGCGCACCATCCGCATCCCGGTGCACATGATCGAAACGATCAACAAGCTCGTGCGCACCAGCCGCCAGCTGGTTCAGGAACTTGGCCGCGAGCCAACCAGCGAAGAAATTGCCAAGCGCATGGACATTCCGGTGTCCAAGGTCCGCAAGATCTTGAAGATTGCGCAGGAACCGATCTCGCTCGAAACGCCAATTGGCGAGGAAGAAGATTCGCACCTTGGCGATTTCATCGAAGACAAGGCGGTGGTCTCGCCGTCCGATGCAGTCATCAATCTCAATCTGAAGGAGCAGACTTCCTCGGTGTTGAAGACGCTGACGCCGCGCGAAGAGAAAGTCATCAAGATGCGTTTCGGTTTGGACGACGGCAGCGAGCACACGCTTGAGGAAGTCGGCCAGTCGTTCGCCGTCACGCGCGAGCGCATCCGCCAGATCGAAGCGAAGGCGCTGCGCAAGCTGCGCCATCCGTCGCGTTCGCGCAAGCTCCGCGCCTTCCTCGAAGGCCCGTCCCGCGATTACCTATAGAAAGTTCGCATCTCCTAAACTCGAACGCCTCCGACAAAATCGGGGGCGTTTTTGCTTTCAGAGGACGGTCACCTGCTGTCTCTGAACTCCGAATCCATCAAGTCTTGCCGTCTTCCATTCGAAACTCCGCAACAACTTCGATCAGGCCCACAATATTCGTATTGAATTCCTCCAAATCTTTCGCCGGAATCCAATATTCCTGGTGAATCCTCCCTCCCACCGTCTGAACTTCGTACCGCGACAGAAACGCACTGCGCACGCGAAACCGTGTGACGTAGCCGGATTTTTTCTGAGGATCCTTCGCATTCCAATTTAGCGCAATCTGCGCTGCATATTCTTCGTTCAGCACTGGATAAAAAATCGGCTGCTCCGGCAGCCGGGGCGGGAATGCGCGAAATCCAGATTCAGCAATTAGCTTCCATTCGTCGGGACCGACGGGCCGGTACAATACGGTGGTCGCTTCCGTATTGCTGGCCGGAGCGGTCACGGTTTTGCCGGCTGCCCAAAGGTAAGCCAGAACCCGTTGCAGTCCTTAATCGTGAATTCGTGCATGCCGTAAAATGTGTCGTAAGGCTTCTCGACGACCTCAACTTGCCTACCAAGCCGCTGGAAAAGCGAATCAATATCATTGGTCGTTATGTACAAATCGACTTCCCGCCGTTGTTCTGTACTGGGCCTGCCTGCGGCGCTGAACATCACCTCGCTGTTCCCGAAGGTCAGCTTCGCCCAATCCATCTCCCCGTTTGCTTCGTTTGTCCGAACCACTTGAAACCCGATCGTCTTGTACCAATTCACAGTCCCGCGAACGTCGGGGACATGAATCATGGGAACGACAGCCTGAGGCATAGGTGACTCCAGTACCAGAGCCGAACGATTTCTCACTCTAACATGCGTTCGTGCACAGCAATCTTTAGCAGTTTTGCGCTTCTGGTCGTACTAAAATGAACTTCCGGCCGAAGGAGGCGCATTGCGCACGGCACAAAAAGTCGCAGCAGCCGGTTTGATCCTGACTTTCGGCGCGACCGCATACGGGATCTTTCTGCTCGGCCACGCGTCTACCGTCTCCGCCAAAAAGAAAGCTGCCGCCAACGAATCCGCTCTGGTCGACCAAACGCCTTTCAAAACGGCCCAGGAACTCGCGCAACAGGCCGACACCCACGAGGAGCAGGAGCTCGCCAAGGAAGTCCTTCGCCTCAGCGACTATGAGCTCGACCTGTCGTTCGCTGTGGCGTTGCAGGATGCCGAAGCGCATCCTCCCGATCTTTCCACTGAAGCTAAGGAAATCCAGCAGCGCCTGCAAAAAAGTCAAAAATTGCAGCAAGCTTTGCAATTGCAGGTAGACCAGCTAACCGCGCAAGTTGCCAAAGCCACCGGCCAGCGGAAGGCCGACCTGGAAGACCAGCTCGACATGGCTAAAGCCAGCCTCGATGTGGCGAACAATGACGTAGACGACGCCAACCGTGACCTTACAGACGCCGGTGGCAACCAGCGCGAGCGCATTGAAAAGATGAAAGAGTCGCACGTAGAAGCGGACAAGTCACGCAAGGATCCCGACAAAATGTTTCCGCCTCCGGCCGAAGAGAAGCTGGGCCTCATTCATCACTTCCAACAGTGGTCCGCACTCAATAACAAGAAAAAGCTTCTGCAAAACGCAAAATCCGAGGCCGACATCCTCGTTGCCTCATTGAGCGAACAACACAACGCGCTCGCCGCCCAACTCGATGCGGAGAAGTTCAACTCTCCCGATCTAGCCGCGCACTCGAAGCTCGCGCAAGGAGAATCCGGCCCCGCATCTGCTGATTCCATCATTGCTGCCGTCGCCGGAACCATCGCCAAATCGCGCAGCGCCGAGGAGAAAAAGTCTGTCCTGGCCACCACCAAAGCCATCACGCTCGATCAGAAAAATCTCGCTAGCCTCGATAAGCGTGTCGACAACGAAAAGGAACTTTCACAAAACTATGCGCAGTGGTTGGGCCTGGTCTCCGACCGCCAGCGCCTCATCGTACGCCGCATTCTGATGGGCATTGCCATCGTCCTTGCTATCGCCATCATCGGTCTCTTTTTCAATTCCTGGCTGGAAAAAATACTCGGCAAGCTGCGCATTGACCGTCGTCAGATGCAGACGCTTCGCGCCACTGCCCGCGTCAGCGTTCAAGTCGTTGCTATCCTGATGGTCCTGCTCGTCATTTTCGGGCCGCCTAGCAACCTGGGCACGTTCATCGGCTTGACCACCGCCGGCCTCACCGTCGCGCTGAAGGACTTCATCGTCGGCTTCCTCGGCTGGTTCGTTCTCATGGGAAAGAATGGAATTCGCCTCGGCGACTGGGTTGAAATCAAGGGCGTGACAGGCGAAGTCGTCGAGATCGGTCTTTTCCACACGATGCTGCTGGAGACCGGCAACTGGACCGACTCCGGCCACCCCACCGGCCGCCGCGTGACCTTCACCAACAGCTACGCCATCGAAGGCCACTATTTCAATTTCTCCACCTCCGGTCAGTGGCTGTGGGACGAGCTGCAACTCGTGCTTCCCACCGGCGAAGACCCGTATCCAATGATCGAAGCAATTCAGAAACGTGTTCTGGAAGCGACGCAAGAAAGCACGAAATCCGCCACGCAGGAGTGGAAAAGCGCCGCCGGCAATCGCGACATCGGCGCCTTCAGCGCAGAGCCATCTATTAACCTGAAACCCGTCCTCGGTGGCGTCGAACTCTCCGTTCGCTACATCACGCAAGCCAACCAGCGCTATCAGCTCCGCACCAAACTCAACCAGGCCGCCGTCGAACTACTCGGTAAGCGCGGCATACCGCCAGTTTCGCCCGCGCCTTCGCCAGCAGGTTGATCAGCTGATTCATTCCGTTGTGCTTGAAATTGCCATCGTGGCCAGCAGTCTCTAAGAGGAAGGTCATCGTTTGACAGGTTCGGGCATTACGTAGCCAGACTGTGCAGGTAAACCGGCCCTTTCCAATTGCACCGTAACGTGCCCTATTGAGAAGTCCTTCTTTACCAGTTCCTTGATCCGGCCGAGAATCGACTCGCATTGATCCATGTGCATGTCGGGAACGCGCGCATGGCACGACAAGGCAATCTCTCCGCCTCCCAACGACCAGATGTGCACGTCGTGCACTTCCGTCACGCCATCCACTTTCAGAATGGCCCGTGCCACTTCTTCGACGCCCATTTCCTTCGGACGCCCTTCCAGCAGAACGTGCGCCGAAGCGCGCAAAATTCCTGTGCTCGACCACAGCACAAGTACGCCAATGGCGAGTCCAAGGATCGGGTCCACCCAATGCCAGCCGGTGTAGCCAATAACCACGGCTCCGATGATGATTGCAATATTCGAGAGAGCGTCACCGAAGTTGTGCACCAGGATGCTGCGCAGATTCAGGTCCTTGTGCCCGCGCACCAGCGCCAGCGTGATGCCGCCGTTCACTGCGAGCGCTGCCATCGAAGTCCAAATCATCCAAGATTCGACTACGTTTTGCGGCGAGCGCAGACGTTCAATCGATTCCCAGCCTAGCCACAGCGAGAGCAACACCAGGAACACCGCATTGGTGAAGGCGGCCAGTTCTCCCGCGCGGCGGTATCCATAAGTCTTTTCGTCGTCCGCGGGCCGTTGCGCCCAGTGCATGGCCAACCACGAAATTCCCAGCGCGGGCACGTCAGAGAGATTGTGTACGGCGTCGTTCAAGAGCGCGATGCTGTGGCCGAGCCAGCCCCCGAAGACCTCCGCGATCACGAGGCCCAGCGTCGCCGCCATAGCCCACGCCAGCACGCTCGGCCGCATGGGCGGATGCGTGTGCCCGGTGTGCCCACCCGGTCCGTGGGAATGGCCATGAGAATCGTGGCCGCATCCCTGCGCGTGCTGCGGCCCTCCCGAGTGGCTATGGTTCTGCGCGTTCATCTTCGGCTATTGTACCCGTCCATTCTCTTGGCTTCTCGCCGTTCCCTTCCTTGTTAGGCAGTTTGACACGTCCGGCCCGCGAATCAATTGACGCTCCCATCTGCCGCTGCGAGTATCAAGAGAGTCTCACGCATCCGGGTTTGCGTCGCGTTCGTGTCTTGGCTTCCGGCAAGGGAGAAAAACCAGGCGCTGGTTCCATCACGCTTCTGACTAAATGAGCGGGCAGGCAAACAATTCAGGCGGGAGTCCCGTCACCAGGCTCAGCTTTTGGGGAGTGCGCGGTTCCACGCCCACAGTCGATCCTGCGACCTGGCGCTATGGGGGCAACACCCCGTGTCTCGAACTGACTGCTCCCGACGGCACGCAGTTCATTCTCGATTGCGGCACCGGCCTGCGCGTTCTCGGCAGCCGCTGGGCCGCTCCCGCTTCCGTCGCGAGGAATCCCGAAACGCACATCTTTGTCACTCATTACCACTGGGACCACATTCAGGGCATCCCGTTTTTCGCGCCCCTTTACAGCGAAAACAACCAGTTCCATTTTTATAGCTTTCGCTCCAAGCATCTCGGCCACGACAGTTTGAAGCAAGTGTTCGAAACACAGATGGCCATGCCTTACTTCCCAGTCGACATGTCCGCCATGACCGCGCGCAAGCGCTTCATGGAGGTCAGCGGCGGCGAATCCTTCTGCATCGGTGAAAACAAAATCACCGCGCGGCATCTCAACCACCCGCAAGGCTGTCTTGGCTACCGCATTGAAACCACGGGCGGCACCATCGTTTACGCCACTGACAACGAACCGGGCGACGCTAAACTTGACGCGGAGTTAGAGAAACTCGCCGCCGGCGCCGATATCTTCATCAACGACGCGCAGTACACGCCCGAGCAGCTGGCCGCCACACGCAAAGGTTGGGGACACTCTTCCTGGCGCGAAGGCGTGAAAGTGGCGCGCGAAGTAGGGGCCAAAACGCTGGTGCTCTTTCATCACGACCCGGATTCCACCGATCGCATGGTGGATGGGTTGCTCCGCCAGGCTCGCGAGGAGTTCGATTCTGTTTTCGCGGCGAGCGAAGGCATGGTCATTACGCTCGGCTCCGCTGACGGCAAGTTTGCGGCCCATATGCCGGAGACACGCACCGCGATGCGGCGTGAAGCGCAATTCCGCGCTCGTGTCAGTGGCATAACCGAAGGAGGCCACGCCTTCGAAGAAGAAACGGTCGTGCGCGACCTTGCTTTACAAGGCGCGATGATTTCGCTGGCGCACTGCCCACGGCTGCAATCGGAACTGCAAGTTAGCATGGAAACCGAAGGCGCTAACGGAACCAAAACGATGAAGCTGCGCGGCTATGTGGTCCGCATTGACGCGGACGAAAAGAAGGGGCACAGCTCCGTCGGCGTGGTCTTTACGGAGTAGGTTCGAAACGCGAACGATCGAGATCGGGAAACGCTTACCAGTATCAATCTGAACAAACTTTGCCGAGGCGCCTCTTTAGCTTAGCTGGTTTAGCTTTTCGTCGAGGTGCGCCAGAGCCGCTTCCAAAGTTTTCTTGTGGTTGGGGTGGGTTGCCGTTTCCAGGTCATTCAGGATGTGTTTCCGCGAGAGTTCGATGTTTGCGCGTTCCCGGTCCTTTTCAACCTGATCCGGAGTTTTTGGTGCTTTTCCAGGTGCCGCCATGGTCTCCTTGCCCGCTACCTGAGATTCAACATCTTTGCTTTCCCAGCCGCGTGCCATAGATGATTCAAGTTTGCCACATAAGTGTGCAACATCGCAGACGGAGAAAAATTGCTGTTGCACAGAAGGACATCAGGCGCCGGCCGCATTCGCTTTCACGCGCTGCGGCTCTTCCAGGGGAAGCTCGGTGGAATGAACGAGATGCCGCAAGCCCTTTTCGGCCAGGCGCGCCCGGCGTTCCGCGAAAATTCCCGCGAACGAAAATTCCGCCGCGCCATTTTTCCAGCTGACCCGCAGCGTCCATTCATCCTGTGAAGAAATCGCTGTCACGACGTTAATTTCTTCCGCGGGTATTACCACCACCGGCCGCAGCTGCGGATCGAGGGCCCACACCCGCGTTTGCGTCAGGTACAAATTCACCGTGCAGGGCTGCGAGCCTTCCGGCGAAAGCGATCCGCACGCCAACCGCCCGCCGTCCAGCACCAGGTAAGCTCCGAGCTGCTGTATAGCTTCCGCCGTGCCTCGATCCTGCCGAATCGGCGGCAAAAGCACGGCCAGCAGAAAAAGCACCAGGCCGACCGGAGCGAACGCCCACGCGTTCCACAGACCTAACGGGAGCACGACCAGCCCGGCACCGGCAATTGCAACCGCTACACGGAACGCCGTCCATGCCCCGGGTGTTGACCGGAACGCCAGCAGCTTCGGATACGCTCGAGTAACTTGGAAGAGCGAGTCGGCTATCGCGTCCCGCACGCGCGCGATGCTAGACACTGCTTCGGCGGGAGGCAAGTCGCCGGGAAAAATCGGAGGATGAGGGTGGTCGTTCATGCGGGTCGGGGACTCTTATCTTAACAGGCCATCGCCCGTTTTGCGCCAGGAAATTGCACTTTTTCAGGGCGAACTACGCGAGAACTGAAATCTCATCACTTTCCTCGTAGTCCCTCAATCTCGCGCATCCGCCCAAACGCCCGCCGTACATGCGGGATAGTAATGGAACCACCCACCACCAGCGCCACGTTAAGCGCGTCAATCACCTCTTCGCGAGACCAGCCTTCCGCGGCCGCGCGGACAAGATGATATGTAATGCAGTCATCGCAGCGGAGAACGGCGGAAGCGACTAAGCCCAAAAGCTCCTTGGTCTTAGTGCCCAGCGGTCCGGGTTCGTACGCCTGATGATCGAGCGCGAAGAAGCGCTTGATGCCGAGATGTCCACAACCAAGGATTTCCTCGTTGAGGTCCGCGCGCGAGTGCTGGAAATCGTCAAGTGAGTCTGGCATGAAGGCTCCACGAGTGGCGATAGGAGGAGTATAGAGTGCAAGCTAGGCGGAGCAAAGCGGGAGACGGCTGACGCGAACTGCAGGGCTGTGCGTGCACCGGCGGGTCAGAGGTTCAGGTCGAGCGGGCGATCTCCCGCATAGGTCCACGAATCCAACTCCAAATCGTTGGTGGATGGATCTTTCGGATGGAAACGCACGATGACGCGCCTGCCAATAGGAAGCTCCCGTTGCGCAAACTCCCGCGCATCCTGCTCCGATGAAAAGTCCTTGCTCCAGGTGCCATGAAAGAGCGCTCCGTTGCGTGCGCGAAAATCGTAGCTAAATGTTGCCCGAAAATAGTGCCCTTCGCCCGAGGAAGAGCGCCTGTCAAGATCGAGGCGCGTAATGGAGCCGTCCGCTGTGGGCCAATCCAGCGAAGAACGGTAGAGCCACAATGCACGGCCGATTACGGCCAGAGCCACGGAACCTATTCCACCCACAACCATCCATGTTGCGACGCTTTTCATGTGAAGGAACCGGACAGTTAGATTGTCAATCCAGCTAGCGCAAATGATCTGTACTTTTTATGGCTGCGTTCTTCGGCAAAATCAAGGCTGTTCTTGGCGTCATCCGTGCGGAAGCGTGCAGGTCTGTCGCTTGGCGCACTCGATCCGCTCGGCGATCAAGGTTATACCCGCTGCAGCACCGCCAAATCGTACGCGCGCAACCTCAGCGCCCCGTTGTTCGGCCCGTTACCAACCACCGCGCTGAATTTCCCCGCGAGGCTGACCTGCTGCTCTTCCGGCGTATGGTTCAGCACGAAGACCCACTCTTTCTCTCTGGCGCGCCGCCGCGTTACTTCGACTCCCCGCGGCGTCTGAATCGCGGAGTTGCTTCCACTCATCGCCAACACTGTGCGCAGGACGCGCGCTAGGCTTACCGGATCCAGATCCGCGCCAACATACACCGCCTTACCCTTTCCAAACGTATTTATGGTGATCGCAGCGTCACTTTCATACGCTCCCGTGTATGTCGCTAGCGCAGTCGCCGACTCCGGCTTAAGCAAATCCGCCCACAGCGCGCACTGTGCTTCCGCTCCCGCCAGTTGCGATCCGAACTTCACGCCGACCTTCTCCGTGTACACCGGCACCGGATCCCTTACCGTCACGCCCATCACGTCGCGCAGTAATCCCGGCAGCGGTGCATTCACAATTTGGCTACTCTCGTTCTTTACGCCGAGCCGGAAGCCGGCCACAAACGTCCCACCTTCCCGCACATACTTGCGAATGTTTTCCGCCTGCTTTTCACTCACTACATACTGCACCGGCGCAAACACCGCCTTGTATTTCCGCAAATCCTCATCGAGGTGAATCACATCCGTTCCGCTATTCGCGCTGGCCACCGAGCCATACCACGCCATCAGTTGCGCCATGTAGGTCAGCTTCGAATTTCCCGGCTGCACGCTGAGCGCCCAGCTGGAATCGTGATCGAAACTGATCGCGATCTCTGCTACGTAGCTCGACTCCAGCCCCTCGCGACCGAGTGACTTCACCTCTTTGACCGTTCGCACCATCTCATCAAAACCGATGCTTTTCGAACGATCGTGATTCAGCATGCCGAACCAATACTCCTCAGCGCCAAATCGTGCCGAATCCCAGCGAAAATAGTTCACGCCCATCGCACCGTGTGCCACCGCCTGAAAGACCCACAACCGCAGCTGGCCCGGATGCGGCTGCGGTGCAAAAAAGCTCTGGCCAGCCTTGCCCGCCTGCTCTTCCATGATCAAAAACGGCTTGCCGCCCTTTACGCACCGCATCGAGTCGTGTCCCAGTGCAATCATCGATGCCATCACTTCCGGCGAAGCCAACGCAGGCAGGAAGACCTGTGCGAATCCCGGGTAGTTGTCGCTGCTTACAAAATCCATGTCGCGATACATCTCGCGCAGATTGAGAGTGTCCAGCGGAGCGCCCACCTGGTTCGTCGTCACAAAATGTTTCGGACACTCGTTCCGCAGCATCGCGAGTTGCTCTTCCGCAAACGACGCACACGCATGCGATTGGTAGCGGTCATAGTCCAGCACTAGCCCCGGATTCGGATCCCCATTCGAGGGCAGTGGCACGGGAATGTGCCGCCAATCGGTGTATGTCTGGCTCCAGAACACCGTGCCCCACTTTTCATTCACGCTATCGAGCGTTCCGTATTTCGCCTTCACCCAATCCTGAAAACCTTCGCGGCAGAATTTGCAGTAGCAGCGCGCGTGCGGCTGCAGCGTAAATTCGTTGTCAATCTGCCAGCCCATCACGCCCGCAGTATTCGCGAACGCCTTCGCCATCTCCGTCGCAATGTTCAGTGACAATTTCCGGTAAGTCTTGTTCGTTGGGCATGTAAATCGCCGCCCTCCCGGCTGCACCGTCACTCCGTCCTTGTTCACCAGCAGAATCTCGGGATACTTGCTGGAAAGCCACGGCGGGGGCGCCGCCGAAGGAGTCCCCAAAATCACCGCGATTCCATGCTTGTGGAGAATCTCCACCGATCGCTTAAGCCACGCAAAATCAAATTTTCCCTCTGACGGCTCCATGAGCCCCCAGGCAAACTCAGCCACCCGTACATTTGTCAGCCCGGCCTCGGCGATCATCCGCGCATCTTCCTCCCAAAGTTTTTCTGGTGTCTGGTCCGGGTAGTAGTCCACACCCAGCAGCAGTGACCGCTCATTCCCCGTTTCCGCGTTCGCTCCAGGCACCGAGTCTTTCCGCGCCGGCAGCGCTCTCTCCCACACTGCTAGCTTCGCTCCGGCAGCCGTCACCAACGCTGCCGTGCGTCCGACAAACGTCCTGCGTGTGATCATCTTTCGCCCCCCTCGCCAGAAAAACGCGCCGCTATCTTGTGTCGCGCCATTTCCGGTGTCAATTGTCCGTAACGGTCTGGCCACGAAGACTCTTCGAGCAGCCTTCGCTATGAAGGTCCGGGTGCTGTTGGGCTGACGATTTAGAGACGCTAAAACGAAGGCGGGAAGCTGAACGACTTATCGGCCGAGTTCACCCACAAATTCACTTGCTTGGTGCGCCGGCTCTTCTCCACGTCGTTCGGATCGGGCATAGGCGCGAAAGGACTCACTTCGATCAGCAGTACCACGCCGTTGGAGCCCCGCTTAGCGGATGCCTTCACAATCTCGTAGCTTTTCACCGGGCCGTAGTAGCCGCCGTCCGCTCCCCAGTCCGCCAGAAAATCTCCGTACTTGTAGCTCTCTGACGGCTTCCAGAGCTGATAGGCCAGTTTCGTATTGTTCTCGACCAGCGCATCCAGAAAATGTTCGGCCGCTCTTTTCTCGGGGTAGTAGCGGAACGCGAAATACAGCACCACTGCCAGCGCGAGCACAATTCCCGCGCCCGTGTATGTCATCACCTTGTACTTGTTCGACGGTTCGGGAGGAGGCGAGAGAAGTGAAGATGCCATTGTTTTTTCTGCGAGTTTTTTGTCGCGAGTTCTTTGCTGGCCGGCGAGCCACCGCCTTCATCCTAACAAATTGGCGGTATGCCTCACAAAGCCTGCGACGTGCCAGCTTCGAATCCGCGCTGCGAAGCCACGCGAGACCCATGCCAGAATGTTCGCTTTGATTAGACGCCGCAACTATGCTTCGAGTGCCCCGCCAGCCCCTTCCGGCAGCTCGATTTCATATTTCGTCCGCGCTTTCTCGCGCTGCACTTCCAGCGCCAGCGCGATCAGGCGATCAATCAATTCGCGAAACGGAATCCCGCTCGCCTCCCATAATTTGGGATACATGCTGATCGAAGTGAAGCCCGGAATCGTGTTCACTTCGTTCAGGAAAAGTTTTCCGCCTTTTTTCTCCAAGAAAAAATCAACGCGCGCCATTCCGGAAAGTTCCAGGACGCGGAACGCCGACACCGCAAGCTGCTGGATTTTTTTCAATTGCACCGGCTTCAGCTTCGCCGGAATGATCAGCGCAGTTCCCTCTTCCAGATACTTCGCGGTGTAGTCGTAAAATTCACGATGCGGCACGATCTCTCCGGGCACCGACGCTTTCGGCTCGTGATTGCCCAGCACCGACACTTCGATCTCCCGCGCGTTCACCGCCCGCTCCACCAGAATCTTCATTGCAAATTCGGAAGCGAGGCTCAGCGCTGGCGCCAGCTCCGCCCGCGAATGCACCTTGGTCATTCCCACCGACGAACCCAGCGTAGCCGGCTTCACGAAAACCGGATACCGGAATTTCTTCTCGATCTCTTTCTGAACTGCAGACGGACTCCGCTCCCAGTCTGCGCGATACACCGTCACCCACGGCACCACCGGAATCTTCGCCTGCTGCAACAATTTCTTCGCGACGTCTTTATCCATGCCGATCGCGGAGCCGAGCACTCCCGCACCAACAAACGGGAGGCCGGCAAGATCGAGCAGGCCTTGTATTGTTCCGTCTTCTCCGTACGTTCCATGCATCACGGGAAAAACAACGTCGAGCCGCTGTCTGCCTGTTCCGCCGCTGCGATCGAGCGGAATCAACGCCGCGTCGGTCGGATCCGCCGCCATCACCACGCGCTGCCCAGCCTTCAGCACGTCCGGCAGCATCTTTTGCGCTTCGCTCCCGATCAGCCAGTGGCCTTCTTTCGAAATCCCTATCGGTACGGCTTCATATTTGTCGGGGTCGAGTCCGCGAATGACCGAAGCCGCCGACGCGAGCGAAACTTCGTGTTCGCCGCTCCGCCCGCCAAAGAGAATGCCCACTCGCAAACGCTTGTTTTCTGTCGTCATGAGAACCTGTGCGGTGACGCGCTGTGCAGAGGCGCCATCAACCGTTCAAAGTGTAACGTCGCATGGGAAGTGCAGTGGAATTAGTGTGCGGTGCTGCGTTCAAACAGCAAAGTGGTTCTGCGGACGCGATAAACAACCGCTCAGCTATTGACGACTGAGTTTTGGCTCCCAAAGCGGAGCAAACGAAACGCGATACCACCAGAACAAGACGAACCAGCAGATCGTCGCCAAAATCGCCAGTTGCGCGCCGCTGCGCTGCATTGTCAGGTGATACACAATAATGTTGGCGACTACCGGCCCGCTCAGCGCGATTGCCAAAGGCACGTAGCGGCCAACCAGAAACAGCACGCTGCTGATAACCTGCACGGCGCCCACGAACCAAACGTAGTGCGACACGACCAGCGCGCCGAGAAATTGTCCCCACACTCCTTCAAGCGGCGGCATCGGCAGAAATTTCAGAAACGGGTTCAGCCCAAACACCAGAA
>UEXQ01000431.1_pt1 | contig 16113 bp, 7 predicted proteins | sample 4301111 | NCBI WGS metagenome assembly UEXQ01 (sample SAMEA4773181, study PRJEB27434) | metagenome | biome: 2259; feature: agricultural soil; material: soil | place: USA | collected 2014-09 | depth 0.25 m
CTAGAGGTACTGTTAAGGTAGCAACACCCAAACACTCGACTTGTGTTCACCTCGTTAATAGAGACGACCGTCTGCGGCGGGAGTTCAGGAGAGGCGCGTGTAGTCGCCCCGAAAAAAAATCAGCGGATTACCAGAATGAAGCTGCGCGGAAAGAACTTCACCCAGCACGATCATGTGGTCGCCCGCCACATGCGCGGCGTGTAGACGACAGGCAATCTGACACAACACATTGTTAAGCAGCGGAATTCCTTCCTGAGTCCAGAGAAATTTGACTTGGTGCTTCGCTTCTTCCCTCTCGTCCGGTTCTTGATCCTGTTCGGGCCGGGCAAAGAACTCCGACAAATTTTGCTGATCTTCTTTGAGGACATTTATCCCGAACATGCGGCGGCCCATGATCAAGGGCAGCAGATGCGCGCGTTCATCCACGCAAACGGAAACGAGCGGCGGTTCCAGAGAAACCGAGGTGAAGGAATTTGCCGTCATGCCGTGAACACGCCCCGGCGCGCACTCGGCCGTCACTACGGTCACACCCGTTGCGAACTGGCTGAGGGCGCGACGAAAATCCAGAGACGTAAGCGGGGCTGACGACATTGATTTTTTGAAGATAGCACATCTGCAGGTATCGAGGCTCGCGCGGACGGTCGGTGCAAAAAACAAAAAAGAGCGGCCATTGCTGCCAGGCCGCCCCTCGAGATCGATATTTCGAACCGACCTATCGACGTAGGTTAGTGCGGCCGGTCCTTGTCCTTGTCCTTGTCCTGCTTGGGCGGCTTGTCTTGCCGAGGCGGCTTCTCCTGTTGCCGCTGCTGCTTTTGCACTTCCTGTTGCTGGCGCTGTTGCATTTGTTGCTGCTGCTGATCGTGTTTGCGCTCCATCTGATCGAGCTGTTGCTGCTGGCGCTGTTGTTGCTGCTGTTGACGCTGCTGGTTGGTGCTTTGCTGCTCGAGTTTCTGGTTTTGCTGCACCTGTTTTTGGTCCAGCTTCTGCCGTTCCTGATCCTGCTGTTTGCGCAGGTTGTCCATCTGTTGTTGCTGGCGTTCCTGCACCTGCGGGTTCACAGTGGGGCGCGAATTGGGCGGCCGGTCGTTGAACTTGCGGTTGTTGTCAGGGCGATTATCGGGCTGCCCTTGCGGCGGCTGATTAGCAGGCCGGTTGTTGTTCGGCTGCTGCTGATTGTTGGGCTGCGCCTGTTGCGGAACATTCTGTTGCGGCGGCCGGTTGTTCGGCTGGACCTGCGCCGGCTGGTTCTGTTGCCCCGGGCGATTGTTGTTCTGCTGTGCCTGAGCGGGTGGTTGATTCTGCTGCGCTGGGCGGTTTGCGTTCGGTTGAGCCTGCGCCGGCTGATTCGGCTGGTTGGGCCGCGAGGTCACGCGCTGGCCCTGTGGCGGCAATTGAGCCGGACGCGCTTCCTGAACGACGCGAACATTATTCCGCGGCTCATTGTTTTCGCGAATCTGCGAAACTGCTACTGGCCGGCCGCCATTGGCCTGCACCTGCTGCAACTGGCGATTCATAGGCGCAGCTGGAGGAGGAGGAGCTGTCTTTGCGACTACCGGCCGTGCGATTGCCTGCGCTGGCGGGCGAACGCGAGCCTGTCCTGCGGCACCGAGGACGCTGCGCTGCTGCGGCGCAACGGCGGGTGTCATCGGCGAAACCTGCGCCGAAGCGACTTCGCGCGAATCCACGCGGACCATGTTGCGGCCGACGGGCTGCGCGGAAGTGAACGAAGCTTGCGACGTGGCCGTTACGTAAGTACGGTTCTGGTAGTTGATGTTGGTGACGTTTTTCTGCACGTAGACCGTGTTGTAGACGTTCGTCACCTGCGTGCGATTGATGATCGTGGTGTTGTAGACGTTAACGCGCTCCACGTAACGCGGCGTGACGCGATAGGACGGGCAGTATACGTCGCGAGGGCCGAGCGGGAACCAGGCGACGCCTCCGCCACCGACGCCTACGCTAACGCTGAACCGCGGGCCGCCAACCCACGCGACGAGCGCGGGCGCGTACACCGGACGAACGTAGGCGACAGTCACTACCGCGGGCCGAGGCGCGACGGGTACCCAACCCCATACGCCACCGACCACAACCCACCGGCCATAGTGGAACGGAGCAAAGCCCCACGGCGCATCGTCAACCCAGGTCCAACCCCACGGGGAAATCCAGACCCAGTGGCCATAGCGATAGGGCTGCCAGCCAACAACGGTGGTGTGCGGGAACCAGACCGTCCCGTATTCAGGCACCGGCCGCCAGCCGCCGTAATCATCAAGGTCTTCGTAACCGACAACGTCATCGGAAACATACCGAGCAGATTGCGAACGATCCCACCGGTTGTCACGGTCGTAGCACCAACGGTCGAAATCGTCGTCGCCGGGATAGCCCTCGACGTCGGCGCTCAATTGGTCTGTGCCTTCAAAGGTTGCCGACTGGCCGGCACGAATCGGGTAAGCAGAACCGCCGCCGGAAACTTCACCCTGGCCGTCGCGCACATTGACGATGGTGGAGTCGCCGTTTTCATTGACGCTGACGCGATAGGAACCAGGCCGTAAAACGTTGAAAGCGATATTCGGCGTGTCGATCTCGAGCGTCTGATCCTGATCCAGGCGGCGGACGCGAACGTTCACCGTGCCTTCTGTAAGCCGGATTTGCACGGTGCGATCGTCAAGATTGAGAAAGGAAAAGCCCGTCATCTGTCCGAGACGAATGGCGTAGGCATCGACGCGAAGTTCGGCGCGCCCATTCTGATCAGTCCACAGCTTGTCGCCGGTGGTCAGCGGGCGGTTCACAACCGCGTCGACCCATTCGTCGGAGCCGGCTGGAGCAAACGACACGGCTCCGCCGGTGTAACTGAGCCGTGCGGCACGCGTCGGCGGATCGTCCTGATCGTTGCCCTGTTGGTCTTGATAAGGCGGCTGATCCTGTGCAAGTGAACGGGACGGCGCGGCCAGGAATGTGAGAGCAAAGATGGCTGCGAACGCGGCTAGCCATTTCGTGCACCATTTTGGGGTAAAGCGCATGTTCGATCTCTCCTGAAGCGCGACGAAGACCAGAGAGCGCGCTTGGCAATACTCTTCGGGGAACAAGGCCTGGCTTCCTTTCACACTAACACCGCACTTGGGGCCGGGAGACATCGGGAATTCACCGGAGTTTCCAGAGGGGAATTACCCGACTGAGTACCGTGTAGCTGCACGATATAACCCGAAATGGAAGAAGGAGTTGCGGTCCGAGAGCAGGGCCAAAAATCAGCGGTCCAAGAACTCGATGAGCCCGCTTGATTAGAGCGGGCTCGCAAAGAAACCCCAAAAAAAATCCCGACGCAAAATTATCCGCTAGATTCCTTCTTTAGTGACGTCCATGTGAAGAACCGCCGCCGTGCGGACTGCCACCGCCGCCACCGCCACGCGAGCCGCCGCCACCGGAGCTGCGCGGACTTCCACCGCCTCCGCTCGGCCGGCCTCCACCTCCGCCGCCGTAGCTACGGCTGGGCGCGGAAGGAGCGGAATAAGAGCGCGACGGGGCTGACGGTGCGGAATAACGCGGCTGCGAGTTGCCGCGATAACCGCCGCCGAAGGAAGGCTGCGAACCGCGACCAGCAAAGTTGGGCTGAGAATAGCCGCGATTGCCGTAGTTCGGTTGCGCATAGCCGCGATTTCCGCCCATGTTGTAGGAAGATTGGCGATCGTGAACTCCACCGGAGCTGCGTTGCGGCGGATTATAGGACCGTCCATTGCCGTTTGAACCGTTCGCTGGACGATCGCTGTTGAAGCCGCCGGATCCGCGCTGCGGCGCATTATATGACCGGTTATTTCCGTTCGAATTGTTTGGCCGATCGCTCGCGTACCCACCTGATCCGCGTTGTGGCGGATTGTACGAGCGATTGTTGGCGTCAGGGCGATTGCCAGCATTGGCATTCGAACCATTAGCCCCATTGGCCCGAGACGGACGGTCGTTGTTGCGAATCATGTTGCCGTTGCGTGACCCGTCGCCGAATGATCCTCTATTTTGTGGCCGGTTTGGTGAGTCGTTCATTGAGTTGTCGCGCGGCGAATTGTTGCGCGCGTCCGATCCGAAACCGGCCGGCGCGCGGCCTCGATCCGTCGTATTGCCCTGGGCCGACCACGAACGCTGGTTGCGACCGTTGCCCGAATCCGGCGCCGTGCGCATGTGCGACTGCGGTTTGTCCTGCGCCAGTTCGCGCTGGCGCGCCGTCATGCCGCCCTGATTGTTGTCAAAGCCGCGGCCGTTGTTGAACTGGCCACGATTCTGAGCGCCGTTGTTTACGCCGCCATTGTTCTGACCAAAGTTCGGCCGGTTCGAATCCGACCGGAAGCCGCCGTTGTTCGGGCCATTGCCGTTTCCGCGATTCGCGTTGCCGCCGTTTGCAAACGACGGACGGTTATTGTTTGCCGCCGCGTTGGTTTGCGCAGCACGGCCCATCGCGGGACGATCATTGTTGAATCCGCCGCGGCCAAACGAATGGTTTCCGTTGCCGAACGTCCGCACCGGCATATGCGAAGCAGCGGCTCCGGGCGTTGTGCGCGCGACTACGTAGCGGTTCTGTACGGCCTGCGATGGCCGAGCGATGTTGCCGCGATTCGTCGCCGCGCCCATGTAGCTCTGCCGGGTCGGAGCAAAGTTAGCTCGGTTCATTACCTGCGCGCCGCGCAAATTTGCCTCGTTGACGCGGAATGCGCCCCGGTTAATCGCGTGGCCGCCTACGAAGTTGTTGCGCGACGCGACCGTGACCGCACGCGTGTTGTGCGCATAGGCGTAGTTAAAGTTGCCGCGGCCAGTAAAGACATTCGTGTTGCGAATGTAGGTGTTGTGGATATTCACGTTCCGGTAGTAGGCGTTGCTCGTGCGATACCACGGGCGGTAGCATTCGCGCGGCCCCAGCGGGAACCAGCCGATGCCGCCTCCCCATCCGCCGCCAAACGAAAATCCAACGCCCCAGTGCGAGCCGCCGAGGAATCCGACGAATGCCGGACCGTAAATCGGTCGCGCGTAGTACGGACCCGGGCACCAGCCCCAGCGGTTACCGATGTATGACCACCTTCCGTAGTGGTACGGAGCAAATCCCCACGGCGAGTAGTCCACCCATGTCCAGCCCCACGGACCGATATAGTTCCAGTAGCCGTAGCTGTACGGAGCCCAGCCGGCGTCCACGACGTTCGGATACCAAACTGCGCCGTAGTCGGGTTCTTCACTCCAAGTACCGTTGTCGTCCAGATCCGAATAGCCTGGCACGTCACGAGAAACGTACTTCGCGGAAATCGAATTGTCGTCGCGGCGGTCGCGTTCATTGGACCAGCGATCGAAATCATCCGGCGCCGGAGCGCTGGCTACGAAATAACTTACGTTGTCGATTCCGTTGAATTCGCCGCGCTCGCCGGCGTGAATCGTGTACGTCTGCCCATTCGCGATCACTTGTCCTTCGCCGCGAATCGCGGTCACGCGAGTTCCGTCGCCATTCTCATTGACTTCAACGCGAAACGCGCCGGCTTGTGTCACCGTGAAGGCAAGATTCGGAGTGTCCACTTCATAGACGTCGTTTTCGCGCATTTCGCGAACGCGGAAATTGATCGTGCCTTCCGCCAAGCGCATCTGCGTGGTTTGGTCGTCGAGATTCAGGAAAGAGAGTGCCGTCATGCTGGAGATGTGGATGGAAGCTTGGCCGGCTTGCAACTCCGCGCGCGAATTGTTGTCGGACCAGATCTTGTCGCCGATCGTTACGGGACGATTACGCGTCGCCGCTCCCCAATCACCTTGTCCCCCAGGCTGAAACGAAACACTGCCGTCGATGTAGCTCAAACGCGCAACTCGGGACGGAGGATCCTGCTCGGGATCGCCGTTGTAGCTGATGTCGTTATCCGGGAGTTGCTGGCCTTGATCCTGATAACCGGGGTCTTGATAGCCCTGATTTTGCGGATCTTGCGCGAGAAGCTTGATCGCGCCAATCGAAAGGAGACCAACAATAGAAAGCCCGAGAAGCCTGGTTTTAGTGAAAAGCGGTTTGATGTTCATGCCAACATCCCCTGACTCGGTTGCGTGGAATACCGCGCTACCGCCGGGAGGATAAGACCCTCTCTTGAAGATAGAACACCAAGATGGAAGGAAAGTTGCATTTCCTGACATTCGCACCAACGGAGTACTAGAACTGTAACTAAGCTGCCCCGAATCTGGTCCTTAGGACAGGCGCGGGGTCCAAGCACTTACCTTACACTCCTGCCTTGTGGGCTCAAGCCCCCTTTGGGAGAATGCCTCAGTATGCCAATCAACTCGAAGTGGTTTGGCGCAGTGGCGCTCGCCTTGGCTGCCGCAGTGGCCAGCCCGGCGCAGCAGTGGCGGCAGGTCGGACCGCCAGGTGGAACGGTAATCTCGCTAGAAGCCGACCCTCGTGACGTAAACAAGATTTATCTCGGCACGTCCGACGGCCACGTGTTTTTCTCCAGTGACGAGGGCCAGCGCTGGAGCCTCCTGAGCCGAATCGGCTCCGGCCAGGATGACGTTGTCACGCACATTATTATTGACCCTCGAGATTCGAAGCGCCTCTATGCCAGCACCTGGACGCTGTACTCCGGCGGCGGCGGCGTGTATCGCAGCGATGACGCTGGCCGCTCCTGGAGACTGATCGGTCTTGCTAAAGAAACCGTGCGCGCTTTGGCGCAGTCTCCTACGAATCCCAAGCTTTTTGTGGCCGGCTCTCTGACCGGCGTTTATCGTTCGAACGACGACGGCAACACCTGGGAACGCATCACTCCGACCGGCCACGAAGATTTGCGCAACTTCGACTCGCTGGCCTTCGACCCGAAAGATTCCAACACCATTTACGCGGGAACGTACCACCTTCCCTGGAAGACAACGGACGGCGGCAAAAACTGGACGAATATCAAAGCGGGCATGATCGACGACTCCGACGTGATGACCATGATCGTTGATCCCGCGAATCCTTCGAACGTGCACGCAACGGCTTGCTCCGGTATCTATCGCAGCGTGGACGCGGGACAAAATTGGAAGCGCTATGGCGGCATTCCTTTCATCTATCGCCGCACACAGCTGATTCGCCAGGATCCGCAAAATCCGGCAACGCTCTACGCCGGAACCACCAGCGGCCTCTGGAAAACGATGAACGAAGGTGTTGACCAGTGGAAGCGCATGACTCCGCTTGATTGGGTTGTGAACGCGATCTTGATCGATCCACGCAATCCGCAACGCATTATCATCGGCACGGAACGCGAAGGCGTGCAGATCAGCGAAAACGGCGGCGCAACGTTCGCCGCTGCGAACAATGGTTTCCATCACCAACACATCCTGGATGTTGCGATTGACCGCGAACATCCGGATCACGCGCTCGCTGTTTTGACGTTCGACACGAACGCATTTCTTGCCACCAAGAACGGCGGCGCCAGCTGGACTACGCTGGGCCCCGGATTGAAGCGCACGGACGTGAAGCACGTTTATGCCATGCCGACTGGCTGGTGGGCTTCGCTCGCCAACGGCGGTTTGATGAAGTACGACGAGAGCACGAACAAGTGGGTGAAAGCGGGCCTGTTTGTTCCCGAATCCGCTGCCACAGTTGCGCAGACGTCTGCGAAGACTACAGCGAAGGGCAAGAAAGCCGCGCCAGTCGCGAAGAAGCCGCTGCCGAAGAAAGTTGTGCCGCAGCAACTTGCGTTCCAGGTCAGTGAGTTGACCTACGGCGGAAGCAAGTGGTTCGCCGCAACAACTGGCGGCGTTTTGGTTTCGACTGACAAGGGCGCAACATGGAAACACGCGGCGTCGGAAGCGCTGGTGAAGTCTCCGGCGCAGTCGCTCGAAGCTTCCAATGACGGCTCGCAAGTGTGGGCTGTTTCGCAGAAGAATCTTCTCTACTCGGCAGATGGCGGAGCGCACTGGGAGGCGAAGGAACTTTCGTTCGCTTCGGCCGGCAATCTGCGCCTGCGCCGCATGGACGACGACAATCTCTTCATCACCACGAACATGGGGCTGTACACGTCGCGTGACGCGGGCCGCAACTGGAACCGCGCGGACATTCGCGATCTGCAGTTCCAGGATGCAGCCGGCGCGGGCAATGCTCGCCTGGTTGCGCTGCAGCGTCGCGGATTGGTCGCGTCGTTCGACAGCGGCAAGACCTGGCAGCGTGTGAACGATCCGTTGGCCGAAGGCTACTTCCCTCTGGTGCGCGCAAACAACAGCGGTTCGTTGTTTGCCGTGTCGGCGACGGAAGGGCTCTTCACGCTGGAAGCGGGAGCGCGCTCGGCGAGCGAAGCGGTGGGCGGTTCATCGCTGATGATGCTCGACGGCTCACAGAAACCTCGCTAGCTTTAGGTTCTCTAAATTCGAACAAGAGAGCCCCGGAAATCGGGGCTCTTCTTTTTTTGTTTGCCGATTTCATTTTTCGCCGAAAGGAAATGAGAGAAGGACGCGGAGATCGCGAAGGTTGTTGCCGGTGGGGCCGGTAACAATGGCGTCGCCGAGCTGATCGAAGAAACGGAATGAATCGCTGCGCTGAAAAAACTCTTTTGGGTCGAGGCCGGCGTGTTGCGCGCGGGCGAGCGTGTGACCGTCGGCGACGGCTCCAGCGGCGGGGCTGTTGCCATCAATGCCATCGGTTCCCGCACTGAGAACGATGACAGATTTGCCGGCGATTTTTTCCAGACAGGCGAGAACGAACGCTGAGTTGCGCCCTCCGAGCCCGTCGCCGGTTACGGCGGAGCTGAGTTCCCCGTCTGCAATCAGAGCCACTGGCTGGTGTGGATTCGACGTTTGTATCTGTTCGAGTTGCGCGAGCAGCGCTTCGGCGGCCTTGGCGACGGGCCAGTCGTCTGTGGAGTTGTCGCAGCAGGCAAGGAAATGTTCTGCCTCGGCGAAGCGATGGGCCGCGTGAAAGAGTTCGTGCATGCCGAGAATCACTGCAAATTGGGTGCTGCCGAAGAGTGCATCCGAAGCCTTTGGCGTTTCGGGCATCGAGCCATTGTCTATCCAGGACAAAAGAGGAGGCGGCAGGCGATCGCGCAGTTTGTATTTGGAGATGACGCTGAGAGCCTCGGCGCAGGTGGTGGGATCGGGAAGAGTGGGGCCGGAGGCGAGAGCCGATTCCCTTCCGACGGGAACGTCGCTGATCGCTAGAGTTAGAACGGTGGCGGGATGAGCGGCTTGGGCTAGGCGCCCGCCTTTGACGGCGGAGATGTGTTTGCGGACGGAGTTGATTTCGTGAATGGAAGCTCCGCAAGTGACGAGCGCACGGTTGAGTTGCTGCACTTCAGCGAGCGAAAGAGTGCTCGACAGCGGTGATTCCATGAGGGCCGAACCACCGCCGGAGAGAAGAACAATTACGAGAGTTTGCGGAGTCGAGTCGCGGACGAGAGCGAGAGCGGCTTTGCCGGCGAGCAGGCTGTGTTCGTTGGGTTCGGGGTGGCCGCTGAGAAAATAGTCAAAGCCAGAGTGCGCGGGAAAGGCGGTGGGTGCGGAAACGACGCCGCGGAGTCTTGTGTTGCGCGGAAGAATCGCGAGCAAGCCGTCGAGCATGCGGTGAGCGGCTTTGCCTACGGCGAGGACGCGGATTTCCGGAAAAGCGCGGAGGTCAAACTCTCGATCGGCACAGCACAGAGTGTGACCCGAGAGCGAGAGGCAGCGTTCGATGGCGGCACAGGGATCGACGGCTTCGAGGGTACGGCGGAAGATTTGGCGAGCGAGATTCTTGCGGTCCATCGGTGGAAGTATAGGAGGTTAAGGTAGCAAACGACGTAGAGGAATCGAAGGTTGTGAGCGGAGCTGGCGCGAAAGGGATTTCCCTGGCGCTTCAGATTTTCGCGTCTCTAGTTAACCATAACCTGCCCCACCTCCCCGTTTTTCCGGGATTCTAAACGCATCTAAAAAGCTGTTGGTTTTCCTGCACTTTTTGTAAGTGCTGATTCTAAAAGACTTATCGCGAACCTCCTCACGCTCTTTGTGAGTCCCCAGCCTCGACTCGCTAACCTGAGGATAGGACAGCTTTTCATAAGTTAACATAATATTGAACAGTAAATGATTTGAACGGCAGGCAAGCGTTAAAACGCTCCCGCGTGTTTAGTTTACGACAAGCAATTGTGTTTTCCACGGGCCTGGCGCCCTCGACGCGTGGATAACGGCGCAGTTCCAACTCTCCCCTTGACAGTCTAGGAGAAGAGGCGTATTGATTCCTAGATCGTCTAGGAAAGGTGGTTTTGTGGACAAGCAAGTGGAATTGTTGCAGGGGACGCTGGACATGCTGATCTTGAAGGCGGTGTCGCTGGGGCCGCTGCACGGGTATGGAGTGCTGTTGCGGATTGAGCAGATTTCGGGCGGGCGGCTCGAGATCCAGCAGGGGTCGCTCTATCCGGCGCTATACCGGCTGGAGGATCAAGGCTGGATCGCGAGCGAATGGGGTGAATCCGAAAATAAGAGAAGGGCGAAGTATTACCGGCTGACGGCGGATGGAAAGAAGAGGTTGCAGAGCGAAGAACAGAAGTGGAACCGGATGGCGGAGGTGATTGCGGGGATTCTGGGGACGAAGGCGGAGGAGTTGTGATACGGAGGTTTTAAGTCATAGGTTTACGCGTGAATAAAGGCGAAGAAGCCAGGGAGGAGATCAGTCCATGGGTCTTAAGTGTTCAGCGGTCAGTTTGCCGAAACAGAAGAGATAACAGTTCGAAGACGCGCGGCTACGCGGGGACGGTTCGGCCGTGCCTCGGAAAAGCGGATGGCACTTTGACAGGCGGTGCTACCTGCGCTTGCCGTTCGGTGACCGGCGCTTCGTAAGAGGAATTGGAGGCGACATTCGTGAGTTGGTGGAAGCGAGTACGGCCGTGGATCCGGGTGAATCTGTTCAGAGCTCGCATGGAGAGCGAGATGGACGCGGAGATGCGGTTCCATCTCGAGGCGCGCACCCAAGATTTGAAACGAAGCGGAATGCCGCAGTCTGAGGCGATGCGGCGAGCGCGGATTGAGTTTGGGGGGATGGACAATGCGAAGGAAGAGTGCCGGCAGGCAAAGGGAGTGGGATTGGCGGACGGCCTGATTCAGGATTTGCGGTTTGGATGGCGGATGCTGCGGAAGAGCCCTGGATTCACGGCGATTGCGGTGTTGACGCTGACGCTGGGAATTGGCGCGAACACGGCGATTTTCAGCATTTTGCACGCGGTGATGCTGACTTCCCTGCCGATTCATGATCCTGGTGGGCTGATGGTCGTGCAGTGGCTGTCGAATGAGACGCAAAACGGAGGCACCAGCAGTTACGGAGACTGCCTGCGCTTTCCGACGAGTGGAGCGGGGAGAAAGCGAGGATGCTCGCTCTCTTATCGGATGTTCAAAGAGATCCGGAACCAGAAAGGAATTTTTTCCGGCGCGGCCGCGTTTGCGGGGCCAACAAATGTCGTTGTTGGCGGAGTTGGCCAGGCCAGCGTGGCTGAGGCTGGGATCGTTTCTGGCGATTATTTCCAGGTGCTTGGCGTGAATCCGGCGCTGGGTCGAGTTCTCACCGCTGCGGATGAGAGCGGTGCCGAGCCCGTGGTGGTATTGAATTATCGATATTGGCAGAGGAAATTTAACGGTTCTGAGGAGGCGATCGGAAGAACCATCAGGCTCAACAATCTGCCATTTCGTGTAATTGGCGTGGCTGACGCGGGATTTACGCGATTGACGCCGGGCAAGGCTCAGGATATGTGGATACCGCTGACCACCGCGCCGCAAATCGGGAACGTGCGCGCGCGCGATCTGGATGATCCCTCGAATTGGTGGCTGGTAGTCGTTGCCCGGCTGAAGGACGGAATCGGAGCTGGGCAAGCTCAAGCCGCAACGAGCCTTCTCTTCCGCAACTCGGTAATTCACGGCGAAAAGCCATTATTGAAAGAAAATGACGATCCACAAATCGCCCTGCTGCCGGCGCAGCAGGCCCTAGTGGGAATCCGGTCAAGGCTTGCGACGCCGCTCTACATCCTGACCGTGGCGGTGGCAATGGTGTTGTTGATCAGCTGCGCGAATGTTGCGGGATTGCTGCTCGCGCGAGCACGCGGACGAGAGCGAGAGATAGCGGTGCGCGCGGCGCTCGGAGGAAGCCGGCGAAGGATCACGCGGCAATTGTTAACCGAGAGCGTGATGCTTTCCTTAGCGGGAGGAGCGCTGGGAATCCTGCTGGCTTATTGGGGAGCCAATTGGCTGGCGGTCTTTGTGAGTTCCAATTCGCATTCGCCGCTGGTGCTGAACGTCACGATGAATGCGAAAGTGCTGGCGTTTACCGGACTGACGGCAATGCTGACAGGCGTTTTGTTCGGGTTGGCACCGGCCTTACGGAGCAGCGGGATCCAGGCTTCTTTGGCGCTGAAGGACAGTGCCACAACGCGCGCAACCACAAAACATAGAGGCAGCCGACGGCTGAGCGCGGGCAGCATGCTGGTTATCGGGCAGGTGGCGTTGTCAGTGGTGGTGCTCATCGGTGCGGGCCTGCTGGTTCGCACGCTGACGAATCTGAAAGGCATCAATCCGGGGTTCGAGACGAAGAATCTTCTGCATTTTTCGATCAGTCCGACTCTCGCTGGATATTCGGAAGAAAAGCTGCCTGGCTTGTACGACGAATTGCAACGAAGACTAGAGGCGCAGCCGGGCGTAACGTCGGTCAGTTATGCAAACGGCATTCTGCTGGACGGAAGTCTTTGGAGTTCGGAGGTACAGATTCAGGGAACGCCGGAGAACGCACAGGTCGAAACGAATATGCTGGCGGTTGGTCCGGAATATTTCGCAACCATGCATATTCCGATTGTCAGCGGAAGAACGCTCTCCGCGAATGATATCAGACCAAAGCCGGTGGTGGCTCTGGTGAACGAGACTTTTGTGCGGCGGTACCTGGATGGGAGGAATCCCGTCGGATTGCAGCTGAAGGGCGGCAGCGACGAGAACCGGTTGGACGGAGAAATCATCGGAGTAGTGGGAGACACAAAGTACGAGGGACTTCGCGAAAGCGTCGAACCGACGACGTACGTGCCGATGAGTGGAGGCCGTGTTTTCTTTGAAGTGCGGACGGCAACACAACCAGCAACGCTGATCCCCGCCGTAAGACAGCTCGTGGGCGAAGTAAATCAGGACTTGCCGGTGACGGATTTGCGGACTCAGACCGAAACCGTAGACCGACTGCTGTTCAATGAGCGGTTGGTGGCGCAGCTTTCGACTCTGTTCGGGGCGCTGGCCGTGATTTTGGCTTGTTTGGGGCTGTTTGGGTTGTTGTCGTATGAAGTGGCGCGGCGAACGCCGGAGATCGGAATCCGGACGGCGCTGGGAGCTCCGCGAGGCCGAGTTCTGGCGATGATCTTACGGCAGGGATTGCTGCTGGCGGCGTGCGGCGCAGGAGCGGGAGCATTTGCCGCAGTGTGGGCTACCAGATATTTGAAGACGCTTTTATTTGGCGTACCGGCGACAGACGTCGCGACGTTCGCGGGAGTCGCGGGCCTGCTGGTGGCGGTGGCGCTACTGGCGAGTTGGGTGCCGGCGCGCAGGGCGACGCGTGTGGATCCCATGGTGGCGCTGCGGTGTGAGTGAAATGAGAATCTGGCGCCATATCAAAGTGTGGGTTGGGGCGAATCTGCGGAGGTCTCGCACGGAGAGCGAGATGGAGGAAGAGCTGCGGTTTCATGTGGAGGCGCGAGCCGACGATTTGATGCGGAGCGGAGTGCCGCGAGGGGAAGCGATGCGGCTGGCGCGGATTGAGTTTGGCGGGATGGATAAAGCGAAGGAAGAATGCCGCGAGGCGCGGGGAGTGGGTCTGGCGGAGAGCGTTTTTCAGGATTTGCGGTTCGCTGTGCGCACGCTGCGGAAGAGCCCAGGCTTTACGGCGGTGGTTGTGCTGACGCTCGCGATTGGCATCGGAGCGACCACCGCAATCTTCACGCTCGTTCATGCAGTGCTGCTGAAACCGTTGCCCGTGGTGAATCCCGGGCAACTGTATCGCCTTGGAGACAACAACAATTGCTGCGTGATGACTGGCACCCAGAACGATGGAAGTTTTGTCCTCTATTCGCATTCGCTCTATGAATATCTTCGCGACCACACACCGGAATTCGCCGAACTCGCCGCCTTCGAATCCTACCTCTCGGACTTAAGTGTTCGTGGGACGGGCGATTCGGCCGCCCAACCGTACCAAGGCGAGCTTGTCTCAGGAAATTACTTCGCGATGCTGGGAATCGAGGCCCCGGCCGGACGGCTACTTACGGCGGGTGACGATTCGGCAAATGCGGCGCCGGTGGCGGTGATGAGTTATCGAACATGGCAGCAGCGTTTTGGGCTCGATCCAGCAGCCGTGGGCTCAACGTTACGCATCAACCAGATTCCTTACACGATCGTAGGCGTGGCGCCGCCCGGATTCTACGGGGACACTTTGCGGAGCGATCCTCCCGATTTCTGGCTGCCCTTGGCCGCCGAGCCGGAGAAATGGCGTCTGCAGCATGCTGATGTGGAGTGGCTGTACCTTTTGGGGCGACTGAAGCCCGGAGTTGCGCCAGGGAATGTCCAGGCAAGGCTCACGACTGAACTGCAACAATGGCTGGGCAGCCATCGCGAAGTAATTCCCCAGCGAGACTGGAAAGACATTCCCCAGCAACACATTCGGCTGACACCGGGCGCACGTGGGATCGAGCAAATGCAGACCGACTATGCACTCGGCCTGCGTTTGTTGGTAACGCTTTCCGCGTTACTGCTGCTGATCGCTTGCGCGAACATCGCTAACCTGATGCTGGCGCGCGGAGCCGCGAGCCGCTCGCAGACGGCAGTGCGGCTGGCCTTAGGTGCGCCGCGAGGGAGGTTGCTCCGCCAGATGCTGAGCCAAAGTATTCTGCTCGGGGTGGCGGGCGGAGTGGCGGGACTCTACGTCGCATATGCTGGCACGCATGCCATCCTGCTCCTAGCGTTTCGCGGAGCACACTACGTTCCTATCGAAGCGCGACCTTCACTGGCGGTATTGTGCTTCTCCTTCCTGCTATCGGTCGCGACGGGCATCACCTTTGGCATCGCGCCGGCGTGGATGGCGTCGAGGTCTGATCCTGCCGGAGCCCTGCGCGGCGCTGGACGTTCCATAGTGGACCGTTCTTCCCTGTTTCAGAAGCCCCTAGTCATCGCGCAGGTGGCATTCTCGATCGTGCTGTTGATCGGCGGAGGTCTTGTCACGCGGAGCCTGCGTAATTTGGAAGACCAGGACTTTGGATTTATTACGGAAGGGCGCCTCGTTGTCAGCCTGCTCAATCCGTCGCAGGCCGGCTACACGGAAGAAAAGCTCGGCGGGCTCTATCGGCGGTTGGAAGAGGCGCTGCCGCAAATCCCGGGTGTGAGGAGCGCCAGCCTTTCGACCTACAGCCCACTGGAAGGCAGCAACTGGAACGAGCGCGTGTACGTCGAGGGGAAGGCGCCGGATTATAGCGGGACGGCGCCATCGTGGCTGCGGGTGGGACCCCACTATTTTGAGACGATCGGCACGCACTTACTGCATGGCCGCGCGATTGACGAGAGTGATACGCCGGCGGCGCGAAACGTTGCTGTAATCAACGAGACATTCGCGCGCAGATTTTTTCCCAACGAGAATCCCATCGGACAGCACTTCGGGATGGCGGACGCGCGTAACAGCGGAGACTACGAAATCGTGGGGATCGTCGAGGATGCAAAGTATCAGGACGCGCGCGGTCCCGCTTACGCCACGTTCTTTTTGCCATTGTTGCAGACGCCCCGCGGAGAAGTGCTGCGTGGATGGGTCAGTGCGCTCGAGCTGCACGTCGCGGGCAGACCGGAAAATCTCGAACCAGCCGTGCGGAAAGCTATCGGCGATGTCGATCCGAATCTGACGGTGATGCGGATCGTGAGTTTTGGTGAGCAGGTGGCACGCAACTTCAACCAAGAGAGGCTTATCGCACGGCTTGCGGAGTTGTTCGGCGTCGTCGCGCTGGTCCTGGCATGCGTTGGTCTGTATGGCGTAACAGCGTATGCGGTTGAAAGACGAACGAATGAGATTGGAATCCGGATGGCGCTCGGAGCTGACCGTAGGAATGTGCTGAGATCGGTGTTGCGCTCCGTGCTGGCGCAGGTTGGTTTGGGACTGGCTTTCGGGATACCGGTTGCTCTGGC
>UEXQ01000278.1_pt1 | contig 16106 bp, 14 predicted proteins | sample 4301111 | NCBI WGS metagenome assembly UEXQ01 (sample SAMEA4773181, study PRJEB27434) | metagenome | biome: 2259; feature: agricultural soil; material: soil | place: USA | collected 2014-09 | depth 0.25 m
GGCTCGGATTGATAAAAGGGGCGGGAGGATTCGAGGAAGCCGCATTTTTGGGCTACGCCGATTGACGCGGAATGGTCGGGGTGGATGATGCAGAAGAAGCAGGAAGCGGCGATGTGCGAGTCGCCCCAGGCGAGGGCGGCGCGGGCGGCTTCGGTGGCGTAGCCCTTGCCGTGGTATTGGGGAGCGAGAACCCAGCCGACTTCGGGCATGGTCAGGCCAGCGGAATCTAACAGAGAGACAGGCGGATCGAAATCACGTTCATTTTTTGCGAAACCGAGCTCGCCGGCGAGTTTACCGGTGGAGAGTTCTTCGACAGCCCAATAGCCGAAGCCTAGCCATTGCCAACAACCGGCATAGCGGAGAAGGCGGGCCCAGACTTCTTCGCGCGTGAGCGCGCGGCCGCCGATGAAGCGCGTGACAAAGGAGTCGGCCCAGAGCGCGGTGCAGGCGGGGAAGTCCGCCGAGGTGTGTGGCCGCAAGCGGAGGCGCTGCGTCTGCAATGTGGGAATTTCGCGAGTCCGTGAGATGGACATTGGTGTGACAGGCTAGCAGAAAAGCGCCAGTATGGGGCCAGCGTGCAAGCTGTGGTCGAAAGCAAAAGCGGATAGAATTCCGGCGCGTGAGAAATCGCTATATGGCAAACAAACACACAACGGCGGTTTGCTGGGTTTTGACGGTCGCTACGTTCCTTGCGTCTTCCTGGCCGACGTTCGCCCAAGGGCCGGAGCAAGAAACGAGGCGGCACGATGTACTCGCGCTGACCAACGTGACGGTGGTGGATGTGCGGACGGGAGCGCTGCGGAAAGACCAGACGGTGGTGGTGCAGGACCATCGAATCGCAGCGGTGCGCGCGTCGCGCGAAGTGAAGGTCTCGGTCAAAGCGAAGCAAGTGGACGGGAGCGGGTTGTTCGTGATGCCCGGGCTGTGGGACATGCACGTACATCTTGTGTTTGGCGACTGGTTTCCGCGAGGAAAAGAGATTTCGTTGCCGATGTTTGTGGCGAATGGCGTAACGGGCGTGCGGGACATGGGCAGCGATCTGGAAGCGGTGCAGGAATGGCGGAAAGAGATTGCCGCCGGGAAACTTATCGGGCCGCGGATTTACACATCGGGGCCGATGCTAGATGGCCCTAAGCCCCGGTTTCCGAGTTCGGTGTCAATTGGGACCGCCGAAGATGGACGGCGCGCCGTAGATGATTTGAAGTGGCGTGGGGCGGATTTTATCAAGCTGCAATCGCTGATTCCGCGGGAAGCGGTGCTAGCAATCGCGAACGAGGCGAAGCGACAAGGAATTGCGTTTGAAGGGCATGTGCCGGATGCGATGAAAGCAAGCGAGATGTCCGAAGCGGGAATGAAGAGTTTCGAGCACCTGATCGGAATTTTTGAGGGGAGTTCACCGGCGGAGGAAGAGTTTTTAAAGGGCGGGAAGACCGAGGGGAAATTCTTAGCGACGTACGATCCGGCGCGCGCAGGGAAACTCGCGGAACTGCTGGCGAAGAATCACACATGGCAGTGTCCGACGCTGGTATGGGAGCGCGGCGGAAATCTGTTGGACGTAACGGACGATGCGGTGGATGGGCGAGCGAAGTACGTCCCCGAAGCCTGGGAAAATGTGACGTGGACGCGGTTTCGCAATGAAATTACGAGTGGATATGGAAGCGACGACCAGGCGACGCGCAAAAAATTTATCGCGAAGGAATTGGAAGTGGTGAGAATGATGAAAGCGAAGGGAGTGGAATTTCTGGCGGGCACCGATACTCCGGCAGGAGTGCATGTGTTTCCGGGGTTTAGCTTGCATGAGGAGCTGCAGCGATTTGTGGCGGCTCGATTCAGTCCGTTGGAGGCGCTGCAGACGGCGACGGTGAATCCGGCGCGGTTTTTTGGAGAGGAACAGCGATACGGGGCGGTAGAAGCGGGAAAGGCAGCGGACCTGGTGTTGCTCCGGGCTAATCCGCTGGAGGACGTCCGGAATACGCTGAAGATCGCGGCGGTGGTGCTGAATGGGCGGTATTTTTCGAGAGCGGAATTAGATCAGATGTTGGCCGGAGTGGAGAAGGCTGCGGGCGAGCCCAAGTCCAAAACGTCATCCAACAAAAATTAAGAGCTACTTCGATTCCGAGAGGGCGAGGTAGGCGCCGAGGCCGATCATGCCAAGGCCGGCGGCGGTGCGTTGGCCGCTGCGGAAGCGAGCACTGGATTTGAGCTTGCGTTCGAGAGGGGTGGCGAGCCAGACGACGGCGAGGTCGGCGGCGGTGTTGAGCGTGACGGAAAGAATGCCCAGCACGGCGAATTGGACAAAGACGTGGCCGCGTTCGGGCGCGATGAACTGCGGAATGAAGGAGAGGAAAAAGAGCGCGGTCTTGGGATTGAGGGCTTCGGTGAGAACACCTTGCTTGAACGCCGCTGCCGCGGCGGGACGGAAGGCGCTTCCTGTTGCTGCGGAGGTTGCGGTGGGGAGTTCGGCGTTGCGGGAACGGATCATTTTGATGCCGAGAAAGACGAGGTAGGCTGCGCCGGCGTACTTGACGGTGTGGAAGGCAACGGCAGATGCAGCAAGGATGGCGGAAACGCCTAGAGCCGCGGCGAAGACGTGGAATTGTCCGCCGAAGAAAGTGCCGATGGAGGATTGAAAACCTTCGCGGCGGCCACCAGCGAGAGTGCGGGCGAGGACGTAGAAAATCCCGGGTCCGGGGGTGACGGCCAAGACGATAGCTGCGGCGAGGAAAAGCACGAAACGATGCGAATCAAACATGAACAAATTATACAAGCGCTAGAGTTTCTTTTTGTAGAGCACGCTTCGTGCGGTCACAGTGAAGCCCGAAGCTTCGTGAACGTGTTGAGAACAGAGGTTGTCAATCGCAGTGTCGGAAGCATTTCGATGCAGCCCTGGGCACGAGGCCAGTCTTCGTTCCTCCGCTACAACATGAAGAGCGGGTAGACGCGCTGCGATTCGCTGTTCAGGACGGCGGCCAGTTCCGCCTCGTGACGCGCAGCCGGAGAGTCGGGCCAGAGCGGTTCGGAGCGGCGTTGGCAAAGCTACGTCGGCGGCAGTCGCGAGACGGATATGGAAGTTGTTCGAAGCGTCCACGGAGCGTCTATTTGCGAGGAAGCGACTCAAAAACCAGCTCACGCGGAGCATGGTTGCGCCAGGCGGCGACGATGGCTTCTTTCAGGGCGCGCTTGCTGGCTTTGCCGAGGAAGACACTGGTGCAGCCTTGGCGTCCCCAGGCGCCGTTGACTGGTGAAAATGCAGCGGGATAAGAGGCTACAAATTCTTCCTGCTGAACGGGAGTGAGTTTGACCATGCCGCGCTCTTTGTTGGGATAGCCGAGCGTTGCGAAGATTTTTCCGGCCACGCGGAAGTCGGGATGGTTCATGTGCCGTCGCTGTTCGGTTTGCGGAAGGGCGAGCGCGAGGCGGCGGAAATCGGCAGGTGTGGACGGCATGGTGGCCTCCGAAGAGAAACATCTGAGCACAAATTGGCCTAGTCGAACAGCGGAACATCGGGCGGAGCTAACCTCGACGGAGTAGGGCGATTGGACTAGGATAGCGACCGTTGTAATGTTGCGACGGAGAGAGATATGGAAGCGCAACTGAGTCTGGAGTTTTTGCGGGTGGTGGAGAACGCGGCGATCGCGTCGGCGCGGACGATGGGTTTTGGCGATCGTCACAAAGCGGATGAAATGGCCGTGGAAGCGATGCGGCAGACGATGGACGAGCTGCAGATGGATGGCACCATCGTGATCGGCGAGGGCGAGCGCGATGAGGCGCCGATGCTGTACATCGGGGAAAAGGTGGGGCTGGCGACGCGGGCTCCGAATGCGAATTTTCCGGCGGTGGACATTGCGGTGGACCCTCTGGAGGGAACGAATCTGTGCGCGACAGGCGCGGCGAATTCAATTGCGGTGCTGGCGGCAAGCGAGCGCGGCGGCTTGCTGCATGCGCCGGATTTATACATGGAAAAAATCGTGGTGGGGCCGTCGTGCAAGGGAGCGGTCGATTTGGACGCGCCGGTGGCGGACAACCTGAAATCGATTGCGAAGCGCCTGGACCGCGATGTGGAAGATCTTGTGATCATCGTGCTAGACCGGCCGCGGCATGAGAAGTTGATTGCGGATATACGCAAAGCGGGCGCGCGAATTCGTTTGATTGGAGACGGAGACTTGTCCGCGGGAATTTCGGCGGCGGTCGTGGGCACGGGTGTGCATGCGGTGATGGGAACGGGCGGAGCTCCGGAAGGCGTGCTTACGGCGGCGGCGCTGCGCTGTCTAAATGGACAGATTCTGGGGCGGCTTGTCATTTCGAAACCGAATGACGCAGAAAGGCTGGAAAAGATGGGCGTGAAGGATACAAAGAGGATTTACGGCACGGAGGACCTGGCCCCGGGAAAGAGAATGATTTTCGCGTGCACGGGCGTAACGGATGGAAACCTGCTGCGCGGCGTGCGGTTTTTCGGCGAAGGAATTCGCACGCAGTCCATGATCCTGACGCTGGATAACCGGCAGGTGCGGTTCATCGATTCGGTGCAGTTGGAGAAGCGGCCGGACGTAAAAGTGAGATTCAACTAACACGCAAGACGAAATCAAAAACGGATATGAGGGAGGAACATAACCGCAATGGCCTTCAAGAAAACGATCGCTTGTGCATTGTTCGCGACCGGCTTCGCGGCATTGGGCGCCGCGGGAGCCGTCCAAGAAAAGAAGGAAATTGGCCAGGCCTCCGCGAGTGCGACGACTGCCGCTGCGCCCGCCGCAAATCCCAAAGACGTGGAGAGCCTGGACGCCATCGTCGCCGCCGTCTACGACGTGATTTCGGGGCCGCCGGGACCGCGCGACTGGAACCGATTCAATTCGCTGTTTGCGCCGGACGCGCGGCTGATCGCTGTGCGAACGCCCAAGGATGGCGGCAAACCGTCTCTCGTTGTGATGACGCCGAAGGGCTACGAAGAACGCGCGGGGAAGCATTTCTTAGAGCACGGATTTTTTGAGCACGAGATCGGCCGCAAGACGGACTCGTTTGGCGCAATGACGCACATTTACACGACATACGAATCGCGGGAAACGAAGGACGGAAAGGCAATCGATCGCGGCATCAACAGCATGGAATTTTTCTACGACGGCGCGCGGTGGTGGTGCGTGCAGATTTATTGGGATTCGGAGCGGGCGGGGAATCCGATACCGGAGAAGTACCTAGGCAAGTAAAAGGGATGAAGTAGGACGTAACGAAGCAAAGAAACGGCGGGCGCGCGAGGCGTCCGCCTTTTTTTAGTCTTGGATGCAAACCTATTTTTGCGCCGAGTTGGTCAGAGCGAGAAAAACGCGATCGTCTACTGGAATGCTGCGCGCAAGTATGGTGGGCGTGCTCGCGCTTGAGATGCCCACGGCCTGCGCCGAACTGGAGATCGCAGGTCCGGCAGGCTTGCTCTGTAGCGAGTTGGTGTCGCCGGGCATCACGGAAAGGCGGGTGGTCTTGGGTGCGCAAGTACCTGTAGCGCCGATACAGGTATCGTGAACGAAGATTTGACGGAGGCCGCTGTTAGACGCGCCGGACTTTGCCGGATATTTCGACGGCGTAACCGAGAGAAATGCGACAAAGCGCCCAGAAGAACTAAGTGCAGGGAGTAGGTTGTCATTTCCGGCGAGCGCGCCGCCTTCGTCGGTCGAAACAAGCGTCGTTTGCGGAGTGCAGGAAGTCGTTGCGCCGAAGCAGGTATCGCGCAGGAAAATCTGTCTGCCAGCGGGTGTTGAGGCGACGAGATTGGTAGCAGCGGAGCTAAAGGCCACCAAACGCCCGTTGGAGCTAATGGAAGGCGTGTTGCTGTCGGCATTTCCGGGAGTGCCATCGGCCGCTGCGGAAAGCAAAGTCGTATGTGTCTGACAGTCGGCAGGCGCGCCCGTGCAGGTGTCACGGAGGAAGATTTGGGAGTGCCCGTTTTGCGTGGCGGTGTAAGCGACAAAACGGCCGTCCGAGCCGAGCGCGGGAGTCTCCTCCGCGATCGCTAGCGCCGCAGTGCGAGTGGCATTGTTGCTCGGCGGATCGCTGTTAATGGTAAATGTGACAGCCTGACTGCTCCCGCCTCCGCCGTTAAACGGATTGGAAATGCCGCTGGAGTTCTGCGTGGGACACGCCGGCGGATTGCGGACGGTGACCAACGCACTGCCTTGAGTTGATAGGAGAGAATCGGGGACGACCAGCTGGATTTGGCTGCTGGAAATGTTCGCGAAGTTCGTCAGCGAAGTTTGCGTGCCGTTCGCGTTCCAATTCACTTCCGACTGTGTGGAGACGGGTGGGTTTGTGCCCGGACAGGTGCCGGCGGTCGGCAAGAAATCCTGTCCGGCGAGGGTCACCGAGATGTTGGTGCTGCCAGCGCCGATGGCGTTCGGCGTCATGGAGTTCAATGTCGGCAGCTTATTCGGTGGAGGGTTGATAACGAAATTGATGGTATTAGAGAGGCCGTTGTCCGTGGTGCCGGAGTGAGGATTCAGTGTGTTTACGGCAGCCAAGCCAGGAGTATTAATCAGTGATGCATCTACGGTGGCGGTGAGGCCAAGAACGTTGTTATTGGAGTCGAGGTTGACCTGCGTGGGAATGGTCTTGCCCTTCCACTGGACAACTGTTTTCGGCACGAAGCCCGCGCCGAAAAGATTGAGGGTGAAAGTGCCGCTTCCCGCGCTGGCATTCGAAGGGGCGATCGAGGATAACCTGGCACCAGTAGGCGCCTGAAACGTATTGCCGTAGTCATTGCAGCCCGCAGTCCAACCGATTACGGCGAGCGCAAATGCGCACGCTGCCCCAAACCGCTTCATGAGAACTCCCTTAGTTGTCACGCATGACCGCATAGCGGTCAATAGGCTTTGGCGGGGAACCCACCGAGCCAGCTAACTGCTGAAGCTGAGATGCGAAAAGCGATGAGCGCGTTGACTGCAAGCGGAGGCGCTGAAAAAGCGAGCATGGCCCCCAAAATTCGCCTGATATCACGCGACGTTAACGCCAGCTGTCAAATAGATGCCATTATAGCCAGCGCTCCCCGAACGGCGCATCTTCCTAAACTCTGCCCTCATATCATTTCACTAGCGGTAGGGAAAGGTCAATGCGGCGGCACCAGAGCCCGCAACCGCCAGCAAATCAGGGCGGTTCCCTTGCGGGATTGCGGCGATTCCAGCAGCGCCGAGAAGCTAAACGGCCATTGACCGTGCGGCAGAACCAGGATCAGTAACCCGAGACGCAGCACGCGAGCTCGGATGAAAACGGAATTGTAGGGGCGGCGCTGCCGTTGGCGTTCATGGTGAACTGAAGCAACCTTTGTAAGCGGGACGACGCGCGTCTATTCCGACTGAGGCGTGCCAGCGAGAGGCCGGCACGGAAAGCTTTTTGCATGAGTGGGTTATTGCGAATGAGACAAGAAAGCCAGCCGCTCGCTCGATGGGACGAAAAGCCGGCAGAGAAGCTGCTATCCTCAGCAACGCGATGGGGACGGATGCAAATCAGGTTGCAGCCGGCCGTCCCGCGAAGGCGGGGCCGGGCGGTGGGTTGGAGCGCGGGCTTGGGCTGAAAGAAGCCGTTGCGCTCAACATGATCGAGATCGTGGGGATTGGTCCGTTCGTGGTGAGCGGCGCGGTGATCAAGGCCATGGGGGGGCCGCAGGCGCTGCTGGCGTGGCTGGGCGGGGCGCTGCTGGCGACGCTGGACGCGTTCGTGTGGTCGGAGCTGGGCGCGGCTATGCCCAAAGCCGGCGGCACGTATGTCTTTTTACGAGAAGCGTATGGGCCGGAGCGCTGGGGCCGGTTGATGTCGTTCCTGTTTGTGTGGCAAACGTTTGTGCAGGCGCCGCTGTCGGTCGCTTCCGCTTCGATCGGATTTACCCGCTATGCAGCCTATCTTCACCCTCTGTCGGCCTGGCAAGCCAAGGCCGTCTCCGGCGGCCTGGTCATTTTGCTCATCATCCTTTTGTATCGGCGAATCACCACTATCGGCAAGATCTCGCTGCTGCTTTGGGTCGGCGTTGTTGGCACGCTGCTATGGCTAATTTGGGGAGGCATCAGCCACTTCGATGCCAAGCTGGTGTTTGATTTTCCTCCGGGAGCGTTTTCACTTTCGTGGGTGTGGTTGGCTGGATTGGGCTCGGCAATGGTCAGCACAATCTACAGCTACTGGGGGTACTACAACATCTGCCACCTGGGAGGAGAGATTCGCGAGCCGGAAAAAAATATTCCGCGCGGGATCTTTCTTTCGGTGCTGGGAATTACTGTGCTGTATCTGGCGATGCAGACGAGCATTCTAGGCGTTGTGCCGTGGCGGGAAGCGGCGAATTCGAAATTCATTGTGAGCACGTTTGTTGAGCGGCTGTATGGGCATACCGCCGCGCTGGTCGCAACAGGCATGGTGCTGTGGATTGCACTGGCGTCGGTATTTTCGGTGCTGTTGGGATACTCGCGCGTTCCATATTCGGCGGCGCTCGACGGAAATTTCTTCCCGATCTTTGGGCGGCTGCATCCGACGAAGCGCTTTCCATATGTTTCGCTGCTGGCGCTGGGCGCGCTGGCATTTTTCTTCAGCGTGAAGCTGGACCTGGAGACATCGATTGCTGGAATTCTGGCTGTACGGCTGATCGTGCAGTTCATTGGACAGGCAGTCGGGGTGATGCTGTTGCGCAAGCGGCTGGGAACGGAGCGGCTCCCGTTCAAGATGTGGCTGTATCCCGTGCCGGCTATTTTGACGATGATTGGGTGGGCCTGGCTCTTCTGGCATACGGGTGCGGCGCGCAAGTGGGGACTGTTGGAGATTGCCATGGGCGTGCTGGCGTTTCTGGTGTGGACGGCGACGATGAAGCAATGGCCGTTCGCGAGGGCCGAAGCAAAGATGACAGAATGAGCGGCGGGCTAAACCGAAAGAGCGTTACATACATCTCATCATTGATCTTTGCAATTCGGTGAGCGAGGGGGACGAGTGAGGATTTGCCGCGCGGTAGCAATGGTCTTTGCAGTGGTGTTTTTGATGAGCGCGACGGGACGCGCACAGTTTCCGCCCGCACCCGGGACCGGCCCTGGGCTTGCCGAAACAGTCGAAGCGATCGACCGTGCGCGAATTACCACGCGTATTTTGTACGTCACTGCGCATCCGGATGATGAAAGCGCGGCCGTTTTGACTTACCTGGCGCGTGGGCTGCATGCCGATGTGGCACTGCTTTCATTAACGCGTGGAGAAGGTGGGCAGAACGCGCTCGGCCCGGAACAAGCTCCACCACTCGGATTGATTCGCACGCAGGAGTTGCTGGCCGCCACGCGTGGCTATGGCGTGAAGCTTTACTTCACGCGCGCGAAAGATTTTGGTTTTTCCAAAACTCCGGAAGAGACGGAGAAGGTCTGGGGCGACCAGGTGATGGAAGACATTGTGCGAGTCATCCGCACATTTCGCCCCAACGTTGTAGTCAACAACTGGGGCGATGTGCACGGAGGGCATGGCCATCATCAGGCCGCGGGTTTGTTGACACCCAAAGCGGTCTCACTGGCTGCCGATGAAAAGGCGTTCAGTGAGCAGCTTCGAAGCGAAGGGTTGCGCGCGTGGGGAACGAAAGACCATCCGGTTACGATCCTCGATCTGGAACGTGGAAATGAAAAACCGCGCGGATACGTGCTGCCGTTAGACGATGTCTCGCCTCTGTGGGGAAAAACGTGGCGAGAAATTGGTATGGATGCGTTCGCGAACCACAGGACGCAAGGTGTAGCGGTGTTTTTTAGCAATCCATTCTTTCGCCGTCCGATTTCTTTGAAGAGGGAAGACGGCGCCGCTCCTGCTGCGGCATCGCTTGCCGTTCCCTTGCATGCAGTCGGCGGGGATGCAGAAGGAGCCGATTGCAAGGTGGGCGCATTCTTTTGCCCGGTATTGAAGTCCGTGGAAGAGGAAATCGCTTCCGCGCATAAATCGGTGCTTGCTCTGCGATGGAACGAGGCCGCTGCGTCGTTGGCGCGCGCCGCGCAGGGGATTGCTTCGCTTTATCCGGGAGGTTCGCACGCCGCGCATTGGGTGGCGAACGATCCGTTGCTGCATGAATTGAAACTCGCCGAGAAAAGGCTGCAGCGGTCGCTCAGCCTCGCCGCGGGGCTGACCGTTTCCGCGACCGCAGATCGAGGCGCACTCGTTGCCGGAGAGTCCTGCACAGTTTCGACTGAGAGAAGGTGCCGGCCTGAGGTCGAGTGCCAGTTTCTCGCCACCCGCATCGAAGCGCCGCCGGGCTGGAGCGAAACCAAAACGGCGGACGAGCCAAGCGGGCAAAGGTTTCAAGTCACACCGGGAAAAGAAGGGCGCCAGAGTACCGCTTGGGACCAGCAGGTCCCGGAAGGTACGCCGCTTGTGTCAGTGGTGTTGGATACCAGGATCGGGGGCTACCAGTTGCCTATCGAAGTTCCCGTAACACATATAGAAGCCCTATCGACGCGAGTGGATCGCATCCCGTTGCGTCTGGTTCCTGCCTACACACTGGCGGTGGAACCACGGCAGGTGATTCGTCCAGTCGAGGACCATGGCGGATCCTTCGAAATGCTGATTCGCGTTCACTCGTATTCGTCGAAGGGAGAGAACGTGAGCGTAGGGGCCGAACTTCCGTCGGGCTGGACGAGCAGCGGAGAGGCGAAGCTAAGTTTCGCAGGAGCAGGCGACGCGTACGCAAAAATAAGAGTCACGCCGCCCGCCAAGCTAGATGCCGGCAACTATACAGCTACGCTCTATGTAAAGCGCGGTGGTCAGAAATTTACGACGTCGCTGCAACCGCTGCCGTCCATGCCGACCTTGTTATGGGAGGAGCCAGCGCAGAGTGTGGTGCATGCGTTCGCCATCAACGTGCCGAAAAATCTGAAAGTCGGCTACATTACGGCGGAGAGCGAACCGGTTCCGGATTCCTTGCGCATGCTAGGCATTCCAGTGGATTTGCTGGATGCGGCCGCGCTGAACTTTGGCGATTTATCGAAATATGATGCGATTGTAGTGGGCGTGCGCGCCTACGAGCTGCGCAGCGAACTGCCCGGAGCAAACCAGCGGCTGCTGGACTACGTTGCAAATGGTGGAACGCTGGTCGTTCAGTACGAACGCGACTTCGCCTGGGATGGCAAGAATTACACGCCCTACCCAACGAAAATTGACGGCGGTCCAGGCGGCCAGCTCCCACGTATTACGGATGAAACCGCCGCGGTGAATTTCCTTAAGCCGGATGACGCACTGCTCAACAAGCCCAACAAAATTACGGCCAAGGATTTCGACGGCTGGGTGCAGGAACGCGGCCTCTACTTCTGGACCGACTTCGACTCGACAAAATACACGCCGCTGCTTTCCATGCACGATCCCGGTGAAAAAGATCTGAACGGCGGACTGGTTTACACGAAGCTCGGCAAGGGAACCTACATCTATACCGGCCTCGCATTTTTCAGGCAGCTGCCGGAGGGCGTCGCCGGCGCCTATCGGCTCTTTGTGAACCTGCTCAGCGCATCCCGCTCGCAATAACCTCGTCTTCAGCGGATGATTGCATCTCGGAAATAAAACTTCCGCTGAGGGAACTTCATGAATCGCGTAAAGACGCGCCGTTCGTTCTGGAGCATCGCAGCCGCACTGCTTGTTGTCGGACTGCTTACAGGCGCCGCCACTACCCAGGCGCAAAACGACAAGAAAAAGAAGAAAAAGAACAATACTTCCGCTGCGGATACTGGAGGCTCCATCGTCCCTCTAAGCGACGAGCAGAGGATTGACTATATGATCTCCGAAGTGCTGGGCGCCTGGCAGGTCGGCGACACGGAGAGAATGCACAAGAACTATGTAGATGACGTTTCGGTTGTGAATGGCGGGTGGGCGGCTCCGATTCTCGGCTGGGGGAATTATGAAATGCTTTTCAAACAGCAGCGCGCCGCCATGCAGCAAGTGCGACTCGACCGTAGCAATACCTACATCAAAGTGAACGGCGCGACGGCCTGGGCTTGTTATCAGTGGGAATTTTCCGCCGTGGTGAACGGAACACCATCAGCGGCGCGTGGACAAACGACATATGTACTGGTGAAAAAAGACAACGGCTGGTTCATCGCACACGATCACACTTCCGTCGTCCAGAGCACGCAGCAGCCTGACACTACTCGACCGGCGGCGACTCCGGCAAAACCCGGGAGCTGATTCCAGGACTTCCGACGGAATGTCGGACCAAGAGCCTCCAACTAAAAGTGCTTTAACCCCTCATATAGCCACAGGCCGCCTGACGCGAGCAGCAAGACGCCCGCCAGGATGCCGGTCATCATGATTGGCTTGGAAAGTGTGTTGATGCGTTGCACCAGCGCACGCTGTTCTTTGGCCATGTGTTCTTCCGCTGAAGCGAGAAAGAGTTGATCGTCCTCGTGGCTCTCCAGCAAATTGCGCCAGATGAGCAGGGCTAGAAATACGGCAGTGACGATCCCCCAGGCGATCAGCATGTAAAAAACGGGCCCCGTAAGCGTTGATTCCGACATTTGACCTCCTGTTGGAACCGAACCGCGGTGACAGCTTTTGTTGGGTAAAGGCTGCCAAGGGGTAGGAACGGCTTCTGCGGCGGAGTATAGCACCAAGGATTTAAAAAACCAGCAGTTCCTATTAACTGCTTTGATGCAGTAGAGACGCGCTTTGAAGGCTGAAAAGAGCGGTGTTTTGAAGGATTTGGCGGTAAATCGCCGCTTGGAAAAGCAAGCGGAGGACGGATCGAAGTTCATTCGAGCCGAGTTCCCCTTGGGGAAGGGCGCTCGTTTCCGTCCTCCGCTTTTGTGACGGGAGAACCTGCTAGCCGCCGTAGATCGTTCCTTCGAGAATGCCGATGGAGACGGTTCCGGCGTAACCAGAGCTAGTGTCGCCCGCCGGACTGGCCAGCAGCGCGGGGTCTTCCTCCTTGTAAATCCCATCCGAAGAGTTCAGGGTGTCGCGCGTGCCGGAACGCGAGTAAGCCGAACTAGCTGCATAGACAGCGGTTGAAATCGAATCGGCGAAGAAAAGTTGGGTTGTGGCTTCCGTAGTGACATTGCCGGAGGAGTCGAAGATACGCACTTTGACGTGCATGTGCACGGTACGGCCGCTGTACCAGCCGGGATAAATCGTGGTGAACGAAACTTGTCCCCGGGAGTCGGTGTACTGATAGCCGCGTAAAAAGTTCGAGCCACTCTAGTCGGCGCCGGTCTGGCAGTACGACAGCGAGGTGAATTCCCATACGGTGGATGTGCACATCGCGTGGCTGCGGCAGAAGCTCGACACACCACAAAATCCCAAGCACACTCAGACAGTACGAGGGCGCGGATACAAGTTTTCTTCCTAGGCCGTCAACACCGCACGTTGTTCCGCCCGCCTACCTGCCTGTACGATGAAAATTTCGAGGAGCGAACAGCATGAAAGTTGCCGTCATTACCGGCGCAGCGCAGGGGATTGGGCGTCGCACGGCCGAAGTGCTCGCAGAACAGGGATACGCGCTGGCACTGATTGATTTGCGCGAACCGAGCGATACAGTAGCGGCACTCGAAAGCCGGAAGGCCGATGTGCTGATCAATAATGCCGGCATCAGCTTTATTGCGCCTGCGGAGACGATCGCCGCGAAAGATTATCGTCGCGTGCTGGATGTTAATCTGGTTGCGCCGTTTCTGCTGGCGCAAACGTTTGGCAAGAAAATGCTGGCGACGGGCAAAGGGTCCATTATTAACGTTTCTTCGGTGGCCGGCCTGGTTGGTGTCGCGGATCGCGCAGCGTACAACGCTTCGAAACACGGCTTGGTTGGCCTGACTCGCACTTTGGCCGCCGAATGGGGCGGGCGCGGCGTTCGCGTCAATGCGGTTTGCCCCGGCTGGGTGAAAACCGAAATGGACGTGGCGGATCAGGCAGGCGGCGGCTACACCGATGCCGACATCACCGGCCGCGTGCCGATGGGGCGTTTTGCTTCGCCGGACGATATAGCCCGCGCTGTGGCGTTTCTTGCTGACGATGAGGCCAGCGGCTTCATTAACGGTCATGCTCTGGCGGTTGACGGCGGCTGGACCGCCGACGGCAGCTGGGAGTCTTTGCGTTTGCGCCACCGTTGATTGATCTTCCGCATCCAAACTCATCGAACCCGCTCCGCTGGGAACTTTCTCGAGCGGCTCTGGGAATCTGGAATAGGGGTAATCGGTGACCATCGCGAATAGAACAAATTTTCACGTCAGCTGCGCCGCTGCTGTTTTGGTGACCGCACTATGCCTCTCCGCAACAACTAACGCGCAAGCGCCTCCTGGCCCATTGCCGGGGACGGCATCTACGGACGCTTCTTCGCCCGTGCAAGTCAAACAGCCGGCGTCGGATGTCCCTCGCATCAAGAACCTCGCCGGCACCTGGAAGCTGAATACTGATGACAGCGACGACCCGCGCAAGAAATTGCAGCAGGCGCGCGGCGGCGGACGCGGACAAGGCGGCGGGCGCCCCGGCGGAAGGATGGGTGGCGGCTGGCCCGGAGGAGGCGGCTACGGCGGGCGACACATGGGCGGCGGCGAAAGCGACGAAGAGCGCCAAAAAATGCAGCTGTTTCTGCTCCCTGCGCAACAGTTGACCATCGCCCAAAAAGAACCGCAAATCGACATCACCGACGATTCCGAGCGCAAATTCACCGCGTTCACGGATGGCCGCAAGGTCGAAAAGTCAAAGGACGCAAGGAATCAGCAATTCGACGCCAAGTGGGATGAATACCGGCTGGTGATGGAGGGCAAGGATCCGCGCGGGAACAAATACGAACGGTCCTACGAAGTGCTGGAAGGTAACCAACAGCTGCGCGAAACGCTATTCCTCAAAGTTGGCCGCAACAACACAGAAGTCTCCGTGCGATATATCTACGATCTGGTGACGGCGCCGAAGAAATCTTGAGGCAGAGGCGCAGCGATTTTCGTTCACTTTTTCCTTTAAAACGCAGCAGTTTTCGCACAACCGCGGTAAATTCCCGCGCCGGCCCGCGTTGACGGAACGCGCCTCCGATGCTACTCTTTTAGTTCCGAGTCGGCAGCTCGAAGCCAGTCGTACACAGTGGTCACGGGTGGGTGTGCGGGGAGTGGCTACCAGCCGCAGTTCAGGATCAAATTCTTAAGCATGGATATTGTTCACCAACTAGGCGAACTCTTTCTCGGCGCTCTGCCCACTGTCGTTCTGATTCTGATTTTCTATTTCAGCCTGAAGTCGTTGTTTTTCAAGCCGTTGCTGGCCGTGATGGCGGAGCGCGAAGCGCGTTCGATCGGCGCACAAAAAGCCGCGGAAACGGCTCGGGCCGCTGCCGCGGAAAAGGTCAAGCAGTATCAGGAAGCACTGCGTCAGGCGCGCGCCCAGGTCTATGCCGAACAAGATGCCGCCCGGAAGAAATTGCTCGACGAACGCGCGGCCCAGTTAAAGGAAGCCCGCTCCAAATCAGCCGCGGAAGTCTCCGCTGCCAAAGAACGAGTCACCGCCGATCTCGCCGCCGCACGTCGCGAGATCGAGCCGAGCGTCGCTCAGCTTGCCTCCGAAATCGCAAAGCGCGTCCTGCAGCCCGCCCGAGAGGCCCGATGAACCTTCGCAAGTCCATCTTTTCCTCGCTCTTCGTGTGTGGCTCATCCTTGATTTTTGCTGCCGCCGCTCTTGCTGCGGAAGAAGGGGGTAAACCGGCTGAAGGTCCTACCGAAATTTTCAAGTGGATTAACTTCGCCATCGTGGCGATTGCGCTGATTTGGGCCGGCAGCAAGGCCGCTCCGTGGTTTCGTGGCAACGCGGCAAACATCGGCTCCGCCATCACGAAGGCACAGGCTGCCAAGGCGGAGGCTGACCGCGTTTTGCAGGACGCTGAGCAGCGCCTGGCTCGCCTGCAAGAAGAAGTTCGCGCCATTCGTGCGGAAGCCCAGAAAGACGCGGCCGCCGAAGCAGAGCGTATTCGCGCGCTGGCCAAATCCGACGTGGAAAAAACAGGAATCGCGGCTAAAGCCGAAATCGAAGCCGCCGAACGCGCGGCTCGTCTGGAACTGAAGGCACTCGCTGCGAAACTCGCGGTGGATGGCGCCGAATCGCTGGTTGTCAAGCAACTGACGCCACAGACGCAGGATGCGTTGATCGCCGGTTTTGTAAAGAGCCTCGAG
>UEXQ01000126.1_pt1 | contig 16062 bp, 14 predicted proteins | sample 4301111 | NCBI WGS metagenome assembly UEXQ01 (sample SAMEA4773181, study PRJEB27434) | metagenome | biome: 2259; feature: agricultural soil; material: soil | place: USA | collected 2014-09 | depth 0.25 m
GCACTTCTTCTTCCGCACCCTCTAAAGCCCTCCGGCCCCCAACCTGGAATCGCTCAGTTTGGTCACGTTTTTCGCCTCTACGAAATAACCTAACCCTGACTTTTCAATGACAACGGATTGCACTCCGCTCGCTAGGCTAGAGGATGTCAATCCCCATTGATTGCCCAAAGGAGTGACTTATGAGCACCAATATGGGTACTGCTCGCGACAGAAAGAAGCGAATCGCCAGCCGGCTTGTTCGAATCACAGTTGCGGCCTCCTTGGCCTTGTTGGCGGCCGGTCGAGCCAGTGCCCAATACGGAGGAGGAGGAATGGGAGGTACAGGCGGCGGTACGGGCGGCAGTTATACTCCGCCGAGCGGCGGCTATGGCGGTTCCGGAAAGGCGATCGGCATTGGGGTTGGCGCCGCGGCTGGCGCCGGTCTGCTCTACCTAGCCCTACACAAAGGTTCGGCGACAGGCTGCGTACAGCCCTCCGAAGATGGACTGCGCTTCGTGGACGAGAGGAAAAATACATCGTACACCTTGGTGTCCGGTGACGTTCTTCTGAAGGCTGGTCAACGCGTACAGTTGCGCGGCAGCAAGACAACGAATACGTCCGGCGCACGGACCTTTACGGCCAAGAAGCTGGTGAAGGACTTGGGTTCGTGCGAGATTGCGGCACCGGCCGCAGCAGCCTCGGCAGGGGGCGCTGACGCAAAACCGAATCAACCGTAGCGCAGAACGGTGAGCGGCAAAACGAAGAGGCTGACGGTGGGGGTCCGTCAGCCTCTTTCAGTTTACAAAGTCGTTCCCGATTCAGACTGCTGGTCGGCGAACCAAGGGCTTCCGCACCGGCGGCGGAATCATGGTGGCCATCTTGCGAATCATGGCCAGCACGAGGCGTTTGTCGCCATCAGAAAGAGTTGAGCTGTAGCGCTTGATCTCCACCAGAAAGCGGATTTCGTCCTGAGAAAGCTCGCCGAGCATTTTCTGGGTTTCTTTGTCGCGCGGCGTTTCCGTACCCGGAAAGAAGTCGGCCAGAGAAATGTCCATGGCTTCGGCGATCTTTGCTAGAGTTTCGAGCGAAGGCACAGTATGGCCATTCTCGACGCGCGACAAATAGCAGCGCAGCAATCCCGTGCGACGCTCGATGTCGCCCTGCGACAGCCCGCGCTGGCTGCGATAGGTCTTGATGACTTCCCCGATGTTTACCTGCGGTTTTTCTTTCGGCATGAATTCCTCGCTTGAGGTGTTAGCATATTCACTAACAGTAGAAGCGGCAAGCGACAATTTCCCAGCAATGATTCCTAAGAGACACCCCTGTGCTGCAAGCCGCTGTAAGCATAGGGTGTTATAAGAACCGGCTATCGCGAGGTCGGTAGAATGGTCACTGGCTGTTGTAGTCGAAACTCCAGCAAAGTCTCGCTGGGCACTTTCACCTTGTCGCCCTTCGTCAGGATCTGCACGCCAGCACCGGCGCCGCCGCCAGCCGCTGCGCCGATCGCCGCGCCCTTCCCGCCGCCCGCAATTGCGCCAATGATTGCGCCCGCCACAGCTCCGCCGCCGACCTTTTTAGCGGCAGAAGAGCCCTGGCTTTTGCCTTGTACATTGTAGTCGCTGCTGACAACCGGGTAATCGCGGCCATCAATCACCAGTCGCGTGAGCTCAAGCTGCAATTCAGACTTGCCGGAAAACGTCCCGCCCTTGTCGGAGCTGGCCAACCGCCCGTAGACGTCGGTTCCCTTGCGCGCGACTAGAACACCATTCACGTTCAAGTCGGTCTCCAGGCTGGCATGAAAAAGGTCGCCGACATGGTTTTTGGCAGAGTCCACGCCGTCAATCATTCGAACCAGAATCGATTGCCCCGCGGGCACGGTGATGTCGCCTCCCGCGTACGAATTCGCTGCCGCGGGCGGCCGCGCGTCAGGCGCGGGGTCTGCCTGAGGTGGCGGCGCTGAAGCCGGCGCAGGCGCCGAACTGGGGTTGCGCGTAAACGTCAGGGCAACAATGTCGTTCGTGGGAAACGTCTGCACTTCCCCATTCACTTCAAACCTCAGAACGGCCTGCGTACCTCCCAAATACTTACCCTGCAACACGCGGCCGTCCCTCAACTCCAGCGTATCGGCAAAAACGATTCCCGCAAGCAGCAATGCAGCGCTCGCTGCCAGCAAAGCCCTCGACAGATTCTTCATGACCAATTCCCTTCTCCGTTCGGATCGAATCCGGTCAACCAAGCTGATGAAACCCATCCCGCAATAAAAAGTTACACGATTCCCGGCTGTTAGATGAGCAGATGAGCGAAACGGGTTGCGCTAAGTGTGAACTATTGTGTTGCCCAGTACAATTCGCGGCTGATGTCTTTTATCAGAGCCGCGCTTTGTTTGTGGTCGGCCAGACCGCGCACCAGGATCACGAGGACGTACGGCCGCTTGGCAAAGACAATCGCGGCGTCGTGGTGAATTTTCGTAATTTCACCGGTCTTGTGCGCCACGGCGATTCCCGCAGGCAGCCCAGCGGGAATTCCTTCATTGAACTTCTGGCGTTCGAGGATGGCGATCATTGCCTGGGAGCTGGCGGCATCCACTGCTTTTCCTTGAGCGATTGCTTCCAGCAACATTGCCAAACCCCGGGCCGTGATCGTGTTGTTCAGGCCCTTCTCGAACGCCTTTCCGTCCTCAACGCCGCGCAGAACAACGACGCCGTCGGCGCCAAGAGCGTGAACGGTGGCGCGAATGTTTTCCACGCCCAGTTTATCGATGAGCAAGTTCGTAGCGAAGTTGCTGCTCACGGTAATCATCAGCTCGCAAAGCTCTCTCAGCGTCCGAGCTTGCCCCTCGGCGTTGTACAAGTCGCCCTCGGAATCATCGGCGGCGCTTAGGGAGTACGGCGAGCCGTCCACCATGCTGCGAAATTGGTTCTTCACAACGATCTTGTCTCCGAGCTTCAGTTTTCCCTGCTTGACCTGATGAAAGAGTTCGATCATCACCGGGACTTTCATGGTGCTGGCGGCGTGGAAGACGTCATCAGGCCGGGTTGACCATTCCGCCTTGCCGGCGAGGGTCTTGAAATACACAGCCACGTCGGCGGCGGAGCTGGCGATGCGCTGTTGGATGGCAGTTTCTGCCGCGACGAGCTTAGCGTCCTGAGCTGAAGTGCTCGTGGCGCACGCGACGGCAGCAAGGAAAAGCAGTCGGGTGCATTCGGGGTGGAACTTCAAGGCGCGATCCAAGAATGTTTTCACCGAGCGGCATTGTGCATGACGCTGCATGTCAAAGCAACGCAGCCCAGATTAATGCGAGGATCCGGTCCCGACTTCGTCCCGCGTGATATTGAATCCGCCCACTTGGATGACGGGGTGCGCGCCGTGAAGTTGTGATGTGTCGTAGCTGACGGAAATCATCCGCTCTTCGCCCGGCAGCAAAGAAAAATAGTTGTCGTCCCAGAAGACCGGCACGACGTCGCGATTGTCCTTCTTATCCGCCAGACGCAAGCGAATCTGAAACGCCACACTGTTCGATGGGTTCTTCACTCGAATTTGCGCCTTGCCCTCCTTCACATCGGCCGGCTGTTCGACGGCAGCGCTGGTCTCCAAGCGGACTTGCGGCAAGGTTGCGAGGCCCGTTAGATCAGCAAACTCTGCCTGTGGGGTGTAAACAGTGTCCTGCTTTTTCGCCCAATCCAACGTGTCCGCTTTGGCGGAAAGCCAGTAAAAGTTGTCGCTGGCGGCGCGCCCACGCGCATCACGCAAGTCCAGCCGAACGAAGAAGGTCATGGTCAGCCCTTCGGTTTTCGGCAAATCGAACGCCTTGACGGCGCCATCGGCGGGCACATCTACCGATTGTTCCTTGTCAGCCAGCAACTTTCCGTCGAGCGAATAGACGCGTGCGCGAACCTTCATGTTCGCGCGTTCAACGTGGGTATCGTTCACCACGACGACGCTTTGATCGTCGTAGGCATACTGTACATGCAGCGGCTCCATCGCCTTTTTCGTGCCGAAGTATCCGCCGCCAGGCACGAGGTAGTAGTCATAGAGGTGCCAAATGAGCGAGGGCCAGGCATTGTTGAGCATCCACTGAATGACGCCGGTCGACGTGTACTTGTTGCGTCCGTACGCTTCGAACATGGCCCGCTCGCCGTCGTAGGCGATGGCCTGGGCCTTGCGCTCGTAGTCTTCCAGCGACGTGGCGGGGCCGTACCGCCGATTCATTCCGTCGTTGAAGACATTCACCGTGGTGAACCGTTCGCCTCCAGCGTGGTAGTTCCACACATCATCGATTGGCCACAGATGTTCCTTCGGAATGAACCGCTTGATGCTTTCGAGTGTCGGAATGGCTGGACCTGGACTGGTTTCGGTGTTGTAGCCGTACGCGCCCCCGGCCTGGGTGTCGGCCAGCCAATAAACCGGCGGGACGTATTCGTAGGGACCCGTCATCTTTACGCCGGACTTGCCGGTGACGGTCGTTGGCGTTTCGCTGGCGGATGAAACCGAAGGATTGGGCCACTCTGCTTCAGAGAGAATCGACAAATACATTTTCTCCACCTCGGCAGGCGGGGGCCCGTCGCTGCCATAGAGCCACACAAACACGCTCGGATGATTGCGCAGCCGCCGCGCCTGGTCTGCCATAGATGCTGCTGCAATTTTGCGAGTCTCGTCGGTCCAATCTTTCCACTGCTCCCACATATCGCAGCAGGTCCAGCCGGGCATGACGAGAATTCCCATTTCGTCCGTCTTGTGGAAGAGTTCGTCGCGATCAATGCGACCTTCCAGGCGAATCGTGTTCAGTCCCATGTGCTTGACGTAGCGGAGATCGGCGTCCAGTTTGCTTTGCATGGGACGCAGAAACATGTCCGGAGCCCAGGCAGCGCCTCGAATGAGGATTCGGCGGCCGTTGATTTTGAAAAGGCGATGGCCCTTTTCGGTTAGTTCGCTGGTGACCTGACGTATGCCGAACGAAACAGTCGCGCTGTCTGAGACCGTTCCCGCGGATTCGAAATGTAGTTTCGCTTTGTAAAGAGACGGCTTGCCGATGGTGTAGGGCCACCAGAGTTTCGGCCGCGATAACTTGAGAGCGGCGAAGTGTTCGGGTTCCAAGCGGACCGTCTTGTTTTCTCCGACAGCGAGTTCCACCGCAAGCTTGATACTTTTGCCGTCAACCTCCGCAACGAGCGCGCCTTTCACCGCTGCGTTCGAATCGTTGCGCAGGTCAGCAGAGATCGTCAGGTCGGCAGTGGTAAGATCCGCATTCAGTTGTGTTTTCACAAACGGATTGCGAATCGCCACCGGCCCCCGCGCGGTCAGCGTGACCTCTTTCCAAATGCCCAGGTTTTTGTCGGCGGGAGTCGGATTCCAATCCACCCACGTGATGCCCAGATCTTGCTTTGCAGGCGCACTGATTTCGAGAGCAATCACATTCTTCACACCGAGCTTCGCCAACTTCGTCAAATCGAATTCAAAACTTCGATACGTTCCCGCAATCTCCCTGGCGTCGCCGATCTTTTGTCCGTTGAACCAGACATTTGCGCGGTAGTTGATCCCGGGAAAATGGACCGAGATGTTCTTCTTCGCAAAACCGGCGGGAACCACGAACTCCTTGCGCCACCACCACGAACACTTGAACGGGCTGCCCTCCGGCATGTCCTGATTCGCAAAGAAGGTCGCCGTCGAATAGTTCATCCCCGGCAGATCCTTCAGGTTCGTTCCGTACGTCGGGTCGGGATACGTCTTGTCGTCCACGAGCGTTCCGACAACGGTGTTCGGCACGGTCGTCTTGTGCCAGCCGGTCGTGGAAAACCCTGCTTTCGACACCTGGTCGCCTGTTGCCTTCGCGTCGCAAGACGATTGAGTCTCCCACCCCCGCAGCAATTCCATGGAGGTCGCAGCGACCGTCGCCGCTTCACTAGTCACCTTAGACGAAACGCGGGGCACGAGCAGAGTGACAATCAAGAGAACAGCGGGCGCAAGTCGGCGGAGCATGGGTCCTCATTCCTTCGCGCGGGGATATCTAGCGATGCCATATTAAACCGATTCAAATAACCGCGAAAGCGGGTTTTATGCAGGAGTTCTTCGAGCAAACAAAGCAGCGCTGACTGATTGGTGCCGGAGAAAGGAGTCGAACCTTCACACCCTTGCGGGTAGCGGATTTTGAGTCCGCCGCGTCTGCCATTCCGCCACTCCGGCGTGGTCCTTCAAAAATAGCATGAACAGGAAGATTCATCCACAGGCCCATCCCGGATACACGAGTTGACCGCTGGACGCCACCCTTCCGAGGCGCTACTCTACCGTCCCGCTCGCCCAGGGGCCAGAGCGATTCTGGCTGGGAGCGGATGTTACGAACATGGCTTTGGCTGTTGCTATTCCTTCCCGTGCTCCGCTCGAGCACCGCGACCTTGCGTTCTGGATGAAACGAACGCTGGAACAGTTGGCGGAACTGCGCGCTGATCCTTCCGCAGACAATGTTCACGACTTGCGAGTGGCCCTCCGGCGATGCCGCTCCGTTGCGGCAGTCGTCGGGGAAATCGACCCGTATCCAGATTGGGAGGAGATGCGCGGTGGCGCGCGGAAGCTTTTTCGCTCGATGGGAGATCTCCGCGACGCCCAGATCATGGAAGCGTGGATTCGCGAGCTTAGCCCGCAGGACGACGCGATCAAAGTCGCACTGATTGAAGCACTCAAGCGGGAGCAGGAAGAAGCGCAAGTCAAGGCGTTGCACTTGGCTGAAAAATTCGACGAAAAGCGCTGGAGCGAGCTGGCTCGAACATTGCGAGCTCGCCTGCGGAAAATTCCTGCCGACGGCGATGCCGCGCGGTGTCTGGCGCTAGAACGCGTCGAGGAGGCCCGGGAATTGCACAGGCGCGCGTTAAGGACGGAAAGCCCGCGCCCGTGGCATGACTTGCGCATCGGCATAAAGCGCTTTCGCTACACGCTCGAGCTCCTGGTGCCTTCGCTACATTCGAGGTGGATCGATTCACTAAAGCGGGTGCAAGACGTTCTCGGCGACGTTCATGATTTGGACATGCTGCTGGACAAGGTTTCCGAAGCGGGAACAGAGTTCGAGCCGGAACTGACAAAGGATTGGCAGGCACGTCTTGCCGCGATTCGCCAGGTAAAGTTGCAGACCTACCGTCAATTTGCGCTGGGCGGGGCAAGCATTTGGCAAAACTGGCTGGGCAGCTTCCCGCGCCATGAATGGCCGGAGTACTCCTCTGCCAGAATCCGTGCGACCCGCAAAGCGATGGACCCCAGGCCGGCGCGTAGCCTTGCTGTTTTGCGCATCGCGAAGCGCCTGTGGTCGCAGTTGCGGGTCTCGGGCGGGAAACAGTTCGCCGCTGCGGGCGAGCGGCAAGTGCTTGAGGCCGCCGCTCGTCTGAGCGGTATCCGGCACATCGCGGGCCGAAAGTCCCGGGTAAAATCGGCCCGCACGTTTCTCTTGCATACCCCCGTCCCTCCTAGCTGGTCCTTTGCGGAGTGGGAACGCGTTGCGTGGGCTATTCGGTTTCAGCGTGGACCGCATGCCGGGCCCGCCAACAAGAGATTTTCGAACTTATCCGTCGAGCAGCAGGCCGCCATCAGTTTGCTGGCAGGAGTCTTGCGCCTTGCCGTCGCCGCACAGCGAAGCGGTGTGGGTTCCGGCGCTGCGATAAAGCTTGAACCTTTGCCGCAGGGACTGCTGCTGCATATTGAAGGCGTTGAGGAAACTCCGGAGATCGCGGCGCGATTCGCCGAAGCCAAGCGCCCGCTGGAACATGCGTTGGGAAAAACAATACTGATTCAACCGACAGACGTTCCCCAAACCGCGCAAGGAAAAAAGGCGGCGGCTCTCCCTCCGGTTGCCGTCATTGGCTGACTCAGTCTTTGCCGCGTCTTTTCAGGATTTTCGGTGTACTCAACCATACCAACGACGCAGCCGGTGGACTAATACGCGTGAGTTCCAGGCATGCTGTGCCGGCCTTCTTTAGTTGCGTCAAATCTTTCTTCGAACCTAAGGCGAACGCAATCAGTTCGTCCACGTGCGGCGCGTGACCGAAGCAAATCACGGATTCTTCAGACCGCGACGTTCGCTGCAGCTCCCGAAAGAAGGCTGCCGGTTCGGCACCCGGCAGCAACAAGTCAGTCTGCTTAATTTTGGAATTAGAAAACTTGACTACTTCGGCAAAAATCTCAGCGGTCTGCATCGCGCGGACGTAGGGACTCGAAAGAAACACGTCTGGAGAAATCTTCAGCGAGGCGAATCCTCGCGCGACTTCGCGTGTTTTCCTGAGCCCCTCGGGTGTCAAAAAACGCTCCGGGTCGGAAGGACTCTTCGGGTCTTCGCGGTCAATCGCGATGCCGTGTCTCACGATGTACAGCTCCATTTCGGCGCTTGCCTCCTCGGTTTAAACCGTCGTTCTGGAATAGTCTAGTCGTTCAGCGGCCTGAAGTAGAGTTTGGTGTGAAATTCCTTTTCGAAGAGTTCCGCGCTGCGGCTGGCATCACGAATGTCTTCACTCGCGTCGCCGCGTGCGTGGAGGTGTAGGCCGACGGCCCCGCGTTGGAATGCAGCTTTGATCCCGCTAATACGCTGGCGGTGCGAATGATCCAGCCCCTCGGCGATCCGCACCACTGACGCCAGTCTCCTGGCTAGTCGTCGGTCGCCGGTATTGAGCACGGCGTAAGAAATGTGATGGTCCGCAGGCTCCGCTTTGCGGTTGTGATAGCGAACCACGGCAGCTGCCAAAGCCCGCTGTCGCCCCTCCAGCCCAGGGATATCGCCGTTCATTGTGAGATATTCACCGTGCTTGTGATGGCCCTTGTGACTGACAGTGTGCCCAATGTCGTGCAACAAGGCGGCGGTTTCTAAAATTACGCGCTCTTCGGGCGGTAGATGGTGCAAGGGTTGCAGTTGATCGAACAACTGCAGACTCAACTCGCGAACGTGTTCAGCATGGCGTTGGTCGCGTTCCAGCCTGCGTGAAAAGCTGCGCGCTCCCATTAACATTTGCCGCGCAGCCGCCGTATACCGATGAGGCTCCTTGCGGGAAAACGCCGCCGTTGCAATATCGTGTATGAGTCCTTCTCGAATTCCCACTGCGGGAACCGCCAAGTGCCGCACGTTGAGATAGCGGCCGAGCGTAATAAAGATGATCCCCGCAATTCCCATCACGTCGGCGCGATCGTGCCGCACGCCATACGCCTTCATCCGCTGGCGCACGTCCATACGCAGCAGTTCCGGCAATCGTTCGCGCAGCAGCGAAAGTTCCAACGTGCTCAGACCGTCATGTCGCGGCCCCGGAGCGACATTCGCCAGCGTTTCCGCATTGCCGCCAAGTGCGATCGTCAACCCGTCCGCCAGATTGGGGCACCCGGCCAGCTTCGATTCCAGCAGAGCCCGCAAGTACTTGCGCACCTGCTCCGCCTGCATCGGCCGGATCGGCCCGTGCAGATTTAGCGTCGTCATCAACCGAACTGTGCCCACAGGCAGTTGTGCCGTCTGTTGCACTCGATGGTCGCGCAGGATGCTGATCTCCAGGCTGCCACCGCCCAAATCGGCAATGCATCGCGCCTGGCAATCCGGACCGACCGCTGCGAATACCGCTTCCCTCCCCAGCCGCGATTCCTCACTAGCGCTGATGACTTCCAGCTTGATTCCTGATCTTTGTCGAATGCGTTTCATGAGCGCCTTGCGGTTGCCGGCTTCGCGCGAAGCGCTGGTCGCCACAGCCCGATAATGTGTCACTCCAAGTTCGTCCATCACGTCGCGAAAGTGGCGAAAGGCTTTGACTGCTTTTTTGAACACTTCCTCGCTGAAGCGGCTTCGCACGAACACGCTTTCGCCCAACCTCAGCGGATAGCGTTCGTTGTGGAGCGGCTCGATATCGAGTGCGGAGAAAGCGCGCACCACCGAAAGCCGGACCGCGTTTGAACCTGCGTCTATCGCGGCGATGTGAACCGGATCAGGCATGTAAAGGATCAGCGGCCTAACGCCAAAGGTGCGCCAGCGCCGAAGAAGGAGCGTACTTCGTCGCGCGAATTCCGAGTTGTTCTGCGATACGCTGCCGCAGCAGTTTATTCACCGTCGAAACCGGCGCTTCGCCATCCAAATCAAGAAAATCGTGCCGTTTGGCGAACGCTTCGAATTCGCGCTTGATCATCGTCTGGTAGCGAATGAACGACCAATACAAGTCGTGCGAAAGCGACATGTCGCGCCCCGCTTCCCAATAGCTAATCGCCTGCGCCTTGCGAAATTCTCGGCCGAACGCGGTCTCCGGTCTCACGTTCAGCCAGAAGGTCAGGTGCGGCCGCAGCGCCATGGCATACAACCCGCTCAAATAATCGCGATTGATTCCGCGCACCACGCTCCGCGCAATCAACGTAAAAATGTAGCGGTCCGCTAAAACGATGGTGCCCGACTTTAGCGCCGGAACGATGCGGTGCTCCAGCTGATCGAAAAAGTCGGTGCAGTACATCAGCGCCAGCGTCAGTCGCGTCACGGCATTCTTGGCCAGCAGCTCGTCGATGTCGCGTCCGACCAGCGTTGACCGCCGCAGCCCGCTTGTCTGTACCGCAAACCCTTCCGACTCCAGCCATTCCTGCAACAGGCTGATCTGCGTCGAACGGCCCGAACCGTCCATGCCCTCAATCACAATCAGCGTGCCGGTAATCTCGTGCGGATCAAATCCCACCAGCGGCTCGCCAAAAAACTGCTTCGATGCCTCGTCGTCAGACACGACGGGCAATCTTCCCGAAACCGGTTCCGGATGCTCCGCTGGCACCGCGACCTTTTCTTTGTCTAGGAGCTTTTCTTTTTCCTGTTCGGGCATCTATTCGGCCTCTGCCGCGCGCGGCGCAAAACGCTTCAAATCAATTTTCGATGCCACGATTTCGCGCATCTGCCGTTGTAACTTGTTCACCGGCAGCGTTCCATCCAGCACCACGAAATTATCCGACTCCACCATCTTGTCGTAGCCATCCATAATCCGCGCCTGAAACAAGCGAAAACTTTCGGGCCGGTCGTACGACAGTCCCAGGTCCATACCGGCTTCGTAATATTTCAATTTTGGCCGGCCGCTCAAGATGCGTTGCACGGCCACGTCGAGCGGGGCGCGAAAATAAAACGTAATATCCGGCACAGGCGCAAAGCGATAAAGATTTCGCAGCCACTTTTCCGGGCAGCCCCGCGCCCCGTCCCGAGCGAATGCCGTATAAATGTAGCGATCCGCCAGCACCAGGTAGTCGCCCTGCAGCAGCGGCATGATTTGCCGCTCGCAACGATCCGCAAAATCCGCCGCATGCAGCAGCGAAAACGTAGGCGGCGTGAGCAGCCGCCGCTGCTTCCCGCGCCGTGTCGCCGATTTCACCAACGGCGACGAATTCCATTCCGTAAAGTGCAGCCGATAGCCGCCGATTTCGAGCCACCGCTTCAACAAATAAAGTTGAGTGCTTTTTCCGGAGCCGTCCGTCCCCTCCACCACGATCAGCGCGCCCGGATAGGCGCGATTCGGCACCGGCCGCCCTGGCTGCGGCAGCGTGGACTTAACCGCTTCGGACCGCGGTTGTTTTGCAGAACTTTCTGGATTTTCCATGATCAAGTCGGGTTTCGATTGTATTAACGCTACCGCGCGATTGTTACAAGCGGATTACATCATACTGTCGGCGCGCGGCGCAAAAGGCGCCGAGACTCAGAACAGCGCCACTTTGATGCGGAGGAACTTTTTCGGATTCTGCCGAAAATCGCCGATCAACAGCCGCATGTCCCCGGTCAGCCCAGTCAGATTGTCGTAAAGTTTCGGATCGGAGAAAAGTTTACCGGCCGTCGTCGTGTTGTCATTCAGCTTTGCGGTCGCAGACACCAGATTCGAACTCGTGTCCTTCAGCTTGTTGTACAACTCGTCGTCGGTCGCCAGTTTTCCCAGTGATCCTTTTCCCGCCCGAACGTCCGAAATCACCGCGTTGCCGTTGGTCAACGCTTTTTTCGCCTCGTCGTACAAAGAAGGATCGTAAAGCAGCTTCCCAATCGTTCCCTTCTGCGAACGAACGTCAGTCACCACGCCATTCACGTTGTCTATCGCGGAGTTCACTTTGCCGTACAACTCGTCCGACGCCACCAGCTTGCCAATCGTTCCCTGCCCTTTCTGAATCCTCGTCACCATTTGATCGCCGTGTGCCAGCAAACTGTTCAGGTGCTTGTAAGCGTCATCGTCCGTCATCAGCTTGCCGATCGTGCCTTTTCCCTCCTGTATGCTGGTGACCAGGCCGTGGATGTCTACCGTCAAGCCCTGCACGCTGGCCATCACGTCTGAAAGCGATTTTTCCGCCGTACCCGCTACCTCTTGATTTTCTTTCAACGGCACGCCGGTAAAGCCACGCGCGATGTTCACGTAGCGGTTACCCAACAAACCTTCCGTCACCAGAGTCGCTGTCGAGTCTGTCAAAATATCGTCCTGAAACCGCTTGTCCACTCGCATCACTACTTCGATATTGCGGCTCTTGTCGGGAGCTTTCCCCTGAACGCGCGCAACCATCCGAATCGCTTCCACGTTGCCGATGTCCACACCATCCAAACGCACCGGCGCTCCATTCGTTACGCCAGCAACCTCTGGGAAATAGGTACGTAGCTGATATTTCGGCCCGAGAAATCCCGGCCCGGTCACATAAAAAATTCCCACGCCAAGCACAAACAGCGCCACGAGCACGAACAATCCAACGCGCAACTCCGTCCACGTTAGCTGTCTTCGCTGCGCCATCTTGCTTTCGCTCCTTTACAGCCGCTCCAGCCTACCTTATTTCACACCAGAAACCGCTTCAAATAAGAGTCTTTTGCCGCCGCAAGTTCTTCTGTGCTGCCTGCGAAAAACACTTTTCCCTCGCGCAATACGATCAACCGCGTATTTGAATCAGCCTCGGTCTTCGCCGTGGTTTTCTTGTCGTTTGGAAGCACGCGGTTGCTCTCCGCGTCAAAATAGAAATTTGCCAGCGCAAACCCGTCCTGCAGCCGGTGTGTCGCCAGCAGTGCCGTCACTCCGTACGTGTCCCGCAATCGCAAAATCAGCGTAATGATGGTCTGTGACGTAACCGGATCCAGTCCCGCGGTGGGCGAATCGTAGAGCACAATCGGGGGCCGCGTAATTAATGCCCGCGCAATCGAAACGCGACGCCGCATACCTCCGGACAACTCCGATGGAACCAGGTCAATCGCGTGCTCCAATTCCACAAAGCGCAGAGCCTCGCGCACTCTTGGCTCAATGTCTTCCTCGGCTACATGCTCTTCCCGCAGGCGGTACGCCACGTTCTCCTCAACCGTCATCGAGTCAAACAAAGCGCCTTCTTGAAATACAAAACCGATCTCGCGCCGAAACGCGAGTAACGCTTTTTCGTGCATTTCCGAAACTTTGCGTCCGAGTACACTCACTTCACCCTGCTGCGGCCGCATCAGGCCTGCCGCCATCTTGAGGCTTAACGTCTTGCCCGTTCCCGTTTCGCCCAGCAACACCAACGTTTCCCTGGGATACACATCGAAGGAGAGCCCGTGTACGATGTCGCCTTCCTCGAAGCCCAGCCGCACATCGCGAAAGGAAATCGTCGCTTCATTTGTCGCTGGAGTGGTCAAAAGAGTTTGTCCGCCAGGTACAGAGCCAGTTTGGTCAAAAACGTATCGGCCACAATGATCATCACCGAAGAAATTACGACCGCTTGGGTCGTGGATCGTCCCACGCCCTGCGTTCCGCCGCGCACGGTCAAACCTTTGTAGCAGCCCACTGACGCCAAAATGAACGCAAACACAATGGACTTCAATCCGCCCTGAAGAATGTCCGAAAGCTCCAGCGCATCGATCGCACGCGTCCAGAACTGCACTACGCCGAGTCGCAGAGAAAAGACGGCAGCCACGCAGCCGCCAACCAAGCCGATAAAGTCAGACATCACCGTAAGTAGCGGCACCACCAGGATCGTCGCGAGCACGCGCGGCGTAACCAGCTTCCGGCTCGGGTCCGTGCCCATGGCACGCATGGCGTCCACTTGTTCGGTGACCAGCATCGAGCCTAGCTCCGAGGCAATGCCCGAAGCGCAGCGTCCGGTCACGAGCAAGCTCGTCAGCGTGGGACCGAGTTCACGCACTAAGGCCAGCGACACGGCGTCGCCCGTCAGCGAAGTCTGCCCGAATCGCACGAACTGCGAAGCGGTCTGCAGCACCATGACCGCGCCAATAAAAAAGCCGGTCAGCAAGACGATCGGGATCGAGCCCACACCGATGCTGTCCATCTGATCCAGCAGATCCTGTCCGTAAAATGGGCGCGAAAATAGATTGGTTACCGATTGCAACGCCAGGTAGGAGTATTCCTGCACACGCAGGACGCTTTCTTTTGCGCTGCCAACCAGTATTTCGGAAATCGAGGCTTCACGAACCACCTCGGTTGGTGATGGTTCCTTGCCGATGCCCTGTAGAGGAGGCGAGTCTGCCACTTTTGCCTGTTCCGCGACGACTTTCCGGCGCGCGTCATGTCCATACCCGCGTCACGCCGGTTCCACTCAGTCACAGAAAAGTACTTCTTCGCAAGCGTAACTGCGCCTGCGACTTGCGTCAAGAAAAGTTGCTCCCGGCTCAGACCGTTCCGCTCACCAGCACAAAATACCAAGCCTGGAAAAAGTCGCCACTTGCTTCGAGCGACGCCGCTCTTCCAAGAATTCCTCCATTTCGGCTGAGCTGATATCGACGGCGGCGGCCAGCCCACTCGGTCCAGTAATCTGCGCCAGAGGAATCGTCGCGCCGCCAATTCCGCAGCCCAGGGTCGAGCACCCTTTTGCCCTACAGACAAAGGCAAGTGCTTTGCCGCCGCGGCACGAATTCTTCCGATGTCTTCACGCTTGTCTAGAAATTCGAGAGAATCGATGAAATATGCCGGCGAGTTATCCGGTTGGGTGAAGCTCCCGACCTGGGCCATCGGTGGATGCCTCCGCAAGCTTCGGCTGACCATAACATGACATCGTCCGCCCTCCTACCCGCTCTGGCCACAAAATTCGCTAGGCTCGCCAGCGCTGGACGCAATTCCCAGCGGCAGTTACACTCTTTGTTCCATTTTGCGTTTCTATTTTCTGGGTTGATCGAATGCTTCGCTTCTATACAGCGGGTGAATCCCACGGTCAGGCGCTCTTGGCTTTCCTTTCCGGATTGCCGGCTGGCCTGCCCATCGACGTCGAAGCCATCAATCATGAACTTCACCGCCGCCAGCTCGGTTATGGCCGCGGAGGCCGCCAGAAAATCGAAAAAGACCGCGCCGATATCTTTGCCGGTATCCGCCACGGACAAACTATCGGCGCGCCGATCGCAATACGCATCGAGAATCGTGACTGGGCCAACTGGGAAAAAACTCTGGCCGTCGAAGACTATCCCGAAGACGACGCCACAGCGAAAAAACTCATCGCGCCGCGGCCTGGCCATGCAGACCTCGCCGGTTCGCAGAAATTCAACTTTCACGACGCACGCTACGTTCTCGAGCGTGCTTCAGCACGCGAAACCGCCGCTCGCGTCTCTGCCGGCGCGCTTGCCAAGCAACTCCTCCACGCCTTCAATATCGAAATCGCCAGCCACACCATTCAGGTCGGCCACACGCGGATCGATCGTTCGCCTTCCTGGAAAGAAATCCTGGCCATCAGCAACGATCTCGAATCTCCATTGCGATGTGTGGATTCCGCCGCTCAGGAAAAAATGAAAGCCGAAGTGGACGCCGTTCTCAAAGCAGGAGATACCGTCGGCGGCGTCTTCGAAGTCGTGGCGCGCAACATACCAATCGGCCTAGGCTCGCACGCGCAGTGGGACGAAAAACTCGACGGCCGCCTGGCCCAAGCCGTCATGAGCATCCAGGCAGTGAAAGCCGTCGAAATCGGTGCCGGCGTGTTTGCCGCGGGCGCTTTCGGCAGCGAAGTTCAGGACGAAATCTCCTACGACCAGTCAGCACACAAATTCTCGCGTACGTCCAACCGTGCCGGCGGACTTGAAGGCGGCATCACCAACGGTGAAGACGTTATCGTCCGTGGTTACTTGAAGCCCATCTCGACGTTGCGCCGCGCGCTTCGCACTGCCAACATGGTCACCAAGGAACCGGTTCAAGC